>Ga0209317_1001002_pt1 | contig 27906 bp, 24 predicted proteins | sample RifGroB2_FD_183994 | JGI IMG/M metagenome (GOLD analysis project Ga0209317, IMG submission 183994) | Soil microbial communities from Rifle, Colorado, USA - Groundwater B2 (SPAdes) (version 2) | ecosystem: Environmental > Terrestrial > Soil > Unclassified | place: Rifle, Colorado | collected...
ACATACTCCTGGTCCAGGCCGTTGGCCTCGATAACCCGCTGTACCAGGTCCACTCTTTTTCTCAGGGTCTCCCCGTACAGGAAGTTGCTCCGGTCGTCCTCGCTGCTGAACCGGGTCTGGTAGCTGTGCCCGCCGCAGAGGGTGCCGCTGGAAAGAGGGCTCCTGACGATGAGCCCCATGCCGGCGGCGTGCGCCCTCTCCAGGAAGAGCTCTTCCGGGGCCGTGTGGAGCAGGTTGTAAAACACCTGCAGCGAGTCGACCCTGCGGTCCTCGATCAGCTTTAGGGTCTCCTCGTCGCGGCCTGTGGAGACACCCGAGCACCGGATCTTCCCTGCGCGCTTGAAGCGGTCCAGCGTGTCGTAGATCTCGCCGCGCTCGATGATCTCCAGGGACGGCTTGGTAAGCTGGAACAGGTCGAGGTAGTCGGTGCGCAGGTTCTTTAGCGAGGCGTGCAGGCAGGAGGTAAGGTAATCCCTGTCGAAGCAGTGCCCCCCGTCGGAGGTGATGCCGCACTTGGTGGCCAGGACGACCCGGTCCCTTTTCTTCCGGAATACCTCGCCCAGGAGCCGCTCGGCCTCGCCGTCGCCGTACTTGTCCGACGAATCGAAGAAGTTCACCCCGGATTCGAAGGCCTTTTCCAGGATGGAGAGCGCGGTTGCTCCGGGGATCCTGCCGTATCCCGAGTACCTGCCGTTGAGCAGGGATGGGCCGCCGAGCTGGGCGGTCCCCAGGCCGATCTCTGAGACCATGATGCCGGTGGTACCGAAGTTCCGGTAGTTCATCCCGCTACTCCTGGTTCACGCTGCTCACGCATTTGCAGCACATGGCGATCTCGTGAAACCTGTTGTTTTTGTGCAGCTCCCGGAACCTGTTCATCTGCTCCGAATGCCAGCATTCGTGGATGGTGTGGGTAGCCAGGTTCCCCAGCACGTACTCCCTGTTGTAGTCGTGCTCGCAGATGTAGATGTCCCCATTGCAGTTCACGGTCAGAAGCTGGGTGAGCTGCGAGCAGCGGTACTTCATTGCCGAGCAGTCCTTGGCGGCGGCACCCGTATCGCTGTGGGATTTTTCGAAATCGTACATCTTCTGGAAGGAGATCACATTCACCTTGTCCTTCCACAGGTCATAGAACCTGGCCTGTTCGTGGCGGTTCTCCTCGCTGACCACGAAGCTGACCCTGACCCGCGGGTAGCTTTTCCCGGACTCCCTTTTCGCCCTGAGGAAGCTTTCCACGTTGTCCACCACCGTCTGGTAGTCCCCGCCGGGCCTGACCCGGTCGTACACCTCCGGAGAGGCCGCGTCGAGCGAGATGTTTATCTTGGTGAGGCCGCTCGCGAGCAGGTCGACCGAGCGGCGATAGTCGAGCAGGTACCCGTTGGTGTGAATCATCCTGTCGATGATCCCGGCGTCCCGTGCCTTTGCCACCAGTTGGGCCAGGTCGCTTCTCATCAGCGGCTCGCCGCCGTGGCTGAAGGTTATGGAAGGGAGCTTGTACCGTGCCGCCTCGGCGAAGAGCTTGTCGAACAGGGCGGGGCTCAGGGAGCCGCTCTTACCTTCGTGCATGATCGCCGTCCTCGGGCACTTGGGGCAGCGGTAGTTGCAGGCGTAGGTGGATTCCACCTCCAGAAAGAGCGGAAAGTCGAAAAGGTGGCCGTCGCTCGCCATGCTCCAGATCTTCCGGTATTCGAGATAGTCTTCCTTGAAGTCGTTCGCCCAGGAGGGGTCCACTTCCAGTTCTTTTATGTTGTAGGAATTGTCGTCAATGGTTTCCATCCGGTACTCCCCCTGTATTTAAAAACTATCAACTGCGGCTGGCCTGAGCTTGGAGAAGCCGGGCGTTGCCGGTTGTGCCCGCCCCCTTACGCCGGGATGCCGAAGAGCTCGCCGAGCGCCCGCAGGAATCTCTCGGTGTCGAAGCTGAAACCGAAGCCGGCTTCCTCCCCGGGCTGAAACAGCTCCCTTTTCTTTCCCGCGTCCTCGATCCGCTCGATCAGGCCGTGGCGCGAGAGCATCAGCGGGTCTTCGATGCGCAGCCCCGGTTGCAGGGATACGACCTCTTTCCCGAGCACGTACGCCTCGATCAGCATGATCGAGGTCATGCCGTAGACGCGGTCGGCGACGGCGAGGCATTGCGCGGAAGTGAGGCTGTCGCTTACGAAGCTGCAGTTCAGGCGACCGTAGGTCGCGGCGGCCTCCCGGTAGCCCGCCACCCGGTCCTTGGGATGCACCTTCACCAGGACGGCGCTATCGCCCGCGGAGCTGCATATTTCGAGGAACAGCTTGAAGGCGTCGTACTGGTCGTATCCCCTGCTATTGACGTAGTGCTCGCGGATCGCCTCCGACACGAAGAGCGCGATCTTCTCCCCCGACCGGAAGCCCAGCTGGCGCCGGACCGCTGCCGCGTCGACGTCGGCGCTCTCTCCCCGCAACCCGGAGAGGTAGGGGTGGCCGAACTTGACCAGCTTCTGGCGCGGGAATCCCTCGGCCGCCATCTCCGCCTCGCCGACCTCGTCGATGCAGTTTATGTAGTCCGGCAGGTAGGCAAGCCTCTCGCTCTCCGTGGTGCCGCTGAAGCGCGGGGCGTAGTTTTGCCACTGGTCCAGGAAGGCGAGGGTCGGGACCCCCTGTCGGCGCGCGTTGTGCCAGAGGTGCTTTTCCGACATGTCGCGCTCGGGAAGGCTGGTGGCCGAGGTGATGATGAGGCTCGGGCGGTAGCGCTCGAGCAGCGCAGGGTCGTCTTTTTGCACCGGCCCGATCTCGACGAAGTCGATCCCCTTGGCCGCAAAGCGGGCCGCCCCGAGACCGTAGGCCTGGACCACCACGCGGCAGCCCTTGCGGGCCTTGAGCAGCCGGATTACCGGGATCAGGACCTCGCTCCCTCCCGGCTCGCAGCTGAAGCAGAGGATCGTGCTCCGGGTCATCTCGGCGCGTCCCCGCTGCCGGCCGCCTTCTTGAGGACCGCCACCAGGTAGTTGCCCCGGCGACCCGGGTCCGGGTAGAGCGAGCGATGCAGCCCGTCCTCCCGGGCCATCTTTGCCTCGTAGTCGGGAAGGTGGCAGTTGCGCTTGTGGATGAAGAGCTCGGGATGATCGTGAAACTCGGCCAGGTCGGTCAGGTAGAGGTCCAGCCACTCGGTGCGAAACGACACGATCTCGAAACCGGTGCGGGCCGCCAGTTCGGCCAGGGAGCGCTCGTTGAAGACGTTGAGGGTCGTGTAGCCGTACAGGTGATTGCAGCGTCCCCGGTACTGGGCCATGGCATAGGAGTCCGCGTTGGGGGAGTTCAGGTAGAGCAGGCCGTCGTCCTTGAGGACGGCGTGGATGTCGCGCAGCAGCCCGACGACGTCGGGCACGCCGTAGAGAATCTGGTGCAGGGTGACGATATCGTACACCGGGTCCAACTGCAGTTCCGCCAGCACGCGCCGGTGCACCGTGAAGTGCTCCCCCGCGATGGCAGCCGTCTGCGGGTTCACCTCGACCCCCTCCACCTGGTAGAAGTGCTTCGCCTTGTGCAGGAAGTCGCCCACCGAGCACCCCACATCAAGGAGCCTTCCCGAGGGCTTCAGGCGGTAGATGTCCCGCAGCTTGTTGTCCGAGGCGGGATCGGGTTTTTCCTGGGGAGCACTCTTGTACCTGCTGTTGATCAGGAAGTACTCCATCAGCAGCTCGTCCTCCCCCTTGAACCCCTCGTTGACGGCGTCGGCCGAAAAGGCGGGGTTCAGGTAGACCAGGCTGCAGCGGTCGCAGCGGTGGTAATCGAGGTGGTCGTTGTTGGCGAAGAAGGAGCTCTGCTGCGAGCCGCAGACCGGGCAATCCCTCCTGACCAGCTGGTCCGCGGGAATGGAGGCGGCCAGCTTCGCCACCTTGATAAGCCACTCCCTGATCTCCCGGTTGTATTGCTTGACGTAATTGAGGCTCATTTCAGGGTCGCCGCCTTGGTGAATGCCTTGACGATGTCGTCCATGTCGCTTTTTTCCAGCGGCGGGTAGTTGTACGCCGTGACGATCAGCTCCTTCTCGTGCATGAGCTCGGTGACCGGGCAGATCCCCTTGGCGTAGCTTGGCTGCGCCTCCGAGGGGATCAGGTTGTAGGGGTACCCCTTCTTGAACGCCATCTTGGAGGCGAAGATCGGCTCCAGGTAGAGCGGCTTGATATAGCCGGCGGCGAAGCGGTACAGCGGGATCCCCAGCTCGTTGATGTTCTGCACGTACTTCTCGCGCGACACGCCGGTCGCCTCTTCGTGGTATTTCACCGGGTAGAGGTAGTAGACGTGCTCCCCCCCGGGACGAACCTGGGGCGGGGTGAGAAATTCCAGCGCCGAGAGCTTCTCGGTCAGGTAGTTCGCCAGGTCGATCCTCTGCTGGAGGAGCCTGGGGAGTTTTTTTAGCTGCTCGGAGGCGATGGCTGCCTCGACCTCGGGGAGCCGGAAGTTGCCGCCCAGCATGTTGGTGAGGTTCTGGTACCCCATGTCCCCCACCACCGCCTCGGCGTGGTTCCTGATCAGCTGCAGCCTCAGGGCCAGCTCGTCGTCGTTGGTGACCGCGATGCCACCCTCGCCGCAGTGGATGATCTTGTGCTGGTTCAGGCTGTAGACCCCGATGTCCCCGAAGGTGCCGGCATAGCCCCCGTTATAGGGGCAGCCCGGCGCGTGCGAGGTGTCGCAGATCACCTTGAGGTCGTGCTTCCTGGCGAGCTCGTTGATCTTCAGCATGTCCGCCGACTGCCCGAACAGGTCCACCGAGAGGACCGCCCGGGTCCTGGGGGTGATCTTCCGGGCCAGGCTCTCCGGGTCCATGCAGAAGTAGTCCGGCTCGATGTCGGCGAAGACCGGGACCGCGTCGTAGAAAAGCGGCGCCGTGGCAGAGATGCACATGCTGTAGGCGATCACCACCACCTCGTCGCCGGGGAGGATGCCGCTGGCTCCCAGCGCCGCCACCAGCGCGGAGGTCGCCGTGTTGAAGGAGACCGCGTGCTTCACCTGGTGCTCTTCGGCCCACTTTTTCTCGAAGGCGCGCACCTGCTTGCCGCCCAGGAACTTGTCGCAGTCGCGGGCGATATAGTCGGAGAGCATGCCGGAACGTACCACTTCGGCGGCAGCCACTGCTTCTTCCTCGCCGATCGGATTGTAGGGGGGAAAGGGACGCGTCCTTACTTTTTCCATTGGGTGGCTCCGATCTGAATTTTGGTGTTTTTCTGATACGACAGCGCGATTTTGTCGACGATCAGCTTGTTCAAGTAGGAGTGGGCCGGGGTATTGATGCTGTGCCCGGTCTCGCCTCGGGTGATCCGGAACAGGTAGTCGACCGCGCCGACCATGGAGAGGGCATAACCGGTCTGGGTCTGCTCGGGGCTCTGATCGTTCAGCACCTTGACGCCCGAGTAGGCGTAGTCGACGATGCCGCGGGTCACCATCTGGCGCGAGTTGTCGTTCACGGTCACCCGGCGGTCCGCCAGGAGCAGGTCGATCTCGAAGATGTGGTAGTGGTACGGCCCGAGATCGGTGTCCGGCGTCTTCACCGTGATGTTGAAGCCGTCGTAGAAGAGCACGAATTCGTAGCTGTAACCCTCCACCTGCCGGTTGAAGACCCGGTTGAAGGCGTAGACCTCGCGCGGCGGGCCGCAGAGAAAGGTCAGGGTGTCGATCATGGTGACGCCGATGTGCTCCAGCCCCTTGATGTAGAGAGCGCTCCCCGCCAGCAGCTGCCCCGGGTCCGCCGCCAGTGCGTCCCGGAGGTCGCGGTGCGCCGGGTCGAAGCGGCGCTGGAAGTTCACCACCACGTTGATCCCCTGCTCGGCTGCCAGACGTTCCACCTCGGAGATCTGGTCCAGTTCCAGCGCCAGCGGCTTCTCGGCGAAGATGGTCTTGCACGCCCTGCGCTCGATCAGGCTCATGAGCAGCCCGAAGTGGCTCCGGTCCGGGGTGCAGACGCTGACCACGTCGTGATAGGAGCCGATGACTTCCTCGGGGCTGGTGGCCGCTGCGGCGACGCTCCAGTTATCCCGGAAGGCGGCCGCACGCTCGGGGTCGGTGTCGCAGATGGTCTTGAGCAGGAAACGGCCGTCCTTGCGGTAGGCGCCGGCGTGGCTGTAGATGCCGGTGTCGCTCTTGCTCCTGCCGCTGTCGTAGCCGCCGGCGATCTGCCCGGCACCTAGTATGGCGACGCTCAGCTGCTCAGCCATTGGCCTGCGCCTTGATGAACGGTGCCGACCTCTGTACCAGGTTCAGGGTCTTGTCGAACAGTGCGGGTTTTGTCCGGTACAGCGCCAGGAGCTCCGGCGTGGTGAAGGCGCGCCCGCCCAGCTCCGCGATCACCTCGCGCAAAAGCTGCATGTCTTCGGGGTAGTCGATGGTGAAGCGCAGCTGCGGATAGGCAACCTCCTCCGGCGCCGTCAGGTTCAGCAGCCGGTACTTCTCCGGATGCTCGAAGATGTGGCGCACCACGTCCTCGCGGTCGTTGCAGGAAAGGTCGGAGCGGCGGTTCAGCTCGGCCAGCTTCGGGACGCTCACCACGTGGCCGTAGATCCCCAAGGGCCAGGTCAGTTCCATGTCGTTGCAGACGTAGTCGTAGCCACCCTGCCGGTAGATCCCGACCAGGCGGTCGATCAGCTCGAAGTCGAGGTAGCCGGAATCCGCGCCCATCTGGACGATGGCGTCCGCCCCGGCCGACAGCGCGGTCTGGGTCACCCGGTCCAGCACGTCGTCCTCCGAGCCGCGGTGACAGTTCACCCCGTTGGCCGCGCACCAGGCGGCGATGGCGTCGTCCCCGGCCTCGACCGTGGTCGCGACAAAGACGCCGTCAAGACTTTGACAGCGCTGGAACCTCTCGCAGACCAGCCCCAAAAGCGGCAGATCCTGGCAGACCGGCATCAGGGTCTTCCCCGGCAGCCGGCTCGATCCCATCCTCGCTTCTATGGTTCCCACAATGCGCATCACTTTTTCTCCAGTACAAAGAAGTGGAAGGCGGCCTCGGTTTCGGTCACCTTGCGTTCGAATTCCCCTTCGAGGATCGGCATGAAGAAGCGGGTAAAGAAATCGACCCATTCGGCTTTGGCTTCGCCCCTGCGCTCCGGAGGGAGCATGCCGGCCATGTTGATCAGAAGCGGCGAGATCGGGCGCGTGCCGACGTTCCAGATATCCATCACCGGGTTGGTCAGGTAGAGGTGATGATCCGCAACGTCGAAGCCGTTCCTCTTGAAGCTTTCGCTCCACTGCGCGTAGCTGTAACAGTGGTGGATCAGCGAGCTGTAGCCGCGGTCCAGGTAGTTCAGGTAGGCCCTCTCCCCCTTATGGGGAGCCGAGTAGTACAGGGAGGCCTTCTCCTTGAAGTTGGCGTTGGGGACGAAGAGGAAAAGCTTTCCCTTCTGCTTCAGCACGCGCTGCCACTCGGTCAGGGTCCGGTCCAGGTCGCCCAGCCAGTACAGTATGTTGGAAAAGGCGCTGTCGAGGTGGCCGGTTTCCAAGGGGAGCCCGGCGTTGAGGTCCCGCACCAGGGTCTCCTGGTAGAACGGGGCGAAACGCCGCGCCTTGTCGATCAGCCCGTCCTTGTGGTCTATGCCGTACTGGTAACGGTAGCGCAGCCCGCCCGGGTCGGTGTCCAGGGGGAGCTCCGTCTTCCGGTTGTAGATGTCGGCGCCGGAGTTGAACTCCTGCAGCCGGCAGACCTCCATGAAGACGTCGTACTCCTTCAGCTTGCCGCCGGCCATGATGAAGCTCATGGTGCCATCGCCGCAGCCAAGGTCCGCCGAGATGCCGAATGGCTCGCCGAATTTCTCCATCAGCAGGCAGTCAAAGCTCCGCCACAGGGCGTTCTCCGGGCGGAGCCAATGGATCTCCAGCAATTGCTGCAAAAACGGGTTCACGGTTCCAGCCATTTCACCACCTCGAATACTTCGGCATATTTGACCCCTATCCTCTGGCCGGCGTTCTCAGCCTCGTTATGGAAAAAGCTGATCCATTTCCCCCTGGTGCGGTCCATCTCGGATTCGTGGGCCTGGACCGACTGCTCCTTCTTGCCCCAAAACGGCGTGATATCGACGTAGAAGTTGCCGCGGAACTCCATGGTGGAGTGGTACCAGTTGCTGCGGTACATGAGCATGCGCGGCACGTGGCGGCAGGAGTGCAGCGAAGCCCGCGACACGGCCTGGTGGTCGTGGTGGATGTCGCCGATCCAGTGGGTGTAGACCTTGTCGATCTTCTTCTCCTTGACGATCTTCAGGATCTCCACGTTGAGCGCTTCCACGAATTCGACCTGCAAGGTCTTGAACTTGCCGCAGATGAGCTGCACGCCCAGGATTTCCATCGCCTTCTGGCCTTCCGCCAGTGCCACCTCGTCGCTGCGCACCACCTCGTTGTCCTGGTTGGTGAAGCCGGACATGGTTGCGATGTAGGCGTAGACCGTGTGGCCGTCGGCGACGTGCCTGGCCAGGGTGCCGCCGCAGCCAAGCTCCACGTCGTCGAAATGCGCTCCGATTGCAAGAATGTTCATCCGATGCTCCTTATGATGTGACCTGACCCTGCGATGCCGCAGTTGAACAGGAGGTCGATGCTGCTCAGATAGGGGATGAAATCCCCGTGCTGTTGCGGGTAGGTCGGGTGGCTGAACTCCTGCCAGACCACCTCGATGCCGGCCCTTTCGAAGGGTTCGGGGGCGAAATACCCCCTGGCGCCCAGGCCGGAGAGGGAGCGCTCGGCACCGAGCTTCTCCAGGATGTCCACCAGCATCTGGTTGCTCTTGCCGGCCGGGCCCAGGCTGCTGGCCAGGACGGTGTCAATGCGGATGTCAAAGATTTGCATCAGCATCCGGCTGGATTTCAGGTTGAAGTCGACCAGCCGCGTGCAGGGGAAGGCGTAGAGCTCCTCCAGAAACGGCATGATCTCCTTGAAGTAGTGGGATTTGCGGTAGTTGGCCCTGATCAGGTTCAGGTTCTCCTCGCGCCAGGAGGAGTCGGCCAGTTCGATCTCGCTGATCGGGGTCCGGAAGCGCGGCTTCTTGACCCCCACGGTGAGCCAGCGCCCGCCCTGCTCCGTCTTGATCAAGTCCCTGTTTTGCCAGCTTTTACTGGTGCCGGTCACGAACTGTGCCGTGTCCAGGATCACCCAGAGGTCTGCATGGAGGAAGCGGTGGAAGAAACCGAGGTAGGATAGAAAATCCGGTTGGTGGATGACTACGGTCTTACCCATCAGTTTGCAGCTCCCGATACACGTTTTGCGCGCCCTGCGTCGTTATCCGGGACAGCCCGGCGCGGCTCATCCCTTCCAGGTCCAGATCCAGGCTGAAGGCGGCGTGGTCGATGGCATCGTGGTAGCCGGCGAACCTGGACGAACCCAGATTTGCAAGATGTCGGCCAATGTCGATTTCGTGAACCTCGTTTGCTACGATGACACAGGGAAGGCCGGCTGCGTTGGCCTCGAAGGGGGTGACGCCGCCGCCGGTGACGGCGAGGTCGTGCCGGGAGAACTCCTCGATCAGCGAGGGGACGCCGCTTTTTATCAGGAACCCCGAGCCGGCCGTCATTGCCCCGAGCTCTTCGCCGTGGCAGAAGGAGGGGCCGGTGACGATGGTCGCCTCCTGTCCCGCCTGCTTCAAAATGTTGACGATTTTCAGGGTGACGCCGTAGGTGTCGCTCCCCCCCAGGGAGACCACGATGGAGCGGATATCCCTGCGGACCCTTTGATAGCGCTCGATTTCCCGGTTCAGGATCAGGTACTGGTGGCCGGTCAGGACCCTTTTCCCCTTGAGCTGGTCAGCGCCGCAGAAGAGGAGCGGCGCGAAATGGAGGTCTGCCAGTTCCGCCCCGGCGCCGCGGTCGTCCACTGTCACCAGCCTGACCCCCTGATCCTTGACGTGCCGGCTGTGCTCGATATGCGTGTCGAGCCGGTCGTTCAGCCATAGCGAGATGCCCAGGCGGCCAATCTGCTCGGCCTCCCAGTTGGAATGGATGTCGGTAAGGGAAACGGTGTGGAAATCGAGGTCGTGTTTTTCGAGGATCCGGGCCGCTTTTTGGTCCTGGTTCAGCAATATCACGAAGGGGTGGTTTTTCTCGCGCAGCAGGGCGGCCAGGTTGAGCGCCTTGTACAGGTGCCCGAGTCCCCTGGCGTGGGACGCCTCGATGCAGATGGCAATCATGGGAGAACGGTCCGGCTGTCGTAGAGGTCGGCCAGGGCGATCACTTCCCGGGTGGCCGGGCAGTCGCTTGCCGCGTTTTGGGCGATGAAGCAGGCTTTCTGGTAGTCGGCCTCGGTGTCCACGGTGAGCCTCAACTCTGGGCGGAACTTGGCCGGCACCGGCTCCAGCTGCAGGGTCCTGAAGCGCTGCGGGTTTTCCAGCAGGAATTCGTCCACGTGCTCCCGGTGCTGCGGCGCCTTCCCCTCCAGCCAGCTCTCGGTCAGGGCCTTCATGGTGAAGATCTCGGCACCCACTCCGATGGGAAGCACCTGGAAGGAATGGGAATAGTCGGCCTGGCTCTCGGTATGGAGCGCGATGAGCCGCTCCAGTTCCTCCGGGTCGGGAAAGGGGTTGTCGCCGGTCAGGCGGACCACCTGCTGAAATCCGTACTGCAGGGCGCAGCGGTAGTAGCGATCCAGCACGTCCGCTTCGCTGCCGCGAAAGCAGGCCACCCGGCGGCTCTGGCAGAAGCGCTCGACGACCTGGTCCCGCTCGCTGTCGGAGGTGGCGATGACCGGCAAGGCCGGGATCCGGAGCAGGCTGAGCCGCTTGAGGATGTGGTCCAGCAGGGTCCGGGAGCCGACCGGCTTGAGGATCTTGCCGGGGAGCCTGGTGGAACCCATGCGGGCCTGAATGATGATCCCTACCGGGTTACGGGTCACTGCAGGGCGCTCCACTGGATCACCTCGTCCGCTTCGAGCGGGCGGTTCAGCACGGAGCCGACCAGCTGGTCCCGGAAACCGGGTGCAATCCCGTAGCCGGGACGCTTGACTGCAATGTCGTCCGTGCCGAGGCGGTGTCCGGCTGGGAGGGGGCGTGCGGCAACCACGCTTTTGCGGTTGTTGATACGGGTGAGCTTCTCGGAGGCGGCCGGCATCTTGACGCCGTTTCCGAGCATTTTTTCCAGGGTCCTCACCTGATCCACGATCGCTTTCATCTCTGCCGGGTCGGCGGAGAGGATGTGGTCCGGCCCCTCGGCATTTTTGTCGGTGGTGAAGTGCTTTTCCAGCACCACGGCGCCCAAAGCCGCCGCAGCGAGGCAGGCGACGGTTCCCACGGTGTGGTCCGAGTAACCGACCGGCAGCTGGAACTCCCGCATCATCGCCTGCATGGCCGAAAGATTGACGTGCTCCGGGTGGGTCGGATAGCTGGTGACGGCGTGCAGAAGCAGCAGCTGACCGTTTCCCTCTCCGAGGATGGCGGAAACAGATGCGCGCACCTCGTCCATGGTGCACATGCCGGTGGCCAGCAGGATCGGTTTTCCCTTGGCGGCGACGTATTTCAGAAATGGCGTGTTGACGGCGTCATCGGAGCCTATCTTGAAGGCGCCGACGCCGAGCCGTTCCAGCATGTCGACGTCGGATTCATGGGAGGGGGTTGAGAACCAGTCGAGCCCCTTGGAGCGGATGTAGGCGAAGACCTGCCGGTGCAGCTCCTCGTCGATCTCGTATTTCTTGAAGAGATCGAACTGGGAGGCCACCCCGGTGTTCTCCATGTCGAAGATGGCGTTTTTGCTGGAGACGGTTTCGGCGCGGTAGCTCTGCAGCTTGATGGCGTCGACTCCGCAGGCGGCAGCCGCATCCACCAGTTCCCTGGCCTCCCCGAAGGTCGTGAAGTTGCCGCCGATTTCGGCGATGATGTAGATCGACTTGCGCTCGGCGAATGACCAATTCATGAAAGCTCCGATCTGATAAATTCTTCCAGGGTAATCTCAGGGGACCACTGGAGCGCCCTCCGTATGGCGGAGATGTCGGCAACGGTATCGGGTATCTCGTTGACCCGGGTTTCGCCGCTCGATCTCCAGGTGACCGCGCGGGGAGAGTGTTTCACCACCATGTCGAGCAGTTCGGCCACGGAAACGGAATGTCCGGAGCCGACGTTAAAAAGGGAGTAGCCTCCCCGCGCCTGCAGCGCGCCGATGCAGGCGCGTGCGAAATCGTCCACGTGCAGATAATCCCGCTTCGGCGAGACATCCTTGACTGTTAGCACCGTCTCGGTACGGGCCTGCCTCAGCAGGCTCGGAATCAGGAACTGCGCGCCCTGTCCCGCCCCGAAGATGTTGAAGGGGCGCAGCACCGTCACCGGTACGCCGAACTGCTGCGCGTAGAAGCGGCAGAACTCCTCGCCGAGCCACTTGGAATGGGCGTAGGGGTTGTTCGGGGCGACCGGATGCGATTCCGGGATCGGCAGCAGCTGCGGAATGCCGTAGACGTAGGCGCTGACATACACCAGCCTGGCGCCGGTGGCGCGGCAGAAATCGAGTGCCTGCTGGGTGCCGAGCGCGTTGGTCCGGTAGAAAAGCCCCGGCTCCTCCCAGCTGTCGGGAACGAAGGTCTTCCCCGCCAGGTGGATGACATGGGTGATCCCCTCCCCCAGGAAGGGGGCGAAGCAGCCGGCATCGTTTAGCTGCTGCCCGGTGGACGCGGCAAACCGGATGACCTCTGCCCCTGCCGCTTCGAGCAGCGCGACCAGGCGTCTGCCGATAAACCCGGTTGCACCGGTCACCATGACCTTTCCTGGCGGGATGCTGTTCATGAGCCTATCTCTTGTGACCGGTTCAGGTAGTTGTTTATGGAAACCGTTCTGCCGTTAAGGGCCGCCGTTTCGCCGTCCTCGGTCTTTCTCGGGAGGTAGCACCTGGTGCAGAGCGGGACCTGTTTGAAGCCGTCCGGCTGCCGGTGCAGGGTGCGGAGCTGGTTCAGCCGCTCGCCGTGCCAGATGGAGTGGACCGTCTCTTTGGCGGCGTCTCCGATGGTCACGGCACTCTCTTCGTCGTTGGAACACATCATCACCCTGCCGTCCGCACCGATCACCAGCCGCTGGTAGTGCTGGCAGCAGAGGAACTCCTGCTCGTAGACGATCCCGCCGTCGTTGCCCAGGTAGTCGATGAGAGGGTTGAACGCGATCAGGTCGGCGATGGGGGCAAAGGTGTCGTAGAACGCCTGCGGGTCTTCCTTGATCGACGGCCAGATGGCCTGCACCTTGATGACGGGCCTATGGCTCCCGGCTCTCTCCTTGATGTCCCGGATGGCCCTGATTTTCTCCAGCGTCTCCTGGAACCTGAGCGGTTTTCTGATCGACTCGTACATCTCCCCCAGACCGTCGACCGAGATGGTGATCCAGTCCGCACCCGCCGCCATGATTCTGGTGAAAAACTCGGCCGACAGGGTGCTGCCGTTGGTCAGGAAGGAGACCTCCCTGATGCCGCGCTTTTTGGCGTATTCGATACAGTCGATAAAGCGGGGGTGGATGGTCGGTTCTCCCCGCAGGCTCAGGCGTAGGGCGGGAACATGGCCCTGGATCTCGTCGATGATCCTGGTGAAGAGATCGAACTCCATCAGCTTGGCCGGGACCTTCTGCTTGAACTCGTCGGTGATGGTGTAGCACATGGGGCAGCTGAGATTGCAGGCGGTGGAGAGTTCCAGGTCCACCAGCAGCGGATAGTCCGAGACGTGCTGGGTCTTCGGGTAGTCCTGCCAGTTTTTCCGGTAGGCCGCATATGCCTCTTCCCACCCCTCGCCGCGGTAACGTTCGAACAGTGCCTCACGTTCGGGGCTTTCCAGGTTGTAGTTACCCTTGTTGATCGGGACGTTGCTCATTGCAGAAATTCCTCCCCCTGGAGAAATTTCCCCTGCAGGCCGTCGAATTCCTCGATCGCCTGCATGTAGTCATCGGGCCTCCCTATGTCGAGCCAGTAACCGTGGTGGCATTTCACCGACGCCGGGTTCCCTTCGGCGAGCAGGTCGAGCATGAGGTGATCGAAACCGTAGGGGGTGTCTTCGTGGATGTGGCGCATGGTCTTGTTGTTGACCGCGTAGATCCCCATGCTGACGTCGAACTGGTACTCCGGCTTCTCCTCAAACCCGCACAGCTTCCCGTCGTTGCTTATCTTCAGCACTCCGTACTCGGATTTCAGCACCCGCTGGAAGGCGGCGATGGTGAAGTTGTTCCGCTGCTTCACGTGGTGTTCGAAGAACTCACGGAAGTTCAGGTCGGTCAGGATGTCGCCGTTCATCACCAGAAAATTTTCCGGCAGATCCTTGATCAGTCGAAGCGGCCCCATGGTGCTGAGCGGTTTATCCTCGAGGGAGTAGTCGATCTTGATGCCCCAGCGCTCGCCGTTGCCGAAAAAGGCCTGGAAAATCTTGGCCTGGTGGTTCACCGCCATGGTGATATGGGTGAAGCCGTGATGAACCAGTTGGCGAACGATCACTTCCAGGATCGGGTATTCGCCGATCGGCATCAGAGGTTTGGGAAGTACTACCGTGTAGGGACGCAGCCTGGTCCCTTTTCCGCCAGCCAGTATGATAGCCCGCATTCTATTTGTGCTCCGTTAGAGGTTGTACTGCAGTTTGTAGCGGCTCAGATTGCCGGGAGCCCTGAACCAGTCGATGGTTTCCTGAAGCCCCCTGCGCAGGCCGTCTTTCCCGGCATAGGCCGGACTCCATCCCAAAAGGCGCCTGGCCTTGGAATTGTCGGCCCAAAGTCTTTCCACCTCGCTCTTGTCCGGCCTGATGCGCAGATCGTCCGAAGCTATCTCGATATCGGCCTGCATCAGCTCCGCTATCATGCCGACCGTCTCGCCCACCGATATCTCGAAGTTGCTCCCGATATTGACGACTTCGCCGATCCCCTGCTCCGATTCCAGTGCCGCGATGAAACCGGAGACCGTGTCGGATATGTAGTTGAAGTCGCGGGTCGGGTGCAGCGAGCCGAGCCGGATCTTTTTCTCTCCGGCGGCGATCTGTGAAATGATGGTCGGTATCACCGCCCGGGCGGACTGGCGGGGGCCGTAGGTGTTGAAGGGGCGCACTACGGCGACCGGCGTGCCGAAAGAGTAATAGAAGGAGAGGGCCATCTGGTCCGCGCCGATCTTCGACGCCGAGTAGGGGGACTGACCCTGGAGCGGATGCTCTTCGCTGATCGGAACGAAGCGGGCCGTGCCGTACACCTCGCTGGTGGAGGTGTGGACCACCTGCTGCAATTCCAGTTCACGCGCGGCCTGAACCACGTTAAGGGTACCCTTGACGTTGGTATCGAGGTAGGTATCGGGGGAATGGTAGGAATAGGGAATCCCTATCAGGGCCGCCAGATGCAGCACGGCATCGCACCCCTTCATGGCGGTCCTGACGCCGTGGGGATCGCGAATATCGCCGGCGAAGACATCGAGGCCGTCCCTGATCTCCTTGGGCGCATGATCGAGCCAGCCCCAGGAGTTGAACGAGTTGTAAAACACGAAGGCCCGTACCTGGTAGCCTCTCCTGACCAGTGTTTCGGTCAGATGAGAGCCGATAAACCCGTCGGCACCCGTAATCAGTATCTTGGAAGTGGTGGATATCATCGGAACATCCGATGCTTAATCCGGTCCCGTCTCTGTGACACGTTCATGGCATTCCCGATCCCGCTGCTTTTTTGGATTTGTTGACTGGCTCTGGATGGTGTTTTAATTAGCAAGGGGCATGCCATTGTGTGGTGGCGGCCAAGTACCCGTAAATGCAGGCACTATGGCGCGGGAGCAGCCTGGTGTCAAAATATTGGAGGGGACGCGTTGGTTTATGTGACACCGCACCTTGTCTGGTGCGGGTCTCTTTGGGGGGAGGGGGATTCGATGGTTTTGAAGAGAAGGGGCTGGTAACTCCTGGTTCAGCTCTGACCGGTGCACATCCGCAAATAGCGGCCGGCAAGATCGGTTCCCTCGTTGCTGTCGATACGTGAAAGCACCAGGTAGCAAAGATCGGCAGATTTGAATATGTCGTGCAGCAGGACGGCGTATTTTTTCAGCTCCGCGTTGGAAAGGGTTTCCAGCCGCATCCAGTCCTTCACATATACCGCATCGCTCCACAGGTATTGTTTTAACCCGTCATTGATATCGTCATTGACCACCAGGGGTTTGAAGCAGCGCTTCCCGAAACCGAGGAAGGTGTGGAACTGAAACCCTTTGCTGCGAAGATACTTATCGACATCGCAGAACAGGGGCTGACCCTGGTACAGCTCGACGAATTCCACCTCGGTCTGTATTACCAGGGCGCTCTCCAGGGCCTTCGAAGCGCCTTTGAACACGTTCAATTCGCTCCCCTGCACGTCGATCTTTATGAAATCGACGCAACCGAGCCCTTCGATGTCGTCCAGCCGCGTGGTCTCTACCTGATGGGTCTTAAGCAGCGTGGTCAGCTCGGCCAGGTTCTGGAACTTTTCCAAAAGCCTCGTGTTTGGTCGGTACAGCGACCCCGTCATGCCGAAGTTGGTTTCATAGTAGGTGGCCGGTTTGCCGTCCCCGATGAAATAAGGATAAAACTTGTGCGGGGGGCCCATCTCCCTTTTGAGTTTATTGCACTCCTCGATGCCAGGCTCGAAGCCGATCACCCTTGCCTTTTTTCGCTCCACAAGCAGCTGGTAGGGAGGCTCCCCGCCAAGCGACATCGCCCCGACGTCGAGGATGTTGATCAGGGGCAGATCTTCCAGTGTCTCATGCAAATTAAAACTCATCGGTGGCCTCGCTTATCTGGTGAATTCATGTAAGAGCGTGTGCTTCAGCGGTTGGGCAGTTTCCTTGCCACCATGTTGAGGCTGATCAGCTCCCCCTTGAACACCATGTAGCTCGTGTCCTGGAACAGGCCGAACTTATCCACCTTCTGCATCATGCCGAAGCCGGCCTGGTGCAGAAAGTAGGTTAGGAAGTCCTCGTTGAGCCCCACGCCGTGGAAGTCGTGCGGGTCCATGTGCCCGCCGAACATCATGCGCATCACGGCGAACCGGTCGTCCACGTTGAGCCTTTCCTTGTCGAGCAGCAGCCTGGCCATGACGTCCAGGTCCGGAACGCTCAGGTACAGGGTGCCGAAAGGCCTCAAGACCCGGTGCCACTCCTTGAGCGTGGCAAGGAGCTCGTTTTGGTAGTCGAAATGCTCGACGGTGTGCGACGCGTAGATCTCCTGGAAGCTTCCGTCCGAAAAGCGCGACAGGTCGTTGGCGTTGCCCAAGTGGTCGACGTGGGGGCCTGGGAGTATATTCAGGATTTCCCATCCCTCGCTGCGCTCCTCGCCGCCGATGTGCAGCCTGCGGGGGGCCGGGTGCGCCTCCGGGGCCGGCGCAGGCGGGGTCCGCAAAGTGGCGGCGGGGCGCGCCGCTTGCGCCATCTGCTCCGGGGACCAGAGGACGTTGTAGGAAAGCCATCGTGCCGCCTCCCCGCCAGCTTGGGCTGGCGCCTCGCCTCGCCCCGGTTGCAGGGGCGCCTCGCTGCTGAAGAAGACGAAGGGGTCGAGCGGCGCCTGCTCGAAAGGCATCACGCCCCGGCCACCGGTGGCCTGGAGCAGGTAGGGGAGCAGCGGGTGGCTGGCAAAGCAGGTCGCGCCGGCCCTGAGGTCGAAGCAGTGCAGGGCCCGGCCGCCAGGCTTCAGGACCCGGGCCAGCTGGTGGCAGATGTCGTGGCAGCGGTCCTGCGCCGTCGGGTCCTGACCAACCGGCAGGATATCCAGCACCAGATCGAAATTACCCTCCGGGAGCGCGGCGTCCTGGGAGCCGTCCTCGCTAAGGGCCCAGAATTCGTAATCCGTCCCGGCGGCCGCCGCCAGCCGCGAGTGAGCGCGGGCCGTTGCCAATATTCTCGCCCCCTTTGGCAGGTTATGCCTGATGAAGGTGTAGGCGAGCAGCTCCTGGTAGGTCCTGACGCCACACGAGCCGGGAGTGACGGCCTGACTGTAGAGTTCGAGGTCCATGCCGGCGAAATAGGGGAAATGAATGCTTCGGGAGTAGCTGAAAAAACCGAAGTTTTCCGGAGTGATGCGGCTTTGGGCCCGCTCAACCAGCTCACCCATCAGTAGGGGCTGCGGCGCCGGCTGCAGTTGCGGACTCCCCGAGTTGGAGAAGAAGCTCCGCTCGCGGGCGACGATGCTCTCCGTCTCTTTCTGGTAGAGGTCCTGCAGGACCTCTGATCGCTGCCCTTCGCCGGGATGGCTGCGAAACCCTCCCAGCGGCGCATGCAGCGTGTGGAGCTGCGCGTGTCTGAAGAAGCGCGCCCAGAGCTCCAGGTCTGCTGCAGCCTGAAAGTTGGTGTCGATGAGCAACCCGATCTTGTCCCAGAGGGATTGGCGCCAGAAGGTCGATTCCTGCTGGATGTAGGGGGCCTTGATCTCGCCGCGCAGGTACTTATCCCGGGACCAGCGCGGAGGCTCCAGGGAAAACCCGGCCGCCCTGCCATCCCGATCCCAGATGGTGGGGCTCCCGGTCAGCCACTCGATCTCCGGATGCGCCCTGAAGGCATCGGAAACGAGCCAGAGCGCGCCGGGGTGGTACTTGTCGTCCGAGTTGAGCCAAGCCATGATCTCGCCTGTCGCCATCATGAAGCCCTGGTTGATGGCCGAGTACTGCCCTTCGTCCCTGCGGCTTTGCCAGTAGTTGAGGTGTCTTGCGTGTTTCTTGATGATCTCGACCGAGTTGTCCGTGCTGCCGCCGTCGATCACGATGTACTCGAGGTTGGGATAGTTCTGGCTCAGAATCGAGTCGATGCACTCCTCAAGGTATTCCCCCTGGTTGTATGACGGGGTGACCAGGGAGATCCTGGGAGGGAGGCTCTTAACCAGAACCTCGGGAGCGCCGGGGGGGGCGGGGGATGGCTCCGTCAGCGGATAGAGGATGAGCTGCGGCGGTGCCTTGTGGTGCGGGGCCGGGGGCGGTGAGAGCTCCCGCTCGCGGTCGATGGCCTGACAGCACTCTGTCACGTACTTGTCACGCTCCCGGTTGCAGCGCTGCTCGCTGCTGTGCAGGCGGAACCCCCCAGTCGCGGTGTTGACCGTATGCAGCGGGGCGTAACGGCTCATGCGCAGCCAGAGCTCGAAATCGGCGGCCAGGCTGTAGTTGGTGTCCAGGCAGGCTCCCGCCCTCTCCCAGAGGCTTCGCCTCCAGTAAGTCGCCTCTTGCATCACGAACAAAGAGTAATCGCAGACCAGTTCCTTGCACAAGAGCAAGTCGTAAAACCAGGTCTGGTCCTTATACCCGTATGAGACCATGTCGCCGTTGGCATCGAAGCCGACCCGCTTGGCGGTCAGGAATTCGACCTCAGGCAAGCGGGAAAAGACCTCGTCCAGCTTGGCCAGTCCTCCATGGTGCAGCATGTCGTCGGCGTTGAGCCACCCCATGACCGGGCTGTGCGAGCGCGCGAAGCCGGCGTTGAGGGCCTGATAGTGCCCACCGTCAGGTTTACTCTGCCAGTAGGAGAGGTGCTTCTGGTATTTCTTTATGATCTCAACGGAGCCGTCCGTGCTGCCGCCGTCCATGATTATGTACTCGAGGTTGGGATAGTTCTGGCTCAGAATCGAGTCGATGCACTGTTCCAGGTAGGTCGCTTGGTTCAGGGAAGGGGTGACGATGGTGATGCCTAGCATGCGGTCTCCTGACGGTTCTTACGTATGGACCTCTTGGGCGCCGGCGGGAGCAAAGGACAAGGTCGCCTGATGTCAGGGTTGCTAGCAATTGATATGCCATCAGCGGGAGGGTTGGTCAGAGAAACGGCTTGGTTGCCGTTATTTTCCGGGCGAGGAGGGTGCGGAAGCTGGCATGGACGGGGAATGGCTCACGACTCCCGGCGCCTGGGATGCCGGAAGCCGGGTCTTGTTTGGGCTAGAACGGCGTCTGCGCAAAGCCGTCGAACTCGTCCGCCGTCTGGTCCATCATTTTACCCCGGGCATCTGTGCCGGAAAATTTGAAGACCATGTGGGACGGATCTATGGTTGCGTCGCCGTTGGCGTTCTGGCTCAGCAGGAAATTCACCGTCGCCGTCTGGGTTTCCGGGTCGTAGGTGACGCTGGTCGGATTTTGCGGGATGTAGCTTTCGGTGGGGAGGATCGCCAGGGTGTTGTTGTAGTAGCCGGCGATCCCGCCGCTTGCCTTTTTAATGCTCCAGTTAGCCGTGTCCTGAACCGAAGTCGCGTCCATCTTCGAGTCGAAGACGAAGGTCAAGCTGAATTCTTTTGCCTTGTTCGGCGCCATCAGGGAGATGTCGAGAGCGTAGAGCGGTGTGTTCATGCCGAGCGCGCTGGTGAAGTTGTCGGTGAGGCCGCCGCCTGCTGCAATCATCTTCGGTTGCGCGATGGTCGCCTGGAGCAGCGCACCCTGGGCCGCATCCAGTCGGGTCAGAATCTCCACTTCCTTCTGCGCGTTGACGGTGTCGCCTAACGTCGCGTAGGCCACCCCGAGTTCGAGGTGGGCCCCCGCCATCTTCGGCCTCAGCTTTACGGCCTCGGTCAGGTGCTTCACCGCCTCGGCGGACTTCCCCTGCTTGTTGTAGGTGACGCCGAGGCTGTAGAAGGGGTTGGGGTCGAAGGGGGCCATCCTCTGGACCTTCTTGAACTGCGCTTCCGCCTCAGGCAAACGCCCGGTCTGCAGATAAAGCTGACCCAGGGTATAGGGGGCGACCGTGGAACCCGGATTCGCCTTGATGGCAGCCTTGAACGCCTTTTCCGCCTTAGGGAAGTCTTTTTTCTGCAGATAGATGTTGCCGAGGCTGACCTGAACCGAATCCTGAGAGGGGTCCATGGAGAGCGAGTTCTTGTAGACCTTGATCGCCTCTTCCGGCTTGTTTTGCGCCAGGAAACTGTTGGCCAGGAAGTTGTAGGTCTGGGTGTTGGTCGGGTCCATGGCGATGGAGCGCTTGAACTCGGCAGCGGCCCTCGTGTAGTCCTTCTTCTGGTAAAACTCGAGGCCGGTGCTCAAGGCGCTCTGTCCGGCCTGCGCCCTCTGAGCCTCCTGGGAAGCCATGGCCGAAAACATGTCGTCAAGCAGTGTGAATGGTGTTGTGGTGCTAGCCATGGCTTTCTCCACGCTTTGGGGTTTGGTCAACATCGAATCTTTCGGCGTTCCCGGGGGAGAACTTGAGCGAAAAGTGCCGCTTCCGAGATTGTAAGTGATTATAATTGTTTCATTTTATCTGCGGCCTTGATCTCGGAAGTTACACCCTCAGCCCAACTTCCACCAGCATCCCCTCTCCCGGAGGGGGAGGGCCAGGGAGGGGGAATTTTGACGCTGCTTGGAAAAAGCTGAAGGACTTCCCCCCCTCCCGACCTCCCCCCGCTGGGGGGAGGAGAGTTGGTGGATGCTGACTGAGCAGAGAGATGAAGCGACGTTTGGCGGTGGTGGGCTGCTGATCAAAATCTCGCTGGCGGGATAATGACTATGCCCGGGCATCCGCTACTTCCGGAGGCCCGGAGCCGCTGCCGGTTTTACCCGTTAGCGCATTGCCGAAGAGTACTGAGGCATTCGCGGGCATCCTGATTCCATGGCTCCAGTTGAGCTACCTTGCCGTAGAAGGTCTCTGCCTCCTGGGGGCGGTCCAGCATGGTGCAGATCTTTCCGAGACTCATGAGCGTCTCGATGTTCTTGGGCTCCTGGCGCAGCAACTCCAGGTAGATGGCGATGGCGCCGTCGACGTCGCGTCCCTCGACGAAGTAGAAGTCGGCGAGGTTTTTCTGGAAGGTGCTGTTGCCCGGGACCAGTGCCGCCGCCTTCTCGTAATGCAGCAGCGCCTCGTCCTTGGCTCCGTTTTGGTAGTAAAGAACCGCGAGGTCGTTATGTGCCGGGGAAAAATCCGGGAAGGCCTCGACGATACCAAGCAGTTCCCGGCCTGCCGCGTCCAGCTCACCTTGAGCCACCAGCGCCTGCGCCCTTTCGTAGCGATCTTCAGCCGTTTCGTCATCTTCAACAAAGGCGGCCCCTGCCTCCCTGCCGCGCAGCTCGGTCAGGTGCTCACGGACATCCTGGTTCCAGGGCTCAATCTCCAGCGCCCGCTGGTAGAAGGATTCCGCTTCAGCCGGCTGGCCTACTTGATCGCAGATGATGCCCAGATTCAGCAGGGTCTCGAGATCCCTTGGCGAGCTCTTCAGTAATTCTAAATAGATGCCGATTGCCTCGTCAATCTGGCCCGCCTCCACGTAAAGCAGATCGGCGAGGTTCTTCTTGTAAGTGCTCTCCTCCGGGTCCAACTGTGCCGCGGCACGGTAATGACTTACCGCCTTTTCGGTTTCTCCCAGTTGATAGCTGATCGCAGCCAGATCATTGTGAGCAATGGGGTGGTTCGGGTATCGCTCCAGGTGTTTCTCCAGCGCGCTTAGCGCCAGCATGTGCTCGACCCCTTTGGCGAGGGGCTGAATAGCGGCGTATGCCTCGTCAGCGCTAGGTTCGGATTTGGCGGGCTCGAAAGGGCGCTCGCTCGCGAGCGCTGCCAAGGAAGACGCCTTCGGCTCCTCAACCGGAGTCAGGCACTCTTGTCGCGGCGCAGCAGAGTCAAGCTTCCCCGTCTTCTTGGTGAGCGGGGCTGCGGCAGGCACCAGCTTCAGGCCGGTGAACTGCTCGACATGCACGGTCCGGAAACGCTCGACTACCTTGAGCAGGAATTCGCGTATCCCCTGGTTCTGCTCCCCTTCGCTGAATGACCCGATGCTGTCGTGCAGCTCTCTGCGCCAAAGCGGGTGCGGTGCGACCTGGGAGGGTTGGGCTAGCTGCTGGAAGCTGTAGTCGGGCCAGATCATCTTCCCGTAGCTGGTATGGTTCAGGAAACTTTCGTGAGGGATGGCAGTAAAGCAGGTGTCGCCGTAGGCGAGCATGGCCTCCTGGTTTGTCTGCAGCGCGTTCGTTAGCACCTCATAGGCGTCCTGCTTCATCCGGTCAGTCGCCTCCAGGATGGTCAGGTACTGTCCGGAAGCGATCCTGAGAGCAAGGTTCAGGCCCGGGCTACCTGCCGTCCTAAGCGAAATCAGGTTCTTGTGCCTGCGCTGCAGGTCTGCGACGACGGCCCATTCGGACTGTTCCGAGCCCTCATCGACTACGATCACCTCCATCCGGCTCGCCACACTCTGCTCCATCAGTCCGCCCAGGCATTCCCTGATATAGGACTCCTTGTTACGGGTGATCACAATGGCCGTAACAAGCGGCCTTTTTTCGATATCGGTGATGGTTCCGGTGGGGCTGCTTGCTGACTGGCTCATGAATTGGCTCCGTTCTATAGGTCCGTTTATTGGATCTGGTTGCACTCGAATATTTTTTCGGACCGGAGGTCCGGGTAAATGAATCTGCTGCTGCGCCTTCGCCTGCACCCGAAACCTCAGGCTCATGCAACATCTGGCGGAACAGGGGAGTGTGAAGCAACGGTCATGCCAGCCGGTTCCGAACCCCAGTATCCCTCCCCCTTTTCCCTAAGGGCGAATCATGAATCGCCCAGACTTGCCCGACTGCGTCATCTCACTTTTACCCCTCTCCCTAACCTTCTCCCGTAAGGGGAGAGGGGAGTTAACCTCCTGCCTGAGGCGGACTAAGGCTCCCGTCCCTCATTGGAAGACAAAGCCACCTCGCTTCATGGGAGATTGAGCTCACGACCTTTCATGGGAGGCTAAGCTATAGCCAACTCATTTGAAACTATGCTTAGCTCTCATTTGAGACAAGTTCTCCAGCTCTCATTTGAAGCGAGCACCTCTCCCTTAATGGCAAAAAATAGCTCCCCTCCCTTCAAATGAGGGGCTGGGGGAGGGTGCGCACTGGATCTGCAGGAGATTGATAGTAACGGAGGGGGGCACTGTCAATTTTTTGAAGGCAGGTGGCGTCTCAAAGCGGTCAAATATCCGACACCGGTAGCTAGCCTCCTATGACAATCAGGAAAACCCCTGCCAGCATGATCATGGTAGCCATGAGCCCTCCCTGTTCCCGGAACAGGTAGCGGCCGTAGAGCACGCCGAACAGCAGACTCAGCCGCTTCACGGCGATCATGTAAGCGACATTGGTGAGGTTAATGGCGTAGACGTGGGTGACGACCTGTATCAGGTAGAAAAGTGCCGGTAGTGCCGAAGCCCTGATGGTCCCATTTTGCGCCATCTGTCTGAGCTCCCCTTTCCCTTTGTAAAGCGCCAGCGGGGAGATGAGCAAGACGAGCAGCGGGATGTAACAGGCTGCGAAGAAAAGCGGCGAGGAGGCAGCGATGGCGCGCTTTCCCAGGGTGGAGGTGAAGCTGTAGATAGCAGCCACGCAGAGCATGCAAAGCGATCCCTTTTCCGAAACAATGGCGCGAAGCGGCGCCAGTCCACCACCTTGGCCACGCCTGATGTTGAGCAGGTAGCCACCCGCAGCAATCAGCAAAATCCCGGCTGCTCCCAGGTAGGAGATCCTCTCCCCTAAAAGCAGAAACGGGATCACCAGCAAAAGAAGGGGCGTCAGTGAGAGCAGGGGGAGGGTGAGGTTCAAGGGTGAGAGCTTCAGCGCTTTGGTGTAGAGGATGACTGCCAACGCCTCGAGCGGCAGCGAGCTGAAGACGCAGAAATAAAAGTCCGGTTCTAGTACAGGAATGGGGAGAAATAGCAGCGGTATTAAAAAAATAGGGAGCGCCGGCAACAGCCGGAGCCAGCTGACCAGGTATTCGTTGTGTCCGGCTAGCGCCTTTTTAGTCAAGGCATCGCTCGTGGCAAGTGCGAAGGCGGAGATTACGGTGAGGGGCAGCCAGAGTGGTATCATCGGGAGATCTTAGCGCAATCTGCCGTAAATGCAGTAGGGGCGCGGCCGGAGGGGGCGAAAAATTCTAGGACGGGGGTTGACTCTGTCGCAAAAAGCGGCCTAATTACCAAGGGTTTTTTCTTTCTCATTACTTGGGGCGGGGTGCTGCGCATGGCAAAGAACGTGTTGATTCCATCCATAGAAGAGAGATTACGCGGGTATATCGAGCTGAGTCGACGAAATCTCCGGGAGCACGGCCTGGCAAAAAGTGCCAGAGTACATCCGACCGTCACCCTGACCCGCGAGTTCGGCTGCGAGGGGTATCCCGTGGCCCAGAGGTTGCAGACGCTGCTGGAGAAAAGAAGCGGCCAGCCCTGGGTGGTGATGGACCGCGCGCTGCTTGATGCCGTGGCCAAGGATAACAACCTCTCCGCGCAGATCCTGCAGAACCTCGGCACCAAGAACCGTTTCCTCGATGACATGCTATCCACTTTCACCCCCCGTTGGAAGAGCGATAAGGACTACTACCGACTCCTGTGCCGCCAGATCGTCGCTTTGGCTGAGGAAGGAAACGTGATCCTGGTCGGCAGGGGGGCTGTCATTTTGACCCAGGAGACCGGAAACTGCTTTCACTTCAGGATAGTAGCTCCCATGCGCTTCAAGCAGGACTCAATCGCCACGCGCATGGGGCTAACGCTCGATGAGGCGCAGGATCTGATACAGGTCCGGCAGCGGCAGCGGGATGACTTCCTGAAGGACTTCCTGGGGCGCGACGTCGCCGACCCAACCCTATATCACCTGCTTTTCAACAACGCCAGGTGCTCAGCCGGACGTATCGCGGCGCTTATGGCCGACGTCGTTATGCCTGTCGAGGCAGGGTGAGCATTCTCCCCCGCAGCAAGTTAACTCTTGATTTTTTAGTCGAGTCCGATGTTTAATTTTGCCTGATCGATACGTTTGGGTGCAGGAGATTGCCCTGCGGGGCCGGAGGTAGCGCTAATGAAACGCCACGAGAATGCATTGGGAATCATGGAAGGCGCCCGGAACGTAAGGGCCATAGCGAAATCTCTGCTTGAGGCAGCCGATGAGGCGGCGGGCGAGGGAATAGGTGCCGAGCAGGATGCGGCGGTACGGATGATCGTGCATCGGCTGGCCCGCCTCTGCAAAGTCGATGAAATCTCTTTTGGCTTCGACGCTGCCGACCTGAGCGACACTTTCTGCACGCTGATGAAAGAGTGCCGGACCAGGGCGAAAGAGGCTCCCAGGGGTCCGGTACAGGTTGTGGAACCGATGACCCTGCTGCGTACCCGGGAATTGGAAGTGGTAGTTCTGCCCGAAGGGCTTTAAGGGTGACCTGCTTCAGCACGTAGGCCCGGAGGGCGGAGGCATTTATCCCTTCTCCCTCCGGAGAAGGTGCCCCGAGGGGGCGGATGAGGGAAGTAGCCACGGAGTATAGGAACCAATCCAGGACATTGCCGGTTGTGGCCCGCCGTTGGACACTCGCAAGGAGTGGCCCTGCCTGTTGATCCTCTCTGGACCAACCTGATCTCTGCAGAGTCAGCCTCTTATAATTACCCTATGACATCCCTGCCATAAAAGAAGGGGGAGCGAATAGCCTGCAACCCTCAACTCAACCTTGATTGACGCTAATCTTGCGCCAACCCCATAAGCTCTCCCTCTCCCGGAGGGAGAGGGGACTCTTGAAAATCCCTGGTGGAAGCTCAGCGCTCTGAGTAAGTTAAGGGTAGTTTGCCACTAGTCCCACTCCCGGAGGGGGAGGGTTAGGGAGGGGAACCCTGCCAGTTCTTCGCCAGAAGCGTCCCCCCTCACGCCTACGGGCTGAAACGCTTCGGCGCGCAAGCCCAACCTCCCCCCGCTGGGGGGAGGAGAGTTCAGAGAGGTTGAACAGAGTTGGCACTTTCTCGTGAGCCAAAATGCCGCCGCAGGCGGGGTCGGCTAATCGGTAACTCGTGACAGCTTTTGACTTCCTGCCGCCCGGGCGCTATTATGGCCGCTGTTGGTAATCGGGGGGTGGAATGGCTGATTTTGCAGTGAGCGTGGAGAAGAACCGTTGGCTTAAGGAAAGAATGGAACTGCTCGGCGTCTCAGAGCAGGACCTGGAAGAGCGATTCATCCACTCCTCTGGAAGCGGCGGCCAGCACGTGAACAAGAGTTGTTCCTGCGTCTACTTGAAGCACATCCCGACCGGTGTCGAGGTGAAATGCATGGAGGCGCGCAGCCAGTCGCTGAATCGATTCTTTGCCAGGCGCTATCTGCTGGAGAAAATCGAAGCGCTCTCGGGGGCGGTCACCAAGAAGGACTTGACCGCTGAAAAGCTCAGGAGGCAAAAGGCCCGGCGCAAGAGGCGCAGTGCCGCGAAGTACGATGAATCGGACACAAAAAAAAGTTGACAAGGTTATGTGGTGAAGGGTATAAATTTACATTATCCTCAATCTGACCTTTGCAAATACCCCTAAAGTTTCTCATACCAAACGCGTATCGACACCTCAAGGCTAACTCAAGGCTCATAAAACTTCACATACTCTTCACATATTCAGTCACACATTAGGCATCCCGCGCATGCAATCCCGTGCCCCATCCATGAAGAAGACCCCTTCCTCGCATCCAGGCAAGTAGCCGATTCGATCTATATTTGCGCCATATCAGGAGAACAGATGAACCTACAGGAATTAAAAGAGAAAAAAATCGCCGATCTGACTGCGATTGCCAAGGGTCTCAACATCGAGGGGGCCTCAAGTCTGCGCAAGCAGGACCTGATCTTTGCCATTTTGAATGCCCAGACCGAGAAAAACGGCATGATCTTCGGAGAGGGGGTGCTGGAGACGCTGCCTGATGGTTTCGGCTTCCTCCGGGCGCCGGATTACAACTACCTCCCGGGGCCGGACGATATTTACGTATCTCCTTCCCAAATCCGCCGCTTTAACCTGCACACCGGTGATACGGTGGCAGGGCAGATCCGGCCTCCCAAGGAAGGCGAGCGTTACTTCGCCCTGCTGAAGGTGGAGACGGTGAACCACGAGTCGCCTGAGGTGGCTCGTGACAAGATCCTCTTCGACAACCTGACTCCGCTCTATCCGCAGGAGAAGCTGACGCTTGAGACCACCCACGACAACATGTCGACCCGGGTCATGGAGCTGATTGCACCGATCGGTAAGGGGCAGAGGGGACTCATCGTCGCGCCGCCCAGAACCGGCAAGACCATGCTGATCCAGAACATCGCCAACTCCATCGCCATGAACCACCCAGAAGTCTTCCTG
>Ga0209317_1001004_pt1 | contig 27869 bp, 21 predicted proteins | sample RifGroB2_FD_183994 | JGI IMG/M metagenome (GOLD analysis project Ga0209317, IMG submission 183994) | Soil microbial communities from Rifle, Colorado, USA - Groundwater B2 (SPAdes) (version 2) | ecosystem: Environmental > Terrestrial > Soil > Unclassified | place: Rifle, Colorado | collected...
GGAATCCCTCGGCGCGACCTATTCCCCCCAGGTGACCAGCTTCAGCAGCCGGGTATACCAGGGGTATGGCTTTATTATTGCCCAGATGGTGGTAAAACCCGGGAGTGAAGAGTCGATTATTGGGGAAGTGATCAGGATCGGCGACCTGCTGCAGCAGGAGGGGGTCGGCGAAGAGGAATTGGTTCGTGTCAGAAAGCCGGTGGTCACCGCTTTGCTCGACGGGGTGGAGACGAACCATTACTGGCTGGGTTCGGTGCTCGGCCTGTCGAGCAGATATCCCGAACAGTTGCACTGGCCGAGAACGATTATCAGCGATTTTTCGTCGATTACCGCCGACGAGATCAGCCAGCTGGCCCGGCGATATCTGCAGAGTTCATCGGCGGCCATCGCCAGGGTGACGCCGAACGATGCCGTGACGGATCCTCAAAAAGAACGGTCGGAAACCATGGCGCAGACGGAAAAGGAGACAAAGGACACGCGGAAGACGGTCAGATGAAAAATGGTGGCGAATACCCTGAAGGCCGTGCAAATTAAGAATAAATTTGCTTTTTCCAGGCAATTATGGGAAGAAGAAGCGTGGAAATCAGCCCCATGAGGAATGCGTAATTTCTTTGAGCAAGAGGTTTGGTCATGAATATTTCGGCAAGCGAGAGCCGCGAGGCAAGCAGTTTCCGCTTCGGGCAAATGAGACGGAAAGACCGCAGAGCAGGGGTGCCGGGATTTGTCGGCGATATCGCCGACGGTAATCTGGTCCTTGGGGGAATGATCGAAGACATATCCACCGGCGGTTTCAGGATCACCAATATTCCGGAATTTTTCCAGGCCGAGAAGCATACCTATTCGGCCGTCCTCTCCGGCGGTGGCAAGCATTACCGGCTGTTGGCAAAACCATGCTGGAGAAAGAAGGGGAGAGGGCAGGGCCAGATCGAAATGGGCTTCAAGATCATCGATGCCCCCTGGGAGTGGGTCGAACTGACCATGAAGGAGATCCCCGATTTCGACTATGAGGACGGTTTTTTCGGCAATTTCAATTGAAAAACCCGCTTCGGTTAGCCAAACCGCTTTCTCAGTCTTTCGCCAATTGTACTACAGTGTCAACCTGATCGGGCAGTGGGCGTAAATCCCCTGCGGATCGTCGAGCAGCAGGTAGCTCTCCAGCCGCGATTCAAGCGACTTTTTCAATCGTAACACAATCGGAAAAGTCGCAGCCTTGTCGGAGGGGAGTGATGGCATGGCCGCTGCAAAAAATTGCAGGAACTGCTCCTTCATCGATTCGGGCGGGGTGATATATTCCGTCTCGTATTCTTTAATGCCGGCTAGATCCGCTGCCGCCTCGATGGCTTCGTCGAGATTTCCGAGCTTATCCACCAGTCCCAAAGCCAGGGCCGATTTGCCGTCGTATACCTTGCCTTCGGCCAATTCCCCGACCCGGGCTTTTGCCATTTTCCTGCCGGTTGCAACTATATCCAGGAATTGATCATAGTTGTAGGCGATCGCCTGCTGAATTGCCCCTTTCAGTTGTTCCGGTAAAGGCTGCGTGAGGTCGAGGCCGGAAGACAACGGTGTCGTTCCCGTGCCATCGGAGTAGATGCCAAGCGAAGCCAGCGTTTTCTCGAAAGTGGGGATAGCGCCGAAGATGCCGATCGAGCCGGTGATGGTGGTGTCGGAAGCCCATATTTGGTTGGCATCGGCTGCAATCCAGTAACCGCCGGAGGCGGCGACGGTGCCCATCGACACGACCACGGGTTTGCCTGTTTTCTTCAGTTCCAGCACCTCCTGGCGAATGACTTCGGAGGCGAAGGCGGATCCCCCCCCGGAATTGATGCGCAATACCAAGGCCTTGATCTTGTCATCTTCCTTGGCCTTTTTCATGAGCTCAGCCAGTGAATCTCCGCCGATGAAGCCAGGCGGCTGTTTGCCCGGCAGGATGGTGCCTTCGGCAACGATCAAGCCGATTTTACCGTTTTCGGAGACGGTTTGACCGAACGAGGGCTGAACGGAGTCGTAGTAGTCGAGGGAAGAGATGGTATGCAGTTTTTCCTCGGTGGTTTTGGTCAGTGTAGTGATGTAGGAGGTAATCTGCGGTCTGGTCCAGATATGATCGACCAGTCCGGTTTTCTGTGCCAGCTGGGCGGTGTTGCCGCCCGTTTCGGCCAGGGCCGCAGTAATGTTGTTGGTGTAATTCTCCAGTACTTCTTGAGAAAGCCCCCGCTGAACCTGGATATCGTCCGTATAAACCTGCCAGAGTGCTGAAAGCCATTTCTGATTCTGCTCGCGATCCTCGATGGACATATTGTCGCGGGTGAAGGGTTCCAGCGCCGATTTATAGGTACCTACCTTGAAAATGTTGTAATTGACCGAAAGCTTCTCGAGAGCCTCCCGGAAATAGAGCCGGTACACGCTCAGGCCATGGATATCCACACCGCCCATCGGGTTGACGATGATCTTGTCGGCATGTGTGGCAAGATAATATTGCGCCTGACTGTAATAATCTTCGGCGGCGACCACCGGTTTGCCGGAAACCTTGAAGGTATCAAGCGCCTGTCCGATGACCTGCAGCTGGTTCAACCCGGCATTGTCCAGGTGTTTTAAATTGAGGAGCAGGACTGCAATGCGCTCGTCCGTCGCCGCTGTTTCTATGACATCCAATATATCCTGCAAGACGGTTTCCGGCTCCGGGGCATCCGGATCTACGGAATCGCCGAACAATTTTTCAAGAGCACTGACGATTCTTCGTTCTTCGACGATATTCCCTGAAATATCGAGCCGAAGTACGGAATTGGGGGGGATGAATCTTTCTTCTCCCGGAATCAAGGCGATGGCAATGCTTACCAGAATGATCAGCAGGAGCATATTGAACAACAGGTTCCTGAGTACGGCAAAAACCTTACCCGTGTATTTGAAGATGTTGAAGATGGCCAGGAAAAGATCTTTCATTATGTTGTCTTGTGCTCCAAGGTGAATGAAGGAAACTGTTTTCGCCGAAAGATAACCACACTATCCGCACTCTTCAACGGATCTACCGCAGATTCCTGCCGTAAAAGGGAGTTTTAATTGACGGGGCAGGCTTTTTTCATCGACCAGCTTCGATAAGGAGAGGCCGAGGAGTCGGATTTTCCTGCTACCTGCGGCCGTGGCATGCAGCAGGGTAGGGAGTAAAGGAAGGATGTCTGCCGAGGTAAACAGCGGTGTTTTGACGGTAATCGAACGGCTTATCGTGATAAAATCGAGGTACCTGACCTTCAGGGTAAGATTGTAGCCGCCTATCCGCCTTTTTCCCAGGGAATGGTCCAGCTCTTCGGCAAGATCGGCGAGAATAGCATTGATCGTCCCGATATCGTCGGTGTCGGTCGCAAGGGTTGTCTCGCAGCCGATGGATTTGCGGATGCGCTGCGGCTCGACCGGTCGGTTGTCGATTCCTCTGACGATGTCGTGGAAAAAGGAACCGTATTTGCCGAAATGACGAATCAGCTGGTCCTCCCGCCACTGACGAAGTTCGTAGCCGGTGGTAATTCCCAGTTGATGCATCTTCCGTTCGGTTGCCTTGCCCACCCCATGGAATTTCCGGATGGGCAGCGAAGCAAGGAATTCAAGCGCCTTGTCCGGCGGAATCGTGGTGATGCCGTTGGGCTTATTGATATCGGAGGCGACCTTAGCCAGGAATTTATTGAAAGAAACCCCGGCCGAGGCGGTCAACTGCAACTCCCGGAATATGTGCCGGCGGATTTTCTCGGCAAGGAGCGTGGCCGATGGGTTGTTGGAGTTGTTGACGGTCACATCGAGATAGGCCTCATCCAGGGAAAGGGGTTCCACCAACGGGGTGTACAGGTGGAAAATTTCCATGATTTTGAGAGAAATTTCCTTATACCTGCTCATCCGGGGCCGGACAAAAATGGCGCCCGGACACAACCTGGCCGCCTTGGCGCAGGGCATGGCCGAATGTATGCCGAAACGGCGGGCTTCATAGGAACAGGCCGCCACGACTCCGCGACTCTGGGGGCTGCCTCCAACAATTAAAGGTTTCCCTTTGAGCGAACAATTATCCTTTTGTTCTATGGAAGCAAAAAAAGCATCCATATCTATATGAATTATTTTCCGTTTGCTGTACATCTGCCTCAAGGGAAAAGGGGAAGCTGTCGATGGCAAGGCGGAAAGTTGCTGCCCCGTCTGGAATTGGGTGTCGGCGATTTCATTGTAATGGAGTAAAAAACAAGAACGTCAGAATCACATAGGGCGCATTGGGCGCCGTAGGGCTTTGCCGGAGCCATCATAAAAACCGGAACATCATTTACCAAAAATACTCATTTCAATAGAAAAGAACCATGAATAAGAAACAGATCATTGCTTCGAGTGTGCTCTTTGAAGGACTCCCTCCGCGACAGCTTGAAGATATCAACAATCTGGCTATCGAGAAGACCTATCAGCGCGGCGAGACCATTTTTTTTGAGGGGGATAAAGGCATCGGGTTTTATATGGTCGGCGAGGGGAAGGTGAAAATCTTCAAGGTGTCGCCGATGGGAAAAGAGCATATTCTTCATATCTTCGGCGAAGGGGAACCCTTTGGCGAGGTACCGGTATTCCATGGCCAGCCTTTTCCGGCCACCGCCGAGGCCCTGGTCAAAACCACGACCATTTTTTTCCCCCGGGACAGGTTTGTCAAGCTGGTGGAGGCCAATCCCTCCATCGCCCTGAATATGCTCGCCGTGCTTTCCATGCGGCTGCGCCGGTTTGCCAGCCAGATCGAGAGCCTTTCCCTCAAGGAGGTTCCGGCCCGTTTGGCCAATTACCTGCTGTATTTGAGTGAGGAACAGGGCGGACGGGACGAAATTCTGCTCGATATCTCGAAGGGTCAGCTGGCGAGCCTGCTGGGGACTATCCCGGAAACATTGTCGAGAATCTTTGCCAGGATGAGCGAAGAAGGGCTGATTCGCGTGGAGGGACGAAATATCTACCTGATTGACAGAAAAGGCTTGCTGGCCAAGGAATAATCTCTGGACGATTAAAGAGTTTCGTCAGGTTGATCCCGGGCAAAGCGGATAAAACGAAAACCGCGGCTTGAACTATCCCCTTGCGTCGGCACCCTTTTTTTATTAGAAAATGACGTTTTCATTTTTTCAGAAATTCTATTTCTCCGGTATCTCCGGAACTTCAAAAAGTGCGCATAATCAGAACTGGCGGGAGAAAGCAATGCCAACGGTGACAAATCAGCCGCTGATCTCGGTCATAATTCCTGCATACAATCACGAAAGGTTTATCGGGGCAGCAGTTGACAGTGTTCTGCACCAGACGGTGGCCGATCTCGAATTGATTGTCATCGATGATGGATCGACCGACAATACCGGCGCAATCGTCAAGGCCTATCCCGATCCGCGGCTGACCTATTATTTCCAGGAAAATCAGGACGCCTACAACACCATCAACCGTGGCTTTTCCCTGGTGAAAGGCCGGTATGTCGCGATTCTCAATTCGGACGATGTCTACACCCTGGACCGCTTTGAAAGGTTGCTGGACTATTGCCGGGAGCATGGAGCGGAGTGTGTGCTTTCGGATGTTGTTCCCATCTCCGATACCGGCGAGATCTTCGACGATCCGGATTTCGGCTGGAATATCTGGCATCTGAAAAACCGGGACTATTATTTCGCCTGCGGCGATATCTACCGGGCCTTTCTCAAGGGCAACTTCATGGTGACCACCTCGAATCTGTTCATGACCGCGCACGCCATGCGCACTGTCGGCAACTTCTGTTCCCTGCGCTATCTCCACGATTACGACTTCATTTTCCGGATGATGCTTGCTTTTCCGGGCGGGGTACATTATCTCGACAGGGAAAAGTTGCTCTATTATCGGATCCACTCCGGCAACACCCTCGGCGAGGCCGCCATCATCGGCCGCGAGCAGGATCAGGCGCTTATCGCGAAATACATGACAGCGAGAATTCCGGTGGCATTACAAGACGATGTGGCCGCCGGAGCCGAACGCTTGATCGAACTTGGCCGCGAACTGCATGAAGTGCGCATGGCTCTGGCCCCGGAACATCATCCCCAAGGTGTACGGCCGGCCGTGAAAAACCTGATTCAAAGCTTCCAAATCTGGATAAAGAAAAAAATCCGTCACGTCGAGCCAGCTGAGAATCGCAAGAGCATCAAAGAGCTATGAATTTCACGACCTATTACTCCCTGGACAGCCTTATTGCGGCAGGTAAGAAAGAAGCGCGGGACAAGGAAGCAATCTCCGTGGATCTCTTCGACACCCTGCTGGTCCGCAGGATCCACGATCCGGACCTGGTAAAACTGCCGGTGGCCCGCTATATTGCCGGTCTTGCGGCAGCAAGAGGCCTTAAGTGGAGCTGGCGCAAGGTCCAGAGCACACGGGATACCATTGAACAGGGTAATCGTGCGGCAACGGGCCAAAAGTTCACCGACCATGAAGCGTGCTATCCGCTTTTCATGCGCGAATTGCTGGAGGTCATTTTTCAAGGCGGCTATGACGAGTCGCTGCTCGAAAGGGTGACCGAATACGAGCTGACCATGGAAAACAGCATGCTGGTTCCGCGCCGGAAGCTGGTCGACTGGCTCAAGGAACTTGCCGCCGAGGGCAAGAGGATTTTCGTTATCTCCGACATGTACCTCCCCGCATCGCACTTGGAAAAGCTTGTTGCCCACGCCGGAGTGCTCGACCTGATCGAGGCGGTCGTCTCCTCTGCGGATACCTTCCTGGCCAAGGCCTCGGGCCTTGCCTATCCCATGATTGCCGAGAAGTATTCGGTCAGGCCGGAAGCCTGGCTGCATATCGGCGACAATCCATTTTCCGACGGCCTGCGCGCCTTTGATGCGGGCCTTACGGCGATGATCATTCACGACCCCGGTGAAGACCAACGCAAGTCCATCACCAAAAGATACTATAACTACAGTGACGGGCGGCCCTTCTGGCGGGGCAGGGTTTTGCAGCAGTTGATGGCGCCCCTTGAGGATGAAAATCAGCCGGGTACACCACTCTATACCGAAGGGTACAATTTTATCGGGCCGCTCATCGGCATCTTCATCCAGCGGATTGCCGAGCTTTGTCGAAAACAGAACATCACCAAGGTGTTTTTTCTCTCGCGCGAGGGGTGGACCTTCAAAAAATATTGGGAGAAGGCGACCCCATGGCTGTTTCCCGGGGACGACCTGCCGGAGACGGAATATCTGTATGTCAGCCGGATGGCCCTTGCCGGCGCGTCCTGTGCCTATCAGGGCTTGACCCAAACCAATGCCGACATTGCCTTTCTGCCGGCCGGCAATCGCGATTTCCGCGACGTGTGCCGAATATTCAGCCTGAAGCCGGAGAGGTTTGCCGGCCATCTCGCCGACCATGGGTTGGCAGTCGATACCTGCCTCAGTCACGTTCATGACGGGTATGATCCGGAAAACAGAAAGAAATTTGAGCTGTTGCTTGAAGATGAGAGCTTTCAGGCGGAGGTGAAGCGCCAAACTATGGACGCCAACCGGGCCATGGAGCGCTATTTCGATGAGGCAGGTCTCTTTTCCCATAAAAATGTCGCCATCGTCGATATCGGCTGGCTGGGGACCATTCAGCGCTTTCTCTTTGAAGCCATCGCCCACCGGCCGGACTGCCCCTATTGTCACGGGTTCCTGTTCGGCGCCACCCGGGGCATCCCGTATCCGGAAAGCGAGCGGAACATGATTGCCGGCGTCATGTACGACCGCAATCGTTTTGATCTGGCGGCGAGCACCTTATTCTACGCTCAGGATATCTTCGAAGAAGCCTGCCGGGCACCTCATCCTACCCTGAACGGCTATCGTCTGACAGAAGAAGGCTATGAGCTGGAGTTCAGGAAGACGGATGACGCCATCGGTCAGGCGGAGCTGCATCAGGACGAATATTTCGCGCCGCTGCAGCAGGGGATCATCGATTCCGCCGCAAGATTCGGGGCTGCAGCGGCCCTGTTAGGATATTCCTTTGACGACTGGAAGCCCTGGATAAATTACCTGCTGGTCAGCAAACTGGCCTTTCCGCGGGCGGTAGAGGTGGCCAACATCAAGAATCGGCATCACCTGGATGATTTTCACGGCAGCAAAAAACCGAAGGCAGACTTTGGCAGAGGACTGAAGCCGCTGTGGGGACAGTCGCAGCTGCAGTTGAAATTCAACCCCTTGTTGCGGATAAGGTATTTTTTCAGACACTTGCGGGGGAGGATCAACGAATGAGCACAGTCCACAATAACCGATACGATCTGGCTGGAATCGAGTTGTCGCGTCTGATCAAGACCGCCATCGTCGGCAAAATCATCCCGATGGGCAATTTTCGCGGGGGGCCGGGAGGGCGATGCCTGGTCGTTTTGGCATTATTGCACTATCTCGGCTACCCAGTGTATCGGATACTCGCTCAATACGGCCACCGTCTGCAGATCCTCAGGCGAATTGCCGTAAAGTTACGCAGGTAACAGGCGACCACATCTGATGCTTCGAATTGGAAAAAGGCGTTTCAGTAACGTCAGCGCTTATTGGGGATGACGATGATCCGTTTACCGTTCGGATGAAGCTTGAAGGTCCTGTTCGAAACGGTTTTTTCGAGCGTCATCGAACAGTTGCCAATCTGAATCTTGGTGAAAGCAAAAATTGTCCCTTTGACATCAATCTTGATCTTTTCGATAGGAATCGCGCCAGGATTTTGCGGCGGCCCCGGCGGCAGGGGTTCATCTCCACCCGCCCGTGAATAGAGTTCCGTCCCGGGAATCATGTTGACACGCAGCAGCTGGAGTTTGGCTTCGGCCAGTTCTTTCTCCATGCCTTTCACTTTTTTGGAGTTGGAACTGCCGTGGTAGAGCTGCAGCCATTGAATGATGGCATCCTGCTGTTCGACCACCTTTGATTTCAGGCTGTCGAAATGGGTGATTCGTTCGGCGATAACGCCTGCGGCGATGAGAGCGGGCCGAGAATTTTCCGATCCCACGTCGCCCACGGTGACATCGCCCTCGGCAATGAGTTTGCCGCCGATGATCTTGCTCGACTGGTGGCAGCGGATATCGGCGCCTGTGATGATTTCACTGTAATATACTTGTTTCCGGATGACTGCCAGGCCGCCGCATTTGAGAGTGCCTTGCTCGATGAAGTTGATATCCGCATCTCCGGCAGCTTCCAGGTGGCTGTCCTTACCGGTAATGCCGCCTTTTACTACAATGTTGCCCTGAGAAGATATCTTGGCCGACATGACTTCCCCGGATATCGAGATGTCGCCGATGGCTGTGACCTTGAATCCAGACTGGACATTGCCGTTGATGGTCACGCAGTTCATGCTTTCGACATTGCCGGTCTTGTAATCTACATCTCCTCGCAGCGTCTGATGGGAGCAGACCTTGATTGCATTGTCATTGACAATGGAGAGCACACCGTCCTTGGTGGCTATGACTTGCATATTTTCACGCAGGAACTTGACATCATTATGGAGTTGTATCTTTATATCCTTGCCCGGGAAAGCGGGAGTTTCTTGTCCGTAAATGTTGATCCCGGGTTTTCCCTGAATCGGCGGGATCTTGGTGGCAATGCATTGTCCGGCTTTTATGCCGACCATTATTCTTCTTTCCCGGAAATCGATAGTGCCGTCTTCGAGCATTTTGCCGGCAATAGGTCCGATCTCTATGTCGTAACGAAGAAAGGCATCGGTACTCTTGCCGACCTGCTGACCGCGCGCGATGGTGATATGCTTGAACTCTTTTTCGCCTGACTCTATAAATATCTTGGCCTCTTCAATGGCGTCATTATCAATGCCGAATACTATTCCCTGTTCGGCAATGAGAGCGTGAAGATCTTCCTGCTGCAGACTACGACCGGTTTCCAGTGGGGGATGGATGACAATGCCCGCCCGCATATCGTCAGGCGAGATCTTGAACAATGGTTCAATTGAAACAACCGTTACCATCTCCGGCACATCCTGGCGACGAACTTTCTGAACTTTCGGATAGCCGGGAAGGGTTGCCACAATTCCATCGTCATCCTCCGATAATTTTGTATAATCACCGGGCTCAAGTGGTGCTTTTGTATAGCCTTTGGCGGCCAGGCGGTGGAAATTCGGAAAATTTGCGAGAAGCTGTCCTCCTTTGACAAATTCGGTTACCGGAATTTTATCGGTGGTGTAATCCTCGCCGATCTTCATAAGACTGGTGGCAAAGTGAAAGGTCGGTTCGACGATCTTTTTCTTATCGAATCCCTGGACCGCTGGCTGCTCGCTCATAGTGTTCTCCGTAAAACAATTGCTTGTTCTTGCATTACTACCCTAAATCTATCATATCATATTGCATTCATGACATTAAATTTTTTTAATTGTCGTGCATGTTGGCTGGCTATTCAAAATGATTGGATGTGACGTGCTTGCCTGCGGAAATTGGATAATCGCTAGTGATGGCTGATACATCCGAGAGGAATTGCCAACCAATCTAATATGCTATGGAAGTTGCGAAAGTTTCTTCGACGAATGTATCGGTGCGGGAGAGATGAACAGTCAAACAAAAGCATATGTATGCGCCCTCATAACCGTGGGCCTTTGGTCGACCATTGCCAGTGCCAGCAAGCTCACCTTGCGCTACCTCAGTCCGGCGGAACTTCTTCTGTATGCGGCAGGAGTTTCATGTGTGGTTTTATTCACGGTAATCCTTGTCCTGAAGAAGTTGTCAAGCCTCAGCCGGTTGAACCGTAAAGATTGGCTCATCTCGTTGCAGTTCGGTCTGCTCAACCCGTTTTTGTATTATCTCATACTTTTTAAGGCATACGATCTTCTGCCGGCCCAGCAGGCTCAGATTATCAATTATACGTGGGCTATCACGCTGTCGCTGTTGTCAATCCCGCTGCTTGGTCAGCGGGTGGTCGGCATGCAGTGGCTGGCCATCGGTGTCAGCTACGTCGGGGTTCTGGTTATTGCCACCCGCGGGAATTTGTGGTCGATGCAGTTCGAAAACCCGTTTGGTATCGGCCTGGCCCTGCTGTCGACGGTTATCTGGGCGCTCTACTGGATTCTGAACACCAGGGATAAACGCGATCCGGTCATCGGTTTATTCTTAAATTTTGTCTGTGCCCTGCCATGGATCGCTGGCTATGTCTGGTGGACGGAGGGGATACGGCTGCCTGTCTGGCCTGGCCTGGCCGGGGCAGCCTACATTGGATTTTTTGAAATGGGGGTGGCTTTTGTTCTTTGGCTGATGGCTCTGAAACTAACCGACAATACTGCAAAAATTGCCAATCTCATCTTTATCGCCCCGTTCGCTTCGTTATTCTTTATCCATTTCCTGGTCGGCGAGGAAATTCATGCTTCCACCCTCGTCGGTCTTGTTCTGGTGCTGGGGGGACTGGCAATACAGAGTTTCTGCCGGCATGCTGGTGAACATGGCGACGATCTGTCCGGCGATTCATGAATACCAGGCTCTGCGGCTAAAAAGGCTGCCGATTTTGATCTTTCAGGCAATACGGCGTCGGTCCCGGCAACAGATTGCTATTTCTGCTCCGATTTCAGTACGGCGAGGAAGGCAGTTTGCGGAATATCGACGTTGCCCACGGTTTTCATCCTCTTTTTTCCTGCCTTTTGTTTTTCCAGGAGCTTCCGTTTTCTGGAGATATCCCCGCCGTAGCATTTGGCTGTGACATCCTTTCTCAACGGGGAAATAGTCGTCCTGGCGATGATGGTCCCGCCGATGGCGGCTTGGATGGCGATCTTGAACATCTGCCGCGGAATCTCTTCCTTGAGCATTTCACAGGCGTGGAGTCCTCTCGCCCGGGCGTTATCGCGGTGCACGAGTTGGGAGAGGGCATCGACATACTCACCGTTGACGAGAATGTCGAGTTTCACCAGATCGCTCTTCCGATAGTCGAGCATTTCATAATCGAAGGAACCGTAACCCTGGGTGACAGATTTCAACCTGTCATAGAAATCGTAGATGACTTCCGCCAGGGGCAACTCGCATTGCAGTTCGATTCGTCCCGGAGTGGGGTAGTGGAAGCTGGTATTTTCTCCACGGCGCTCAATACAAAGGGTCATGACTACCCCCATGTATTTCTCCGGCATGAGGATGGTGGCCTTGATAAAGGGTTCTTCGATTTTGACAATATGGGCAGGATTGGGGAAATGGGCAGGATTGTCGACATGCTTGACCGTGCCGTCGGCCAGATGAAAGATGTACTGGACCGAGGGAACCGTGAGGATGAGCGAGATATCGAATTCCCGTTCGAGACGTTCCTGGATGACTTCCAGATGAAGCAGGCCGAGAAAGCCGCAGCGGAAACCAAAACCGAGCGCAACGGACGAGTCCTTTTCGAAAGTGAGGGCGGCATCGTTGAGTTTGAGTTTTTCGAGAGCGGCCGCCAGATCCTCATAATCGTCGGTGCTGATGGGATAGAGTGACGAAAAGACCACCTGCTGCACTTCCTTGAAACCGGGCAGCGGGGATGCGGCAGGGGCATCGCGCAAAGTTATGGTATCGCCCGGCCTCGTATCCTGGACCGTTTTGATGCCGGCCAGGATGTACCCGACTTGTCCGGCTGAAAGCTGCTTTTGCGGTTCTTTGTGCAGCCGGAAAATGCCTACTTCATCTACCTTGTATTCCCTGCCGTTGGACATGAAGCGGATAACATCGCCCTGCTTGACTTTGCCGTTGATGATTCGCACCGAGATCAGGGTACCGCGGAACGAATCATAGTTGGCATCGAAGATAAGAGCCTGGAGAGGTGCCTCGGCATTCCCTTTCGGCGGCGGTAAATGTTGAACTATCGTTTCAAAGAGCTGAGGGATGCCGGTGCCGAGCTTGGCGGAGCAGAACTGGACCAGCGAGGCATCGAGACCGAGATCTTCCTCGATTTGTAAGGCAATCTTCTCCGGTTCGGCGGAAGGAAGATCGATTTTGTTGATTACCGGAATGATCTCAAGATCATTTTCCATCGCGAGATAAAGGTTGGCGAGGGTCTGTGCCTCGACGCCTTGGGCGGCATCGATAAGGAGTAAGGCCCCTTCGCACGAACTCAAGGCCCGAGACACTTCGTAGCTGAAATCCACATGGCCGGGCGTATCGACCAGATTAAGTGAATAGGTCTGGCCGTCTTTTGCCTTATACGGCAGACAGATCGTTTGACTTTTGATGGTAATTCCCCGTTCTCTCTCTATATCCATGGAGTCGAGCAACTGATCCTTGAACTCCCTGTCGCTGACTAGCTTGCAGTATTGAATCATACGATCGGCGAGAGTGGATTTGCCATGGTCGATATGGGCTATTATGCTAAAATTTCTAATATTTTTCATGAGTTGGTGGGGAATCAGCGATAGCGGGAAAAGCTGCTCAAGGTGATCGAATTGAGGGCAAATTCTTTTAATACTTAGCACATATCGATAGCGATGAAAATAAATTTTTCTCGATGGTACGAATTATGATAGAATGTGAGTTGATACATTATCTATCGGATTGCGCTCCTTTCGACCATAAAATGTTGCACTTTGCCATCGGTGGAGTAAGATAGAAATCTTTCCCAATTTTTCGGGCACATTTTCCGGAGAAAGATGTACATGAGCAAAAATACGACAAGCGATTCTGAAATAGAACTCGAACCATTGGATGATCCGGATCTCGAAACCGATCTTGGGGGTCTCGATAACCCCTATGAAAATCCTCTCGTTTCAGTTGATGATGATGAGAATCTGCCTGCCCTCAGCAATCCTGCGCTGCACCGATACCTGCAGGAGATTAGCCAATATGAACTGCTGACGAGAGAAGAGACCGACGAGCTGGCTATCCGGTTCCGGGAGCAGGGTGATCAGGACGCGGCCTACCGGCTGGTAAGTTCCAACCTGCGTCTGGTGGTGAAGGTTGCCATGGATTTCCAGAAATACTGGATGCAGAATTTTATGGATCTCATTCAGGAAGGAAATGTCGGCCTGGTGCAGGCAACAAAGAAATTCGACCCCTACCGGGGAGTGAAGTTTTCCTACTATGCCGCCTACTGGATCAGAGCCTATGTCCTGAAATTTATCATGGATAACTGGAGGTTGGTCAAGATCGGTACGACCCAGGCCCAGAGAAAGCTGTTTTTCAGCCTGAACAAAGAGCGGAAACTTCTCGAAGGACAGGGTTTCCAGGCCGAGCCCAAGCTGTTGGCCGAACGCCTCAATGTCAAAGAGCGGGAAGTCATCGAGATGGGTCAACGTATGGATAACTGGGACGTCTCCCTTGAAAGTCCGGTGCGATCGGACTCGGAGGACGAACAGAAGAATTTCCTGCCGAGTGAAGGGCCGGGCATAGAATCCACGGTCGCCGGCAAGGAGATTAAGGTTAAGCTCAACGCACTCCTCGATATTTTGAAGGACAAGCTCAACGACAAAGAAAAGATGATCCTTGAGCAACGGCTGTTGACCGATGAGCCGCTGACCTTGCAGAATATCGCCGATCGTTTCGAAATCTCCCGAGAGCGGGTCAGGCAGATTGAGGTGAATCTTCTGAAAAAAATGAAAAAGTATCTTGAAACAGAAATGCCTGATATAGTAGACTATTTTGATGGTGAGAAAATAGTCATAAGATCAGACTCTTAATCTTTCCTGTTGACTGCCCGATCGGGCGGTTTCGCTCCGCTCATACAACCCTTTACCCGTTACGAACATCATGAAAGTACCCCTGTTGGATCTTCAGGCGCAATTGGCATACCTGGGAGAGGACCTTATCGCAGCCGTTACCCGAGTAGTGAAATCGACACGATACATTCAGGGACCGGAAGTCGATGGGTTGGAGCGAGAGATCGCCGAATACTGTGGCACCAAACATGCGGTCGGGGTGACGAGCGGTACCGACGCCCTGTTGATCTGCTTGATGAGTCTTGGAATAGGGCCGGGAGATAAAGTAGTGACTTCTCCCTTTTCCTTTTTTGCCACCATGGGGGTGATCCTCCGGGTCGGTGCGACCCCTGTTTTCGCCGACATCGAGCCCGAGAGCTTCAATATCGATGTAGCGAAGACGGCAGAATTGCTGGAAGCCGATAAGGAAAAAAAGATAAAGGCCATTATCCCCGTTCATCTGTACGGACAATGTGCCGAGATGTCGGGGCTTCTCGATTTGGCGAAGAAATTCGAACTCGCAGTGATCGAGGATGCGGCCCAGGCGATCGGCTCGGAGTACCCCATGATTATCGACGGAAAAACCCACTTCAGGCGAGCCGGTTCGATGGGGACCGCCGGGTGTTTTTCCTTCTTTCCCAGCAAGAATCTTGGGGGGATAGGGGATGGCGGAATGGTCGTTACCAATGATTCGGAGTTTGCCGAGAAACTGGTGCTGATGCGCAACCACGGTGCTCATCCCAAATATTACCATAAACTTGTCGGCGGCAATTTTCGCCTGGATCCCATACAGGCTGCCGCCCTTCGGGTGAAACTTCCCCATCTGGAGCGTTGGCACAGGCAGCGGGGAGAGAATGCGGCGCGATATAACCATCTTCTTGGCGAGACGGACCTGCTCGACAAAGGGAAAGTGCGAACTCCGCCAAGCGTCTATTCGCAAACGACCGGAAGTGAAGGGAAGGGTAGAAACCTGCATATCTATAACCAGTATGTGTTGCGGGTCGAGCGGCGAAACGAGTTAAGAGACTGGCTGCTCCAAAACGATATCGGCTGTGAAATCTATTATCCGGTTCCCCTGCACCGGCAGGAGTGCCTTGGTGCTCTGGCTGACCAGTTCTCTTGCCCGATAGCGGAAAAAGCAGCAAACGAGACCCTCGCTCTGCCGATATATCCCGAATTGACTGGAGAAATGCAGGAATATGTAGTGAAGAAATTGGTGCAGTTTTATAACTGAGTGGGTTACCATTGGTGAATAAGCTGTTCCGGTCTGATGGCTCCCGGTCCATCCGTCATATTCTTCAGCTTTTCTTTGTTCTTGCCGGAATCTTCGCCCATAAGATGGAAAAACTGGTTTATGCCAACAAGGCTCCTGTCGGTTGCGCAAAAGGCTTCCGATTCTGCACTCTTCATTAGCCGATATGATATCCGCCAGACTGAAGACAGTCGCAAAAAAATGGGTAGTTCTGTTTGCCTGTCTTGTTTGCGCCGTGAGTCTCTTCCGTCTTGCCGGGTTCTTCACTCTGTCCTGCCAGGCCGGAGAAGGGATCGCTCCCGATCGAATCATCTCGGTGGTGGCGAGCGAACCGACGACGCCCGAATGGAAAGTTATTTGGGATAAAGCCCGAAACCTCGCCCGGAGGGAAGCCTACGGTCAGGCCGCCTCACTCTATTCGACACTTTTTCAGCTGAAACCGAATATAGAGGAAGCGACCTGGGAATATTGCAAGGTTCTGCTGAAAATCGAGAATTACGCCGCTGTAAAAAAGATCCTGCCGGGTCTTCTTGAAAAAACTCCCGACCGAAGCGAATATCTCTTTGCCGCAGGCCAGTTAGCGGTGCATGAAAAGGATTGGACCCTGGCAGCCAGATATTACGGCAAGGTGCTGGAAAGGGATCCGGCGGGCGAATTGGCCGATGGTGCTCTTGAAGGGTTGGCAAGCAGCCTGAAGGCTCAGGGAAGAAAAGAAGCTGCTTTTACACTTCTCGAACAAGTCATCGCCCGTAAGCCCCGGCGGATGGATTTGCTGCAGGAGGGGGCGTTGACCGCCCAGCAACTTGGGTACACCCATAAGGCAAGAAAGCTCTACGAAAGGTTGCTGGCGACGGAGAAGGTTGATGATCGAGTCATATTCTCGGCCGCCAATGCCTTTGATTCCCCAGGATATGAGCAAAAAAGCAGTCTGCTGTGGTCCGACTATCTGAAGAGTCACCCCGACTACCTGCCCTTCCGTCGAAAATTGGTCGATTACCATGTCAAAGCGGGCAATTACCAAGAAGCTATTCCACATATTGCTTATCTTGCCGAACACCTTGATAACAATGACGAATTCCTGCTGAAGGCGGGAACGGTGAATCTGCATCAGTTGCGGCGGCCGGACAAGGCGCTCGGTTATCTTGAACGGTACCTGAAAAAACATCCCGATGACATGGCCGTCAAACAACAGATTGTGGATATTCAAGCCATTCTCGCAAGAGAGCTGCTCTCCATTGTTGAAAACGATGGCGCCGAGTTACTCTGGAAGGATCTGACCGAGGTTACAGCCAACCGGGCGGCAATTTATCTTACGATGGCGGATCTGCTTGAACGGAAAGGATCAGACAAAAGCCTCCTGGAAGTACTGACTATTCTGCACCATAATTCTCCTGATAATGACGCGCTGTCCTGGCGTATTGCCTGTCAGTATTACCGCGGAGAACAGTACCGGCAGGCTTTCGGCTTTCTGCAAAAAGTCCACAATAAGGAAACGAAGACTAAGGCATATTATGCCATGCGCGGAAAAACAGAAAAAATTCTCGGTATGGAGATGGCTGCACTGAGCTCTTTCGAAGGTGCCTTGGCCATAGATCCGGGCGATAACAAGCTGCGCAAGATCTGTCTCGAACTCGCCGGGAAAATCGGCTTGGTCGGCAGGATGGAAGTTCTCTTTGCCCAAGGTACCAAAAACAATGGCCATCCGGATGACGATCTGCTTCTTACCTATCTTGATCAGTTATCGAGGAATTTCCTGTTCAGGCAATACGAACGGGTGAGCGAAAGGTATGCAGTGATGTTCGGGGCTGATCGAAGACTCATTGACCGGTTGGACCTTATGAAAGCACACGTTCTGCGTCGCGAGGGAAGAAATCGCGGCGCTGAACAGTTATTACGCAGGATGTTGACAGAAGAACGTTCGGTCAAGGAAGTGCTTTTCACGCTGACGGACAATGCAATAGCCGATAGGAACTTGAATGCTGCAGAAATCTGGTACCAGACACTCGTCCAACGTAGCATCGGGCAAGGCTCGGAATTCTCTCACGACGAAGAGGGATCGCGGCGGCTGCTGCGTAAGGTGAGGATACTCAAGAATGCTGGAGAATACGAACAGGCCCGGGGGCTGATCAGGACCTACGAAAACGAAAGGCAGCAGGGAAATTCGTCTGCTTTGTCCCGTCTTTCCGAGGAACTTGAAAAGGAGCGCTGCTGGCTCAATTATTATCTGGGAGAATACAAAGAGACCTTGAAGACCGTGCAGAGCCTGGACTCCGGCAATGACTTCGAGCCTGAGCTGTATATCCTGAACCGACTTCTCGTCCGGAAACTGAAGCTTGCTTCGACCACAGGCAAGGAACTGGAAACCCGGCTTATCGTCAATGATCATCCGTCGCTCACCAGAATTATCGATGTCATCGATCTGGAACTCGTCTACAAGCAATATGACCTGATTGAGCGCCATTTGCAGGCTGTGGTGACGAACTGTCCGGAATCTGTAGCAGGTAACTTGTTTTTTGTCAGGTTTTATCTTACCCAAGGCAAATTCGAGGAAGCGGTCGAGCTGCTGACCAAATTGATCGAAGCCTTTCCGGAAGAGCCATATTTCACCAAAAAGCTCATTGAAACCGAGGTGAAAAGGGGCAGGTATGACCGAGGATTGGCAGTTTTCAAGAAGTGGAAGAACCTGACCGAACTTGACACCTTCATGACCGAGGAATCATCCTCACAAGATATTGAGGAAACTCTTACCCTGGCAAGGTTGCTGTGGGGCAATAAGCAGCAGGAGAAGGCGCTGAAGGTTTATGAGCGTTTGCTTACCCCGACTGTCCTGGAACTCCTTCAGGCTACATTCAGCAGGCAGCAGATCAATTATCTTTACCTGAACCGGGAAAAGTCATTATGGAATTCCATGATGCTTATGCTGCAGTCGGAACCTGAACTGGTCACGGAACTGATGGAACCGGAATTTTTGGTGAACAACCTGACCAACGCTGCCGGCGGTATCGTTGCCTCGCACTATGAGCTGTACAGTTGGCAGAAAATGATTTCCAATGAATATCAGGCCAGAAAGGCAATTTTCGAACGGAACTATTCTTCCGCCGAACAGAGTTACAAGCGGTTGCTCGATGAAGAAAAAACCGCTGAGGGAATGATCGATTTGGCCGCCGTCTATGGTCGAACCGGCAAATACCGGAAAGAAGCACAAGTCTATGAGGCACTTCAGAATACGGGGGCCACATCGCCCGAACTTGTCAGTTCGCTGGAGCGAAGCTCTATCCAGATGAGTCCGCAGAATCTGTTTGATGTCGGCTACGAGGAAAAAGAGGGCAGGGATGGTTTCATCGATCTTACCAGGTTAAGCGTCGGCACCTCGTTCCAATTTACCCCCGATCTCGACAAGGATATCCGCCTGAGCTATTCGAACAACAGGTATGAGTCGATCAACTCCTCGGAATCGGCGGCGAGCAATTTGCTCTATGGTTCGGCGGGCTATGAATTTGCGAAGGATTACGAACTATCCTTCGGCGGTGGCACAGAAAAACTGGACGGAACCAGTGACGCCAGATTCCTGTACGCGATAGCGGCAAAGGGTCAGCTCGATCAATATTTCAATGCATATCTCGCCTGGCAGAAGAGTCTGATCTACGATACCGTGACCGCCATCAAGGAAAATATCTCGGCTCAGGGTATCGAGACGGGACTCACGTGTGAAACACCCGTAGGGATTTCCTTCGGCGGAGATTTTCGGCACCTCAATTACAGCGACGGGAACCTGCAGAACAGATTCCACGGCTTTTCATCCTATGGACTGTATGGAGAAAACATCCATCTCTCCCTACGCTATGATTACCAGTATCTCAACAATACCGATGCAAATCCGGTTGACCGACTGGCGCTGGAAGAAACCGTTCAGGATGGAATATTTTATTGGAGCCCCGAATCCTTCTCGGAGCATCTGATGACACTGCATTATCAGCACGATTTTCTTGGATATCAACAGGGGAAAAAGCAGGGAGTCAGTTACTACTCGATCGACAATGCGGTGGGTTCGGAACCGGATGGTATTGTCTCTTTTACAGGGAAGTTTAATATTTTTCTTGAAATGAATCCCCATTTCCTATTAAAAGGCAACTTTACTTTCGCAACAAGTGATGATTATGAAGAAAAAGGATTATCCCTCTCCCTTCACTATCGTTGGTAGAATTTATTAGACTTTAGTTTCATATTCCTGTTTGAGAATTTTGGTCGGTTCTCGCAGGATTTTTTTATGGAGGAGTGCAGAAGATGATTGCAAGAATACCCATGTCAAAAAGCGGCTATCAGAAACTGAGAGACGAGTTGTGTCGTCTTGAAAGGGTTGAACGTGGCGTGGTCGTCAAGGCCATCGAAACGGCGCGGGAGCATGGTGATTTAAAGGAAAATGCCGAGTATCACGCCGCCAAGGATCGCCAGGGGCATATAGAAGGCAGAATCATTGAACTGAAAGATAAGCTGGCGAGGGCGGAGATAATAGACTGTTCAAAAGTCAGTACCAAGACCGTCGTCTTCGGCACCGTCGTTCAACTCCTCGATCTTGATACCGAAGAAGAAATCACCTATCAACTCCTGGGGCCGGAGGAATCCGACGTCAAAAGAGGGTCGATTTCCGTTCTGTCACCTCTTGGGAGAAGCATGCTGGGGAAAGGGGTAGGGGATGAGATTCAAGCGGTGACGCCGGGGGGAACCAGGGAATTTGAGGTAATCGCCATTCATCCTTCCAACTTTCAGTAAATCACTGGCAGTCGGCAGGATGATCGGATCAGTTCTCCGGATTCAGCTGAATTCCCGAGAGAAACATCGATAAGATCTGGTTTGCCGTTTCATCAACGGTGTAATGAGTTTCAAGTGATGCATTCCAGACTCGGGAAACTTCATCCAACGCTCCGAACAACGCGCGCTTGGCGAGATCCGGCTGGATATCCGATCGATAGATACCAAGTGACTGTCCCCGGCGAATGATATCGGCGATTATCCCTGTGTACTCACTGAATTTATTGTCACGATAATCCTTGATTACCTTGTTCGTCTGCCGGAGCTCTATCTGTATTACTTCTGCCAGGTTTTTATTTTTTTTCATGGCAATGAGATGCTGGATGATAAAGATCTCCAGCATCCTCCTGGGGTCGGTCTCAAGGCTCAGCAACTGTGCGGTATTTTCTGCAATCTTTTTGACTTCTTCTTCGAAGACCGAAAGCAGGATATCGTATTTGTTGTTGAAATAGAGGTAAATAGTTCCGTCGGCAACCTTGGCTTCTTTAGCGATATCGGATATTCTAGCGGTGAAAAAGCCTTTCTTTGCAAAGACTTTGGTTGCCGCTACAATAATTTTTGCGTGTTTGTTTTCTGCTTTCATTCCCTGACCCCGAAAACCGGGACTTTTCATCACCCCTGTTGAGGGGTATGAGTCCCTTCTTGCAATGTTTTACTCAGACGTTGTGCAAATTTTGGAAGGGACGGAAGTAACGGCCGAAAGTAAAACGAAAAAAGCATGAAAAAACATGAATGGCCATTCATTCATGTAATATTTCATCGGCCTTTTGTCAACGTACATTCAAATCGACATAAAGCGAAACACTTCCGCAAAACAAGCAAATTGAAATCCGTAATGATGATAATAATCTCAAGTGGGGAGACTGTATGAAGGTTCTTGTTGTTGGTTCAGGAGGACGCGAACATGCGCTGGTGTGGAAAATTCGCCAGAGCAAGAAAGTCGATAAGATTTTTTGCGCGCCGGGCAATGCCGGCATAAGTGGTCTTGCCGAGTGTGTCGATATCTCCGCGACGGATGTCGGCGGACTGCTCAAATTTGCCAAGAAGGAAAAAATCGATCTGACCGTGATAGGGCCGGAGTCTTCGCTTGCGGCCGGTATTGTCGACCTCTTTACGGATAATGGCTTGAGAATCTTCGGTCCGACCCGGAAAGCGGCTGAACTTGAAGGCAGCAAAGTTTTCTCTAAGGAATTCCTGGAAAAATACAATATTCCGAGCGCGGCGTTTAAAGTATTCAGTGACCCCGTCCAGGCCAAGAAATATATCGATGAATGCGGCGCACCCATTGTGGTCAAAGCCGATGGGCTGGCTGCAGGGAAGGGTGTGATCGTTGCTAAAACCGTCGATGAGGCCAAGCAGGCCGTTGATCTCATTATGGCGGACAGGGCCTTTGGGAGTGCCGGGGATAGAATCGTGGTGGAGGAATGCCTGTCCGGCGAAGAAGCCTCCTTTCTCGCTTTTACCGACGGCAAAACCGTTCTGCCTCTGCCTACTTCCCAGGATCATAAGGCGATATACGACCACGACGAAGGACCGAATACCGGTGGCATGGGTGCCTACTCGCCGGCTCCCGTGGTCACCGAGAAGATAGCCGAATTCGTCATGAATCGGGTCATGATGCCTACCGTCAAAGGGCTTGAGGCAGAAGGGCGCCCCTACAAGGGCATACTTTATGCGGGGCTCATGATCAGCGGCGATACGATAAATGTTCTTGAGTTCAATTGCCGTTTCGGCGATCCGGAAGCGCAGCCGCTCCTCATGCGCCTGAAAAGCGACATTATCGAGATTATTGAAGCGGTCATCGACGGCAAACTCGATAAGGTGGAAATGAAGATCGATCCACGCCCCACGGTATGTGTGGTCATGGCTTCCGGCGGTTATCCGGGGGCTTATGAAACCAGCAAGACTATCAAAGGCCTGACTAAGGCCGAGAACTGTCCGGGGGTCGAAGTTTTTCACGCCGGGACAACCAAAAAGCACGGCCGGTGCGTAACCGGCGGCGGGCGAGTGCTCGGAGTTACCGCGATCGGCAAGACCCTTGAGGACGCGATATCGAGAGCCTACCGCGCCGTTGATGAAATCCGTTGGACCAATTGCCATTTCCGGCGCGATATCGGGGCCAAAGCGCTGCAGCGGACGTCTGTGTCAAAACCGCAGCCGGTGGTCGGCATCGTGATGGGCAGTGATTCGGATCTGCCGATTATGCAGGCAGCAGCCGATTTTCTGCAAACGATGAATATACCTTACGAGATGACAGTCGCTTCCGCCCATCGTTCGCCGGCAAGAGCGACCGAATTCGCTCAAACGGCCCAGCAGCGAGGCTTAAAGGTAATCATTGCTGGTGCGGGAATGGCAGCCCATTTGGCCGGCGTCCTTTCTTCTCATACCGATATCCCGGTCATCGGCGTTCCGCTCGATGCCTCACCGCTTGGCGGTATGGATGCCTTGCTCGCCACCGTGCAGATGCCGCCGGGCATCCCGGTCGCAACCATGGGGATCGGCAAGGCTGGGGCGAAGAACGCGGGTGTCCTCGCCGCCAGGATTCTCGCTCTTGCGGATCCCGAGCTTGGCCGCAAGCTCGTAAAATTCCGAAAAAACATGGCCAAGGAAGTCGAGGAGAGCGCTGGCAAAATCAATGTCTGATATCTCGGGCAGCGATCATTTTGGCACATCGTTGGAACAGGCGGCGGTCATTCTTCGACAAGGGGGCATCGTCGCTTTTCCAACGGAAACATATTACGGTCTGGCAGTCGATCCGTTTTGTGAGTTGGCTGTAGCCAGGCTATTCCAGGTCAAACAGCGACCTGCCGATAAGCCGCTGCTGCTGCTGATCGATCGGATGGAACAATTGCTGGAGGTGGCGGCCGAAATTCCCCACCAGTACCGAGAGCTGATGACAAATTTCTGGCCGGGTCCGCTGACCCTGATATTTCCGGCAAATAAAGATCTCCCCGGACTCATCACGGGCAACACCGGGACGGTAGGCGTGAGGATTTCTCCGCATCCGATTGCCCGACAGTTGATCAGGACGACCGGCAAACCGATCACGGCCACCAGTGCCAATCTTTCCGGTCTTTTGCCCGCAAAATCAACCCATGAGGTTCTGGCCATGTTTCAGGACAAACTGGACTATATCCTTGATGGCGGAGAAACCGCGGCAGGTCTCTGTTCGACCATTGTCGGCTTGGAGGGTGGGCGACTCACGCTTATCCGCCGCGGCCAGATTGATTTGGACTCTACAATTGGCAAAGCAGTAGAAAAATAAGGGTCTTCACCCTTCCACCGGATAAGTCATTCATGTGAATCGGTTTGATTCACTGGAAGATAATATGATACTATAACTCCACAATGGTAATGTGGACTTCTTCCGTACCGATTCATGATAAGGATATAACCGATATGAATGCACTGAAATGGGATAGGGAGTTTGCCATGGAGCAAGCTGCCGATGATCGGGAGCTTTTGCAGGAACTGCTGACAATTTTCAAGGATTCCCTGCAGGCAGATGTTCTGCTCATTGAACAAGGTCTGGAGGAGGAATCGCCAAGCAAAGTGTGCAGCGCCGCACATTCCATCAAAGGTGCATCGGCCAGCCTGGGCATAATGGGAATCAAGGAGCTTGCCTTGATTATTGAAGAAGAAAGCCGCGCCGGTGGACTCGAGACCGCGCGGCTGAAACTTCCGGAACTCCAGTCACTCCTACATCAGGTCCAGAATCTCTAACCCTCCACCAGGAGGACTCTTTTCAGTGCCCTTACGGGGTGAAAAACAAGAAATGATTCTCTCTTCTCAGTTAATCTCACTCCCACCTTCCTGAAACAGGAAAGGTCGGAGTGAGATGCGAAGCAGGCGATCAGCTTCTTGTCAATTGACGATATTTGATCCGGTGCGGCTGATCGGCGGCACTACCGAGTCGTGCTTTCCGGTCCTTTTCGTAATCCGAGTAATTTCCCTCGAACCACACGACCTTGGAGTCCCCCTCAAAGGCAAGTATATGGGTGGCGATTCTGTCGAGGAACCAGCGGTCATGGCTGATAACTACCGCACATCCGCCGAAATTTTCAAGTGCTTCTTCCAAAGCCCGTAAGGTATTGACGTCGAGGTCGTTGGTCGGCTCATCGAGCAGGAGCACGTTGCCGCCTTTTTTTAAGGTACGGGCAAGATGGACGCGGTTGCGCTGGCCACCGGATAACAAGCCCACCTTTTTCTGTTGATCGGTACCGGAAAAGTTGAATTTGCCGACATATGCCCGGCTGTTTACTTCCCGGCCACCCAGCCAGACGGTATCCTGGCCGTCGGAGATAGCCTGCCAGATGGTGAGGTTGGGGTCGAGTTCATCCCGGCTTTGATCGACATAGGCGAGCTTGACCGTTTCGCCGATGCGGATCGAGCCCTTGTCCGGTGCTTCCTGGCCGAGGATCATCTTGAAGAGGGTGGTCTTGCCCGCCCCGTTGGGGCCGATGATGCCGACAATGCCCCCAGGGGGAAGGCTGAATTGCATGTCTTCGACAAGTACCCGATCGCCGAAGCATTTGGTCACATCGTCTGCCTCGATCACCACCTTACCCAATCGGGGACCCGGGGGAATGTACAGTTCCAGTTCTTTGGCCAGCTGATCCGATTCCTGAGAAATCAATTTTTCATAGGAACTGATACGGGCCTTTGATTTGCTTCGTCTTCCTTTCGGCGACATTTTGATCCATTCCAGCTCCCGCCTCAGGGTGCGCTGCCGTTCGGTCTCTTTTTTCTCTTCCAGCGCCAGTCTCTTTTCCTTCTGTTCCAGCCAGGATGAATAATTGCCTTTCCATGGGATACCTACGCCGCGGTCGAGTTCCAGGATCCAGCCGGCAACATTGTCGAGAAAATACCGGTCGTGGGTTACCGCGATAACGGTCCCGGCGTAGGACTGCAGATGCTGTTCGAGCCAGGCGACCGATTCGGCATCGAGATGGTTGGTGGGCTCGTCGAGCAGCAGGATGTCGGGTTGCTTGAGAAGAATCCGGCACAGGGCAACCCGCCTCTTCTCGCCGCCGGAGAGTACGCCGCATTTCGTCTGGGATGGGGGACACCGCAGTGCATCCATGGCCATTTCCAGGCGGCTGTCGAGGTCCCAGGCGTTGAGATGATCGAGCTTATCCTGGACGATTCCCTGCCGATCGATAAGGGCCTGCATCTCGTCGTCGGTCATCGGCTCGGCAAATTTCTCATTGATCTCGTTGAATTCCTTCAGGAGATCCACCGTCTCCTGAACCCCCTCTTCCACTATCTCCTTGACCGTCTTGTCGCCATCCAGCTCCGGTTCCTGGGCAAGGTAATCCACCTTGTGTCCCGGAGCGAGATGGGTTTCGCCGTTGAAGTCCTTGTCGATGCCGGCCAGAATCTTCAGCAGGGTACTTTTGCCGGAACCGTTGAGGCCGAGAACCCCGATCTTGGCGCCGTAAAAATAGGAGAGAGAAATATCCTTCAGAACGGGTTTGTTGTCATAATATTTGCTGACCCGTATCATCGAATAGATGATCTTTTTGTCGTCGGTGCTCATTGTCTATCCTTATTCATAAAATTTTAAAGAGTATGCGGTTGTAACTGTTCTTCTTGGCTGTCCGGGAAGAAGACGTGGGAATCTGTTTTGGCTCGCTTGATCAGGAAAAAGACCATCAGCTTACCAAAAATATTCACAAAAAGGAAAGGGAGATGAGAGTAAATTTATCGGAAGACCCTGTTTCTCAGCAAATAAACGTAATAGGCGTTTACTTTCCCGATGAGGTCCTCGGTCTCCTGATAGGGCGCATGACTTAAGCGGCTCAGGGATTCGGTGTATTCACCGGCATTCCAGGCTGAAACCACCAGGTCGAGTCTGCCCTCGAATTTGAAATTGTATTTGGCCACCAGATAACAGGTAAGCAGGATATTGATCGCCGGGTCGAACAGGTCCTCTTCCTTGAGATTGCTGAGTTTTCGTTTGGAGACATAACGAAAGGAGGTGAGGGAAGAGGCAAGTTCCTTGGCCGCCCGATCGCCGGTTTCATACAGAATCTGGCCGAGACCGAGAGCGTTCTTGGTGGAAATCGCTTTCGAATTCGCCCCCGATTCGGCGAGGATGAGAGCCCGGACAAAATCCGGACTTACTTTATGTTTGGGACGGAAATAGCAAATCCCTGCGAAATATCGAATGAGATGATCATACTCTTTCAGTTTCTCGATATCCTGCAGCTGGACGCGGCTATTCTTGTACTTGCTGACCGAACTGTAGAGCGTTGCGCAGCTCTCCGTCGCCGACAGGAGAACAAGCGGGATCAACAACAAAAAATGGGCCGTCAGTACTCTCCGAAGTCTCATCTATCGTGTCAATTGTTTATGTATATCGCTTTTCAGAAACTGTTCGATTGTTTGGTACAGCAGGTAAGGATCGTTTGCGCCGGTATGCTCGCGGATCGAATGCATGGCTAGGCTGGCGGCACCGACATCGACCGTGCGAAGTCCAAGAAGGGCAGAGGTTAATGGCCCTATGGTGCTGCCGCATGGCATGTCGCTGCGCATCACGAACTCCTGTGGCGTGACTCCGGCCTGTTTACAGATCTGCTTGTATATAGCCGAAGTCATGGAATTGGTCGCATACCGCTGGTTGGCGTTATTTTTTATAACCGGCCCCTTGTTCAAGTGTATCTCATGGCCAGGGTCGCTCTTTTCCATGAAATTGGGATGCGTCGCATGGGCGTTATCCATGGAAATGAGAAAAGAATTACTCATAGCTATTCTACTTGTTACGGCATCCGGGATGATCCGCTGCAGGACAGACTCAAGAAAGGAACTGTTGGCACCGGTAGTCGAGGTCGAGCCGTTTTCTTCGTGGTTGGCGCAGAACAACAGATGATTGCCGGTCTTTTTGGCAGTTGCCAGCGCTGTCATGCCGGCATGACAGCTGAGCAGGTTGTCGAGGCGCGCGGAACTGATGAATTCTTTTCTCACCCCGGTATAGACAGGCTGCTGGAAGTCGTAGCAGAAGAGATCGAAGGATACAATCTCGCGAACCGGCGAAGCAGGATGCTCAAGCTTGATCTGGTCCATGAGAATCGACTGCAAGTCAGGAAGCTGCTGCTCGACCGACTGGCAGATGATCGGCGGAAGATGCTTTTGTTGATTGATGCCACCGTTCTTGTTAGCCTCTCTGTCCATATGGATGGCGATGCTTGGAATCGTCAGGAGCGGCCGGAAAAAATTTATAGGGAGTATC
>Ga0209317_1001005_pt1 | contig 27854 bp, 27 predicted proteins | sample RifGroB2_FD_183994 | JGI IMG/M metagenome (GOLD analysis project Ga0209317, IMG submission 183994) | Soil microbial communities from Rifle, Colorado, USA - Groundwater B2 (SPAdes) (version 2) | ecosystem: Environmental > Terrestrial > Soil > Unclassified | place: Rifle, Colorado | collected...
GTTCTTCTTTCCCCTTAGTTCCTTCAATATGCTCAGTCCGTCCTTCTTGGGCAACATCCAGTCGAGAACGATCAGTTGGAAAGTTTTTTCTAACGCGAGATTGAGTCCTTCTTCGCCGTCTGAAGCAATCTGCACCTGATACTGCTCCTCTTCAAGACCGCGCTTAATAAAATTTGCAATTTTTTTTTCGTCCTCAACTACGAGTATTTTCATAATTTCCTCTTTTTGAGTATCTGTCCGCTCCGCGTCACTCATTAAATCAAAATATAGCACCTTTTGGCTCAAAGCAACCATAAATTAGCCTGGTTAGCGACAATCTCCCCAGCCATAACCAGCCTACGGGGCGGGGAAGGTGTTACGTTTCTTTAATAGTTTGGCCAAGACTTTATTGTCAGCAAATTACGCAATCTCATTGTTTCTTAATTGTGGATGTAAGGACTCTATTGTCGAGGACAAACCAGTGTCGGGAGACAATAAACTCTTTACAAAGTTGCGCGCCCACTAGCTATGGACTCCTTCAGGGGTAGCGCCCTGCATACTTCTTCCTACGTCTCTTAGCTTAGCGCGAAGACCGCTGGAGGCTCTGATTTGTGTTTATTTTTATGGGAAGGTTGAGATCTGATCGAGCTTTAGCGCCAGTCTTGTATGGGCGACGAATGACCACCCTGCCGCAACTCCAGCGAAATACAACGAGCAGTAATTGCTTGGGCGAGCGGCGCTGACCAAATTGGAGTGGATGGAACCGAGCTTATCGAACCGCGAGCGATGTTCCCGCACTTTATCGAGCGCTGCGGCGGAAAGATCGCTTGCTGCTGTGAAAAATTGGCTGTCGTCCTCATACTGAATGAAAAACTTTTCCGGTATCCTTCGTGAAAAGCGTTGGAATCCTTAGGATAAAAAAAGCCACGTTGCATCCAACGTTGAGATAGGAGCCATGCGACCAAGAGCTCGGCTGGAATTCTATTGCAATAGTGAATACCCATGGTCATCAATCCAAGCACATGATCGGCCCCTTGCCGCACATCCTCGGGCGAAAAAGTAGCTGGCCATTTTGCCTAGGATTCGACCTCTGCACCCTAGATGTTCTTGAATCGCAACTAGCTATGTGTAACGTCCTGCCAGTGATGGTGATCGCATTGACATGGTAGCGGCGGGGTTATGATTAGTAAATGTTGCGGGAATGGCTGAGTGGTAGAGTGTCAGCTCCTACAAGCTGAAGGCGCGTGTGTTCGAATCATGCTTCCCGCTCCAAAGACCGAAGACGCAGGTGCAATTTCAAAAAAGGCCACCCATCGCTGTTGACGATGGGTGGCCTTTTCTCTTGTCGGCCATGGTGACCATGATGACAATGCTGAACTGATTTAGCAGCGTGAATTTGTGTGGTACTCGGTTTCTAGTCATTGTCAGTATAGCAAAGGGAGCAGGTACAACATCCGGTGCTGGGCTGAAATCCTATAAGCTGATAAGATAAAAAGTGCGACCTCACCCATTCAGTGGAGTCAGTTATGTTCAGATTCCTCAACCAGATTATCAAAGATCACTTCAAGGCAATGGTCGTCTTCGCGGCTGGTGGGATTATCTCATATGCCACCAATACGTTGCTCCGCAGCAGGATTTCTGAGGAACGGAAACGAACCGATGATAGCCTCCGTAAGAGAGTGAACAGAGGCTGCGTCTTGCCCTTGAGGTTGGACAAATGGGAATGTGGGAGTGGGACATAGTGTCCAATCGCCATGAATGGAATGAAAAACAGTACGAGCTGCTCGGTCTTAGCCACTACAACCATGTCCCCATGAGGCGAATCCTTATGTTGCACCTGAGGTGGGTCTGATTTCGGCGCCTGAGCTGGGTCAGATTTGCACGCCGATTCAGACCTTAAGCGGCGCGGCAGCCACTCGATTACCACCATCACCCGGATCGGGGCAAGCCGATACAGCACCCACTACTTCGTTCGTGTAAGCTCCTTGTCTAACGCCGGCCCCTAGCGTTCCATCTACCCCTATAGAGGCTCACGACAATCCTCGTACTCCTCATGGGGGGAAATCCGCGTCACAAACTTCTAATGAAAACTCTCTTCCCCCCTACTTCTAATCGCATCAACTTCTACCAAGTCGCACCAACTTGTACCGAGTCGCATCAGCTTCTACCATCTGCTCCCCAACAGTTTTGGAATTGCCTCTCGCCCCACGGCGCATCAATGGCCTGGCGGCTGTAACTTTTGGTACCCCTCGACGGCTATTATTCCGAAGAGTTGCTCTTTGCGGAAGCGGTTTGCGAAGTAGATTATCCTGCAGTTAAGAAAAGCGTTGACAAATATAAAGTCATTATATAAAAGCTTTATGCAACAATGACTGCAGCCGGTTTTGTGACGGAGGAAGGACATGTCACCGAGAAATGCCCAATACAGCAGAGAAACGATTATCGAGGCAGCATTCGAACTGGTCCGGGTGCATGGCTGGGACGGGTTTTCGGTGCAGGCGGTGGCCAAGGCGGTCGGCGCTTCCACCATGCCGATCTATTCCCAGTTCAGCAACGTGCGCGACCTTGAGGACGCGGTCTGCCTAAAGACCCTAAAACTGCTCAAAGAACGGATGCTTGAGGATCTTTCCGGCGACAAATGGATCGATCAGGCCATCACCTTCGTGAGATTCGCCATGGAGGAGAAGTACCTGTTCCGCTGCCTGTGGGACGGAAGAAATGTGGAGCTGCAGAGACGACTGGGGGCCGATCTTAAGGATTTCATCTCGGCTACTCTCGCCGATTACCCTCTTTTCGCGGGATTGAACGACCAGGAATTCAAGATGATCAGGCTGGCAAGGATGATGTTTGCCCAAAAGCTGGCTTTCTGGCTGAACAGCGACAGCAAATATTTGGAAGCACAGGGGTTGGAGATCGAGGACTTCATCCGGAGGACCAGTAGGGCCATCTATGATGGGTTCAGGATGCAGTTCCGGCAACCATAAGGGGGAGTCGGCAAGGGAGCTGGTGCAATCGGGCATTCCATCGAGAAGGAGGGAGACGGTCATGGCAGAGAGCAAGGGAAGTGGCTGCGCACTGAGGCGTTATGCAGGGGTTGTCGGTTTGTGGTTGCTGTCGGCCTTGGCCGGTCCGGGTCCTGGGGCGGTGGCCGCCGGGCCGGAGTACGGCGGGACGCTGATCATGGGGGTGGAACAGGAGTTCCGCGGCTTCGACCCGCTTAAGGCGAAATATCTCGGGGTCGGTGACCGGAGCGTCATCATAGCCATCGAGGAGCGTCTGTTCGAGCTGGACGCCAAGGGGAACCTGGAGCCGGAACTCGGGCTGGCCGCCAAGCCCTCCAAAGACAAGAAGAGTTGGACCATCACCCTGCGCAGAGGGGTCTTCTTCCACGACGGCACCCCCTTCAATGCCGATGCGGTGCTGGAGCACTGGCAGAGGCTCCTGGACCCGGCTAACCGCTACTTCGCACTGCCACTTCTCAAGCCGATAGCGGCGGTACAGAAGATCGATGATTTCACGGTGAAGTTCGTCCTGAAGCATCCCTGGGCGGCCTTCGCCCAGACCATTTCCGCTCCGGTGGGGTTCCAGGCCTACATCCCTTCGCCAAAGGCGGTGCGGGAAGGGACCCAGGATCGGGCTCCAGTCGGGACCGGCCCCTTCATCTTCAAGGAGTGGAAGACCAACGACCGGCTGGTGGCGGTGCGCAACCCGAAGCACTGGCGCAAGGGGAAGCCTTACCTGGACACGGTGATCTTCCGCCCCATGAACGACATGCAGACCCGTTTCGCCAGCCTGCAGTCGGGCGAGACCGACCTCATCCACACGGACCGGGGAAACAGCATTCAGCAGGCCCTGGAAGACCGCTCCCTCAAGGTCTACCAGAACGACGCCTCGGGGCCGTACAATTTCCTGTTCAATACTGCTAAGCCCCCAGTGAACGACATAAGGGTGCGTCAGGCGCTGGCCCATGCCTGGAACCAGGAACTGCTCGTAAAGCTGGTGTACAAGGATACCCTGCCCCTCGCCAGGGACCCCTTCGGGGGGGCCTTTTCCTGCGGTGACACCGGCTACCGCGACTACAACCCGCACAAAGCGAAGAAGCTGCTGGCCCAGTACGGAAAGTCGGTCGAACTAGAGATGCTGCATACCGCCACGGCGCGGGGGAAGGAGGCCGGCGAGATCACCCAGCGGCTGTTCAAGGATGTCGGCGTGACCTTGAAGCTGGTCCCGGTAAGCGAGGGGGAGTTGTTCAAACGGGTGATCGCCGGCGACTATCAGTTTGCCGGATGGAAGTTCATGGACCTCCCCGACATGGGACCGCTTCTGAACAACGTCCTGCACTCGGACAGTTCCCTCAACTACACCAAGTACAGCCACCCGCAGATGGATGCCCTGCTGGATCAGCAGACCATGAGCCTCGATTCGGCGACGCGGAAAAAGGCGCTCTGTGGCGTGGCGAGGCTGGTCAACGACGACGCCGTCTACCTCTACGGCGGAGGGCGCAGGTTCCATCTTATCGCGAAATCGGCGCTGCGCGGGATGACCGGAGCCGAGCACGGCATGATCAGGGCGAGCGACCTCTGGATCGCCGGAGCGGGAAAGGGCGGCAAACAGCTGTCCCAGCCTTAACGTAGCATTCTTGTGATGGTCGATTCGGGGGGTGTGCCTCGCCCCCCGGTTGGAGGGGCAGGCGATGCGGGTTTTCTGGTGCAAGTTTATCCATCTGCTGCTGGTGGTGTTCGCGGTGACGGCGTTGACCTTCCTGATGCTCGACTACATACCGGCCGACATCGCGGCAGAGGTGGCCGGTCCTGGCGCGAGCAGCGCGGATCTGGCCGCCGAGCGGGAGCGGCTCGGGCTGAACGACGCGCTCCCGGTCCGCTATGTCCGCTGGAGCGCTGCCGCGCTCCGCGGCGACCTGGGGAGGTCGTTCGCCTCGGGGCAGCCGGTAGCAGAGGCCATCGGGGCCCACCTGCCGGTCACCCTGGAACTGATCGTTCTGGCCCAGTTCTTCGCCCTGCTCCTGGCGCTTCCGGCCGGCATCCTGACCGCCTGTTGGGCTGGCACCCCCATTGACCGCACGGTGGGGAGCGTCGCCTTCGCCTTTGCCTCCCTCCCCAGCTTCGCCCTGGGGACCGGCCTGGTCCTCCTCTTTGCCCTGCGGCTCAAATGGTTCCCCGCCACCGGATACACCCCGCTCTCCGAAGGAATCGCGGCCAATCTTAAGGGCTTTCTCCTCCCCGCGCTCTCGATCGCCCTGGTGGAGTGGGTGCCGCTCATGCGGGTCTTGCGCGGCGACCTGATCGCCACGCTGAAGGAGGACTTCATCCTGCTGGCCCGCTGCAAGGGGCTTTCCACCGGGCGCATCCTGCTCGGCCACGCCCTGCGCCCATCCTGCTTCACCCTGGTTACCCTCTTCGGCATGCAGACCGCGAGCCTCTTCTGTGGCGCGCTGATCGTGGAGCTCCTCTTTGCGCTGCCGGGGATCGGCCGGCTCCTGGTGACCGGGATCCTGGCCCAGGATTACCCCGTAGTGCAGGGGTGCGTGCTGCTGACCTCCCTGGCCTACGTCGCGCTGAACTTCCTGGTCGACCTCTGCTACGGGCTGCTCGACCCGCGCATCAGCAAGGAGGCGGCCCATGGCTAACGGCAAGCTCACGTTTCGGCTGGCGCTGGTGTGGCTCGCCCTGGTACTGGTCTGCGCCGCCACGGCACCCTGGTGGCCGCTCCCCGCGCCGGACCTGATCGATGCCGCGTACCTCTCCTCGCCCCCCTGTGCCGGGCACCCACTCGGCACCGACGGCATGGGGCGGGACATCGCGGCCCGAATCCTGTTCGGTGCCCGAGTTTCCATGATCGTCGGCTGCTGCGCACCGCTTGCCGGCATGCTCCTCGGCCTGCTGCTCGGGGTGCCGGCCGGCTTCTACCGGGGGCGCCTGGAGCGGCTGGTCCTCTTCGCCATCGACACAGTGCTGGCCTTTCCCGGACTAGTGTTCCTCTTGGTCTGCACCTTCGTCTTCGGTGCCAGCCTCGGCACCATCACTGTTGCCCTCGGCATCCTGACCGCTCCCCGCTTCGCCAGGGTGGCGCGGGCCAACACCATTCGCTTCGCGGAGCGCGAATTTGTGCTGGCGGCGCGCGCAGTGGGGGCGAAGGATCCTGCCATCATCGTGCGGGAGATTCTCCCAAATGTGCTCGCGCCCATGATGATCTACACCCTGCTGGTCACCGGTTACGTCATCGTTGCCGAAGGGGGGCTCGGCTTCCTAGGCCTGAGCGTCCCCTCGCCCACCCCCAGTTGGGGGGGGATGATCGCCGGCGGGCGCGACCTCCTGAACCAGTCTCCCCACGTCAGCCTAATCCCCACTGCCGTGATGTTCCTGACCGTCCTCTCAGTCAATCTGATCGGAGATACCCTGCGGGGACGACTGGATGAAAGGGAGAGCCAGCTATGACGGCCGCAGCCGACAGAGCCCTGCTCAGGGTCGAGGAACTCTCGGTGCGGCTAGCGTCGCCGGGAGGTGTAGTGCGCGCCGTGGACCGGGTCTCCCTCTCCCTGGAGCGAGGCAAGACTCTGGCCCTAGTCGGGGAGTCGGGTAGTGGCAAGAGCATGCTCTGCCGGGCCATCCTGGGCGTCCTCCCCGGCCACGCCGGCAGCGAGGGACGGATCGTCTTCGAGGGACGCGACCTCGCCAGACTGCCGCAGCGCGAACGAAACGCGGTCCGGGGCCGAGAGATCGGGGTGGTGCTGCAAAACCCGATGTCGTCGCTCAACCCGGTGCTTAAGCTGGGGAGGCAGATCGCGGAGCCGATGCTGCTGCATCTGGGGCTCCCGGCCCGCCAGGCGAGGGAGCGCAGTGTCGAGCTTATGGGTGCGGTAGGTATCCCGCGTCCCGAGGAGCGGGTCGACTGCTATCCGCATCAGCTTTCCGGAGGGATGTGCCAGCGGGTGGCCATCGCCATCGCCCTTGCCTGCGATCCCAAGCTATTGATCGCCGACGAGCCGACCAGCGCCCTGGACGTGACGGTCCAGGCGGAGATACTAAATCTCCTAGGGCGCCTGCAAAGGGAGCGGCAGATGGCGCTGCTCATGGTGAGCCACGACCTGGCGCTGGTGGCGGGAAGGGCGCACCAGACCGCGGTGATGTATGGGGGGCGGATCGTGGAGCGGGCCCCCACCGTAGAGCTGTTCGAACGAATGCGGATGCACTACACCCAGGCGCTATTTGACGCTATCCCGCGCATCGACGACCCGCCCCACCGGCATCTGCGCGCCATCGCCGGACAACCGCCAGACCTCGCCGCGGCGCCGGGCGGCTGCCCGTTCGCTCCCCGCTGCCCGCGGGCAGAGGAGCGCTGCAGCAGCCAGGAGCCGCCGCTGGTCCCTGACCTAAGCGAGGAGCACCGCTACGCCTGCTGGTTCCCGCTTCCGGAGGAGCGTCCATGAGTGAGCTAAGCCGGGTGACGGGGGAGCCGCTGCTGCTGGTTGAGGAGCTGACGGTCGAGTATCTCGCAGCGAAAGGGCGCAAGGTGCAGGCCGTTTCCGGGGTGACTTTCGAGCTGGCCCCGGACGAGACCCTGGCGCTCGTGGGGGAGTCGGGTTGCGGCAAGTCGACGCTGGCCCGCGCCATTATGCAGCTTCCCAAGCCAGGCTCCGGGCGCGTGATCCTGGAGGGCGCGGAGCTTACCGCTCTCACCCCGCGGGCTCTGCGGTCCTTGCGCAGCCGGTTCCAAATGATCTTCCAGGACCCGGTCTCATCCCTCAACCCGGCGCGCAGCGTGGGGAGGAGCATCGAGGCGCCGCTACTTGCCCTGGGACGCTTCCGCCTGGAGGAGCAGGAGCGACTGGCCAGGGCGATGATGGTGGCGGTGGGTCTCGATCCGGAGCGATATTACGACCGGCGACCGCATCACCTTTCCGGCGGCCAGTGCCAGCGGGTGGCCATAGCGCGGGCCCTCATCGCCGGGCCGCAGCTCCTGGTCTGCGACGAGCCCGTTTCCTCGCTGGATGTCTCGGTGCAGGCGCAGATCCTGAACCTGCTGCGCGAGGTGAAGAGGGAGTACCGGCTCTCCATGCTGTTCATAGCCCATGACCTGGCGGTGGTGAAGAACATTGCTGACCGGGTAGCGGTGATGTACCTTGGCCGTCTCTGCGAGGTGGCCCCCTGCGAACCACTCTACGCTCAACCGGCCCATCCCTACACCAGGTCGCTCCTCGACGCGGTGCCCCGTCCCGACCCCCGGCACCCCATCCTCGTGAGCGCGGCTATCCCCGGCGAGCTCCCTTCCGCCATTGATCCCCCCAGCGGCTGCCGCTTCCGCACCCGATGTCCCCGTGCCGAGGCGGTCTGTGCGGAACTTCGCCCGGAGTTGCGGGAAATCGCGTCGGGGCACCAGGTCGCCTGCCATTTTCCGGCTCTGTCTGGTCCCGGGCAACGCTAGGGCGGGGGATGGCGAAACCAAATTCGCCCCAAGATGATGGCCGGTAGGGCGAGCCTTTGTTCGCCCAGCCTCCAGCTCCCCCATGCCTTTGAAGCCGGGGGGTACGAATCCGGCATGGCTGGGTAGTCTGAAGCAGCGCCTTTCCGAGCGGTGGCGCCGCCGCTCTTGAGGGAAATACATTTAGGAGGAAAATGAAATGAAAAGGATCGCATGCATTGTCTTGGGAGGAACATTGGCGTTGCAGACCGGCTGCGCCACCACCGGCGTGACACCGCTAGGTCAGAGTACCCTGGAGAGCGGTGGGGACGGCGCCATTATACAGAGGGTCTTATTCAAGGATCTCACAGCCTGGGAGCAGGAGGTCATACTGCACGGAGGGGGAGATTAGAAGAAGAGGGCGGGCCGTGAGCAGACGGCCCGCCCATCCAACACCAAGCAGCGGTAAGGAGGAGGAGATGGAAGAGAACCAGACGAGCCGCACTGCGCTGATCACCGCCTACACCCGGGGCTACCACGCCGCCAACGACAGCCCGAAGATCTTTGAAGACTTCCTGGCACATGACCTCCTGAGCGGGGAGGAACTGAGCTCCATCGAGAATTGGATGATGACCTCGCTACGCAGGCACAATCCGGTAGGCGCCGCCTCCTTTTCCGACCGGCACAGCGCCCTCGCCTGGATCATGCAGACCGGGGCGGCTCCCCCTATCGTACTTGCCAGGGCGCGTTACGCCGAGGAGTCCCTTGAGGAGGGGGTGCGGCAGGGAGTCAAGCAGTACGTGATCCTGGGGGCGGGAATGGACACCTTCGCTTTTCGGCGCCCCGATCTGATGGAAAAGGTGCAGGTCTTCGAGGTCGATCATCCGGCAAGTCAGCGCTACAAGCGTCGGCGCCTTGCCGAGCTGGGGTGGGAGCTGCCGGGGCGGCTGCAATTCGTTCCGGTGGATTTCAACCGGGAGAGCTTGGCCAACGCACTTAGCCGCTCGTCCTATGACCCGGACGCCCCGGCCTTTTTCAGCTGGCTGGGTGTCACCTATTATCTTCCCCGCGACATCGTGTGCGCCACGCTCCGAGAGATTGCTGAAGTCGCTGCCGCAGGGAGCCGGCTCACCTTCGACTACCTGGATGCCGACGCCTTCATTCCCAGAAAAGCGGCGCCACGCGTGCTGCGGATGCTGTGGAGTGTGCAGGAAATCGGGGAGCCGATGCAGGCAGGGCTTGCCCCCTTGACACTTGCCGCGGAACTCGCGCCACTGGGGCTGCGCCTCCATGAGGAGCTGAGTCCATGGGACATCCAGCAGCGATACTTCACTGGGCGTACCGACCATTATCGTGCCTGCGAACATGCGCACTTCGCACTTGCCGTGGTGCAATGACACCTAACCTGCGGACGGCCTTACAGTTTTTAATGCTCGCATAAGGGCGATAATGATCTACGATCATCATCGGGGGGCTCTATTCGTATAACGCCTCTGAGGATCACGGGGCGCGAAGCGATCCCGTGGAGCCGATTGTTATACCGTGCCTGAATCTTGGGGCACGACCACTTCCGAAAGGGTGTTTCTGTCAGGTAGAGCCAGAATAGAAAACTTGGTAATCTCCGGCTAGTATATCTCCCAGCTCAGCGCCGGAGCATGTACACGTATTCGAGTTGGATGCCAGTCCAGTGTTGACCGAAATCAGGATTTGTTTTCCTTCGATTTTCTTATCGACGCCAGTATAGCCCACTGCATTACCTTGAGAGTCATAGTCACTGTTCACCTTCTGGAGGTTAACCGTCCTTTCTGACTGGCTTGCCTTTGGATCTGACAGCCGATCTCCTGACTTTTTTATCTCATACCTACTCTTTCAGCCATGTTTTCTTTATGGCCTCAAAATTTAGTTTTTTCCACTCCTCCTTCCACAGCTGGAAGTAGGGTATGTCATTAGAAGAAGGGGATAGGTGACAGGGGGCCACCTTGACCAGTGAGGGCATCACTACTGCGTCACCGATTAACAGTGCTTCACCTGCCCCAAGGGTTGGCAACTTATCGCACAGATTCCCGAGGGTGTCGGGCAGTAGTCGAGCCACGTAGCTTTGGTCGCTTGGATTCGTCAGCCTCATCGCCAAAAAGTTGCTACACTGGGAAAAGATTGTCTCGGATATTTCAGATGGTCTCTGGCTGGAAAGAAGCAGTGTGACACCGTATTTTCTGCCTTCCTTTGCGATGCGCTCGATGGAAAGTTTGGATGCCCTGAATTTTGCAAGATCGCTACTAGGCACGTACTTGTGTGCTTCTTCATAGACCAACAGGATTGGCGCATCGCTGTTGATCGGTTCGCCCGCTTTGCTTCTCAATATTTTGTAATGGTAGCCGTACTCGAAGAGTAGCCTCGATATTAGGGAAACCGTGATACTAAGTACCTCGAAAGGGACCCCGCTTAGGTCGATGACAGTAACGTTCGAATTATTGTCGCCGTAGCCAATCAGCCCCTTAAGCGTACCTTCTAGCGTTGCGGCTTCAGCCGCTGTGCCGAAAAGAAATTCCAACCGTTCCTGGGCTACCTTTGACTCGAAGCGGGTAAAGAACTTATCCAAGGTACCGTCTGCGTAGTCGCCCTTCGAGATATTCTGCGACTTTGGTGCGTGGAATTCCAGGCGTTCTGCAAAGTAGCGTTTGAGTCGGTCCTTATCGGAAAGCTGTAGGCCGTCCGTCGCATCGGGTTTCCCGTCTTTGATCGAATAAGAAGCGTCAACGATCATGTACCTCGAGCCGTCCTTGTAATTCGTGGTTTCGCTCTTGATGTTGTATAGGGCGCTGAGAACCTCGTGGACGTTGAATTTCAATGGACTATCGTAAAAAACAGACTTGGCGACCGGATTATGCATGCGCTTATTCTCGGTCACCAAATACCGGAATACAGAGGATTGGTTGTAATTGTCACGCTCACCGGTGTCTAAGAGGATTTCCTCGAGTTCATCACTATTGAGGAGCCAGTATGGGAGGTTCAGGTTGTCAACATTGACGAAGCTCGCGTCAGGAAAAGCCGTCTTATATTCGGAATGTATATCAAAAATCACTATGTGGGAGTTATTCAGCGCGTAGGCACCGTCCTTTGCGGCGACAGCAGTTTGGATAATTTTAGAAATCGTGTGTGACTTCCCAGCACCAGTAGAGCCAACTATCGCGATATGCTTATTGAAGAATCTGTTCCCGTCTACCGGGACGACGATTTCTGAGTTGGATATCAATGAACTGAACGCAAACCTTTTTGCCGGTTCAACTGATTCTTCGAAGATTTTCTTGATGTCATCTTCGGTTGCTGGTGAAACGCCTGTCGGTGGGATGGTCAGAGTATCACCGCCACGAATGAACTTGTCGTCCCTGATAATTCCGAGCGGAAGTGCTTCGAGGATATGACGGCGTTCAGCCTTGTCCGTGACCTCTATGCAAAAATTCTCTATGATCGCAATGAGTGCACAATCCTCGCTATCAGTTATCCGAAGATAAGAGCCGACCTTGATGCTCTTTCCATCACAAAATGCTGCGATGTTTTCGACAGAGATCTTCACCTTGTCTGGAAAAACCGCAATCACTTCTGCCTTCATCACTTTTGACTCTGTCATGTTATAGTACCTCATTAATAAAATAGGTGCAGTCAACCTTGATCGTGTGATGAGGGATGCCATGAGGCACGTACTCGGCCTGCAATGGGGCGTTCTTGAAGAAATCGAAGAGTTCAACGATGGATCCGAAAATTTCTGAGATCACGGGCACTAGTTGTTTCGCCTCAGGTATGAACTTGAGCCGGATGAGGTTTTCCTGCGAAGGGGCGGTGGCAAGGTGCGCAGGGGAGAAAACGGATCCGTGGAACGGGTAACCATCAGCGAACTTGACTCCATGCACAAGCAGGCTCCCCTTTAGTGAAACCAGGTCCTGCTGGTTGATACCGCACAGTAGGACGTATGGGCAGAACCGATCCTGTGACGGCGTGCGTTTATGTTCTACGTGTGAAAAGTTCTCCCCGATTTTGACGAGCAGCGTAACGGCTTTCGACAGGTCGAATTCATCGGTCATGTCTATGACAAAGATCCTTGACGCTTTGGGCACCTTTGTAGAAGAGAACTTGAAGTGTTTCCGCTTGATTAACTTAGCGTAGTACTCGTCACCGAACTTCTGTCGCAGCCATAAGCTGAAGACTACTTCCTTCCGGTTTACCTCCGAAATGAACTTTCCTTTTGTGATTTTACGTTCCTTCGCATCGGACTGAATGGCCAAGTTCTGAATCACGTTTATTGCGTTCGGGTAGTAGAACACGTTGACGTCTTCCTCTTTGCAGCTCGGAATCTGGGAGACGAGCAGCCTTCTTACCTGCCCCTGTTGGTCGTCATAAGATGCCGCGTATAGGTCGATGTCAAGCCGGCGGTGAAACATGGTGAGCTCGACGTCACTAACTCCGAGTTCTACATGGACCTCGTGGGTTTTTTTCTCATGTGTGTACGTCAGGAAATTCTTCTTGAGGAAGTCCAGACTGAAAGTTGCCATTAGCTTTTCCTGGCCTTTCCTGTAATGCCCATAGACTCGATACCTGAACTTTTGACCGTCCGGACAGCCAGCCGTGTGAAAGTGCTTGAGCATCTGGATGACAGCACCCTTGATAAGCGAATGGTTATATTCCGAGCCCTCGTAGTACTTGCACTGAACAAAGGCGCTCCCGTCTCCGTCGTTAAGGTCTATGTCCTCGATACCCTCGACAACTACGCTGGATAGTGGCGTAGTGGCTTCTAGGAGTCGTACTATCGTGTGGTCGAACTGATAGAAGTAGCCCTTGATGGTTGCATGAGCTGACCGGTCAGTCATCTACTGATCTCCTTTTTCTTGCGAACGGTTTATCGGGCGTACCAAAGATCATTCCATACACTGCTGGCTTTTGGCATCACTTACACTTCAAAGTGACAATACTCCTACGCTCGCCAAAAAGCATTTCGGATGCTATCACACCAGCCAGCAAACAGTCTAGTATTCTCATGAACGCACCGCTTATGAACGAACCCAAACCACCGTCTCACTTTCGCTTCTTCTCCCCTACCCTATCCCATACACATTTATGACCTGCCATTCGGATCCTCTTGTCGATTTTCGGATCCTCTTATCCTTTTTACCCACATCTTCATTTCTTCTTCAAAAAAAGATATTGACCAAAACATGGCTTATGTATATATTAAATACATTATTTGAAATTACGAAACGGGGAGATCAACATGATGGAGAAAAGCGCAAAATTCTGTTCAGTGGCCAAGCTCATTGGCCTAATAGTCGTTTTGGCTGGCCTTACCGCTTGCGGCGGCGTTAATTTTGTCAGGGGCGGCATCGATCCGCTCAAGGGGACGGAAAGGGTCGGGGTGCTGGTGGCAAAGCATGAGGTCTACAAGTCCGGCGGTTTCCAGTACCAGAACATCAGCGATAAGTTGAATGAGGATGCCGCCGCAAAAATGGGTGACCATATAAAGGGTCAGCTCGCCAAGAAGGGATTCACTCCTGTCATCATACCGGACGGCGGCAAGGTTGCTGCAATGGTTCATAGATATAAGGAACTTCCCAGGAGCAGCCGAAAGGTCCTTTCGGAGCCTGACGCCGCCAATTTAGGCGATTTTCACGAACTGTTCCAGGAAAACGGGATCGACTACATCCTGCTGTATGAAGGGGAATCCCTGGCCCGACGTGGGGCTCTTCAGAATCTAACTGCAGCGACTGTTGCTACGGGATTGGGTGTGGCGCTTAATAGCATGGTAATAACCGGCCCTGCAAAAGGTTTCACTATCACGTATACCAGTACACTCGATGCAAGCGGCAAACTCAACTTTTATAACCGAGAGCAGTTCAGCAAAAAAGGTGACATCTTCTCCCAGGCTGATCGTGAAGCGATCGCAGAAGCAATCGTCAATGGGTGGATTAACACGAGAAAGTGACAAATGGTAGGCCTAAGGTCCAGTCTCATTGGCTGGGCCTTGGGCGTCGCTACCTCACTCACATATTAGTAGGGCTGTATTAGCCCTTTTCTTTTAAATAGACTATGTATTTATTATTTACAGAAGGGAGGAAATATGCACCGATTCGACCAGCTCGAAATACTCAGAACAAGAGCAAGGGCCATCCGTCCCGTAATGTTCCCCGCTTTGAATAATGCAGTTCTCGAAGAAGTTACCAATCATCGGGAGCTTATCCTGTCGTGTTCCGACCAGGAGAAACTGTTGGACTACATCCACCGTGCTACAGACGCTGAATGCCTCTGTGCCCTGTCGGAGATGTACCTCAGCGCGCCGCTCAATGATGCGTACTATCACCTGTTTGCATACCTGGTGGTGACTGTTTTCACAGCATTAGGTCTTGAGGTTCCGGAAGACATCCTTGATGCCGACGGGCGCGAGCTCACAGCCTCCGAAGTGAGCGAGCTGGAGAGCCTAAGGCGTGGAATCCGACTAACTCAGAAACGTACCATGCCTAGAGGGGGTCACTGATGTCTGTCCATCCTCTAGACATAGCGCTCCAGACCGCCTGCCCAACCGTTATGGTTCCCATGTACGGTGAACTTGCTCCCTTCGAAAAAACAGGCCACCGCTTGCTGTCGGCTCGCGACGGCCTCTGGCTGGAAGTTCGCCGCCCGTGGATGCACCTGATCTGGCCCATTGCGCAGACAGACTTTCCGATGCCTTACGGCCAGGTGGAGAAAAAGGTCGAGCTGGCTTTTGGGAAGATCCCCATGGAACTGATTACTCGGTTCGCCACCGACGCCAAGGCAGCCCTCCCCAACGAATTCGGTGCCTGGCTGATCTGGGACGACCAAGCGAAGGAGTTGCGGTACCGTGCGATGCGCTCGATTGCTGCCGGCCCGGCACACCTCGAAGCGCAGAGGCCTGATCTCGAGGAGCATGAGAGCTTTGCCGTCAACCTGCACAGCCATGCGAGGATTCAAGCTCACTTCTCCACCGAAGATAACAATGACGATCGCAACGAGGTCAAGATCTCCGGAGTCATCGGGTCGCTGCACACGGACCAGCCAACGGCTGTATTCAGGATCTGCACCGGCGGAAAATTCATCAATCTTGATGTACAGAATTTGCTACCTTCCCTTGGCTGAAAATGGTATGTACAGCTTAAATACATGATGCCATTAAAGGCTTGGAGGATTTATGACGGTAGAACCCACTAAAAAAAAGAAAACGCAGCCCGATGCTGGTTCCCCCGCTGTGGGTGGGGGACCTCAGGAATCCAAGGGAAAAGGTAGACCTCCTGTGGCAGATAAAGACAAGACCAACCTTCAGTTTCATCTGATAATGATGAAAGAGGAAAAGCAGTTGTTTACGGAGGCAGCGCGTATAGTTGGAGTTCCGCTTTCGGGCTTTTTAAGAATGGCGATTCGTGCTTTTTTCGCCAACCCCCAAAGTAAAGATACTATCGACCCCGCTCTTCTGCCTGCCACCATGTATGGGGTAGATAAAGTTACCTCTCACTATCCGTTATTACTGTCTGAGTCGGACCGCATGCTGTTGGTCCATAATTCTGAAGCAGGTGGCGATGCCGGGCAGTACAGTCCTTCGATCAGAACGGCCGCTCTTATTTTTGCTCTGAATTTACCGGCGCGGTCACCGGAATTTGAAAAAGCACTTATAGATTTTAAAATCGTGAAGGGAGCTAAGTAATGCTGCAACGCCGTTGGAACATATCATCGCGAAGCCCGCAGCGGCGTGGGAGTGGCCTTCGCCCTTGTGGTTTGCACTACACGGGTCCTGACCCAGTGCGATTACTTCTCCCCAGGCGGTGAGCCGGATCTGTACGAGCTACTTCCGCTGGTGGCACTTGCCACGGTGGCCGATATCGTGGAGCTACAGGGGGAAAATCGTGCTCTTGCCGCCCACGGCTTGAAAACCTTCCACACAATACCCGGCTTGCGGGCTCTTGCACGAGTTGCCGGGCTTAGCCCGACAGCAGTGCCGACTGCCGGTCAGGTCGGCTTCAAGTCCGCTCCTCGCATTAACGCTGCTGGTCGGATGTCCACGGCCATGTCCGCCTTAGTGATATTCACGGCCGTATTGCTAAGATGCAGAAATTCCCAGCTTACGAGCCCCAAGAGCTGCATCTATTGAGTATCCCCAAGCCTCCCCTCGACATTAAGAATAGGATGGGTTAAGCTGCGCCGTCGTAACAGAGCCCTGCAATAAGGAGGACCGATGAAGGCTTTTTACTTCTTGGTGGCAGTAATTACCCTTACATGGAATGGCTATGCCTTGGCGGCCTCGGATCTCGAAACCTGCGACAGGCTCTATCGCTCCTATGAATATGAATCGGCATATCCTGTCTGCCTCGAACTAGCAATCGCTGGGGTGGCCGAAGCCCAAAAGGATGTCGGGGTTATGCTTCATGGGGGTAGCGCGGTTATGGCCGCAGACGCCGCTCAGGCTGTGGAATGGTACCGGAAATCCGCAGCACAGGGCCATCATGGGGCTGAGTTAAACCTAGGGCAAACATATCTTGCCGGCGAAGGGGTGAAGAAAAATCCAGTTGAAGCCCAGAGGTTGTTCACCCTTGCGAGAGCCGGGCTGGAAAAAGACGCGGCAAAGGGGGGTTATTATGCCCAGAGTAGTTTGGCGCTTATCTTCTATGAAGGCTTTGGTGTGAAACAAGACTACAAGCAGGCGATGTTTTGGGCGACGAAAGCTGCAGATCAAGGTAGTGCCTATGCTGAAGGATTAATGGGGCTGATGTACTTCAACGGCCAGGGAGTAAAAGCAGATCCGGCGGAGGCAGTTAGATGGTTTCGTAAGTCTGCTGAACACGGTAGCTCTGGGGCCCAGTTCATTTTAGGCAATGTCTTGTCTGAAGGGAAAGGCGTTGAGAAAGACATCCCTGAAGGACTGAAGTGGCTAGAGCTGTCTGCCGGCAAAGGCAATATGGATGCTATTCGTCGGCTTGGGGCCATGTATTACAATGGGACGGGAGTGGCTCAGGATTATACTAAGGCTATTATGTGGATGACTAAGGCCGCAGAACGCGGCCTAGATTCTGCACAGTGCTTGCTGGCCTTGATGTACTACGAGGGGACAGGAGCCGCGAAGGATTACGGGAAGGCAGCAGGCTTATTTCGCCAATCTGCCGATCAAGGCGATTCAACCGCTGCATTTTATCTAGGTTATATGTACTCCAAAGGGTATGGCCTCCCTGAAGACCAGGCAGAAGCTTTCAAATGGTACATCGTGGCTGCACTTAATGGTGATTCTGGTGCCCAAAATAATCTAGCGACTCAATATGAAAATGGCAATGGAGTCGAAACTGACCCAGCGAAGGCTTTGAAATGGTATCTCCTTTCGTGGCGGGGAAAGGACGAAAAGGCGAAGGAGAATTTCGAAAATCTGAAGTCGAGTCTGCCACAGAGGAGTTTCGATGTTGTGAAGGTAGCAACAAAAGCGGCTGATTCTTTTAGGGTGCCTGGCGATGCCACAGACAGCAAGAAGTGGTTGGCGACCTACAGGACTAGCTTCAAAAAAGCAAAGTCCCTTGCCGATTGGTACACCTTCGTTGTTGCCTATGAGTTTGACGATCCAGATGGCTTGATTGGTAAGGCTAAGACTAATCTGGACAGATTATGGGCGAAAGAGTCTGAGAAAGAATTTAAAAAAGCTGAAAGTAAGGCCGCGGCTGAAAAGCGAAAGTTCAAGGCAAAAGTAGCATCATTCAGGGAAAGGTTGAAAATAGGTGATTTCACCAACGCGGGGATGGTCGTTGAGGTAAGGCGGCCCATCGTAAAGATTCAAACTATTCTAGGTGAGCACTGGTTCAATATCAAGCAGCTATACCCTCCCGTCGACGATTCAGAGTAATCCGTATAGAGGTTCCATGTTTATGAACACTTCTCGATGCCTCATTATTTGTTGCCTCATGGTTTTGGTGCTTCTGAATCTTATGGTCGGGACGTGCATCGCTGGGACAAAAGCCCCTGCGGGTGTTGCCGGCTACAAGATCTACTACAAAACCACAGCCCGGGACAAAACCGTTTTCGGTGACGACGTCGAAGTCGAGAAGATCGTCGATAGCGGCTACACCTTAACTTCTCTTACATCGGGGATAAAGGGGAGATATGGGGCGAAGGTTTCGTTGAATGAGGACCACTCTTTCGATAACTTCAGTAAGCTTTTTTTGCAGCCCCACGAACAAAAAATCATGGCCAAGGTGCTTAGCAATGAAATCAGGATGTTGGTTAAGACAAAAATTGACTTCCGTAAATTCGATAATGCCGCTGATCTGAGTAAAATTTTTGACGCATGTTATGAAACGGCTGGATTTACCTGTGATAAGACAAAAAGAGCATGCAGTTACGACACCTTATACAGTAAAAGAGTTACATGTCATCAGAAAGGTCACATATTTGACGACCTCTCGAGCAAGGCAAATGATGCTTACATCGGCATTGTTATTAACGACAAGCTGGTCGAGGGTGTGATGGCAAACGACTCTGACAAATGGTTTATGTTTCTTTTTGTCAGGCAAAATGAACCTCCAGATGAAGAGGACGGTGGCATCCGTCAAGCGGAGGTTATTAACCAGATCCAGAGTCTACTGCCAGTGACAAAGCTGTATCCAGTAGGAGCAACAAAAGTGGAACAAAGATACGGTCGTGAAGTCGCCGAGGGAATGGGAGATTTGCTCGAGTAGCGCTCAGCCTGCAAGTTCGCGCATCAGCTTGTCGAAGGCAGCCGGCCTCAGCATCGACATGGCCAACGTCTAGATGTTCCATGTCGCGCTAGATAAGACTCAGCAGGCACTTTCGATGTCGAGAGAGGACCTGGTGCCAGTCATCGAGATCGACCCGGTTGCCCGAGCCGAGGATCTAACCGTCAAAACCATCGCGGATCTGACCATGCTGGAGCCCTTTGAAATGGGGAACAGGGGGCCGATCCTCTGCGTCAAAGGGGCGGCGGTCACCAGACGAACGATTATGAACGGAGGAAAGCACCAAAAGCTGGTGGTCGAGATCGGGGAAAAGGTGGACCTGGGTTTTTCCCTGGACGTGAACGAATGGCAGGGGAAGAAGACCGTCCAGCTTGTACTGAAGGACGTTAAGCAGGACGTGGGAGATGAAATGAAGGGGAAAGTGCCGGACCAGATGGAGACAGAGCAGGATGAACAAGGTTTGCCTGTTTGGTTGATTGTCTCTGGTGCTATATTGGCACTTTTGACGCCTATCCGCTTGGTTATCTTTTCATCAATGTGTTACGTTGGGTCAACCTCACACCTGAGCAAGTGGATCTGCATTTTTGCCGCTCAGTCGTCGGCGCCCTTGCCATTGCTATCGTAGGGTCGCCTTTCATCTTTTTTAACGGTGGCAGTCATTAAAGAAGCGAATGATCAAGACCATGACGACCTAGAGACGCTGGAGGTCGAGGATCGATCGGCACCTCTGGACTCGCCGAGTCCCGGATGCGCAGTCAGCTTCTTCCTGGATAACAAAAGGCATCACGGTCTCTGTCTTGCTGTCCTTGGTGACGAGCTGCTACTGGAACATAAGGGGGCCAACCGGTGCTACCTGTTCACCGGCAAGATCGTTGAGATCGTCCCGCGACTTCGCGCTGGAGTTGCTTCGGCTACTTTCATCGTAGCGGGACTGAAGCCTTGCGGTTATCGCAAAGTGCCGAAAAAATGGCTCTGGGAGATGATCAGGACCGGCCAAACATGGAAGGGGATCGAGCGGGGCGGGTTGACGGCACCCTCCCCTGCTGAACTGATGAAGGGTATCTGGCAGATGGAGATGTTTTGATAAGCATGAAGCTACATCTGAGCAAGAGTGGTTTTACTGTCTCTTCGGCATCCATTTCAAAAGAAGAGCCCCCTCTCGGTTAGAAAGGGGACTCTCTTTGATTCTAAAGCAATGTCCTAGGATATTTTTGACTGCTCAGTTAGCTCTCTGCAAAATTGTCTTAGCTTGCGAAACTTCTTCAAAGTGGCTTCTAGGGTTGAGGTCAAAGTGCCAATTAACCCGACCAGAACAATGGTGGCCGTAAGCAACTCGATAATGATCTGATACAACGAGTGAAGCTGCCCTGAAACGAAATCGCCCATCTGATGTGTTCTCCAAGGCACGGTCCTAGGACTTTGACGTTTCTCAACCTGCCCTCGAGTCTAAGGGCGGGGAATGCTGTCAAAATAAAGGCTGTGCAAAAATTACATGTTAGTGCCATGTAGGAAAACCACATTTAGTGGGCGATTGAGTAGAGCATAACATAGCATCACAAGTCAAGCGGTTAGTTGCAAACCTAAGTGTAAGAAGTAATGGTGGCGGCGCGGCCTGATCGGCGGACAACTTCCCTTAGTGATTCCATGTTCAAGATTACATTTCTAGAAAGGCCGATCGGAGGAGGGCAGCCGGCCTCTCTAGGCGTGTCAAAAATACTTCTTTATCTTGTTTATCCGCACAAGAGTTCCCTTGACAGTTTCGCATTAACGCCTTACCTTACTTGCCATGGCATCGGGGAAAGTGTTAACAATTGCACAAACAGCAATGCGGGTTCTAGAAGACCTATTTCCGCAAGTGGAGGCTGTCCACGGCACTCTTGTCACTGTAGTCAGAAAGCAGATAGACGGGAAACTGGCAGTTAGTAAGCAAGAACTGCGGAGAAAAGCCTATGCTTCAAAGTATTGGAGCTCCCAGCCTGATGGCGAATATGAACTCTATGTCACCCAAGGAGGCATCCGTAACCGTGAGATCCCCCGAGGGGAAAAGGAGTCTTTAGTCCATTTCCTCAAACCGGACTTCGATTTTGACGAGGACGGCACCAAGGCCTTCTGTGGTAACTTTAAGGTTCTTGTTGTGGGTGGAGAAGTAACCCAGATACGACTTGAACATAAATAATATTTAAACTGATTTCGACCCCACCCCTGTGACCCGGCCAATGCTGGCTAGCGTGGACTACTCGGAAGCAGAGAAACCAGCAACAGGATTGACCCCAACCTTTGACCCGGTACCCCGGTGAGGGCGGACTACTCATTAACCCTGTGCTGGACTCAGAGCAAACATCGCTCTGAGTCCAGCACAGGGTTTTTTTGTTGCTGCCGGTAAGGAGGCATCATGGGCAGAAGGGGAACAGGGTCGAAATATCACAACGCAAAAGGTTCTGGGGCGAGAAAAGAGGCTAGCCCTGCCACAATGAGGACGTGCTATGAGCCAATCATCGTGCGTGTGATTGTAGAAATCGTCCTGGGAATTGTGAAGTGGGCAGTGGGCTACAGAGAGGGAGCATAAATCAAGTCGACCAGGTCGCCCAAGTGTTTATCTTGGGCGATCAACTTTTCCGTCGTCCTTGCCGATTGACAGAAACCTAACGGCGGGTTACTCAAAGCATATCGTTTCAAAACCAAAAAAGGAGGTATAGATGATCGGTAGTAATTTTGGAGTAGCCTGCAAAGGAGGACCTGGCCCAGGGAGGAACCTAAGGGTTAAGTCCTGTGCGTCTGCACTCGCTTTAGTTATCCTCTCTGCTTCACTGGCCGTTGCCGGCCCCACCGCTTGCCCTCAGTTCTACGCTGATGGGGTAGCTCCGGATTTCATAAACCAGAAACTCTCTCAGAAGGCCCGTGAACTCTGTAACGAAGGATACGCCGTCCAGCATAGCGGCCTTACACGCACTCCCCTTTACGCCGCCGAAATGATAACGCGGGAGGGGGTGCGGCAGGCAAAGGGACTGCCCAGGAACGACGCATTCCGTGCTGATCTCCGTCTTCCTGCGACTGAGAGATCGGAGCTGATGGATTTTGCGCGTTCTGGGCTAGATAGAGGGCATGTTTTTGCCGCAGCCGACGCGATGACTGCGACATCTAAGGACGAGTCGTTTCTGCTGTCAAACATGGTTCCCCAAGATAGTGATAACAACCGCGGATTGTGGAGCGATATCGAGGCGGCCGTCCGTAAGGAGGGGCAGCGCAGGGGCAAGGTGTATGTCCTGACTGGATCGCTTTATCAGGGGAGCCAGGTCAAGGCGTTAAAAGGCCGAGTGCTAATCCCAACGGGACTGTACAAGGCGGTCCTCGACCCGGTAAGGAAGGAGGCGGCCGCCTACCTTGTTGCCAACGCCCCAGGGACGGAGTACCAGGTTGTTTCTATCGCGGAACTTGAGAAGATGGCAGGCATCAACCTGTTCCCCACCCTACCCTCTCAGATCAAAAATCGGGCCATGCAGTTGCCGGCTCCCGTTAGCAAAAAAAGAGGTAGAAGGTGATTGTAGAAACTGGTTCTTTGAAAGGGGCGAGTTTGACTCCAGATCGAGCGCAGATCTACTATGACCTAATTGCTGATAAAATTACTTGGGGAGACGCCGCGGAACGTTTGCAAAAATTGCCACCCAGTTGGCAAAGCAAGGAGTGGAAGGCAAATCGATCTGAGGTGCTAAAAAGCGCGTGTGAAAAATGTGGCAGCTCAAAAGAGCCTTTTATTATACAGCACCCTTATCACCCACCAAGCATTAACGACTTGATTCGGGTCGTCGCGGCGAAAAAAGGTAAATTTCTACCTACCCATGCCGAGTATCGAGAATCTCTTAGAGCTGGGCAGTATGCTGGCAAATATGCGGTCATACAGCCAGAGAAAAGGGAGTGTTGTCCGAAGTGCGGCTCTGTTGCCGTCAGATGGGGTGTAACCGATCAGGCGTGGAAATGCAACGGTACAAGCCAAAATGGCAGCCGTCGTTGTAACCATGATTTTAAGGAGCCAAGTTACACGGTAGAGTTTAGCCCTGCAAGCAAGAAGGCCATAGCAAGGTTGAACCTAGAAATTTACAAGAAATACGAGAAGGATAAGAAAAAGAATTGGGAAAAGGTTTGTCGGCTGTATGGTAAGGAGTCAGTTGTTGAGAGTCTGCGGTGGAGCAGTTGGTATCTCAGCTTGAATGATACGCAGACTTACTGTAAAAAATGTGCATACAAGGAAGATAGGTTTTTTGGACTCATAGGAGGAACCAGTCATGAAACCCTTTGCTGATGAGGAAGCCTCGGTCGAGATTAACGGCCTCACAGTCGAAAACAGACTGGACCGGGTTTCCTTGTATGGAAGTATCGACATCACCCGCGACCAAATGGGCCTGGCCGCCGCACGAGAGCTGAAGGATCTGCTTTCCGAGGTCGTGGCCGAACTGGACAAGCTGCAGGCTGCCGGGCAACTACCTGCTGCAGTCGAGGTGGAACAGCCTGAAACGGTAGTCAACCCTTTCGAGTGAGGTGACCAGATGGATCGCAAAGATCAGTACTGGAATCTTCCCGGCTACCCGTGCGCGTGGTCAGACTCGAAGGCGCACCGCTACACCCTTTGGCGAGTGTTCAGCACTATGCCGCCGAAGCGGATCTTCTGCTGCATCGCGCTAAATCCTTCAACGGCTACAGAGGTTGAAGATGATCCGACCGTCGGGCGAGTGATCGGCTTTGCGCAGAGGGAGAAGTGCGACGCTTTGGTGATGCTCAACATCTTTGCGTTCCGTGCTACAGATCCAGAGGTGATGAAGGCGAATCCAGACCCGATAGGGAAAGAGAACGATGAGTGGCTGATGAAATGCACAAGCATGGCGTCGGTGGTCTTGGCTGCGTGGGGAACCCACGGAGAGTTCATGGGGCGCGGCGCCCGAGTGGCGGCCATGATCCCCAACATGTACTGCCTCGGGACAAACAAAGGGGGCTCACCGAAGCATCCACTTTATGTAGATGCCGGCCAGTAGTTGGTAAGGTATTGAGGATAGCCCCCCGAAAGGGGGCTGTTCCTATCAGAGGGCTATTTGCAGTTCTTCCGAAAGGTAATAGGTGATCTGAGCTTCTTTTGTGCCAATAGCTTTATAACGTGAAGGATCCGACCTTTTGCGGATCAGTTCCAAGCCTTTCATCACTTCTTCCTGTCCAGCCTCCGACAGCGCTTCAAAGTAGGCAATGTATTTCGCTTCCCTCTCCCTCTTTTTCTGAGCTTCGAGTTGTTCCTGCTCCTGTTTCAGATTTTCCTGTGTAGCCTTATTCCCTTTGGTCTCATTCGCCCGGGCCAGCCTCTCCTGCTCTTGCTGGGCCAGGATCTCTGCAACCCGCTTTGCGTTCCTTACATCTTCCCCATAGTCGAATTTAAAGGTAGTCCTAAAAAGTGCGCCAGGCTTGTTGACGGGCGGCTGGCCGGGGGCGTTGAGACGGGAAAGGAACGCTTCTACATTCGACAGAACCCATGCCTCTCCATGCTCATCCAGTTTCTTTTTTAAAATGGTTACAACAAATTGTTCACCACTCAGTTCAAAAGGTAGCATGGCGATAAACTTTGCGATGGTGTGCAACTGCAGTTCACTCGATGGGATCTCCAGAGGCTCCGGTGCTTCAGTAAAATCGAATCTCACCCCTGTTACCTTGTTCCCCCTCCCCTCTTTTATCAGTTCATATTCCACATGAATTGCGCTTTTAGAATTTACCTCCCCACAGCCCTTTTCAATTACATAGCGCCTGAGATCAGTGGACTTCGGGTATTCGTCTGGCTCTAACCCCATGTAATCCCGAAATTCCTTCAGAGTTTTGAATTCAAAACTGCTTCCAATGTGCAATATCCCCATCTCGTATAGCACGATGGCGTAGACACAGGTAAAGCGGGAGGTGATTTGCGTATCAATAGTTGCAAAGGTTTCTGGATCAGCGACTGCTTCAAGTAACGACGGCGGCAAGAAGAATCGTATGCCCCCGTTGTCAAGGAACCGGACCTCTGTTATAGGCTGGAATGTGCGGAGTTCTTTGAAGGTGTCGAACTGGTCAAAATAATCGAAACGTATCAAGCTAGTCTGAATCGTGTTGATTCGCTCAATAACATAATCCTTGTCTTTAATCTTCAAGCCGGAAAAGTTTCTGATGAACTTATCGGAGGTGAGGAATCCGTCCTTGCGGAACGTATCAATATCCCCTGTCTTAAAAGCGACCTTCGCCGCAAGCAGGAATCCGTTGAAAATTTTCTCCTCTACCGCTGTCGGGAAATGGGTCCTGTGGATAATCCCCTTATGCTTCCGGATAACATAATCGTTTTTCGTCGGTTCGATGACAAAAGGAAACGTTATCTGGTCTTTATCATCCGGGTCCATTGTTGCTTCCTCCTGCCACTGAAAGTGGCCAGAGTCTACACCATGACACCCGTTTTTTAAAGGAAAATGTTATGCCGGATTTTCCATTTTGAGAGTCACGTGGGAACCGGCAGTGGCCAGCACCGTTGTCATTCAAATCGCCTCCCTTATTCTTCCACTATGAACAGTAGGCCCGATTCAAACGCGCCCTTATCCTTCCACTATGATCGAAACGGGGGCCGATAAATCCCCTCATCCTTCCACTATAAAGGGTGAATGGGCCAGGCGGACTCCCTCATTCTTCCACTATGAGCTGCATTTCCCGCCACAAGGTATTACCCCTCATTCTTCCACTATAAAACTGCGTTCGCAGCATTTTCACGAGAAATCGGCATCTTATATCGCAACCTTGGAAGGATCACTTCATCTTGTCGGTTTGCGCTCCCGGCTCTCGATGCCAAAAGTTACCTGATTCTTCCACTATAAACTTCACGCCGCACTGAAAACGCCCTCATCCTTCCACTATGAATAGCATCAGTTCCACGATCTGTCCCTTATCCTTCCACTATAACTAGGTTCCCCCTTCAAATTATCCCTCATCCTTCCACTATGAAAAACCTGGTCATCCAGACCTCCCTCATCCTTCCACTATGAACGGACCTATTCTCCAAAACTCCCTTAATCTTCCACTATGAACAAAATCCACTCTAGAAATGCTCGCCTCAGCTTTCCACTATGAACAATAAATCGTAGAAAAAATAACGTGCAAATACAGTCACTTGTAGCCAAGGCTTAAGGCATCCCTTATTCTTCCACTATGAAGGATTGCCAGGCCAGCGGCCAGCTCCCTGATCCTTCCACCCAATCGCCCTTAAATTTCCACCCTTTCCGGTAGGCTCCCTGATCCTTCCACTATATCCCCCTGAAAGTTCCACTATGAGCCCTCAAACTTCCACTATGACGCCCTGAGCTTTCCACTTTGAGGCCCTTACCTTTCCACTTTGAACTATAACTAATTGATTTTACAGGTGGCATTCGTGCTCCTTGTATTGTACTGAACTGAATTGAGTATCAATACAAATCAAAAACCTTTCGGAAGAAGAGGCTTGCACCGTTGTCGCCTGACCGTCCAGATCTGTCGGCTGCAGTTGCACCACGATGGAGGTACACAGGTGCTTCCGATCCAGGAGAAGGCGAAAGGAGGATAACCGAGAAGGAAGGCGGCAAGGCAAGCGGGTCGTTGACCAAAAATGTGGCTGCCCGGGCGCCGGATGCAAGCTGACCTAGTGCAACTTCTTGCATGGCTTTCTGGGGCAATGCTTGGGGCGTAGCCTCATTAGCATGGAAAAGACTGCCACAACGACACATTAAAAATCAAAGAGAGGCCGCCAAATTTCGTTTCTAGCGGCTTTACTCTTGCTAAACCATATCCCTCTGCCAGTATGGCCCCCTCCCCTACCCTCTCGGCCCATCCTGCTGCCAACAAAAAAAGGACCTTCTTTGGCTCATCGTTAGCACCTTTACCCCCCTCTACAACCCATCAAATTGACGCCCCCTCCCCTTCCTCCTATTTGCGGATATCCTCGATCAAACGAGGTGGCGCGGCAGAAATCGCCTTGGATTCTTTTTGGTGCAAGTCAGAGAACGGTTAAGTTGGGGATCATGATGCTGGATTTGAAAATATACTTGATCACCTTCATGGAGAACGGGGAGGAGTTGGTTTCCCACGGGATCGGCGATGTGACCCTCAAGACCTACTGTCTGTCGGTTGATCCGGTGAATTAATTACAAGCCGAAAAGGGATTACGAGGGGTGGTACATCGACGGCCCTGCGGCTAGGAAGGTAAAGATGCGGCTGATGGTAAAGAAGGGAAACGAACCAGCATCGCAGGTTGAACTGGGCCAGATGCTATGGGAACTCGAAGGCCAACTTGCTGTCGTGGTAGATGATAGGCAAGGGATCTATTACTGTGGTCGGCAAGAGTTGATAACCGCCTACATCTCCAAAGGAAAAAAGGCTGAGTCGTTCCTGCATCTGGAGCGCCGGTTGTTCTATGAGCCTGGTATGAGCGGCGGCATTACATCTTAGACCTAAGCCGGACGGCTTGCCGCTGTTGGTCACTGGCCCATCCCATCCCCTACCCCCTCTCCTTTGTGTGTCCTTCCCGATGTAATACTTTCATACAAAAATACATTGGTGTGCCAACGTGCTTTTGCCTGTATTTTTGTATTACATTCATACATTAGTAATTTTTGTAAGAGCTGATGGCAGCCTAATCTCCAAGGTAGAAAGGCTGAGTCGTTCCTGCATCTGGAGCGCCGGTTGTTCTATGAGCCCGCGGCTTGGCCC
>Ga0209317_1001006_pt1 | contig 27851 bp, 26 predicted proteins | sample RifGroB2_FD_183994 | JGI IMG/M metagenome (GOLD analysis project Ga0209317, IMG submission 183994) | Soil microbial communities from Rifle, Colorado, USA - Groundwater B2 (SPAdes) (version 2) | ecosystem: Environmental > Terrestrial > Soil > Unclassified | place: Rifle, Colorado | collected...
TCTTAAGATACTGATTCTCAGGGGTTTTACCAAATAAAAATCAAGTTATTTTACTGATTATCAATTATTTAACACAACTCTTAACGGAGTATTGAAATATGGATCAATTGAAATTTGGGCAAGTCGTATTATTGCGATTCCCATTTACTGATGGAATATCTTTTAAAAGAAGACCTGCATTGGTTATTCATGAAAGTGATGACGGAGATGTGATTGTTTGTAGAATCATAAGTAAAATTTATCAATCTGATTTTGATATTGAAATCAACAATTTGGAAAAATCCGGTTTAAAACTTCCTTCTGTAATTCGGGTTCATAAAATTACTACTCTCGAAAAAAAATTAGTCGAATTAAAAATGGGACAAATTGGAGCCGGACTCAAGGGAAAAGTCCGAAACGCTATTAAATCTCTGGCAGATTAAGTTTTCCCGTTTTGCATCATTTAATTTTGCACCAAAACCTCACCTCAACCATGCAATACCAATCCAACCCACAGCTCGAACTGGCTTTTAATTTTCTTCGATACACCAATCAAAATATTTTCCTCACCGGAAAGGCAGGAACTGGCAAAACCACATTCCTGAAAAATCTGAAGAAATCATCGCCCAAACGTATGGTTGTTGTTGCACCAACAGGTGTGGCAGCCATTAATGCGGGCGGAGTCACCATTCATTCATTTTTCCAGATTTCGTTTGGGCCGCAAATACCTCAAAATCCGGATCAACCTCGCCCGGAACCGGTATTGGCTGCCGGAATCAAGAGGTTTAGCCGCGAAAAAATCAACATTATCCGGAGTTTGGATTTATTGGTGATCGACGAAATCTCAATGGTCAGGGCAGATTTACTTGATGAAATTGATGCAGTGCTACGCAGGTACAAAAACCGCTACAAACCTTTTGGTGGTGTGCAGTTGCTCATGATTGGCGACTTACAGCAACTGGCGCCGGTGGTGAAGGACGAAGACTGGACTATCCTGAAAGTCTATTACGACACCTGCTTTTTCTTCAGTAGTCATGCCCTGAAACGCTCTAAATTTATTGGCATCGAACTAAACCATATTTTTCGCCAAAGCGATCAACATTTCATTGACCTGCTCAATAAAGTGCGCGAAAACCGCCTCGATACGACTACCCTTCAGGAATTAAACCAGCGGTACATTCCGGGTTTCAATCCTGAAGAAAAAGAAGGCTATATCACCCTAACCACGCACAATTACCAGTCGCAGCAAATTAACGACTCGAAACTGGGCAAGCTGAAAACCAAATCGTATAAATTTACAGCCGAAGTGCAGGGCGAATTTCCTGAGTATTCGTACCCCACCGATCCGGAATTGGAATTAAAAGTTGGCGCGCAGGTCATGTTCGTGAAAAATGATTTATCGGCTGAAAAACGTTTCTACAACGGTAAAATCGGCAAAATCATCAATATCATTGACGATGAAATTGAAGTTCGCTGTCCCGATGACAGTGAATCAATTGATGTAGAAAAAGTGGAATGGCAAAATGCAAAATACTCGCTGAACGAAACCACACAGGAAATTCAGGAGGATGTGATCGGCACCTTCACCCAGTTTCCCTTAAAACTGGCCTGGGCAATCACGATTCATAAAAGCCAAGGACTGACCTTCGAAAAAGCAATTATTGATGCGCGCGCATCCTTTGCACACGGGCAGGTTTACGTAGCTTTGAGCCGCTGCAGAACACTCGAAGGATTGGTACTGAGCTCGCCCATCGCCGATTTCAGCGTAAAAAACGACACCACAGTAATTCAGTTTACCGATGATGTGGAACGCAACCAACCGGGACCAGCCGAACTGGAACGGTCGCGAAAAGAATACGTGCAACAATTGCTGGCCGAACTGTTCGATTTTAAGCCCATGCAGCGCCAGGTTCATTATTTGCAAAAGTTATGGGAAGAACATTCGGCACAGTTACTCGGTACACTGAAAACCCAACTGCAAGGTATGACCCAGCCGCTTCAAACCGAAATGATTGAGGTTGCGGATAAATTCGGGAATCAAATCAGGCAAATGATTTCATTAGGAACAAATGCCGAAAAAAACGACCAGCTTCAGGAGCGGGTTAAAAAAGCTTCAGATTATTTCTCCGGAAAACTTTTTTCCATTATTGAGCAGCCATTTTCATCGGCTACCTTTGATACCGACAACAAGGCCATCCGCAAAAGCTTTAACGAAGCTGCCGATAAACTACGGAAAGAAATACACACGAAAAAAGTGTGCCTCAATTTATGTAAAAACGGGTTCAACATCAAAACCTACCTCGAAACCAAATCTAAAGCCGCCATCGAAATTCCGGAAACAGGACATAAAAGCCAGCCATCCGGCAGTTCATCATCATTTACCCTGCACCCCGAATTTTACACCAAACTAAAGAAATGGCGCGACGGTAAAGCAAATATGCTGAATGTTGAAATCCGGCGTGTCCTTCCGCAACAAACATTGCTCGAAATTGTACAAACGCTGCCCGCTTCCAGGGCCGGACTGAAATCTGTAAAAGGAATGGGGGGCACGCGGCTGCAGCAGTTTGGTAAGGAAATAATTGAACAGGTGATTGCCTACCGTAAAGGTAAAGGAATGGATTTGCCGGTTGGCGCGGAGAAAGAAGCCGAAAAAGCCGCGATGGATACGAAACAAATCAGCTACGAATTGTTCAAAAGTGGGCGGTCAATTTCTGAAATAGCGATGGAAAGAAATTTCGCGGTTTCGACCATTGAAGGTCATCTGGCTCATTTTGTCGGTCTTGGCGAACTGGAAATAAGCCGTTTTGTAGAACCCGCGAGGATTAAAACTATTGTAGCTTACATCGAAAAAAACCGAACCAAACAGATCAATGAAATCCGCTCTGCCATTGGCGAAAACTACAGCTATTCCGAAATCCGGTTTGTGATCAAATATCTGGAGGCAAAGCAATAATTAAAAAATTTATCCATTTTGTTGATTTTAAGAAAAAGATTCTGAAATTAACCGTCTGATTTGGAATTGAACTAACCTTACCTAACTGAGCGAATATGGAACTTCAGCAAAAATCCTTTTACAACCGTTTATTTATTACCATCCTGCGCGTCGCCATTGGCTGGCACTTTCTGTACGAAGGAATCTCTAAAATTTTCCAGGGAAACTGGACTGCTTCCAATTTTTTACTGAATACCTCCGGATTTCTCTCCGGATTTTACCACTGGATTGCAAATTCCCCGACCATTCTGCAGATATCCGATTTCCTTAATATGTATGGATTATTGCTTATCGGACTGGCCCTTTTTATCGGGCTTTTCAGCCGTGCTGCTTCACTGGCCGGAGCTTTGCTTCTCACCCTTTACTATTTTGCATATCCGCCTTTTGGAAATCCGATGATGAATGCTGCCGAAGGACATTTATACATCGTTGACCGGCTTTTTATTGAAGCAGCAGCATTTTTGTTTCTCTTTTTTTATCACGAAAAAGGATACAGTATCGACACGCTGATCCAAATATGGCGAAGCCGGAAAAAATCAATAATTCCTGAATCTGAAAGCAGTTCCTCACGGCGCGAAGCTTTGAAAAACCTTGCAACTTTGCCGGTTTTGGGAGCTATGGGGTGGGGGGCTGTCAGTAATTTCAAAACATACGGTGTTGATGTGATGTCGGGGGCAACTATTCAGGTAAAACAACTGGCTTTGAATGAACTAAAAGGTGAACTTCCCAAAGGAAAAATCGGCAAACACGAAATCAGCAGGATGATTGCAGGCGGTAACCTGATTGGCGGATGGTCGCATGCACGTGACCTGATATACGCCGATACCCTGTTCAAGGCCTACAATACCGAGCAAAAAGTTTACGAAACACTAATGCTCGCAGAAAAAGCCGGAATAAACACCATTAATATTGGTTTTTCATCGAACCCATTGCTGGCCAAATACAAAAAGATGACCGGCAGTAAAATCAAAGTGATCTCACAGGTTCATCCACATCTGGATAACAGCAAACTCGCACAGGTAGGACCAAATACCGACAAGAAACTCTATTTTGAGTTTATTGACAAAGCAATCGATTTCGGAGTGGACATTATTCAGGTTCAGGGAAATTGGTGCGACTGGCTGGTGCGCGACAATAAGATTGAAGTGATTGGTGAAATGATTGCACACATCCGCCAGCAAGGCTATACGGCCGGATTGGGAGCACATTCAGTTGAGTCATTGATTGCCTGTGCCGATCAGGGAATCATCCCGGATTATTACATGAAAACCATGCACCACGATCAGTACTGGTCGGCCCATCCGCGCGAAAACCGTGTTACGTTCGAAGTTGATGGAACAAATTATCTTGATCACAACAAGTTCCACAACAACATGTTCTGTTTATTCCCAGATCGGGTGATTGAATTTGTTAGCAAAACCACTGTGCCGGTTATGGGATTTAAAGTTTTAGCTGCCGGGTCAATCGAACCCAAAGACGGGTTTCAGTGGGCTTACGACAACGGCGCCGATTTTATCTGCGTAGGGATGTTCGATTTTCAGGTAGTCAGCAATGTTAACATCGCCATCGATTGTTTGAAAAAAACCAACCGGACACGAGAGTGGTACGGGTAATTTTGTTTTAGAGACTAACCTCATCTTAAAAATTATGAAACAAATAATACGCAATCTGAGAATAAAACACTTCTTTTCATTTTTAGCTGGAATGTTTATCCTTTCATGCCATTCAAAATATTATACCGAAGCCGATTATTTTAAAGTTCCGAAGATTGATGCCCACATTCATATTTCGACAACCGATGCCTCCATTCAGAAATATTCACTTGAGGAAAACCTCAAGCTGATCACCATCAATGTCAACTCAAGCAGGGATGTGATTCAGCAAAGAGACACGGCCGTCGTCCTGATCAGGAAATTCCCGAAAACCGTTTATTACCTCGCCACTTTCGAATTCGATACGGCAAAATGGAACGGCGCAGACTGGGAACAGCAAACCATTGCAGAGCTCGAAAACAACATTTCGGGTGGCGCAGTTGGTGTTAAATTCTGGAAAAACATTGGCATGACCGAAAGAGACCGTGCCGGGAATTTTATCATGGTGAGCAACAAACGGTTCGATCCGGTGATTTCGTTCCTTGAGGAAAAGGGGTTGCCCCTGACCGGGCATTTGGGTGAGCCCAAAAACTGCTGGATGCCGAGTGATTCGATGACCGTGAATAATGACAAGAGCTATTTTAAGGATCATCCCGAATACCACATGTTCCTCCATCCCGAATATCCCAGTTATCAGGATCAGATGGATGCGCGCGACAGTATGCTGACCAAACATCCGAACCTGAAATTTATTGGCTGCCATTTGGGAAGCCTCGAATGGGATGTGGATGTGCTGGCTAAAACTCTCGACCGGTTTCCGAATATGGCTGTTGATCTGGCTGCACGTATTTGCCACCTGCAATACCAAAGCGCTAAAAACAAGGATAAAGTCCACGATTTCCTGATTAAATATCAGGACCGGATTTTGTACGGAACCGATATGGGTTATTCAGGAAACAGGACCGACAGCAGCTTTTATGCTGGTTTCCGGGCAACCCGGATTAAAGACTGGAATTACTTTACCGGTACCATGGAAATGCAATCGAACGATGTAAATTCGCCTTTTACCGGACTGCACCTTCCCAAACAGGTTGTTGATAAGATTTTTTACCTGAATGCGGTGAAGTGGTATAATTTGGAAGATTTGTAAAATACTGCAAGTATCTGGTCTTCATACAAAACCATATGATTATCGTGATGGTCAAAGAAGCCGACATACCGTTACCCGTTCGGTTTAATCCTTTCAAGCACCACCGGAATTACATTCTGAGTATTCTCGAAAGTTCCACTCCGGAAATGATCGTTAAACTGCTTGATCAGGTATGCAACAATTATATAGATATCTACACCGGTGCGATGACACCTGAAGCTATCAGCGAATCTGTGATTGAAATCTTAAAATCGAATCAGGTATTTCGGGAAGATGATTTCAGCCGCTGGGTTGATTTAAAAAACGGATACCGGCAAATCAAACTGGCTGACCGTTCTGTTTGGGTGGTACGAAAAAGCGCCGAATCTGAATATTACATACACCTGCATCCTTCAAGGGAAGGGCCATTCACCGTCCGTTTCAAAGGTTCGACACTGAAAACCGTATATTTGCTAAAGATCAATAATGAAATTTCCAATGAACCTCTTTCTCTGGAAAAAGTTAACCGGATAAGAAGGCAGATTGACCTTTCGCCTGTAAAGAAACTCGAACGAGGCAAAGGCATTTTAAACTGTTACAGGAAGTTTTTTTCTCAGGAATGAAATAGGTTGGTAACAGATATATTCTATAACACCAGTACTTTGGCTCCTTTTATTTTTCGCTGTTTTATATCCAAAATAGCCTGGTTGGCATATTCAAACGAATAGGTTTCAACTTCGGGTTTAAACGGAATTTCAGCCACCAGGCGAATAAATTGCTTCACATCGCAACTGGTAACATTGGCCACACTTTTGATCTCTTTCTCCATCCAGAGGTGGCGGGTATACTCGATATTGAAGAGATATTCCTGATCAGAACTTTCTTTCCGGATTGCATTGATGACCAGCCGGCCGCCAGGTTTCAGACATTCCAATGCCCGAACAACGGGTTCCCAAACAGGAGTAGTGTCAATGATGCAATCCAGTAGGTATGGTGGCTTGTCAGAGGTGTCACCAACCCATTCAGCTCCCAGTTCGAGCGCGAACGCTCTTTCCTTCGGACTGCGTGCGAATACATAAACGTTGGATTGCGGGTACTGGTAGCGGATCAGTTTCAGCACCAGATGCGCAGAAGCCCCAAATCCGGTGAGACCGATCTGCTTTTCGTTGCTCATACCGCACAAGGCCAGTGAACGGTATCCAATAGCTCCGGCACACAGCAAAGGCGCAGCTTCGGCATCGGTAAAAAGGTCGGGGATCGGATAGGCAAAATCTTCCGGGACCACCATATACCCGGCATATCCTCCGTTAACATCCCTTCCGGTAGCCCGAAACACGGCACACAGATTTTCCCTTTCAGAAAGGCAGTACTCACATGTTCCACAGGCCGAATAGATCCAGGCAACTCCCACTCTGTCGCCCTCTTGAATTGTGGTTCTGTTTCCCAAACTTTGCTCCACGATGCCCACCACCTGATGCCCGGGAACAACCGGATAAACAGGAGGAGGGGTACGGCCTTCAATTTCGTCGATTTCGGTATGGCAAACTCCGCAGGTACTCACTTTTATCAATAGTTCACCCTTCTGGGGTACTGGTTTCGGAAGCTCAACAAGCTTCAGTGGGTGGCTTTCTGTCTTCAAATCATAAATCTGATCAATAATCCAGGCTTTCATATTTTTTTCTGATTGTGTATCAATGTCGTTTAGTTAGTGCCGTCATTGCGACCACGAGGCACGAAGTGGGAAGCAATCCATTGACTGAAAGATTGCTTCGTTCCTACCAATGACGAACTTTCTTAAGCTATTTTCTTAACTAAACGACATTGGATTGTGTATCCTAATATTTCAACAACTTTTTTTCAAGGTTGTTACACTCAATAAAGTTAACATTTCTATTTTGGCTTTACAAGATGAACCTGTGATTAAAGAGATTCCGTAAAAAAGATAGGTCTCATTCAGGAAATACATTTCCCGGCCAAAAAGGATTAAATTATCTGAAGTAAATAGCTATGAACCAGGTGTGTTTTCGCTTTTATGAAGAGTTGAACGATTACCTGCCCAAAGAATTGCACAAGGTTTGGTTTGAATGTCGTTTTGAATTGGGAACTTCGGTCGGCGAAAAAATTCAATCATTAGGAATTCCTTTGGATGACATTGATTTAATCCTGGTCAACCAGCAATCCAAAAGATTTGACTATTTAATGCAAGATGGTGACCGGATATCAGTGTACCCCGAATTTGAATTGTTTGATCTTTCAGGAATCAGTCAGCTAAGGGAAAAACCGCTCCGGAATACAAGGTTTATCTGCGATGTGCATTTAGGGCGGTTATGTAAATACCTTCGCATGCTTGGTTTGGATACCTTGTATTCGAACCGCTACACAACAAAAGAAATGGTCAACTTTTCACGACAGGAAAAACGCATTCTCCTTTCCAGAAGTTATCAGCTTATCCGGCATAAGGAAGTAACACATGCTTATTGGATCCGGTCAGCAGAACCTTTGGAACAGCTCAGCGACCTGATTCGCAAACTGGATTTATCCGGGCTGGCCAATCCACTAACCCGATGCCTGAACTGTAATGACAGAATTGTCACAGTAGAAAAACAGGAAATTCTCCATCGTTTGCAAGCTATGACAGCAAAGTACTACACCGAATTTTTCAAATGTGCCGCCTGTGATCAAATCTACTGGAAAGGGTCACATTATGAAAATATGCTTGAATTTATCTATCGTCACCTGGAAAAAGATTTACCGGTCAAATCACTAACCCATGAAACTGATCCCGATAATAGTTGAATGCCACTCCGGCTTCAAAACCGATGAATATCCAATATGTTTTTATTGGGCTAATATCCGGTTTGAAATCAGGGAAATCGCTGATCGCTGGTATCAAACCCAGATAACTCCTGACGGACCAGTAGCCAATTATTTTAAAGTTCGTGCTGCCGGTAATGCTGAATACATCATCAAACATGAACTAAAAAATGACCTGTGGTTTTTAGTTTCACCAATTGAGCCGATCATCCGGTTTTCATCCAATTAATATAATACAAAGCTCCAATCAACCTATTCTTTAATTTTTTGATTGAAGAAGTAGCTGAATGATAAAATCAATGCTGAATCAAAGTTTAGCGTTTTTGTGTGTGATGTTGAATAATTCGAAGTATTAATGGATTTTTCCCTGGTATGCTGAAACTTTACAAGGAGGTTGATCTTGAATTTTGAAATTATTGAATATGACGCGCCGATAGCTCCGCATAAATAGAATTGGTCTCTCCGCTCAATTCGCTTATAATGTGCACCTCCCGGTGAAGTTTCACTGGTTGACATTTGGGACACCCCGAATCCTATACCGCCTTCAATGAATGGGGTCTTGTTATTATGGCTTGCGGAATATTAATCTGTATGTCGTAAATTGGTATTCGCGGAGTGTCAATGATTGTCATACCGACGCTGGCTTTTTTTGCTTATGCGCCGGGCAATGAAAAATCCAAAGAAATCAAATGATTTTCGCTATTTTTATTGCATGAAACAAAGAGTTTATATTGACACATCTGTTTTTGGTGGTTATTTCGATGAAGAGTTTTCAGAACATTAAGAATAGATATAAGTAATTAGAAATACGTTCACCGAGAGACTTTATGACTTATGAAGACAACAACTGAGAAAACGTTCGACGCTGTAAAATTTATGCGTGACCAACGAAAGATATTGAGCGAAAAGCTTCCCAAAATGACAAAAGAGGAAATCGTTGAGTATTTCCGACTGAAAAAACTGGAAAACTCCACAAAGCCCAGTGCATAATAGTAGCAACTTTCAGGCACGGGTTTCACCCTCATAAGACAGGAATTTATAATTCATCACTATGGAAATCCTGTCTTCTCTTCAAATAAATGCGCTCGAATGGATCATCATCTTGGTCTGCGGAATGCTGATCGGAATGTCGAAAGTGGGTGTTCCGGGCGTTTCGATGATTGTAGTACCGGCGCTGGCTTTTATTTTTGGGGCAAAACAATCAACCGGGGTATTACTGCCAATTCTGATGATGGCCGACATTTTTGGTGTTGCTTATTACCGTCGGCATGCCAACTGGAGACATTTGGTTAATGTGATTCCATGGGCAGTGGTTGGATTACTGCTTGCCTTGTGGGTTGGAGAACTGGTCAACGATGAGCAATTCAAAAACCTGATTGCCATCCTGGTATTTTTAAGCATCGGCCTGATGCTTTGGCAGGATAAACGAAAAGGGACACATTCTTTTCCGGACAAATGGTGGTTTGCCGCAACGATGGGCATTTTAGGAGGATTTGCAACTATGATCGGAAATGTGGCAGGTCCGGTTTTTGCCATTTATCTGCTGGCCATGCACCTGCCGAAAAACAGTTTCATTGGCACCAGCGCCTGGTTTTTCATGATCATCAACTTTACCAAATTCCCGCTTCAGCTTTTTGTCTGGAATAACATAAACGCCGAAACCCTGATGACCGATCTGATAACTTTACCCGCGATTGCTCTTGGGGCTTTTCTCGGATTCAAAGTGGTCAAAATTATACCTGAACATACTTACCGCGGATTCGTTATTGTTATTACTGCTATTTCGGCATTCTTATTACTACTTTAAAAAGCAAATTAATTTTAGTGTAACACGATTGTAACAGCTTTTTAATTTAATAGATTCAATTTTGTACCGGATGAGAAGTAAAGGTTCAAAAACAATTATCCGGAATTATCCTCATTCCTGTATAATTCCTATCTTAGTAAAACTATTGCGGAACCGGAGTAAGAGTGAAGTAAAGCATAGTTGAAAGAAAAAAAAATCAAACATGACCCTAAAAAAGGACGAAGCAATACTTGATATTTTATCTGATTATGAGAAACTTGCCAACATGGTACTCAATCAGCTTAATGAAGTTAAGAAACTGATTTCAACGGAAAAATTACTTTTTGATGACGATCATCTCAATGCGTTAAAAAAGAATGAAAGCAAAATCAATAAGCTTGAAGTCAAGGTCAGCGAAAATATTATCAATTCCATCGCACTCTATCAGCCGGTAGCATCAGAGATTCGAAAATTAATTGCCTGTTACCGGATCGTAATCAGTCTCGAACGGATTGGGGACTTGGCTATGAGCATTACCAAACTGCTTGTTGGCATCGAAAATCAGGAAGTTTACTCCAGTTTTTCAGGCTTTATTTTAAAGATGATGGATTTGAGTGTTGATATGGCAAGGCGTTCGATGTTGTCTTTTATCAATCAGGATATGGAATTGGCTATATGGACGATCAAAACGGAAACGATTGTTGATGAGTTCAATCATAAAATGTTGAAAAAGGTGGCCGAAAGGGCAACCTTAGTTGCCGAAGACAAAAATGTCCTTATCAGTTTCATCCGAATTAAAGAGATGGTTGCTGCCATTGAAAGGATTGCTGATCATGCAGCCAACATCGCTGAAGCTTCCTATTATTCCTGCGAAGGAAAAGATATCCGCCACAGGCGCCCCTGAAACCGGAAAATTAACTCCGAAGCAAATTATGAATCAGGACTATAAAATATTGGTAGTTGACGACGAAAAGGATCTGTGCGAGATTCTTCAGTTCAACCTGTCCAGTGAAGGATTCAATATTGAAGTAGCCTATTCAGCGGAAGAAGCCCTCTCCAAGTCCATTGAGCGTTTCGACCTGTTATTGCTCGATGTGATGATGGACGGGATGTCGGGTTTCAGACTGGCCGATAAAATCAGAAACGAACTGGGGCTATCGGTCCCAATTATTTTTCTGACAGCACGCGAAACTGAAAATGATATGCTTACCGGATTTACTGTGGGCGCCGACGATTACCTGTCGAAACCTTTTTCGATTAAAGAACTGGTGGCCCGGATCAAAGCCGTGTTGCGCCGTGGTAAAAGCGTTGAAATCAAAACTAAAGTGATTACCATTGACAACATGGAACTTGATTTGAACCGCAAATCAGTAAGTATTCATCATGAACCTGTATTGCTAACCCGCAAGGAGTTTGAAATATTGGCCATGCTGGTTTCGTACAAAGGCAAATACCTTAGCCGCCAGGAAATTATGGACCGTATCTGGAGCGATGATGTGATTGTTACCGAGCGAAATGTTGACGTTAACATTGCAAGGCTGAGAAAAAAAATCGGTGAATACGGTAATTGCATCAAAGGCCGGACAGGATATGGATATTGCTTTGAGAACTAAACAAGCCCCCTTCCCGTTCCCCCTCAGGGGGAAAGCCTTTATCGCTGATATTATACTGAATGCAACATGAAAGGGCATCCGACCACTGGCGGACAATAATTCAGCGCTTCGATGTGGAAATTTGGTTTGCAACGCTCTGGAAAAAAAGAAAGAATAATTAGATTTTAACTATATAAATAGAAAGCAGTGGCCATACAACGTACTTTTCGACGACGAATTTTTATTAACTTTTTTGTTCTTTTTTCAATTTTCATCCTTGCTGTTCTCGGATTCCAGTACGATCGTGAAAAAAGTTACCGGGTTGGCGAACTCGAAAGTATTCTCGATAATACCACTGAAATTACTTATCGCTTCATTGAGCATAAAAAGATATTTGAATCCGGTGATTTTAAGGCGCTCGACACGCTAAAGCTCCTTTTACCTGACCCAAACACCCGGATTACCATTGTTGACATAACCGGCAAAGTTGTTTACGACAGCTTTGTGCCCGATGTCAGTAAAGTTGAAAACCATATCAACCGTCCGGAAATACAGAAAGCTATAAATTCAGGGAAAGGCTCAAGTATCAGGCTTTCAAACACGACCAACCAAAAATTTTATTATTACGCCAAAGACTTTAAAAAATACCTTATACGGACTGCTGCTGTTTACAATGTTGATACAGCTAAATTCCTGAAGACTAGTCGTATATTTTTGGTTTTCATCGTTTCCCTTTTCTTACTGATGTGGTTTTTGCTTCATTTCACCACCCGCCGGCTTAGCGAATTTATCACCAAATTGAAAGATTTTGCCCTAAAAGCAGGACAAAATGAAGTTATTTCAAAAATGGACAGCAATTTCCAGGACAACGAACTGGGCGTAATCCGACGACAAATCATCCAGATTTACAACAACCTGAAAACCGCCAAAGACGAGCTGACCAGCGAAAAAGAAAAATTGTACGGTCACTTGCAGGTTCTGAAAGAGGGCATTTCTATTTTTTCACCTGAAAAACATAAAATACTGGCCAACAGTCATTTTATTCAATTCATCAACATGATTTCAGATAAGTCAACTATTTCGGCCGAGCACATTTTTTCGATACCCGAATTCAGTAAAATTGTTGAATTTGTTGATCACTACCGGGGACAGGACATACAAACCCCAAATAAAGAACTTCCACAGATTGAATATACCATCGAGAAAAGCGAAAAATTCTTTCAGATCAGATGTATCATTTTTGTGGATAAAAGCTTCGAAGTACTGATCAGCGACGTCACCCGCCCTGAAAAACAACGACTTCTGAAACAACAACTTACCTCAAACATTGCCCACGAACTAAAAACGCCGTTATCTTCCATCAAAGGCTACCTCGAAACCCTGATTACCAATCAAAGCATTCCGGCTGAAAAACAGCAGTATTTCCTCGAAAAGGCTTTTGCCCAATCCGAACGCCTGACCGACTTACTCAACGATATTTCATTGCTCAATAACATTGAAGATGCTGGCGGTTTATTCGAATTCAAGCCGTTGATGCTGAAACCTGTTATCCGCGATGTCATTGAAAATCTGAAAAGCAGGCTTACCAACAAGAATATGGAATACCGTATTGAGGTTGACAACGAAGTTGTTGTAAACGGAAACGAATCATTACTCTTCTCTATTTTCCAGAATCTGATTGAAAATTCAATCAACTATGCCGGCGACAACACAGTTATATCCATCCGAAAATACCTGCAAGACGATAAATTCTACTATTTCCAGTATGCCGATTCGGGTGATGGCATTTCGGAAGAACACCTTCCTCGTATTTTTGAACGATTTTATCGCGTTGATTATGGCCGTTCACGCGAAACGGGAGGGACAGGTCTTGGGCTTTCGATCGTAAAAAATGCCATTTTACTTCACAAAGGCGAAATTTCTGTCCGGAACAGACCTGAAGGCGGCCTGGAGTTTTTATTCTCGCTGTCAAAAAAGTAAGCCGAAAACCTTTTAATGTTAGAAAGTATCTTTATCATTCATTTTGATTATTTTTCTTTAAATTTAACAACAAGAGTTTGAAGGAAGAATTTAGGAATTTGAAATGAATTTGATATGGAGATAATACACATTAGTGCAGAATGTTACCCGGCAGCCAAGGTTGGCGGACTAGCGGATGTCGTAGGCTCATTACCCAAATATCAAACCTTGATGGGTCATCAGTCAACTGTAATAATGCCTTTTTACCACGGGAAATTTAGCCGGGAAAATGAATTTTCGAACATCTTCTCGGGTGTTGCGAGGTTGGGACATGCAAATTTTGCTTTTAATGTTTTAAAATTTCAGAAAAACCAATTGGGGTACGAGTTGTATCTGTTTGACATTCCGGGTTTGTTCGACCGTGAAAATGTCTATTCATACAAAGACGATACCGAACGTTTTATAACCTTTCAGATTGCAGTATTAAACTGGCTGAAAGAGCGTAAAGAAACGCCAGACGTGGTTCATTGTCATGACCAGCAAACCGGATTTATTCCCTTCCTGATGTCGAAAGTCAGGGAATATCAACGGTTCGAACATGTTCCCACGGTGTTTACTATTCACAATGGTCAATATCAGGGTCAGTTCGGGTTCGAAAAACTGTATTACCTGCCTCCTTTTCATTCGTATTATAACGGACTGATTGAATGGCACAACCTGATCAATCCGCTGGCATCGGCCATTAAATGTGCATGGAAAGTAACAACTGTTTCTCCGAGCTATCTGGATGAAATCAGTCACTCCATGAATGGAATGGAAGACCTGCTTCGGACCGAACGCGGCAAATCGCTTGGCATTTTAAACGGAATTGATGCTGATGTCTGGAATCCGGAGACCGACCCGATGCTGGAGAAAAACTTCAATACCAAAACTTTTGAAGAAGGGAAAAAAGCGAATAAAGAAATGTTATGCACCCAATTTGGATTAGACCCGAACAAACCGCTTTTTACTTTTATTGGCCGTTTGGTTGGTGAAAAAGGAGCGGATATATTGCCCGGCATTATTTATGATGTTTTACATTATAAGCCCGGCGAACAAAATATACTTATTTTAGGCTCGGGCGAAAAGCATATCGAGCATGCCCTTCTTCACTTGGAAGACCAATTCAAAGGAAACTATTGCTCCTATATTGGATACAATGAAAAGCTTTCGCACCTCATTTATGCAGGAGCAGATTTTCTGCTGATGCCTTCGCGGGTTGAACCATGCGGATTGAATCAGATGTATGCGCTTCGTTACGGAACAATTCCGGTTGTGCGACGTACAGGCGGGTTGAGGGATACTGTAACCGACATTGGCGACCATGGATTTGGTGTTTGTCACGATCAATGTACCATATCTGATGTTACCCATGCCATTCATCGGGCAAAACATATCTGTCGGGAAAAAAGAACTTTCAAAAGAATCAGAAAACAAATTATGGAAATTGACCATTCTTGGAACAGGGCTGCCCTGGAATATATAGAATTGTATCAATCACTTAAATTATAACGAAATGAAAAAAAGAACATTAGCCATTATTCTGGGAGGTGGTCAGGGATCAAGGTTATCCCCATTGACCGAAAACAGATCGAAACCGGCTGTGCCCATCGCCGGAAAGTACCGCCTGGTTGATATACCCATTTCGAATTGTATCAATTCTGATATTGACCGGATATTTGTACTGACACAATTTAACTCGGCATCGTTAAACAAACACATTAAAAACACGTATCAGTTCAGTTTTTTCAGCAATTCGTTTGTGGATATTCTGGCTGCCGAACAAACTCCGGATAATAAAAACTGGTTTCAGGGAACAGCCGATGCTGTCAGGCAGTGTATGCAGCATTTCCTGAACTACGATTTTGAATATGCGCTGATCCTGTCGGGCGACCAGCTTTATCAGATGGATTTTAACCAAATGATCGAGGCTCACATAAGAGCCGGCGCTGCAATCACCATTGCCAGCTTGCCTGTAATAGCCAAAGAAGCATCAGAATTTGGAATACTGAAAGCCGATTCGGACAATATCATTACTGAATTTATCGAAAAACCTGCTCCGGAAATATTACCTGATTGGTCCTCGGAAGTGAGTGAAGAGATGAAGCGTGAGGGAAAAATTTATCTGGCTTCGATGGGAATATATGTGTTTAACCGCGATTTGCTGATTGAACTGATGCAGGATAAAGAAACCAAAGATTTCGGGAAAGAGATTATTCCTCATGCCATTAAAGACCATAAAGTTTTAAGTTTTCCGTACGAAGGCTACTGGACTGATATCGGAAATATCGATTCGTTTTACGAAGCTAATCTCGGCTTGACAGATGATATTCCGAAGTTTAACCTTTTCGACAATTCAAAATTTGTTTATACCCGTGCGCGCTTACTTCCTCCATCCAAAATATCGGGCACGCAACTCGAAAAAACAGTAGTTTCAGATGGCTGCATCATTCACGCCAGCCGTATCGAACATTCTGTAATTGGCATCCGTTCAAGGATAGGAAAAGGAACAACCATTGCGAATTCATACATCATGGGCAACGACTACTATCAGAATCTGAATGAAATTGATCAGAATTACAACAATGGAACAGTCATGGGAATTGGCGAAAGGTGCCATTTAAACAATTGCATTGTTGACAAGAATGTCCATATCGGTAACGATGTCCGTGTAAACGGCGGCAAACATTTACCCGATACAAACAATGAACTTTATTCGGTAATAGAAGGAATTGTGGTGATCAAAAAAGGCGTTGTTATTCCTAATGGATATGTTATTTAAAATGAAAACAAAACTGATTTCCTTATTCATAATCGCCTTTCTTTTCGCTGACCTTACAGTTTGTGCAGCACCCAAAGTGCAACTGCGACTGAATCTTCAGAAAGGTGCGACCTACGAAATGAAAATGACTTCAGTCAACCAGATTGAACAAGAGATGATGGGTCAAAAAATAAAGATTGATCAGAAGATAGACATGGTTTTTAAATATACTGTTTTAGATGTTTTGCCTGATAAGAATTTCCTGATTGAATATTCATTTTCGCAAATGAAAATGGACATGAATATGAATGGCCAGGAAATGAACATGGACTCGGATAGTCCGGATAGTAATCCAATGAATAAAGCCATCAAGGACCTTCTTTCTTTCAAATTAAAATTAACACTGAATCCAAAGGGCCAGGTTATTAAAGCTGAAGGACTTGAAGAATATACCAAAAAACTTTCCGGAAATCAGCAATTGGCACAAGCCATGAAGATGTTTACCGATGAAAACAACTTCAAAGCATTTTTTACCCAGATATTTAATTATTTTCCGGAGAATGAAGTTTCGGTTGGCGATCAATGGAAGTCAGTCGTTCAAATACCTGAGTTGATGGATGTGGGTATAATCCTGATTTTTGAAGTCGCTGCCATCGAAAATAATCAGATTTACCTGAATTTCAAATCTGATGTTGATATGGAAACTCCGGCTGAACAGATGGGCATGAAAATGAACGTGAAAATGACGGGTAAACAAAGTGGGAAAATGACAGTTAATGCAACCGATGGCTGGATGAGGTCCTCCGATTTAACTCAGCAGTTCAACATGAACATTAAAATGAAAAATCCACAGTCCGGAGAAGATATGGAAATCCCGATGGTTACAAATTCAGTAACAAATATGGTCACTGTCAAAAAATAGAGCTTTTTTAAATTAAAAGGCCTCGCTTTTATTTAAAACCCCGGAACTTATCCTCAGTTTCGGGGTTTATATTTTTAATCTTACTTATAACATTAAACTATTCCTGAAATTTGTACTGCACAGAATTTCATTAACTTACAGCCATTTTGCGGAGGTGTAATTTATAATTAATCGTAGTGTAATCGTTCTGTAATATTCTTGAAAGATATTTACATCGTAATAGATTTATGAAAACATTAAAACTGAAAAATATGAAAAGACTTAGTTTGATTACCCTGATGCTGATTTCTGCCATGTTTTATAAAGTAAATGCACAGGAAACTACAACAACCGAAAAACTTACTGAAGTAAACGACAAAATAAATGGATTAACCGAACGATTAGCTACAGCCGAAAGTGATCTTTCGAAACTTACAAAAATTAAAGTGTCTGGCTATATTCAGGCACAGTACCAATATTTCGAAAATCCATCCATTCAACCCAATAACTATTTTTCGCTGCGCCGGGCCCGCGTAAAATTTACCTACGAAATGACCGACGGAGTTAAATTTGTTCTTACGCCGGAATTTGTTCCCGGAAACCTGTCGGTTAAAGATGCTTATGTGGTGATAAACGACCGATGGACAAAAGCTTTTAGTATTTGGGCCGGTAAATTCAACCGTCCGAACTACGAAGTTGAATACTCATCGAGCAGCCGCGAATTGGCCGAACGTTCAACTGTTATCCGGACGCTATATCCCGGCGAACGCGCCATCGGTGCCAAGTTGGAATACAATCCCGTAAATGTTCCTTTTCACTTTCAGTTGGCTTTGCTGAATGGCGCCGATGGGATCATGATTTACAATGCATCAGGAACAAATCTGAACACTACCGAAAACAAAGATTTCGACAACTATAAGGACATCATGGTTCGTGCAACTTATAACCTGCAGTTAGGCAACTTCGGTGGACTTGATTTTGGGGCACATGGTTACTTCGGATCACTGAAGTCGAACGCGCAGAAAACTTTAAGCAGCGATTATTCCACTATTGAAGACGTTCAGTTTGGCGACGCTGTAAAACGTAACTGGGTTGGTGGTGAATTCCAGTTGTTTGCTGATATACTTGGCGGTCTGTCGGTAAAAGGCGAATACATTGCAGGTAAAAACGCTTCGATCGGTTATTCTCCGGTTGCTGCCGTTGGAACGACTGCCGCAATACCCGGTGTTGCCAATTTCCGGAATAATTTCGCTGGTTACTACCTCTATTTCATTAAGAACTTAGGCAAGAAGAACCAATTTGCCTTCCGCTACGATTATTACGATCCAAATACCGATATCACCGGAAAAGATGTAACTATTGCAAAATATACTTCTGCTGATGCAACAACTTTGAAAAACAGAGTAAGTGGTAAAAGTGATCTGGCCATTTCAACTTTCGGATTCGCACTGCACCATTATTTTGACGACAATCTGAGAATTTCTCTCAACTACGACATCGTTCAGAACGAAAAAGTAGGTTCAGCAGGTTTGTTAACCGAAGATTACACCAAAGCCGATGGTACTAAAGTGTTGAAAGGATTGGATTACAGCAATGTGATCAGTCAAAACCTCCTCACTTTAAGAATTCAGGCTAAATTCTAATTGAAAAGTATTCATACTAAAAAAGAAAAATAAATGAAATCATTGAATATCAAAAAGTTCGCAATAATAGCCATTTTACTTGGCATGGTGGGTTTTGCTTTTGCTCCTGCAACCGACCGGATTACAGTAAAAGGTTCGGACACCTTGGTTATCCTTGCTCAGAAATGGGCCGAAGTTTACATGAAGAGCAATCCAAATACAGCCATTCAGGTTACGGGTGGCGGTTCCGGGGTTGGGATTGCAGCATTGATAAATGGTTCAACCGACATTGCCAATGCAAGCCGCAAAATGAAACCATCAGAAAAAGACAAACTGAAAGCCAGATACAATACACTTGGAGTTGAAGTGGCCTGTGCCAAAGATGGGATTACTGTTTATCTGCATCCTTCAAATAAAGTAAAGGAATTGTCGGTTAAACAATTGGGCGAAATTTTCAAAGGGAACATTAAAAACTGGAAGGAAGTTGGCGGCGCTGATGCTGCAATCAAACTTTACGGTCGCGAGAACAGCTCCGGAACTTATGTCTTTTTTCAGGAACACGTAGTGAAAGGTGATTATGCCCCAAGTTGCCAGACTTTACCCGGCACCGCTGCGGTTGTAAATGCGGTGAAAAAAGATCCCAATGCAATTGGTTATGGTGGCGCCGCTTATGCCGAGGGTATTGAAATCTGTAAAGTGAAAAAGGATGAGAATAGCCCTGCTTATATTGCCTCAACAGAAACAATCAAAAATAACCAATACCCAATTACCCGCTATCTTTTTATGTATCTGAAGAACAAACCAACAGGTGCATTAAAAAGCTATATTGACTGGATATTAAGTCCTGAAGGACAAAAACTGGTTGTTGAAGCAGGTTATTTCCCTATCAGATAATTTTCACATTGAAGTGGCAGAGCGCCGATACGCTGCTATATTCATTTTATTCAGGGACAAGCATTTGCATCTATGACAAAAAAAACCAAAAAGGAAAAAAGACCGGAACCTTCGAATTCGGGCCTGATTGACATCACCAGAAAGAAATTCCGGTGGAGTGATTATCTGGCAGAGAAAGTGATTAAAGGGACCGCTTTTTTGTCAATCACTATTATTGTCCTGATTTTTGTTTTTGTATTTCGGGAGTCAGTGCCAATTTTCTCTTCAGCTAAACCTGTTGAAAAAACCGAAACTTCAGCAGGTGCACAACCTGAACAGGAAACCTATGGTGAAGTAACCGATAAGCAGGTTGATCCTGAGGTTCAGGAAACTTACGGAGAAGTAACCGATCAGCCTGCTGCTCCTGAAGTTCAGGAAACATACGGCGAGGTGACCGATAATTCGGAAGAATCCGGATCAACTGACGAAAGCTATACGGTTAGCGCCGGAAGCGGGCACGACGACAACCAGACTGCTTTGAAATCGTTACTGACCAAAGATTGGGTGCCCGTTTCAGAAAAACCCCGCTACGGAATTTTGGCTCTCATTGTCGGAACTTTTAAGATTACCTTCATTTCCATTTTGTTCGCAGCGCCCCTGGCCATCCTGGCTGCCTTATATACCGCTTCGTTTGCAAGCCGCCGGGTGAAAGAAATTATCAAACCTACCATCGAACTGCTGGCCGGATTTCCTTCCGTAGTCATCGGTTTTTTCGCATTGATGGTGTTGGCTTCATTCCTTCAGGATGTTTTTCATTACGACACCCGTTTGAACTCTTTCGTGGGAGGTATTGCCATGGGCATAGCTGCGATTCCGATTATTTTTACCATTACCGAAGATGCGCTTACTGCTGTCCCGAAATCATTTTATGAAGCCAGCCTGGCGTTGGGGGCTTCCAAATGGCAAACCGCCTTTTTCGTAATCCTTCCGGCAGCCACTCCCGGAATTTTTGCCGCTGTACTGCTTGGAATTGGCCGTGTTTTTGGTGAAACCATGATCGCTTTGATGGCTACCGGAAATGCTGCGCAAATGGGATTAAATCCTTTCGAATCGGTACGCACGCTGGCCGCTACCATTGGGGCGGAGATGGCTGAAGTGGTTTTTGGCGATACCCATTACAATGTGCTTTTTCTGATCGGCTCGCTGTTGTTCATTTTCACGTTCGTGATCAATGCCATTGCTGAGTTCTATGTGAAAGGTAAGCTAATGAAAAGAATTCAGGGAAAATGATCAGGAGCTATAAAAATAATATTAAAGGCATACTGATAGAAGGTTTGACGCTTTCGTCTGCTTTGCTGATCATCGCCATTGTGGTGGTAATGGTCACTGTGATTGTTATCGGTGGAAAAGACCAGTTATCGTGGGAATTTTTAACCAGTTTTCCTGAAGATGGAATGACAAAGGGAGGGATTTTCCCTGCTATATATGGAACTGCACTGTTGGTTATTTTGATGTCAATTGCCGCGGTACCATTTGGAACCATCACAGCAATTTACCTTACCGAGTATGCTAAAGAAAATTCAGTAATCGCCAAAACTATTCGGTTCGCTGTGCGTACGCTGGCAGTAATTCCTTCCATTATTTACGGATTGTTCGGGCTGGGCTTTTTTATCAAGTTTGTCGGCACCCAAATGGATAATACCTTTATGGGGGGAGAGTTAAAATGGGGGCAACCCAATATTTTATGGGCAAGCCTGACGATGGCTCTTTTGACTTTGCCGGTCGTAATCGTTTCGGTCGAAGAAGCTTTAAAAACAGTTCCGAACGACCTTCGTGCAGCAAGCCTTGCATTGGGGGCCACCAAATGGCAAACCATCCGGAAAGTGGTCATTCCCGGTTCGATTTCAGGAATTATGACCGGAACCATTCTGGCTGTTAGCCGTGGCGCTGGTGAAGTTGCGCCCATCCTGTTTACCGGCGTGGCATACTATGTAGCAACACTACCGGCATCGCTCAGCGATCAGTTTATGGTACTGGGTTACCACATTTATGTGATGACCACTCAATCGGCCAACGTTGATCAAACCATGCCGATTCAGTTCGGAACCACCCTGGTACTTTTAATGCTTACTTTTATCCTGAATATTTCAGCCATTGTTTTAAGATACCGCATCAGAAAAAAGAAATCAAACTAAATATGGCAATAGAAAAAATACATACCGAAAACATGTTTCTGCACTACGGTAGCAAAATGGCCCTCAATAATATTTCAATCAGCATTCCGGAGAAAAAAATAACTGCTTTCATCGGGCCCTCAGGTTGTGGAAAATCAACCTTCCTGCGTAGCCTGAACCGCATGAACGACCTGATTGACGGCGTAAAAATTGAAGGGAATATTTTCATTGACCACATCAATATCTACGACAAAAACATTGATGTGGTCACCCTCCGGAAAAAGGTTGGTATGGTTTTTCAAAAGTCCAATCCATTTGCCAAATCAATTTTCGAAAACGTTGCTTACGGGCCGCGAATTAACGGTATAAAGGATAAAAACCAACTCGGTGAAATTGTTGAAACGGCGCTTAAAAATGCGGCTATCTGGGATGAAGTGAAAGACCGTTTGGGCGATTCGGCGCTGGGACTTTCGGGCGGACAGCAACAACGGCTGTGCATTGCCCGCACATTGGCTGTTAATCCCGAAATTGTGCTGATGGACGAACCGGCCAGCGCACTCGATCCGTTATCTACATCTAAAATTGAGGAACTAATTGTTGGGCTAAAAGAAAAATATACCATTGTAATCGTAACGCACAACATGCAACAGGCGGCGCGGATCAGTGATTTAACTGCTTTTTTCTACCTGGGCGAGCTCATCGAATTCGATAAAACCAAAAAGATTTTCACCAATCCTGAAAAAAAACAAACCGAGGATTACATTACCGGAAGGTTTGGATAAGAGTCTCGTTATAAGTTAACCTACAGGCGGATAAAAAGCATTTTTGAAATGTTCCAGTTCAAATCCTTTTCCGGTGAAAATGATCGAAATCACATCAAACCGGGTATCACAGTTGATATCGTTTTCGAAAATATAGGCTTCGGCTGCATTCACTAAAAACCTGATTTTTTTATTCGAAACAGCTTCCGAAGGATGCTCGTACGAATCTGTTCCACGGGCTTTCACCTCAACAATCACCAGTTCGTTGCCATCTTTTGCAACAATATCCAGTTCGAGGTGGTGCGAAAACCAGTTCACGGCCAGTATTTCATAACCGATTGACCGAAGATGCCCAACGGCCAACTCCTCCCCTTTCCGGCCCAGTTCGAAAGCTTTGCTCATGGTTATTATAAAATTTGATTAACTGCATATTATTGATACAATAATAATTACAGGGAGTTCAGTTTGTGGCGAACGAGCCGCCTGCCACCTTAGAGTGGTTTTTACTTGTTGTTTTTTTCATTACTTCCATCATTTGCAGATTCGGAGAATGCTATTATCCAGAAACTGCCCACATTGCTCGGCTGCTAACTTTTTGGCAACAGCTAATAATTCTATTTCGGATTCATTAAGGCAATACTGATGATTTCCTTTATACAATTTATAATAAATAGAAAGTTATCTTATCACTTAATTGTTTCAATTGCCTGATATTCATCTATTAATTTTTCCCATTGGGTATAAACAGTATTTAATTTTTCATCATCAAAATAATTTTTTATTTCTTTTAAATAGTGTTTCCATTGCGTTGCCTTTGGATCTTTCTCATTTTCAGGATCCCAAAGGTTCGAAATATAGTATACTAAGTCAGGAGGAAGACTCAAAATAAAATCACGGTTCTCGGTTGGATTCTGAAATATCAATTTGTGAATACATTGTTTTTTTATGTGGAAAAACCAAGCTTTTTGATTGTCTTCTTTTGTAAGAGGATATGGTTTAATTTCCTTTAGTTCCCTTAAAATAAGATTTTTAAATCGTCTTCTTATATGCCAGCTTTTTATGGCAGGGAAAAAAATAGCTAGTAAAGCTAAGGTCAAAGGGATGATGACCACATCAAAAATGTCCTTGTAAGTAGTAAAACCGCTTTCCATATTTTAATTATTTAAAGATTGTCAATGTTAATTTTGTGAAAAGTCAAATTATAAATAATCATTCTTGATCGATTAAACTTCCAAGTCGGTCAACAATGATTATTATTTGTTATAATATGCTTATATCAAATCGTTTTTTTTGTCAATTAATTTCAATCCCACTTGTCCAAAATTATGATGCTAAATTCATAATGAGTTAAACAAAAATTTGTATGTGAGAATAAACTAAATTATATTCTGAATTTCATACTCTTTTAAAATTAAAAAGGAGATGATGAATATTCACCAATTCCATCTTTAACAACAATATAGTGGAGAAAATCCAACTTGTATTTTCCATCTGCTGCGATTTTACCATTAAGAAATACTTTTTGTCTACTTAGGTTTTCATTAATATCTTCGTTTCGAATTATCAACACACCTTCTCTTATGGAAAAAATACTTTCGCTTGCTACCACCATGATTTCTGATGGATCTGGCGTGATATTTATGCTCTTTCTTATTTCTGGTTTTAAATATATCCTATTTAAAAAATCGATTATGGATTCCAGACTGTTCAGTTCTTGATCAAATCTGGTTTCATTTACTAAAAAGGCATATTCATCTTTACTATCAATTTTTAATGCAAGAATGTTTTCATCGAAAAAACCATGTTTAAATAAATAACTCTCCTCATTTCTGTCAATTAATAATGAATTATGACCCAAATACTCCCATTTTGCTTTTTCTACTTTCCCATTTTGAGAAATTAAAAGTTCATTATTTTGTCTAAATATGTATACATTCTTTGTATTCATAATATCGTCAATGACAACCCAGTGTTGATTTGTCAGTAGAGTTAAATTGTCCAGCTTCTGAGAGAATCTTTGGATCTTTGGAATTATGTCAGAAATATATGTTTTCATGATATCTCAATTTGCACCTACAATGACCAGCAATATTTGCTTACCCGTCAATCGCAGGCATTTATGTCATAGCGTAATTGGTAAAAATTCCGTTTCCAGGAATTACTTCACCGTTTGCTTACCAAATTTAAACTATTCACCTCAGGAATCAAAGCCGCTTAATAGGAAGTTATAAAATATTTTTACCACAAAATCCTGAAAATGAAAAAGTCCGAAGCGATTACCCACTCCGGACTTTGTTTAATATCTCTTTACTCACGGGGTGACTCAGAGTCACCCCGTGAGTAAAAATGAAAGATTATTTGTTTTTCAGCAAATCCCTGATTTCGGTCAACAATACTACTTCATTCGATGGAGGTGGTGGTGCAGGCGCTTCTGCCGGAACTTCTTCTTTCCTTTTCAACCTGTTCATACCTTTAATCATCATAAAAATCGCAAATGCGATGATCAGAAAATCTACGGTAGATTGGATGAAATTTCCATAATTAATGGCAACTGCCTGTGTGGTAATGTTGTGGGCAGCATCCATAATCGGATCTTTTAATGTAATTTTCAAATCTGTAAACTTTACACCACCCAAAAGAAGACCAATTGGCGGCATAATGACATCGGAAACTACCGAACTGACTATTTTCCCGAAAGCGCCACCGATAATGATACCCACTGCCATATCAACAACATTTCCGCGCATAGCAAAAGCCTTAAATTCATCGACTAATTTCATACCTGTAGTTTTTTGGTTTAACATTTTCAACTTTATAAAATTTGATATCGTTCAAACGAAAGCAATTAGCCAAATTTCAAATATTTATCAGGATTATAAATGACTTCCAGTTTTTGAAAAATCAATTCAATTTCAAATTTATTGTGACCTAATATTTCCCCATCAGCTTCCCCTTCTATGTTTTGTTCCGAACTGATCAAAATATGACTGGCTTTATGGGTTGAAACGCGGGGATCTTTGATGAACTCTCCGGAATAAAGTCCGGCAAGATTTTTAAGTATTCCGAAGAAACCAATTTTACGAATGACAGTAACTTCAAATTGACCATTGTTAGGAATGGCTCCCGGGGCTTGCATCATACCGCCGCCATTGTATTTCCCGATACCAATGCTGGCCGAAAAAATTAACTCGTTAATTTCATTTCCATCAATAACGATACGGGTTTTAGCAGTCTGGTAATTCCAGAAACTTGAGCCCAGGGCCTGCAGGTAAAGTGAAATTCCATTCCGGCCCTTGTTTTTTAATTGGTTTGTTTTTTCAGCAACCATCGCATCGAAGCCAAATCCGGCCATGTTGGCAAACCAGCAGGATTTCAAGGCATCACTCTCGGGGAAAGTGATACGTCCCACATTCTGCCGCATGGTATCTCCCTGATGGATGATATTTATTGCAGCCTGATAATCATTAGGAATACCAAAGGTTTTTATCCAGTCATTACCGGTTCCAACCGGGATCATACCGATGGTCAATTCTTCCGGAGGGCAGATTGTTTGTGTAAAGATACCGTTTACAACTTCGTTCAAAGTGCCATCGCCACCGGCAACAATAACATTCCGATAACCATTTTCGACGGCTTGAACCGTTAATTGAATGGTATGTTTCGGAAATTCCGAAATGGCCAGTTCGTATAAAAAATCAGATTTGTTCAGTAAGTTGAGCAGGACTGCCTGGTCTCTCTTTCCGCGACCTGATCCTGCATGAGGATTCAAAATAACAAACCACATTTTTTTCCGAAAATCACCCATAATGAAAATGAAAAATCAAGCCATCAAGATAAAGAAAAAAGCATTCAGAAAAAAGACAGGAAAAGTGTTCAGTGGTCAGTCACAGTCAACAGTCTGTTGTCGGGGTTGTCTGGTTGTCAAGTTATCGCTTAGCACTTCATGTAGCATTACTGGTCAATTCATTTTTCTTATTCAGGCCATCAATAGTTTCTTCAGTTCACCGACCGAACCAACTATGAAATCGGGATTACAGCTTCTTAGCATTTCCATTGTTCCAAAACCGTAACTTACAGCAATCGCAGGAATCCCATTCTCCCTGGCTCCGATCAGATCATAATGGGTGTCGCCGACCATTACCACCGATGATGACGGAAGAATACAGTTTCGTTCCATCAACTGCGAAATCAACCGGCCTTTCCCGGAGAGTTTCCCGGTATCCTCTGCTCCTTGCAAATCGGTAATAAATTGGTCGAACTCAAAATGCCGGATAATCATTTTCGAGTACTTTTCAAGTTTCGAAGTCACCACATAAATCTGTCTTCCTAAAAGGTGTAAAGCTTCGAGCAATTCCGCAATTCCAATATACGGTTCATTCTCATACAATCCTTTTTCGCCAAAATACACCCTGAAATGTTCAACGGCAAGCTGAGCATTTGTCTCATCCAATCCGAACACGTTTTTGAATCCTTCCTGAAGTGGCGGACCAACAAAGCGCTCCAGGATTTCGTCGCTGTAGCCATCAATCTGCATTTGTTTCAGTGCATATTTCAGCGAGTTGCCAATTCCCTGGCGCGGGTTGGTCAGGGTTCCGTCGAGGTCGAAGAGGATATGTGAAAAATGGGGCATAAGAAATTTTATTGGGTAGAGACATGACTGTCCACTTAAAATAAGCTGAGTGACAGTTGTTTACAATCGAGTTCTTTGACATCTTTGTAATCTGTATTTGCAAATAGTTCATTTACAGGTGTTTTGTCCAATAGGGATATGCCAATTACCTGTAATATTTCGTAGGTTGACCGGTCTATTTTCAGTTCTTTTCCTACGATAGCCACCCAGCAATATGTAATGATGGCACTGTAGATTTGGATGCGAA
>Ga0209317_1001008_pt1 | contig 27842 bp, 23 predicted proteins | sample RifGroB2_FD_183994 | JGI IMG/M metagenome (GOLD analysis project Ga0209317, IMG submission 183994) | Soil microbial communities from Rifle, Colorado, USA - Groundwater B2 (SPAdes) (version 2) | ecosystem: Environmental > Terrestrial > Soil > Unclassified | place: Rifle, Colorado | collected...
TGGTGGCAGTGGCGGCACTGGTAGTGTAGTTCATCCGGGGTGAGAGAGGGAGCTACAACAATGCCGCGATGTTTGCCGATGGGATGGCTAGTGTAGTTCATCCGGGGTGAGAGAGGGAGCTACAACGGCGCGCTGTGACCCTGCCGACACGCTTGGAGTGTAGTTCATCCGGGGTGAGAGAGGGAGCTACAACTAAACGCGTATTCTGGCGATTCTTGGCTACAGTGTAGTTCATCCGGGGTGAGAGAGGGAGCTACAACCCCCGCACGTAAACACTTCGAGCGCACCTCAGTGTAGTTCATCCGGGGTGAGAGAGGGAGCTACAACGCATTGCCACAGTGTAACGGGTGGAGTTCCAGTGTAGTTCATCCGGGGTGAGAGAGGGAGCTACAACCACGGTATAGACATATACACACTCTGTCAAAGTGTAGTTCATCCGGGGTGAGAGAGGGAGCTACAACGTCCGATATGCCCGCCCCGGTCATGGCCGCAGTGTAGTTCATCCGGGGTGAGAGAGGGAGCTACAACTACCTGCAACCCATTCACGAAATTAACAAGAGTGTAGTTCATCCGGGGTGAGAGAGGGAGCTACAACTTGACGATCTAATGGGAATAGGGTTTTAACAGTGTAGTTCATCCGGGGTGAGAGAGGGAGCTACAACAGTTATCGGCGTGGTGGCGATCAAGTTCATAGTGTAGTTCATCCGGGGTGAGAGAGGGAGCTACAACCCTGTAAGCGCGCGGAGCGATGACGTTCAAAGTGTAGTTCATCCGGGGTGAGAGAGGGAGCTACAACGCAATCGGCACAGGTAAAAAAGAAGGCGTAAGTGTAGTTCATCCGGGGTGAGAGAGGGAGCTACAACCTGCGCCGCTTGCTCAAGCTCAGCAAGTCGAGTGTAGTTCATCCGGGGTGAGAGAGGGAGCTACAACGTCGCTGCTGCCGGACTGGATCGCCTTGAGAGTGTAGTTCATCCGGGGTGAGAGAGGGAGCTACAACACCACGTGCACGGCGGAATCACGCCGGGCGGAGTGTAGTTCATCCGGGGTGAGAGAGGGAGCTACAACTCGATGCCCAGCCCGACCGCACCGATCAGGAGTGTAGTTCATCCGGGGTGAGAGAGGGAGCTACAACAGCTACGAGTGCTGGTATGCGAGGTGGAAAAGTGTAGTTCATCCGGGGTGAGAGAGGGAGCTACAACTTCGTCCGGTCGAGGGATGCGCGGATCCGCAGTGTAGTTCATCCGGGGTGAGAGAGGGAGCTACAACTTCTCGGTGGCTGACCCGCGCCACAATGGGAGTGTAGTTCATCCGGGGTGAGAGAGGGAGCTACAACTTTGAAGAGAATGCCCCGCAAGGGGGCATCTCTTCAAAGTGGCGCTTCGCGCGGCTTAGCAAAGAGGTGCCTTCTTCCATTAACCCGGTAGTTCATTGGGCCAATGAAACCTTCATTCCCGCTAAAGTCGGGAATCCAGTTGATTGAAACACCCTCGGCAACATGGCTATTTTGCCCGCTTCGCGTAATATCTTATTACTGGATTCCCGCCTACGCGGGAATGACTGGGCTAATAAATGGGATCAAGATTGATGTCATTGAGTGCCGCCTTGTGGCACACTTACGCCCGTTCCAACCATCGGCGGCGTTACCTTGCAACCATACGAACTGTTCATCGGCCTGCGCTATACCCGTGCCAAGCGGCGCAACCATTTCATTTCCTTCATCTCGCTGATTTCCATGCTGGGCATGGGGCTGGGCGTGATGGCGCTGATCGTGGTGCTGTCGGTGATGAACGGTTTCCAGAAGGAAATCCGCGCGCGCATGCTGGGCGCTTCGCCGCATCTGGAAGTGGTGGCGGACGGCGGGCGGCTGAACGACTGGCAAGTTGTCCTGGACAAGGTCGCGCAGCACCCGCAGGTTTCCGCCGCCGCGCCGTATGTCGCCGGGCAGGGCATGCTGTCGTTCGGCCAGAGCGTGCAGGGCGTGATGGTGCGCGGCATCGACCCGCAGCAGGAAACCGCGATTACCGGACTCTCGGACAAGATGAAGGTGGGGGCGCTGAGCGATTTGCGCGGCGGGGAATTCACCATCGCGCTCGGTTCCGACCTGGCGCGCACGCTCGGTGCGCGGCTCGACGACAAGATCATGCTGATCGCCCCGCAGGGCCAGATCACGCCGGCCGGCATGATGCCGCGCCTCAAGCAATTCCGCGTGGCGGGCATCTTCGAGATCGGCATGGCGCCCTACGACAACAGCCTCGCTTTGATCCACCTCAACGACGCGCAGAAACTGTTCCAGCTCGGCGATGCGGTGACCGGCATCAGCGCCAAGCTGCACGACATCGACCTCGCGCCGCGCGTGGCAAGTGAACTGCAAAGCCGGTTGCCGCCGGACCTGTACGCCAACGACTGGACGCACCAGAACAGCAACTATTTCCGCGCGGTGCAGATGGAAAAGAAGATGATGTTCATCATCCTGTCGCTGATCGTCGCGGTGGCCGCGTTCAACATCGTTTCCACGCTGGTGATGGCGGTCACCGACAAGCAGGCCGACATCGCCATCCTGCGCACCCTCGGCGCGTCGCCGCGCAGCATCATGAAAATCTTCATCGTGCAGGGCGTGGTGATCGGCGTGATCGGCACATTGCTCGGCAGCCTCGGCGGCATCGCGCTGACGCTCAATCTCGACGTCGTGGTGCCGTTCATCGAGCAGCTGTTCAGGGTGCAGTTCCTCGCCAAGGATGTGTATTACATCACCGAACTGCCGTCCGACCTGCGCTACCACGAGGTCGCGCTGGTCGCGTCGATGTCCTTCATGATCAGCCTGCTGGCGACGCTGTATCCGAGCTACCGCGCGTCGCAGACCCAACCGGCGGAGGCGCTGAGATATGAGTGAGCAGAACCCAGGATGGGAGCGCGGACGTCCCCGTCCGCATGCGGGCGAGACGCCCGCGATCCCGGAAATGCAGGATACAGGCCTGGTCATTTCCTGCCGCGATTTGAGCAAGACCTTCACGATCGGCGAGGAGGATGTGCCGGTACTCAAGGGCGTGAATCTCGACGTGGCGCGCGGCGAACGCCTCGCCATCGTCGGCGCGTCCGGCTCCGGCAAGAGCACCCTGCTGCACCTGCTCGGCGGGCTGGACAACGCCAGCAGCGGCAGCGTGCAGATATTCGGCCAGGAAATGCAGCAGATGAACGAGACGCAGCGCGGCGCATTGCGCAACCGCGCGCTCGGCTTCGTCTACCAGTTCCACCACCTGCTGCCGGAATTCACCGCGCTGGAAAACGTCGCGATGCCGCTGTTGATCCGCGGCCTGAAACGCGCCGAGGCCGAACCGCCCGCCGCCGCGATGCTGGAACAGGTCGGGCTGGCGCACCGCCTGCGCCATCACCCCTCTGAACTGTCCGGCGGCGAACGCCAGCGCGTCGCGGTGGCGCGCGCGCTGGTCACCGAGCCGGCCTGCGTGCTGGCCGACGAACCCACCGGCAACCTCGACCGCAGCAGCGCGCAAGCCCTGTTCGAACTGATGCAGCAACTCAACGAGAAGCTCAACACCAGCTTCATCGTCGTCACCCACGACCACGAGCTGGCAGGGCGGATGCAGCGCCGTCTACGGCTGGTGGATGGCGTGCTGCAGGAAGGGTAGGCAGGGGGCGGACTCGGCACAGGCCACAGGATCACTCCCGATCCGCCCTGTTGCTCTTCCAGATCGACAGCAGCAGCCACACGCCGCCGGCAGCCGCGCCGAGAAAACCGAGCAGGCCAAAAGTGGGCAGTCCAAGCAGCGTGGGGCCGCCGGGTACGGTCATGACGATTGAGGAACCGATGATAATCGCGGCAACAACAATGCCGACCACCAGCCGGTTCGCGGCGCCGTCGATCTGGTTGCCGACGTGCTTCAGGTGCGGGACATCGATGTGGATTTGCAGCCGGCCGCGCCGTGCGGCGCGCAGCAGCCGGGAGAGGTCGTGGGGTATGTCCGATATCATCGACAGTATTTCGCCTACCGACCGCCAGCCGCGTTTGATCAATGCGGCGGGTGTATAACCTGCGCGCAGCGACTGCTCCAGCATGGGCATTGCCTCTCCTGCCATATCGAAGTCCGGGTCGAGCTCGCGGCCCATGCCTTCGAGTGTGATGAAGGCCTTGATCAATAACGCGAGATCGGGCGGTAGCGCAATCCGGGGTTCGCGCAGGATCGCCACAAGATCGGTGAGCATGGCGCCAAGGCTGAGCTGTTTCAACGGTATGTTGTAGTATTGATCGACGAAGGTCTGGATTTCCAGTATCAGGCTGCCTTCATCCACCGAAATGTCACCGGACCAGTCGAGCAGCACATCGGCGACGCGCGCCGCATCGTGCCGCACCAGGCCGAGCATCAGCCGGATCATCTGGCCGCGGCGTTCCTCGGTCAGCCTGCCCACCATGCCGAAGTCGATGAAGGCGAGGCGGTTGCCGGGCAGATAAAACACGTTGCCGGGATGCGGGTCGGCGTGAAAGAAGCCGTCCTCGACGATCATCTTCAACACGGCGCGCGCCCCGCGCCGGGCGAGTATTTTGCGGTCCAGGCCGGCGCGATCGGCGGCGGCAAGATCGCGCCCCGGAATGCCGTCGATGAATTCCTGCACGCACACCCGCTCGCCGGTCCACTGCCAATAGACACGAGGAATGACGATGACCGGCGCGGTGGCGGGCAAGGATGCGGCGTCCTGATCCTTGTAGCCTGCAAAATTGTTCGCGATGCGTTCGGCATTGCGGCATTCGGTGGCAAAATCAAGCTCGCGCCGCAGCGATTGCTCAAACTGCCGGACGATCTCCTTCGGATGAAAATTGCGCAGTTCGGGACTTTCCGACTCGACGAGTTCTGCCAGGCGCATCAGCCAGCGCAGGTCGGCTTCGACGACAGGCCGGATGCCCGGCCTGCGCACCTTGACCACCACCGCGCTGCCGTCATTGAGGCGGGCAAGGTGCACCTGTGCGATGGAGGCAGCCGCCAGGGGTTCGGGGTCGAAGGTGGCAAATATTTCCTCGGGCGGCGCGCCGAGGTCTTCGCCGAGCTGTTGCTGGAGTTCAGCGTAGGGCACGGGTGGCGCGCTGTCCTGAAGCTTGGAGAATTCGGCGATCCACTCGGGTTCGAACAGATCTACGCGCGTCGCGAGCACCTGGCCGAGCTTGATGAAGGTCGGGCCCAGCTCCTCAAGAGCGCGCCGCGCCCGCGCGGGCGGCTCGAGATGTGCCAGCTCATCTGCATGCTTCCAGCGCAGCGTCCGTCCCGCGCGTTCCAGCGCATTGGCCATCCCCATCCGCCGCACAAAATCGCCGAAGCCATAGCGGATCAGGATCGAGGCGATCTCGTGCAACCGCCCGAGGTCGCGCGCCGCAATCAGCGCCTGCCACAGCATCACTCGCCCTTGTCTTTGCGATGACCGGGCTGGACATGTTCGGCCAGCCCGGTAAGCACGCCGGCAGCGATCTGGCGCACGAGGTCGGAAGTGTTCTTCGCGAGATGCAGGCCAACCCCGGCCTGAGCGCGTCCTGCGGCGCCGATATGGTGCGCAAAGACGGACAGCGTTTCCTTCAGCTGCGTGCCGATCGCGGAACCCTGTGTGCGGGCATGCGCCGCCAGGCCATGCAATATTTCGCCCGCCGCATTTTTTGCAGCAGAAGCCGAGTTTTGCAGGGTTTCCACGAACATCTTCTCCAGGTTCTCCAGGTCCGAGCGCGCGCGCTTGAGGTCCTCGCTGGAATATTTCTGCGCCCGGCCCGCCGCTTCTTCCACGGCGAGCTTGGCGGCCTCGGCAAATTGCGCCAGCGCTATGTCCAGTCCGGTGACCGCCTGTTTGAGGTGATCCCGCGCGATGTGGGTTTGCGCGGAGGTATGCTGCAACTCCTGTTGCACGCCCGCCTGCGCGCCGCGCAACACGGCGTCCGCGGTCTGCCGCACGGACTCGATATCGAGCGACCGCGCACTGATGAAGCGCAAGGTGAGCTGCCGCACTCTTTCCTGCACATCGTTCCCCTGCTCGACGGCCTCGCGCACTTCCGCTTCAAGGTTGCTTGTATCGCTACTGGTTTCAGCATTCATGATTGATCTCCTAAATTGATGAATCGATTACCTACCGTACAACTGCTTCCGTGATTTTCAACCTGCCCCTGCAACTTGCCAACTCATCTGGCGAATCCCGTCAACGCGACGCAGGCTACAGCATAAATCAAAACCGCCAGCAGGATCACTGCGGCAAACCCCAGATGTATCGCCAGCAACGTGGCGAGGACGGCTCCCACCACCGACGCGAAGCCGTTGATCGCCCATGCCCAGGGAATGGAATCCCCGGACGCTCCCGCCAGCCGCGCCATGCCGGTCGGGAAAGGCACGCCCATGCATGTCGCCAGCGGCGCGATCAGCATCACGGAGATGATGATCCTGGCCGCATCGGGCAGATGGATCAGCGCCTGGAACAGGTACGGCAGGACGGCCAAATAAGCCAGCGATATTGCGCCCATCGCGGTCACCGCGATGTTGACCTTGTTCGCCGCCTGCCAATTCCCGGCCAGCCAGCTTCCCGCCATCCAGCTTCCCAGGGCGGCGAACACCAGGAAGGCGCACAGCACGACCGCCACCGCGTACAGCGGGTGCGCCAGGAACAGCACGAATTTCTGGATGAAGGCGATTTCCATGAACATGAAGGCGAAACCGATCGCGAGAAAATACAAAGCCACCGGCGCGGATGGCAACGTGCGCCGGCAGCGCGACAGGGCCAAGGGTGCGAGAATCAGCAGCGCGCTTGCCGCAAGCGCCTGCACCAGCGTCGCGACCAGCAGCGGATAGCTCCAGTCGAACAGCGACATGCCGCCCTGCTCGCGCAGCGAGAATATTTCCGCCGCGGCATTCCATTTGAAGAAGCGGAAAAAATGCGGCCGGTCATCGGTCGCCGGCTCGATATAAAACTTGTACCGGTCGATGAAGTCCTGCCGCTGAGGGCCCAGCAGCGCGGTCGCGCCGTCGAAGAAATAAGGCTGCGCCAGCAGGTTATAGCGGTTCGCCTCATCGGCTTTCATGCCGGGGTAATACGCCAGGTCGAAGGAACGCGCATGGCTGAATTTTTTGAGCGCCGCGATTTCGCTCGCGGTGAAATCGCCGTTCTTCACCAGCAGCGTGACGGTCTTCCAGCCGCGGATCATCGCCAGTCTTGATGACGGATTGGGCACGCCGTTATTTTCCAGCGCGGCCACCGCCGTCGCGAACAGCTTCAGCGCGTCGCGCGGCGGCAATGTGAGCCAGCGGGTGACGGCCAGCATGCCGCCGGGCGCGAGGCGGTCCAGATAGGCCTGCAGCGCCTCGACCGTGTACAGATAGTTTTCGCTCAGGCCGTACAGCCCGGCCGACGCGGTGCCGAACGAATCCAGCAGCGCCACCTGGATCAGGTCGTAGCGCTGATCGCTGCTGTTGACGAAGCCGCGCGCCTCGGCCTCGTAAACCTGCACGCCGGGCTGTTCGAAGAGCTTGCCGGAATAGTCGCGAAAACGCTGCCGCACCAGGCCGGTCATGTTGCTATCCAGTTCGACCGCATCGACTGCGGCGCTGCCGTGGTACAGCGCCTGTAGCACATCGCTGCCGGGGCCGGCACCCAGCACCAGCACGCTCGGGCGCATCAGCAAATGATAAGGCAGCGCCGAGGTGAGCTGGCCGAGATAGGAAAGCGGCGCGAGATTGCCGTCGAATTTCGTCAGCGCAGACGGGCCGTCCCCGTCGACGAACACGCCCAGTTGCGGCGGCGGCTCGCTCGTCGCGTTGAGGCTCATCCCCGGCGCATGGCGCAGCGGCACGCGGGTGTTTTCCACCACCGCGATCTGCCCGAGCGGACTGCTGCGTTCCTCGATCACCCGCGCTCCGGCGATGTTCATCGCCTGACTCAGATCCTTGTAAGCGGAGGGATGCACCTTTATATCCGGCAATGCCACCGCCGCCAGCACGGCCAGCGCGACAAATAATTCCATCAGCCATTTCGGCCGCAGCTTCAGTTCGACGACGGCGATAGCCGCAGCCAGCAGCGCCAATGCCGTCAGCGCGGACAGCACTTGCTGCGGCGGCACGAGGAACAGCACGCCGATGACGCCCAGGCTGCCCAGGCCCGCGCCGAGGATGTCGCAGGCATAGATGCGCGATGCCTGTTTGCCGAAGCGCGCAAAAACGAGCCCGATGCCAAAACCCCCGCAGAAGAACGGCAGCATCATCAGCAGGTAGACGGCGAGCAATTTGGCCGGCTGGGTGTTGTCCCACAGCAGTTCGAGCGGATTGAACGGAACCTGTTGCGCGAGTAGGAACGCGGAAGGCATCAGCAAAGCCAGTGCCGCCGCGGCCGCGACATACACCGCGCCGAAATGCGGAATGATTTTTTCCTTCAGCAGCGCCAGCGCCGTGCCGCTCGCGCCGTAGCCCAGCATCGCCGCGCTGATGATCATGTAGGCGAAGTGATGCCACAGCACGATGCTGAACAGGCGCGTCAGCAGCACCTCGTAGGCCAGCACGCTGGCGGACAGCAGGCCGATCGCGATGAATGGCGGGCGGGGCATAAGCGCTAACTCTCCAACCCTTTCCCAGAGGAAGAGAGGGCAATCATTCCTTCCCCTTCAGGGGGAAGGTTAGGATGGGGGTGGGTTCGAGGGTAATGAGGTTCATGTTTATAACTTACTGAAATTCCGCTATCTACCCCATCCCCACCCCGACCCTCCCCTTGAAGGGGAGGGAGAGAATCATGGTGATGATTGCTCAAGTTAGCGCAAATGGGCGGATGGTAAGGCATGGCTAATGCTCGCCGGTCAGCGGGACAAAACGCACCGGCAATATCTGGCGGCTGGTCAGCGAACCGTCCAGCTGTTTTTCCACCAGCATCAAATACTGGGGCATGAATTGCGTGCCGAGCGGGATCACCATGCGGCCGCCCGGCTTGAGCTGCTTGATCAGCGGCGGCGGCACATGGCTTGCTGCGGCCGTCACGATGATCGCGTCGAACGGCGCCGCTTCAGGCCAGCCGTAATAGCCATCGCCCACCCTGGTCTGCACGTTGCGGTAACCGAGAGATCGCAGACGCTCGCCCGCCTGTTTCCCGAGCGGCTCGATGATTTCGATGCTGTAAACCGAGCCGGCGATTTCCGCCAGAACCGCCGCCTGATAACCGGATCCGGTGCCGATCTCAAGCACCCTGTCGCCGGCCTTGACCTTCATCAGATCGGTCATCAGCGCCACGATGAAAGGCTGCGAAATCGTCTGCCCATGTCCGATCGGCAGGGGGCGGTTGAGATAGGCAAACGCGGCCAGCGCGCCAGGCACGAAACGGTGGCGCTCCACTTTTTCCATCGCCGCAATGACGCCTGGGTCGAGTGCGGAAATGCCGCTGTATGAGGCTGTGGCATTTGCATCGTCCAGCACCTCTTCCACCATCTTGTGGCGCGCCGTATCGAACCCCCCGCCCTGCGACGGGAACACGAAACAGAAAAAAAGGAGTGCGCCCAACACAAAGCGGCGTTTCATAGTTTCCTTTTTTAACCGGCCATCAAAAAGTGGCGCATTCCGCTTTTTACGAAGCTTAAACGGAAGATTCCTTCACCTTCAAGGCGAGAGAATAATTGGCGCTTTTAATGCCCGCAAAAATAACAATGCCGTTGGTGGGATCATTGCCGCTGGTACAACCCGATCAGCTCGGAATGGGCCAGCACATGGCCCTGCATGGCCTTTTCCAGAACCGCCTTGGTGGGGTGTTTCAAATCCGGCAGCAGGATATCCAGCGCATACAGTTTGAAAAAATAGCGATGTCTGCCCACCGGCGGACAGGGTCCGCCGTAGCCGGTGCGCTGCCAGTCGTTAACCCCCTGCAAGGTTCCGGCCGGGCTATCCTTTACTGCAACACCCTCCGTCAAACCGTGGGCAGCGGTGGGGATGTTGTACAGCACCCAGTGTACCCAGGTCATTTTGGGGGCAGCCGGGTCTGGCGCATCCGGGTCATCGACGATCAGGGCCAGACTCTTCGTGCCGGCCGGTACGCCAGCCCAGGCGAGCGGCGGGGAAACATTCAGGCCATCGCAAGTGTGACGCGCAGGGATCGCGCCGTTGTGCGGGAAGGATGGCGATGTGATAGCCAGGGACATGATGGCAGGTGACATGATGGTTTTCTCCTTTTCGGCCGTTAACCAGCCGGTTTGGGCCGCGCCGAATGAGATGCAGAGGAGCGCAATCCCCAGTATGGCCGCCCATATCCAGTGAATGCGCCGGAACCCGGTTATCATGCCTCAGGGCACTGGAATGGTTCTGCCATTTTCGCCAGCCACGTCGGGCATCTGAAAACAATCTGCAGGGGTGCTTCACCGCCCCCTTTATTGCACGCCGCTCTCATCTTCCTGCACGCCAGCCTCGCCTTCGCTTGTGCGCCTTGGTTCGTGCGTCTTGATGTCACCGCGAATTTTGCGCGCGTAGTCCTCAAGCTGGCGTTTGGCGGCATCGAAAGCATCGCGCAAGGCCACATAAATATCTTCGGCATGGTCGCGGTTCACCACGATCTCGCTGCCCGGCACGCCGATGTCGATGCGCACATTGAACTGCTTGCCCTGATGATGGTGCTTGTGCGGCACCTCGACTACCACGCGGCAGGACGTGATATGTTTGAAAAACTCTTCGAGTTTTTCCACCTTGCCGCGGATATGCGCCTCCAGCGCCTCTGAATGTTCAACATCACGGATGGTAATTTGCAATGGGATCTGCATGAGTCTCTCCTTATTAATAAATTTGGCCCGCTTTCCTCTCTCCAACTCTCTGCCGGAGCTGCCAGCCATTCGACCAGGCTGGAAAATTACTCCAGCCAAGCCGCCGGTTATCCCGCAAGCGGGAGAGAGGAAAGCGGTCTCGCTGCGCGAGTTTAACGTTAACGGCGGCTTATTGTTTCCTTTTTCTGCTCGTATTTCACCAGCTTGGCGAGTGCCAGCAATTCTTTCGCCAGAAGCTCAAGCAGGTCATCCAGGGTAAGAATGCCAACCAGCCCGCCGCTGTCATTCACCACCGGCAGGCGCCGCACCCCCTTGGCACGCATATACTCGATTGCCTCGAACATGCCGGTATTTTCCTTTACCGTGACCAGGTCGGGCACCATGATGTCGCCCACTGTGATGGTCGCCGGATCAAGCTCCGGCGCTATGATTTCCACCACGAGATCGCGGTCGGTGACGATGCCGACCGGAACTCGCACACCGCCTCTATCCTCGACGACGACCACATCGCCGACGTGATGCTGGCGCATGAGCCTGGCCGCTTCCAGGATGGTGTCATTGGGCTGCACGACGACGACTTCGCGGTTACAAATTTCACTGATAGGCATGATGGCCTCCATGTTGTTGATTGCCCGGTGCAGATTTCAATTGGCCTCCCCGTCCGGATCAGCCATTAATATTTACGCAAGGCCTGCTTGGGCTTTTTTCCCTGCGAAAAATCTTCCTGCCCGGTATTCGAAAAATCATAATAGGCAGCGTTCAAATAGCGCGCGACATCGGTGATCTCCTCTTCGCTCCAGACCAGGCCGATGTTGGCCTGCCAGCGGCGCACCTGGGCTTTAAGGCTGCTCCAGTCGGTCGCCAGCTTCTGCTTGCGCCAATGAACTTCCGAGGTGTGGCATGCATTGCAATGTGTCGAATAAAGCAATTCGCCGCGCTCTTCGCTGTGCTTTACCTGGGCATGCGCCAAGGTATGCGTGCCCCACAAAAGGCACAGTGCAAAAGCCAATTTCCTTGACACAGTCATGAAAAGTCCTCACAGCCTCTGATCGGCCTGCATGGCAGCCTGGCGGGCGTGCAGAAACCAGCGATCCAGCACTACATGGCGGGTAAACCATTTGTTGCCCAGCAATATCCCGGCGAAAAAGTTGCGCATGAATGCCGGCCCGCCGTCTGGTGCCGCCGCAGCGCCAAAGCGTGCAACCAGCCGGCTGGCGTAAGGCAGCAGTTGCTCACTGCCGTAGTCTCCCCTGGCTTCCAGGATGGTGGCGGCAGCCATGATGCCCGACTCCACCGCAGGCCGTATTCCTTCGCCGCTTTGCGGGTAGGCCAGCCCGGCCGCATCGCCGACGAGCAGCATGCCGTCATCGATCTGTTTGCGCACCGCATGTCCATATAGCAGGTAGGCATGCCCATGGAAGCTGTCCGGGATGTCCTGTGGAATTCTGCCGCGCTGCTTGAGGAAGTCGCAAAAATGCCTGACCTGTTCCGAAAGACGATGGTTATCCTCCCGGCCCAGTCCGATATTCAGATAATTGCCTTTGCGAAAGCACCAGCCGTATCCCTTCATGTCCTGGCAAAAATAAAGCTCGGGAGTGTCCCCACGCACCTGGCAGGCATCGCGTTGCGCCGGGCTCATCTCGAATTCGATTTCTTTTGCCGCAATTGCGTGCTCGTCCGCCCCGGGATTCGCCCCCATATAGCGCGCCACCGGGCAGAAATGCCCTCCCGCACCGATGACCAGAGGAGTCGAAATGGCATCGTTGACGATCCACTGCTTGCCGTCCCGCCGCAAAGATTCCAGCGCTTGCCCAAGCCGCAGGCGCGCCCCCGAGCGTTGCAACAGATAATCGTCCAGCTCGCGGCGGCGTATGCCATAGCTGACCGTGGCCGGATACCGGGTCACCCTATCACTGCCATCGATCAAACCGGTGCGAAAAGCCGTGATCGGCTGCAGCACATGCTGCCGGCCATAATCTTCGGTATCCAGTTGCAGCGCCTCCACCACCGCCGGGGTAATCCAGCCGGCACAGACCTTGTCGCGCGGGAACAGCACCTTGTCCATCACCATCACATCCATGCCCTGGCGGCGCAGTTGCCATGCGCAGCTCGAGCCCGCCGGGCCGCCCCCGATGATGAGTGCGTCACAGGTTTCCATCGTGCGCTCCCTGGGGGAGATAGAGGTGTTGCCGGGTCCATGGAATCTGGTTATGACCTGCGCGGGCGAAGGACACCTGGAACAGTTGCATGCCTCCGGCCTTGAAGGCCGTGAGCGATCCGGCGAGATAGAGGCGCCATGCCCGCACAAATGCCGGATCGAACATTTCTGTCACGCGGTCGATATTATCCTCATACCGCTGCAGCCAGTGCTCCAGGGTCTTGGCATAGTGCAGCCGCAAATTCTCCACATCCAGAACCGAAAAATCGAAAGGCTCGAAGATCTGCATCATTTGCGCCAGGCTCGGCGGGCAGGCGCCGGGGAAAATGTGGCGCTCGGTCCATGCGTCCATCGGGCGGGGGTAATTCAGGCCTATGCTATGGATCAGTCCGCGCCCGCTCTGCTTGAGGCTGCGGTCGATGACCGCCCCCAACTCCTGATAATGGTTCATCCCCACATGCTCGAGCATGCCGACGGAGGCAAACGCATCGAACTCGCCGTGCAGGTTGCGGTAGTCGTCCTCGATGAACTCGACCTGCCCGTCCAGCCCTTCGGCGCGAGCGCGTTGCCGGGCGAAGGCAATCTGCTCTGTGGAGATGTTGTAGGCTGTCACCGTCACACCGTAGTGTTTGGCCATATGCAACGCCAATGCCCCCCAGCCGCAGCCCGCTTCCACCACTTTTTCGCCCGGCTGCAAACGCAGTTTGCGGCATATATGATCCAGCTTTGCAATCTGGGCATCTTCAAGATTGGTGTCCGGGCTGGGGAAATACGCGCAGGTGTACACCATCCGTTCATCGAGCCAGAGTTTGTAAAAGTCGTTGCCGATATCGTAGTGGTGGTGGATGTTGCAGCGCGCTCCGGAGAGGGTACTGCACCGTGCGTCGTAGAACGGAGCCAACAGTTTTTTCCCGATCTTGCCATGGCTGGCCAACGGCCAGACCCGATAGACCGCATCGAGAAAATCCAGCAGATTCCCCTGCACCTCTATGCGCTGGGCCGAGTACAACTCGCCGAAGTAGAGCTCGGGGTCGGTGACCAGTTTCAATAATGCACCACGGTCGCGAATGAGCACCTGCGCTACCGTGTTCTCATCATGATTCGAAATTTCCTGCCCATTCCACAGCACAATTTGCACGGGCGGATTGCCTATGGCGCGCATCATTCTCTCCAACAGCAGCTTTTCCGTCGCAAAGACCATATTGCCGAAAGTTTGCCGCTGTTCTGCCGCCGGCGCCGGACAGGAGAATCCGCCGCTTATCGGTTTGCTTGAAGACTCCGCCTGTTCCTGTCTCATGCTTTGGCTCCTCGCAATCATGTCGTGCTGCCATCAAATCCGTCTGCCATGACCCGCTTAAACGCTGTGCCTATCCGTTTACTCCTTCAGTGCGTCCAGTTCACGCGCAACAGATTTTGTTCCGGGTTGTAGTGATATTGCAATTCGCCCTGATAGGCATGATGCAACGCTTCGCCGATGCCGCGGGCCAGATGAATGTCGGTCGTGGTCACCAGCGTCGCGCCATCTTTTTCTTCCACCGCCATGATGCGTTTGAGCGGGTGTTCCGCCCGTTCGTGTTTTTCATGGTTATGCACGAGATGCATGATTTCGTCGCGATGGGATTGGAAAAACTCTCCCTTCATGGTAAGGAAACCGGCGGGATATTGGTCGTGGATGCGATGGCAGGCAGGGCAGGTTTCCCGATGCGCGTTTGCCGGGGCCTGAAGCCACTGCCAGCGGCCTTCATGAAAGACTGCGCCGCATTGCGGGCAGACGGTCGGCTCCGGCAGCTTGACCTTTGCTTTGTAGGCATCGTGCACTTGCTCCTGGAAGATGCCGTCGTGGCGCTGGATTTGGCGGAAGCCGCCGGGAATAGTTGTGTGGCTCATGATAATTTTCCTTTGGTTGATCGCATGGTTGGCTGAATTTTTTGTTTCACAGGCGCGTTCGCTACATTTCCATCCCCCCCATAACATCAGGTTGCTTCATGTCCTTCGGCAGCTCCGCAACCATCGCGTCCGTGGTGAGAATCAGGCTGGCTATCGAAGCGGCATTCTGCAACGCGCTGCGCGTCACCTTGGCAGGGTCGAGGACACCCATTTCGATCAGATCGCCGTATTCCTCGGAGGCGGCGTTGTAGCCGAAGCTGCCCTCGCCCTCCAGCACCTTGTTCAGCACCACCGAAGGTTCGCCGCCGGCGTTGGCAACGATCTGGCGCAGCGGCTCTTCCAATGCGCGCAGCACGATCTGGATGCCGGCATCCTGCTCGCTGTTGTCGCCCTGCAACGCGGCCACTGCCGCTCTGACCCTCAGCAGCGCCACCCCGCCGCCGGGCAGGATGCCCTCCTCGACCGCCGCGCGGGTCGCATGCAGCGCGTCTTCGATGCGCGTTTTCTTTTCTTTCATTCCGGTTTCGGTGGCCGCGCCGACCTTGATCACCGCGACGCCGCCGGAAAGCTTGGCGGCGCGCTCCTGCAATTTTTCCTTGTCGTATTTGCTGGTCGCCTCATCGATCTGTTTGCGGATTTGCCTGATGCGGTTCTGGATTATTTCCGGATCGCCTGCGCCGCCGATCAGCGTGGTGTCATCCTTGCCCACTTCCACGCGCTTGGCCTGACCGAGGTTTTTCAGCGTGACCTTCTCCAATGTGAGACCGATCTCATCGGCAATCACCTCACCACCAGTGAGGATGGCGATGTCCTCCAGCATGGCGCGGCGGCGGTCGCCGAAACCCGGCGCCTTGACCGCGGCGGTTTTCAAAATACCGCGAATGTGGTTGATCACCAGCGTCGCCAGCGCTTCGCCCTCGACATCTTCGGCAATGATCAGCAGCGGCCGCCCTGCCTTGGTGATCTGCTCCAGCAGCGGCAGCAAGTCGCGAATGTTGCCGATCTTCTTGTCGTAGAGCAGGATATAAGGCTCATCCAGCGCCACGATCTGCTTGTCGGGGTTGTTGATGAAGTAAGGCGAAAGATAGCCGCGGTCGAACTGCATCCCTTCCACCACTTCCAGCTCGTTTTGCAGGCTCTTGCCGTCTTCGATTGTGATTGCGCCTTCCTTGCCGACCTTCTCCATGGCCTGCGCGATGATCTCGCCGACAGCGGCATCGGCATTGGCGGAGATGGCGCCGACTTGGGATATCTCCCGGTTCGTCGTGCATGGCCGGGAAATCTTGCGCAGTTCATCAACGGTCGCGGCAACCGCCTTGTCGATGCCGCGCTTCAAGTCCATCGGGTTCATCCCGGCCGCAACGAACTTCATGCCTTCGCGCACGATCGCCTGCGCCAGCACGGTGGCGGTGGTCGTGCCGTCGCCCGCCATATCTGAAGTCTTGCTGGCAACCTCCTTAACCATCTGCGCGCCCATGTTCTCGAACTTGCCCGCGAGCTCGATCTCCTTCGCCACGACGACGCCGGAATTGGCGACGAGCGGCGGGCCATAAGCGCGCTCCAGAATGACGTTGCGGCCTCGCGGACCGAGCGTCACCTTGACCGCATCCGCCAGGACATTCACGCCATCGATGATCCTGGCGCGGGCTGCATCATGAAACAAAACCTGTTTTGCCGACAAGGGACTCTCCAGAATGAATGCTGCGCGGGTTGGTGTGGATTTACAGCACGACTATGACGTCTGCTTCCCGCATGACGAGTAGTTTCTCAATCCCCGATTTCACTTACCGGCCGGTAACATTAGGGAAACGCAGGTTTAATCCGTTCGTAGTGAACCTGATGATTTAATCTGCGTTTCCTCGGTGAAAAATGAAAAATCAACGTTGCGGCTAAACGGCCTGAATGTTGGAGGCTTGCTTGCCCTTGGGGCCTTGTGTCACGTCAAAGCTAACCTTTTGGCCTTCCTTGAGCGACTTGAAGCCGCCCATGTTGATCGCGGAAAAGTGTGCGAACAAATCATCGCTGCCATCATCGGGAGTGACAAAACCGAAACCCTTTGCGTCGTTAAACCATTTAACTGTACCAGTTGCCATGTGACCAACTCCTTGCTTGAAAAACAGGGAAACCCCCTGCGGGTTCTTTACGACACCGAAACTTCAATTGCCTTGGGCTTGGCCTTCGCGGACTTGGCCAGCGTGACGTTGAGCATGCCGTCCTTGAATTCGGCTTTCACGGAGTTTTCATCGGCATCGTCCGGCACCCTGAAGCTGCGCACAAAGCTGCCGTAGGAACGCTCGATACGGTGGAACTTCTTGCCCTTTTCTTCCTTCTCCTGCTTGCGTTCACCCTGAATGGTGAGCATGCCGTCCTGAATGGTGACCTTGACATCCTCTTTCTTCACGCCGGGAATTTCGCCCTTGATCAGATATTCGCTGTCCGTCTCGCTGATGTCGACGGAAGGCGCCCAGTCCGCCACTGCCAGCATGTTTTGGCCAGATTCGCTGCGCGCCAGTGATTGGCCGAAGATACGATTCAAGCGGTTGGTAACATCTTCCAGTTCCCTGAAGGGATCCCATTTAACCAGGTTCATGACAGTTCTCCTCTTTGAGCGGCTTCAAAACAATCCTCGCGCCAACTACAGTCAACCTGGTCGCATTCTCCGGCATAAGCGCTGGCAAAACAGTCGAAATTACCCTCCTCCGCCTGAATTGATCTGATCAGCTCGGTTTTTGAAAGCTTGCCGGGATTGATACCTTGTGACTTGGCGATGCCGCGCACCTCTTCCATTTTCATGATGGTTCTCCTTGGTAAGTTGCAGTTACGGTTAAATCCAACAATGAACAGATATCATCTAATTTGCCACATGCTCCGAACGATTGGTTATGGGTCTGACAAACCATGCACCGATTTCTTGTGCGCGATGCCGCATGAAAAACCCGCCACCCTGATAGGCTCGTCACTTCCGAAGCCATGAATGGCTCCGTTCAATTGCGCTCCATCCGGGGTCGGCGTACCCGCCTTCATATCGTGCCCCGCCATTGCCATCAGAATATGATCGATCTCCTCGGGTTGGGTGAGATTTTGGCTCATGACATTTCCTTTCAAATTTGGCAGCGGATTGCATCAGACGACAACAGTTATAACTATGTATGCGCAGACCCAAAACTTCCGTGCGGCAGCACACATATTCCGTGCCGCCCGTCCTGAGTGCAGTCGAAGGGCTCAACACAAACGGTTTTTGATGTTTTTCAACCTCTTGTTAACAACACTTGAAACGGGGATGAACTATGGCGCGCCAAACATGGCAAACACATCAGGAGATGCTGATTTGCTATCGGCAAAGAGAGAGGGTGCAGTAGGAATTTCCCTAAACCGGACAAGCCGGAACCAAAAATGGGGAGATGTCTTCCCGTAGGTTGGGCAAAGCGCAGCGTGCCCAACGAATGAAAATGCCGTTGTTAATGTTCAATAAACACAAGATTCTTGTCATGTTTTGAGATCATTTGGTTGATAAGAGACTAACGAAGGGAATCGAAAAACGATCAATCGGCCAGCTTGTGTTGCACGGCATAGCGCACCAGGTCCGCCACATTGCGGAGATGCATCTTTTCCATCAAGTGGGTTTTATGGGTGCTGACCGTCTTGTTGCTGATGAACAATTGCCCGGCGATTTCATTGACACTCCTGCCGGCGACCAGCAGGCGGAACACCTCAAGCTCGCGATCCGAAAGCAGAGTATGCGGCAGTTTGAGTTGCGGAAACGCGCTGTCAAATGCCATCTGTTCGGCTATCTCCGGGTCGATATATTGGCCGCCGCCGCTCACCTTGCGAATAGCCTCCATCAGCATTTTTGGATTGCTGTTCTTGGTGAAATAGCCTGAGGCTCCGGCCTTGAATGTGCCGTTTGCCACATGAGCTTCGTTGTGCATGCTGTAGACCAGGATGGGCAGGGCCGGCCGGCATGCCTTGACGAGCCCGATCAATTCGCTGCCGCTAACGCCGGGCATGTTTATATCGAGCAACAGCAGGTCAAAAATGCCGCCGCGCACCTGCTGCAACACCTCCGGGCCGTTGGTGGCCTCTGCGGCTATTTCGATATCCAGCGTCAGCGCAATGAGTTGCCTCAATCCCTCGCGCACGATTTCATGATCATCGGCAATCAACAGGCGAATCATTTACTGTCTCCGTTCGGTTTGGTTGGCATGCGGATGGTAACCGCGGTTCCTGTAGGCGCGCGACACTCTCCACCGCCAGCAGGATCAACTGCTTGCCGTCGGTGCTGCCGGCAATGCGGCGGGCGTTAAGCAGCATCTTGTGGTGGCCGATGGCGGGGAAATCGTGCTCCACCAGATAGCCGTCGAAACTCTGGTCGCGCGGCAGGATATTTTCCAGCAATTCGCGCAATGAAGGGATGTCCCACTGACGGTTGCCCAGCTCGTAGATCGGCTGGCCCACGGTGTCTTCCGGCGTGACGAAAAAGCGCTCGTAAAACGAGCGGCTGGCGCAGATCACTTTCAGGGCGCTATCCAGCACGAGGAGCGGTTCGCGCACCGTATTGACAATGCCTTCGGCCAGTTCCCGCGCCTCCTGCACTGCCGCTTCGGCCGCGACGCGCTGGCTGATATCGGTAAAGGTCAGCACCACGCCATCGATCACGTTGTCCAGCGTGCGGTAGGGCTGGATGCGCGCCAGATACCAGGCGCCGCCAACGGCACGCACTTCGTCTTCCCAAGGCACCAGCGTGTCGAGCACGGTCTGCGCCCTGGCCAGCAGGTCTGCACCTTCGATATCCGACTTGATGTCGCTCAATGGCCTGCCCACATCGGTAGCGACCAGACGATAGGCCCGCGCCGCGTCACGGGTGAAGCGCCGGATAGCCAGATGCTGGTCGAGGAAGATGGTGCCGACATTGACGTTGTCGAGCAGGTTCTTCATGTCGTTCTGCATCCCGGCCAGCTGCTCGATCTTGGCCTGCAATTCGGCATTCACCGTGACCAGTTCCTCGTTCACGGATTGCAGTTCTTCCTTGGAGGTCTCCAGTTCTTCGTTGGTGGATTGGAGTTCCTCGTTGGTGGATTGGAGTTCCTCGTTGGTGGACTTCAATTCCTCGTTGGAGGCCTGCTGTTCCTCGATGGTGGCTTGCAGATTCTCCCTGGTGTAGGCCAGCGCGCGCTCCAGTTCTTCCGCGCGCTGCTGCCCGCTTGCCCCCGGTGCGCCTTTGCCGTGCCCCGGTTTGCCATGTCCGGGATATCCATGCCCGGCCAGGCCGGGCGCCAATTTCTCGGACACCAATTTTTCGGACAGGGGCTGCGCCATATCCTGAAAACTCACCAGCAGCAATTTTTCGCCGCTGTCCTGTGTGGGCAGCGGGCGCACGTTGAGATTCACCAGCTGAAAATGGCCATTGGTCTTGACCGATACTTCCCGACTCTGGAACGCCGCACCCTTATCGGCAAATTCCGATTCGGCCGCTTCTGAACCGGCGGCGGCGAGAAGCAGCACGGCGCGCAATTCCAGTTGCAGGCCCTCGCGCGCCATTTCGATCACATTGAGCGTCGCCTGTCCGGGCGCCGGGCGCAGATATTTGCCGGTATCGCCATGCACGTAGAGGATATTGCCCTTCACGTCCGTCACCACCGAGGCTGGCGCGTAGGACTGCAGCAGCGCCCGTTTGGTCAGTTCGGCAAAATTGATTTCCCTGGTCTTTTTTACCATTTCGTCCGCCCCTTTCGCGTTGGCGTTTTTGGTCCAGACCAGCCCTCCGGCCATCACCGCGCGGGTAGAAGCCATGCTGCCTACGGCCCGGTAGAATTTCCACTTGCGGTTGAGCGGCACGAACAACTCGGGATGGTTGGCGATGCCCTCCGAGGGGGAAAGAAACAGCACGCCGCCCGGTTTCAGCGCGTAGTGGAAAGCCGGGATCAGGCGGTTCTGGATTTCCGGCTCGAGATAGATCATCAAGTTGCGGCAACTGAGCAGGTCGAGCCGGGTGAAAGGCGGATCCTTGATCACGTTCTGGATCGCGAACACCACCATCTCGCGGATATTTTTCTTCACGCGGTAGCCCGCATCGTCCTTGACGAAGAAACGGCGCAGCCGCTCCGGATGGACATCCTGCGCGATATTGGGCGGGTAGGCGCCGGCGCGCGCCACGGCGATGGCGTCATCGTCGAGGTCGGTGGCGTAGAGCAGCACCTTGAATTCCCGATGGGTCTCGTCCATGAATTCGCGCAGCAGGATCGCGATGGAATAGGCCTCCTCGCCGGTCGCACAGCCTGCCACCCAGACGCGGAACACATAGTCTTCCGGCTTGTCCGCGAACAGTTGCGGCAGAATGTCCTGCTTCAGCGCGTCAAAGGCCTCCGGGTCGCGGAAAAAATTGGTGACGTTGATCAGCAGTTCCTTGAACAGCGCTTGCGCCTCGGCCGGATGTTCCCTGAGATAGCGCGCATATACCTCCCTGTCCTCGATGTCGTGCATCGACATGCGCCGCTCGATGCGGCGGCCGATGGTGCTCTTCTTGTATTGGGTGAAATCGTGGCCGGTGGCGCTGCGCAACTGCATCAGGATGCGGTTCAGCCCGCCGGTTACGGTGGTGGATGCCGCCGGCGGCTGGTTCAGGGCGCGTATGCCGGACAGCAACGCTTCCGGCATTTTCTCCACCGGCAGGACATGGGTGGCGTAGCCGGCGTTGATGGCGCTGTTCGGCATGCCGTCGTATTTCGCCGTGGCCGGTTCCTGCACCAGCGAGACGCCGCCCGCGCCGAGTATCGCGCGCAGCCCCAGCGTGCCGTCGGTGCCGGTGCCGGAGAGGATGATGCCGATAGCCTGTTCGCCCTGATCCTCGGCCAGGGAACGCAGGAAGGCGTCAATCGGCATGCGCTGCCCGCGCGGTTGCTCCGGCACGCTCAGTTGCAGCGCACCGTGGAAAATCGCCATGTCGCGGTTGGGCGGGATCACATACACGCTGTTGGGCGCCACCTTCATCTGGTCTTGTATTTCAAACACCGGCATGGTGGTGCTGCGCTGCAGGATTTCGGTGAGAATGCTGGCGTGGCCCGGATCGAGATGCGACACCAGCACAAAGGCCATGCCGCTGTCGGGTGGAGCCTTGCGGAAGAACTGCTCGAAGGCCTCCAGCCCGCCGGCGGAAGCGCCGATGCCGACGATGGGAAAACCAGCGGTGTGTGCTTCCGGGGCAGCGGGTTGGTCCGGGGTTACGGATTTATTTTTTGGGGCCTTGATCTTCTTGATAACCACTACGATTCCTTAATATAGAAAACTTGAGCGTGTGAGTGCGTATCCGTGGGAACTCATCATCCGGAATCGCGGGCGTCTCGCCCGCATGCGGACGGGGACGTCCGCACTCCCGGGCACAAGCTGCGCTCCTTTGTTCCACATGGAAACGATGACAATCTGCAAGGCCGGCAGGATGGATATTTAATATTCTAATCTCTTACCAGTTAATTGATCTCAAATTAACGGAAAACAGCGTTGAGCCACACGCCCATCAGCACCCCGGTCAGCCAGAAATGCCACGCACGTCATGCTCCAGCCGATTCATGAAACCGGATCAAATTGCCGCCGGCCTCTTTGGCTTGATACATCGCCATATCCGCCCACTTGATGATTTCTTCCGTTCTGGCCGCGTGATTGATGAACAGCGCCACACCGATACTCGACGTGCAACGATACTCGACGGTGGTTTCCGTTTTTACCTCGCGCTCAAGTTTCAGCGTATAGGATTTGGCCAGTGCGGCACGGATTTTTTCGGCGACGATACCGGCCTGCGTGGCGGATTCGGCTTTGTCCACATCCAGTTCACCGAGCATCACCAGAAACTCATCGCCGCCGAAACGCGCGACGGTGTCCATCTCGCGCACGCAACTGGTAAGGCGCTGCGCCACTTCCACCAGCAGCAAATCGCCCACATCATGTCCGTATGTGTCATTGAGCGGTTTGAATTTATCCATATCCAGGAACATCAGCGCACCATAGCGGCCACTGCGTTTGCTGGTAGCCATGGCTTGTACCAGCCGGTCGTTCAGCAAACGGCGGTTGGGGAGTTGCGTCAAGGTATCGTAGAAAGCCAGCGCGCGAATCTGCTCCTCGGCCTGCCTGCGCACGGTAATGTCGTGCATCATGCCGACGTAGTGGGTGGCCTCTCCGGCATTCCCCTTCACCGCAGTGATGGTGAGCTGCTCTGGAAACACGTCACCGTTTTTGCGCCGGTTCCAGATTTCGCCCTGCCATGCGCCGGTGCGCAGGATGCTCTCCCACATCGCGGCATAAAAGGCCGCGTCATGGCGGCCCGAACTGAGCAGGTGCGGTGTCTGGCCGACTGCTTCCTCTGCCGTGTAACCGGTGATCCTGGTGAAGGCGCGGTTGACGCACAGAATTACGTTCCGGGCATTGGTGACTATTATGCCGTCCTGGGATTCAAAGGCGGTGGCGGCGATGCGAAGCTCTGTCTCAGCCTGTTTGCGCTCGGTGATGTCGGACAGCACGATGCGCACCACGAGCTCCTTGCCATCTTTTTTCAGGCGCAGGCAATCCAACTGGGCGTAAAAACGGGAACCGTCGCCGCGCTGGAGTGCCAGTTCACAACTCAGTTTATTGTCGTTTTTCAGCACAGACATGAAATGGCGATGCCAGCGGTCGCGGTCCTCCCTGGCAACGAAAGGGGTGAAGCGGTGGTGCGGTAGTTTGTTGCGCTCCACCCCGAGCAGCGCGGCGCCGGTGAGGTTGACTTCGTCGATCATGGCCTCGTGGCTGAGGGTGAGATAGCCGACCGGGGCGAAGTCATAAAAATCCACGTAGCGGTCGCGGGATTTTTCCAGTTCAAGCTGCGCCTGCCGCAATTGCTCGTTCTGCATCTCCAGCTCGATCTGGTATATCTGAAGTTCATGCAGGAGAATCTCCGGGGGGCGCGGCCTCGGCTTCGGCGCATGGCTGAACTGCGCCTCGGCGGCAGTGCGCAACGGGTCTTGATTGCCTGGCTTCTTGCTCATGGCGCCTCCTTGCATCTACGGACTGTTAAACCGAGGGAACATATCATCCGGGATCGCGGGCGCGAAATGCGCCGCGTGTGGCTCCCGCCCACCGTTCGCCTCGACCCTTCGGCTACGTTCAGGACTAACGGGCATGGCAAATATGCCGCCTTTGATGATGAAACCCGTCATGCCCGTTTCCCTCTCCCCAACCCTCGCCCGCAAGCGGGCGAGGGGGCGAACGAATCGCTACGCGAGTTTCGTTAAAGGCCTTGTCGAAGGGTGCCGAGCATCGCCTCGACATCGACTATCTTGTCGCGGGGAGCACCGCGCCGCGCCCCGCGCGCCACCTCCACGTCATCGAGTTGCTTCCAGTCGTCGAATGAGACGACCTGTATACCGCGCGCGCGCAACAGGGAATCGATCGCCTCGCGCTCCGGAAGCTCGCGCGCCTCGAGTCCGGCGCCATCGGCGATCATATACTCGACAACATGGGCAGACGCGCCCTTGTGCGAGCCGATGAGCCCCTGCGGCCCGGTGCGCGCCCAGCCGACGACATATTCGTTGGCAATCGCGGTGCGGCTGACGGGATCGACGACGCGCCCGTCTTCGTTGGCGATGACCCGCGCTGTTTCATCGTAGGGGACACCGGCAATCCGCTCGGCGGCAAAACCGATCGCCGGCAACACCATGCCGACATCGAGAACTTCAATCTCGCCGGTGCCGCGCGCGCGGACCGTGCCGTCCGGCTGAACCTCGAGGCGGTTTTTCTCGAGAGCGAGGCCGGCCACTTTGCCGTCCGCGCCGGCGATCACCTCGGTCGGCGAGACGCGGAAGCGGAAGTGGAGTTTTTTCGCCTTTGCATCAGGCTGCCGCGCGGCGTAGGACTGGAGTATCTTCAGGTTCTTTTCCTGCTGCGTATTGCCCGCAGCTTCCGGAATAACGCAGCCCGCCAGTTCTTCCGGATCAACGACCGGGTCGACATTTTCCATCTCGCCGAATTCCTTGAGTTCGGGCGGCGTGAACGAGGCTTGCTCCGGACCGCGCCGCCCGAGAATAAATACCTCACGCACCCGGCTGTTGCGCAGAGCCTCCAGCGCATGTGCGGCAATGTCGGTCTTTTCGAGTTCGGCAGACGTGCACAGCAGTATCCGGGCGGCATCGATGGCGACGTTGCCGTTGCCCACCACCGCGACACGGGACACCGACAAGTCGATCTTCGCGTGACGGTAATCGGGATGCCCGTTGTACCAACCGATAAACACCGCCGCCGGCGTGCAGCGCGCTATGCCTTCACACGGAATGCCGAGACGGCGGTCGGCCTCGTTGCCCACTGCGTAGACGATCTGGTGGTAGTGCTGGCGCAGATCCTCCACCGTCACGTCGCGCCCGAGGCACACATTGCCCAGAAACCTGAAGGTGGGCCGCGCGGCGGTCTTTTCGAAAACGCGGGTGACGGCTTTAATATTCTGATGGTCGGGCGCGACGCCTCCCCGCACCAGCCCGTACGGGGTGGGGAGACGATCGAACATGTCGACATGGACTACGGTATCGGTGCGCTTGAGCAGCGCCTCCGCAGCGTAGAAGCCGGCAGGCCCGGAACCGATGATTGCGACACGCATGAACTACCTCCACGGCGAGAAATTGTGTCTCGTATACTACACTTTCAGCACCTGAATGACCGGAACGATATTCGCCATTCGTGAACGGCAAGTTTGTATCATCCTAAAAAACGCAGTTGGTGATGAATGTCATATTTATTCAGGATATTGCATTGCTTTTGTAGGTGCGAATTCATTCGCACCTAACTTCTTGTTCGTGCGAATGAATTCGCACCTACGTCCACTTCAACTACGGTTTCCAGGAGCATCCCGCCTGACCGCCATTGATATGGAGGCTGCCAGCGGTTAGGATGTTACAACATAATGCTTCCGGGGCAATTTCCGCTGCAATAGAACATACTGTCCGCCAATACCTGCATGCCAAATATCAGGCTGCCGGATGTCAGGCTTTCACCGCAGCATAACGCCGATGCTGCTACCGAAACAGGCCTGTACGCTGAATAGAGAGGAATGGAAATGCAAATCCGCAAAATGTTTCATGCCGTTCGGCCATTCATCTCGGCCGTGGCGGTCATTGCTACCGGAGCGGTACTCGTTTTTGCGATTTACTTTACCGAGCTTGGCCATCAATGGACTACGTTTCTGGCCGGAATTCTGGTGGCAGCGATACTTGCGGAGGCAACCCGCCTGTCGCGTGCGGAGTGGGTCCTTATGCGCCGCACGGCGCAATTGTCGTCATTAAAAGACAAGTTCGAACGTGAAATGCAACTGCGCAAAAAAGCCGAAGAGGCGGTTGCCGCCAGCAAACCGAGGCTGCATTTGATCGACGAGGTATTGCCGATCATGGTTGCACTGATAGATGTCGAGGGACGCTGCCAATATCACAACCGGGCATTTATGGACTGGTTGCGCCTGCGGCCGGAACAGATCAATGGCCGGCATATGCGCGAAGTACTGGGCGCCAAGGTCTACCAGGAAACGGCGACCGCAGTCCGTCAGTCCCTGGATGGGCATCCCGTGCATTATGAACGGACGCAGATGATGCCGGATGGCGCAGTCTACCGGCTGTCCGTTGATCATCTCCCTCAATTTGGCGAGGATGGCAAAGTTACCGGGTTCTATATGTTGGTCAAGGACATCACCTCACCCGGTGATGTGCGCATGCCCGCTCCCGCAAGCCCGAGCGGTGCCGGCAGCGCCGCCGCGCCGGTTTTTGTTCAGGAGAGGAAGGCTGGCCAAGTCATGGCCGTGGACTCTTCCGCCGATCAGAATGATGTCAGCAGCCGGATCATGACTGCAATCGAAAAGGGCGAATTTCGCCTGTTTTGCCAGCTGATTTCCCCCCTGGCAGTCAATTCCGGTGCAACCGAGCACTACGAGATTCTGGTTCGGCTGATGGAAGAAGAGGAAGGCATGATGCCGCCGGGGGAGTTTTTTCCGCTTGCCGAGAAATATGGCCTCATGCCGCATCTGGACCGGTGGGTTGTGCAGCATGTTGCGGAATGTGTTTCCCGTCAAAATTCACCGGATGAAAAACGGGACAGGCCGATGTTCTTCATCAACATGTCGGCGGCTACGATCGGCGATCCCGGCTTCCCGGAATTCCTGCAGTTGACTCTGCTGGAACACGGCGTGCCCGGCGCCGCCTTATGCTTCGAGATACCGAATTCGGAACTCGCCTCGAGAACTTCAGTGGTTGCCGAATTTGCGCGGCGGGTCAGGCAGTGCGGCTGTCGTGTTGCGCTCAGCGGCTTTGGCCGGGACCGGATTTTATTCGACCTGATTCGGGGCTTCCAGGTGGAATTCCTGAAAATTGACGGCGGCCTCATTTTCAATATGCATCGCGATCCCGCGGACCTCGCCAAGATAACGACCATAAACCGGGTGGCAAAAAATATCGGTGTAAAAACTGTTGCGGAATTGGTGGAGAGCGAAGAATCCATCGCAAAGCTAAGAGAAATCGGCATTGATTTTGCGCAGGGTTTTGGCATCTCGCGACCGCGGCCTCTGGCGGAGTAGGCTCCAGAATTCCATCTCCCTAAGCCGGACGAGCCGGAACCAAAATGTAGGGTGGATAAAGCGCGTAGCGCGTATCCACCAATCCGCATGGACAATCCATTGGTGGAAACGCTACGCTTTTTCCACCCTACATAAATCTACCTGGAAAGCCACGCCAGTGCTTGATTCACGATGTATTCTTGTCACAAATTGCGAAGACTTAACTGGTAAGAGACTAAGCCGGACAAGCCGGAACCAGAAATGGGGAGATGTCTTCCCTACACAATGATCGTTCGACCCATTGTCAATGTTCAATAAACACAAGATTCTTGTCATGTTTTTTGATCATTTGGTTGATAAGAGACTGATATGTATTGACCTGTCAAATTTTCCCGAATATTTTTAAATCATAGTCCAGTGTGTGGGTAGCAGAACGGACGGCATGCCGACGGTTGATCAGTCTGATATGCGCGGGTTGGTTACCGCATGAC
>Ga0209317_1001010_pt1 | contig 27840 bp, 26 predicted proteins | sample RifGroB2_FD_183994 | JGI IMG/M metagenome (GOLD analysis project Ga0209317, IMG submission 183994) | Soil microbial communities from Rifle, Colorado, USA - Groundwater B2 (SPAdes) (version 2) | ecosystem: Environmental > Terrestrial > Soil > Unclassified | place: Rifle, Colorado | collected...
TGTAGGAGAAGCGGAAAGGGTCAACCTGTCGCCGTTATCCGAAGGAGTAGGACAAGATGACTACGCTCGTAGACGCTGTTTCTGTAGGTTCTTTGGACGCGGGTTCGACTCCCGCCACCTCCACCAATTAAAGGTCCACCAAGGACCGGAGTAGTGCAAAAGCCCCGCCAAAACGGGGCTTTTTCTTTGTCTGGCGTCCAGCTTTGTGCTGGTTTTTCTGTTGACATCCGGGGGTATTGGGGGTAGAAAAGGCCGCAAATACCCCCTGTTGAAAACCGATACCCCCAGGAGGCCCAGTATGGCACTTGCTGACGTGAAGGTGAGAAACGCAAAGCCCGGAGATAAGCAGATCAAGCTAACAGACGGCGACGGCATGTATCTGCTCATTACTCCCAGCGGAGGCAAGTGCTAGCGTCTCAAGTATCGTGTTGAGGGAAAGGAAAAGGTGCTGGCCCTCGGCACCTACCCGGAAGTATCGCTTTCAGAGGCAAGGGAGAAGCGAGCCGCAGCAAGAAAGCAGTTAGCTAACGGGATTGATCCGGGAGCCGTAAAGAAGGCAAAGAAGGCCGCAGCGGTTGCCGAGCTTGAAAATAGCTTTGAAGTGGTGGCGCGGGAATGGCACGAGAAATTCAAATCGACCTGGACCGAAGGCCACGCCGACACCATCATGAGCAGGCTTGAGCAAAACATCTTCCCTTGGCTAGGAAAAATGAGCATCAGGGAGATCGAAGCACCTGATGTGCTATCTGCCCTGCGCAGGGTGGAAGCGCGGGGAGCACTGGAGACCGCGCACAGAGTAAAAACAATCTGCGGGCAAATATTCCGGTATGCCATTGCTACCGGTAGAGCAAAGCGGGACGTTGCCGCAGACCTGAAAGGGGCGCTGCCGCCAGCGATAGCGCGACACCATGCAGCGGTGACGGACCCCAAAGAGGTAGCCCCGCTACTGCGTGCTATTGAGGGATACAAGGGCGTTTTTGTCGTTCGCAGTGCGCTGCAACTGGCGGCGCTCTTTTTCGTGCGCCCAGGTGAACTAAGGTTAGCGGAATGGGCTGAGGTCGATTTTGAGTCGGCACAGTGGAACATCCCCGCCGACCGGATGAAGATGAAGCAGCCGCACATCGTCCCCTTGGCATCCCAGGCCCTGGAGATCCTACGCGACCTCCACCAGTTGACAGGAGGGGGGCGTTACCTGTTCCCCAGTGTCAGAACCCGGTTGCGCCCCATGAGCGACAATACCGTCAATGCAGCGCTCAGGCGTCTAGGGTATGAGCGGGACGAAATGACCGGCCACGGCTTCAGGGCAATGGCGCGGACCATCCTTGACGAGGTGCTACAATTCCGCCCTGACTTCATCGAGCACCAGTTAGCTCATGCAGTGAAAGACCCGAACGGCAGGGCATACAACCGGACGGCGCACCTTGCCCAGCGGCGCGAAATGATGCAGGCGTGGGCGGATTACCTGGACGAGCTGAGAGCCACGGCTTAGCCTCTTTCCTGTAACGACAAGGCCCTCAGGCGCACTACTGGGGGCTTTCTTATTCTCTTGACGCTTCCACTTCCTTGCTCTAGTTCTTCCTTCCTATAATTGTTTTGAAGTAGACACTAATGGTTTGAGTATGGTACAAAATTTAGCTTCAGTTAACGATGGTCGAAAGGAGAGGAAGGAATGGCAAAGTTTAAGAAGGGTGATGTTGTTCAGCTCAAAAGCGGTGGGGTTTCAATGACAGTGGCCGATGTAGACGACTACTCGAACCAGGGCAAGAGTGAAAACGGCGTGAAATGTGTTTGGCAAGAAGGGGCGAAACACTTCGAAGAAGTTTATGATGAGGAGGTTCTTCAGCTTGCCCCGGCTCGTGGTATCGGAGCCGGAAGCGCGACAGTGAACGTAAACAATAGACGAAAATGGTAGTACAGAAAGGCCCCCAGGTTCAAAACTGGGGGCCTTTCTGCTCCTAATGGTGTTACCGCTCTTCCCCCCTATCAGCCCTCATTCCGCGCCCCGCTTGCATCTCACCCTAAAAACTACACTACCGCAGTAAAAAACAAGGGAGATATTTAACCAAGCTGCACGGTGTGTAATCTCCTGTCCCTGCCCTGTTAAGACCTTCCCTTTTCGGCCCCATCCCCCCGCTCGATACGGGGAGTTCCCGCACCCTCCCCTCCCTAGCCCAAAGATACATACCAAGCCCCCCTCAAAAAAATTTAAAATTTCTTGTTACTTCATTAAGAATATCCGCCCCCCTCCCCGTATATAACGTCTGTGAAAGGGAAGAATTTCTTAAAAATTCAAGGAGTAGCACCCACATGGACCAGACCAAAATGATTAACGACCTCATCAACAAGTACCAGGACACCCCGGAGATTCAGAGCGACCTAAAGAAGATGCTTCAGTATGCTGAATCCGAGTTCCGGTATTTCTGCCACCAGTTCACGAAAGAGCAACCGCGCCCGGCTCACAGCGACCGCACCAAGGGCGTCAACAGGATCATCTCCGAGATCAGCGAGATCGGCCTGTCAAGAAAGACGCGACTGTTGCAATCGCCGCCGCTGCCGCATCGGCGGTAAAGGGAGAGTAGCAATGTCTGACGCCCCGCTCTTCTTCCTGGTCGGGTACACCGCAACCTTCGCGAACGGTTCCCGGTGCTCCGGTAGCGGTCCCTTCCGTGGTAATACCCCAGCCGATGCTGCAAGAGCGTGTGCCGGGTGGGTCCGCACTAAACAGCCTGAAGCCGAAGACATCACTGTTTCCCCCAGTGCTGTGCCGTGTCCGCCGACGAGATCACCTCGGGGAAGGAACCATACTCCCTACGGCAGCGCCTGACTCCTCAAAAGCCGGAATCACGGCAGTATCAGAAGTGCGCGGGGGATTAGTGGTCCCTCGCTCCCTCCCTGCTCTCCTTCAGGGGGGGGCGCTCCGCCGGTAGCGGCACAGAACCGGCACCCCCAAAACATCAACAGGAGATCATCCCATGTCCATTTTCGATGAAACTAGCCTTGACCAGCTTCACGCCTTGACTGCAAAGCGCCTTGCCGCGATCCGCGAAGAGGGCGCAGACTTCACACTCGTCAACTCGGAGAAGGCGTTCAAGGGGATCATGTCCCAGGACCGCAAGTGCATTACTTTCGACCCGGCAACCCCGGCACACATCGGCGCTCAGTTTGAGCACACGACCGGCGCCTACATCGTCCTGACCGTAACTAACTGTGCAGGCTGCAAACAGTGTGACGTTGCCGCCGTCACCGGCTCCGCTTCGGTCTATCAGAAGGCTATGCAGCGCGGCCCAGGCGGCGCAGTGGTGGCCCTCTCCCCGGCTGGCGTATCGCTACCTATCCTGAAGGACGAGGGCCACAGGATCACGACGCCGTTGCGTTTCGGCAGTCTCAGGGGCGCAGTCCTCAAGACCACTTCCGGCTTTATGGAGGTGACCGGCGCGTTTATCCGTGGGCCGGTCGTAGAACTTCAGGTAAGCCCGTACCAGGAGCCGAAGCAGAAGGCCCTCCCAGGCGGCATTCAGCGCCCCGACTACCTCGACCGCGCCCCAGCCAAAGCTCCCTGGAGCAGCGCTGGCTCCTTCAGTGGGTGGTAGTGGGGGATATTTGCCGGTGTTGCCTCATAGTTATCGGCGTGGTAGCAACCTGTGCGTTACCATGCACTTTACAGCCCGCCCCTCACCATCCTCTTCATCAGAATAAAGGAACCTCAGATGCACCCTAATCCACACTATCGTATGACGAGCGAAGAGCATCAAGCTGCGCTTGAAAAACTGAAGGAGGTCTCTGCACAGCACGGCGGTGACCTTGCTTCAGCTATAACCCGTCTGGCGATTCTCGCTGCTGAGAATCTGAGGAAGCCCGGCACGATCCAGCGCGATTTAAGCCCGCTGCAGTTTGGAGAAGATACGGAACAGTTAGCGAAACAATTGACAGGAGAAGCAAGGGGACGCCGTCTAAATGCGCTGGAAATACTTACAGTCTACTGCAGAACCCATTATCCTGGCTTTAAAGCAATGCCGGGTGCTCCTGGCTTTCGTTGCTACGACCGCGTCCGGCGCTCCCGTCACTTCCCCGAGACATAACTTCCGGGGATAGAGGGGCGTCAGAGATAGAGAATGGGTAGTAGCCTGCCTAAGGCAAACGCGAAAGCATAAAGACGGCTCCTCTGGAAGCAGCTTAGGAGGGTTTGTGTCTTTGAATAAAAGAACCGCCAGAGGCTTCGGCCCCTGGCGGTTTCTACTACTTACGGAAGACTACTTACGGAAGACCTTTAAGAGATGTTGAAGCTTCCTTACGGTATCTTCCAAGGCTGCTGCTAGGTTACCGGCCTGTTTTACCAAGACTGTAATGGCAGCAAGAAACGCCACTATTACAAGCAAGGTATTGTACAACGGGTGCATCTGTGCAACATGTACAACGGAATCAAGCATGTGCCCTCCTTTGAGGAGTTGCACCCTTTGCGTTACGGTGTTTTTCGCTTCACTTTTTGTTTAGAAACATGTATCTTTTCACCTAACAGCAGTTGCGCGGAAAAGGGTGCAACGGGATAGAAGTTGAAGTCGAAGAGCCTTTGCGGGCCGGAATCCCGCTTAGGCTCTTGCCTTTTCTGCGACAGAGGTCCTGTACCTGTGTCAAGGATAGGTGTAGGATGGCACCTTCTGTGTATCTTGTCAAGGGCATATTGGGTGTACCGGGGTGAGGGGCTGGTTGTTTCTCTTATCACCAGGGAATTGAAGAGGTTATGGGGTTGGATAGCTGCTATTTAATTGCTTGACAGATAATACAGCCAATAGAGTTTCTAAGCTTTGATAAGGTTTTTAAGTTTTGATAGAGTTTCTAAGCTTTGATAAGGTTTTAAGTTTTGATAGAGTTTCTAAGCTTTGATAAGGTTTTAAGTTTTGATAGAGTTTCTAAGCTTTGATAAGGTTTTTAAGTTTTGATAGAGTTTCTAAGCTTTGATAAGGTTTTTAAGTTTTGATAGAGTTTCTAAGCTTTGATAAGGTTTCTAAGTTTTGATAAAGTTTCTAAGTTTTGATAAGCCGGACAACTTTTCTATTTGAAAAGGATTCCAAGCACACTCCAGTCTTTAACCTACTGTACTGAAATTTGCTCAGTGCCTAGTGTTCTGAGCGGTTAATTGTATCTAAAAATATAAGGATATGCTATAGTGCCGCTATGGCACGCCCTCAAGAAAACATACTATTGGATGAAGCAGACCGTCAAGCGCTAGAAGCTGTGGTGCGGTCTCATAAGACACCTCAGAGCCGCGCATTACGCGCTCGCATTGTACTGAAAAGCGGTGCAGGCGAGAGCGTAGAATCAATTGCTGCTTCACTTGGAGCATCGACAAAGTCAGTCTACAAGTGGCGTAATAGATTCCTTGAAGCTGGCGTTGATGGACTATTCGATCTTCCACGCTCGGGTCAACCCAAGAAACTTACCGAGAAAGACATAAAGCGGGTGCTGACTCTCACTGTTCAACGCATTCCCCATGAGGCCACTCACTGGAGCGTCCGCCTCATGGCAAAGTGTGCTGGCGTTACCACTTGGCAGGTTCGCCAAATTTGGGAGGCCGCCAATCTGAAGCCGCACCGGCTCCAGACGTTCAAAATAAGCAACGACCCGGACTTTGCCGAGAAGGTCATCGATGTGGTCGGTCTCTACATGAACCCTCCGGACAATGCCGTCGTCCTTTCGGTAGATGAAAAGACGCAGATTCAGGCGCTTGACCGCACCCAGCCAATGCTGCAACTCAAACCAGGACAGGTTGAGCGGAGGACTCACGATTACAAGCGTAACGGCACCACGAGCCTTTATGCCGCCTTCAACATATTGACCGGGGAGGTAACCGGTAGAGTGACTGCTCGGCATCGTGCTAAAGAGTTCCTCGAATTCATGCGACAAGTCGAGCGGTCAACACCAAGAGAGCTCGACCTGCACGTGATCCTCGATAACAGCAGCACCCACAAGACTGCAGAGGTGAACGCTTGGCTCGATAAGCACCCCAGGATAAAGCTTCACTTTACCCCTACCAGCGCGTCTTGGCTCAATGCAGTAGAAGGCTGGTTTGGTCAATTGGAGCGTCGAGCTCTTTACCGAGGTGTCTTTAGCAGTGTCAAAGACCTGAAGGACGAGATCCAGCGCTTCATACGAGTACACAACGCGGTATCTGCAAAGCCATTCAGGTGGACCAAAAGCGCAAAATCCATTATCGAGTCTGTCGAAAGAGCTAAGGAAAACGCCAAAGTTAATGGAAACAACTAACCAAACTGGACACTAGCCCTAATCCCTGTGTCCCGGTCCTCATGGTATGCCGGGATACAGAGCGGCAGGTTTCCGAAGCCGTCAAAGAAGTTCGGACCACGCATAGCAGCATGGGACGTGCAGGACATTCGCACCTTGCTCGAAAAAAGTAGTGTGGTAAATTCAACATCGCTACGGCTCCATCGAACCCGATTAATGGAAAAAATTGGGGGTACTTTTGGGGGTATCCAACTGGCTTGTTGTGATTAAAAGTGTTGGATGAACAGCGAGATACCTTCTCAGTGGGATGGACGCCACCCCACCAACCTTCGCCAAGGCTTCGGTTGGCTCCGCCAGGAGCTAGCCGAAGCCTTTGGTTTTTGGCCAAGGTTGTCCACCGTAGCTGTCCACCGTAGCTGTCCACCGTAGCTGCTTACGCCAGCAAGCGTCAGCGAAGGTGGGCCCTCCCCACAACGTCAAACTTCACCCCGCAACCCGTGGTGGGAGGTGCCTGCCATGAAGTACGTCTACCTGCTGCAAAGCATCCCGCACCCCGACCAGCACTATAGGTCTGACCTCCAACCTGAAGAATAGACTTGCCGCGCACAACGAAGGCAAATCCCACCACACAGCGAAGTATCTCCCCTGGAGGCTAATCACTTATGTAGGTTTTACGGATGAATCCAAAGCGGCCGCATTTGAAAGATATCTGAAGAGCGGCTCTGGTTGTGCCTTCAGAAGAAAGCATCTGATGTGATAATCAGTCCTGTCTTCAAAGCATTTTCAATTGGTGTCGGGTGGTGAACCTGCCTTGCGCACTGCCGGGGCTTTTGTGTTTGAAATAACTAATGTTAAAACGCTTTCAAGTGCAGACGCTGTTGCAGTATAAGCCCATAAGCTGCAACGATCTAATGGGGGATCGGCCAGCGGTTTCGATGACAACTCAAGAGGAAAGACTGTCTAATGGACCTAATATTGGCTACAGCCGTTATCTTCATCATTCTGGCCGTTCTCTCAGCTCTGAAATTGAAGAGACCAAAACAGGATGCAAACCTTGCCTTTGAACCTTGCAAGTTTCTGTTTTCTCCGGCGGAGCGCTCGTTCCTGGGAGTGCTGGAACAATCGCTCGATAGCAGTTACCGGGTGTTTGGTAAAGTCCGGCTTGTGGATGTAGTGCGACCCGTCAAAAATCCCTCCCGTAGTAATCGAACTACTGCTCTGAACAAGATAAGCCAGAAGCATGTGGATTTTGTGATTTGCTCGGCATCGGACCTGGCCATTGTCGGCGTGGTGGAGTTGGATGACAAGTCCCATATCCGCAAAGACAGGGCAGAACGGGATGGTTTTGTCGATACTGCCTTGGCTAGCGCGAAAATCCCGGTACTTCATATACCCGCCCGAAAAGGATATGAGCTGCAGGATGTCCGGTTAAAGCTGGCTGAGGCGTTCAAGATTGGGATGGTGCCATCAGTCAAATCGGTTGCACTTGGTTCTGATTCTGTTCAACCTGGTGTTGTTGAAGCCGCCGAAAAGATGATCCACTCGCCGATTGAAGCCGCTCCCATTTGTCCCAAATGTGAAGCAGAGATGGTTAAGAGACAGGCGAAGACCGGTCCACATGCGGGGAAGTGGTTCTGGGCCTGTCCGGCCTTTCCAAAATGTCGGCAAGTTGTACAGATAGCGTAGATTAACTCTGCGATCGGCATTATGCGGATATCCGAAACGATCTGGAGAGCCATGTGAGATAATTCCAACCGGACAGCGAAGAGCGGAGCGGAATTTGACGCTTCCCGGAAAAATTCATCAATTTTGTCCCGAAAATTTTAAATTTATTCAGAAAATTGTTAACTCCTGGGAAAAATCAACAATTTTCCCTCCGGAATTGACGACTTCTCCGAAAAATTGCGAATTTTTCGGAGAAGCTTAAAATTTTTGGGTGAAAATTGACGAATTCCTGGAGGAGTTGAAAATTTTTCCGGGAAAATAAACGATTCCCACTGAAAATGGACAATTTTGTCCGGAGGGTGTAAAGAGAGGGGAAAGGTTGAGGCAGGATGCCCCCGTTGGTTATCCCAGCCGGGGGCATCGGGGCGCTTAGGTTAGTCCGCTTCCAGGCTGACCCACTTGGACCAGGGGCCGGGGCCGGTACCGCTCACGCCCCTGATCTTCAGCACGTTGGATTTGGCGCGGTTGACTCCCGTCACAACTATACTCTTGCAGGTGAACGAGGAAGCCGCCAACCTCCAGTTCGACTCGATGCTGGTGTCGCCATCGCAGACCCACACCTCGTACGCTTTCGCACCCGGGACCCTTGCCACCGAAGCGATGAGGTGCCCCTTGGGGTCATAGGCTACCCTGAACCCGTGGGGCTCGCTCAAGGCGACCGGGGCGGCCGCGGTTCTTTCCGCAAGGCGGCCAAGGCCGAGGGACTCGGATACGCTGGGGTCCTTGGCGGCGAGCACCTTGGCCAGACCGACCAGCAAAGTGAGGTCGCTGTCCACCGCCTTGCGATCGGCCTGGAACTCCTTGATCTTCTCGGGGTCCCCGGTCAGGGCGGCCGGGTAGTTCGCCTCGAAACGGCTATGGCGTTCGGAAAAGGCATCTGGGTGCGGAAGGAGCGACAGCAGGTAGGCGTACTTCTCCGGGGTGAACTCCTTGGCCACCACGGCCGATTTGGCAATCATCTCCGGATCGCTCGCGTTGTTGAATGGCATCGGCAGGAACCTCCTTGGTAAAATTTAATGCCATGTTACATCCTGCCTCTGCTATGGCAAGCGATTATTTTCACCCGCTCCACAGCTTCCTGTCGTCGACCTTCGTTGCTGTATGGTAGAGAAGGGGCTATTGCTGAATCCTGAGAGGAAGTGAGAGAGCGCGCGTTCGCTGCGCCGACCCTGCGTGCCGCGCTTAACGTTGCCAGTGGAGGTTCTTCAGTGTTTATTGGACATTTCGGAGTCGGTTTCGGCGCCAAGGCGGCCGCACCTAGGACGTCGCTGGGGTCGCTGTTCCTGGCGGCCCAGTTCGTCGATCTGCTCTGGCCGACGCTTTTGTTGCTCGGCTGGGAGCAGGTGCGCATCCTCCCACACGCGACCCAGGGACCGCCGCTGGAGTTCGTCTCTTATCCGATCTCGCACAGCCTCCTCTCCGTGGTGGGGTGGGGGGTGGTGGGGGCGCTTCTTTACCAACTGGTCCGGCGCTACCCGCGCGGTGCGGTCGTTATCGGCGCGGGGGTCGTCAGCCATTACCTGCTTGATCTGCTGGTGCACTTTCCCGACCTGCCGCTTTACCCCGGCGGTCCGCAACGCTTCGGCCTGGGGCTCTGGTCGTCCCTTTGGGGCTCTTTGGCGCTGGAGCTCGGCATCTTTGCCATCGGCGTCGCCGTCTACCTGCGTACGACCAGGGCCATCGACAGGACCGGAACCTTCGCGCTGTGGGGACTGGTCCTGTTTCTGATGCTGATTCAGGTGGGCAATGTTTTCGGGGCCCCGCCGCCGAGCGTCACGGCTTTGGCCTGGGTGGGTCAGGCCCAGTGGCTGTTCGTTGTCTGGGGCTACTGGGTCGACTCGCACCGCAGCCCTAGGTTCTCCGCAGGATGTCCTTGAGCGCACCCAGCTTGTAGGGTTTCTGGATGAACCCGGTCAGCCCCTTGCCGTCGAACTTCTGGATGACGTCTTGCTCGCTGAACCCGCTGGACATGATCACCTTGACATCCGGATCCAGGAGCCGCAGTTCCCGGAAGCACTGCTCCCCGTCCATCCGCGGCATGGTGAGGTCCAGGATGACCGCGCGGAGGTCCGGATGCTCCCTGAAGAGAGCCAGCGCCTCCAATCCGTCATCGGCCGATAGCGGCGTGAAACCGAGCGCCCTCAAAAGTTCAGACCCGATCTCCCGTACCGCATCCTCGTCGTCGACCAGCAGAATCTTCCCCTCCCCCTGCCAGTCGTCCTGATCGCTTTCCGGGGTATGGACCTCGATAGGCTCTCCCGAGGCCGGCAGCAGCACCTGGATGCTGCTCCCTTTGCCGGGCTCGCTGCAGGTCCTGATGCCCCCTTTGTGCCCCCGAACGATGCCATGGACCGCCGCCAGGCCAAGACCGCGGCCGGTGAACTTGGTCGTGAAGAAGGGGTCGAATATCCTGTCGAGAACTTCTTTTTCCATGCCGATGCCGGTGTCGGCAACCTCCACGAAGACGTAGTGCCCTTCGGCCAGATGCTCGCCCAAAAGGACCCTGTTCAGGTCATCCCTGTCGCACTCCATGCAACCGGTGCTGATGGTGATGCCGCCGCTTTGGTCGCCTAATGCTTCGGAGGCGTTCATGACCAGGTTGGTCAGGGTCTGGCGCATCTGGTTGACATCTGCTTCGACGGCGGGGAGCGGTTTGCAAAGATTGAGCGTGAGGGAGGCGTTTTTGGAGATGGACGCTACCAGGATGTGCTCTATCTCTTCCACGACGCGGTTCAGGTCTATGGGCTCGACCAGGAACCTCCCTTTGCCCGAGTAGGCCAGCATCTGCTTGGCGAGATCTGCCGCCCTGGCCGCCGCTTTCTCGATGTTGCGCAGGTTGCCGACCACGGGAGCGTCTTCGGGTATCTTCATCAGCGACAAGTCCACGTTCCCTATGATCGCCATGAGTATGTTGTTGAAGTCATGGGCGACGCCGCCGGCCAGAACGCCCAGGCTCTCCATCTTCTGGGCATGCAACATCTGCTGTTCCAGGCGGGCACGCTCTTCCTCGGCTCGCTTGCGGTCCGTTATGTCCTGGCCGACCCCCTGGATCTCCACGATCCTTCCCTGGTCGTCGAACATGGCCCGGTTGGTCCACTGCTGCCACACGATGCTTCCGCCAAGCCCGAACTGCGCCTGCTCGTGGGTCTCGGTCGGGTTGTCCCGCGACAGCTCGTCCAGGTTTTGCCGCACCAGCGCCTGATACTCGGGCAGCAGGAAATCAAAGAAACTCTTGCCGACCAGTTCGGCCGAGCTCCGGCCCATGCCGCGCGCCAAGGCCGGATTGACGTAGGTCATGGTCCCATCGGGGAGAAAGGTGGAGATGTAGGCGGGGCTGTCCTCGGAGATCCTGCGGTAATGCTCCTGGCTCTCCTTGAGCGCCTGGGCGGCGGCTATGGCACTGGCGTGAGCTGAACGCAGCATGAAGGCTATCACGGTGAGAAGCAGGCTGACTATCAGGCCGCCCAGCAGGTAGCTGCGTGACTGCCCTTTGCGCTGCTCCTGTGCAAAGGCGGGAAGCGACTGGAAGGTAAAAAGCCAGTTGCGGCCGAATTTCTCGACTGACAGGCTCCGCTCCAGATCCCCCCGGTAACCACCCGGCAGCTTGATGCTCCAGGCAGAGACGCTGTCGAACAGCAGGGCGGTGGGCTTGGGCTCTCTTTCGGTGAAGATCCGGAACCCGATGTCCGCAGGGGGCTTCGGGAAGGTCGCCGACACGAAGTCTCTAACCCTGATCGGGCTGTATGCGTATCCCGTCAGCGCTTTTTTGCGCTGTTCAACCGTGTCGACAACTGCGCTACGCTCATACACCGGCATGTACAGCAACATCCCCGTTTGCTTATCCCGCTCGGTTTCCTGTACCAGGATGACCGGACCGGTCACGGCGGCCTCGCCCCGGTCGCGTGCCTTTTCCATGGCTTCGCGGCGGACGGGTTCCGAGAACATGTCGTAGCCGAAGGCACGCTGGTTGCGCCAGTCAAAAGGCTCCAGGTAGACGATGGCGGTATAGTCGGCTCTCTCTCCTTCGGGGCGGATGGTGTAATCGGCAAACCCTTCCCGCCGCACCCGCCGGATATGCAGGTCCTTTTCCCCGGGGGGGACGACCTCTGCAAAGCCCACCCCCTGCAGACCGGGGTAGTTCGTGCCAAGGGACAGCGACGCGGCATAGCGCCGCCATTCGTCGCGGGTCACCTCTTCGCTGGCATTGAAGAGACCGACAGCTCCCCTTAGAAGCTGTTCGTCGTCGGTCATCCGCGTGAAGAAGTCGTTCATTATGTCGTGGATTCTGTCGGTGAAGACCGTCTGGGACCTGGTCGCCAGGCTTTGGTCGAACTGACGCCAGAAGAACAAGGTCATCAGCAATGACAGGGTCATGACCAGGTACGGCAGCGACCAGATGATGTTGGACCGGGATGGGAGCCTGGATATCCGCAATGGCGAGTCGGTGACAGGGGTATGTTCGGTTTTAGACATGTGTCTTTCCCCGTCAAGAGAGCCTGGGTCTGCTGGAGTGCCTTATATGGGAAGTCAGAGAATTCTACTGGATTCAGGCCGAAGTTCAATCCCCGGCCGGACGCAAAGAAAACCCCCGGCTCCTATGAGAACCAGGGGTTTTTCTTGCCTTGACGCGTGTGGGTCTTCCTAGTGGGAAAGAAATCCTATCTCCGCACAGGAGGGGGGAGCGAGAACCAGCTCGCCGCCTGCGGTATAACCGAGTCCGTTACACATGGTACAGGTCACTACTCCGCTTCCGTAACAGTCGCAGTCAGTCTCCCAAATATCCAATACCGGAACGAAATACCTGTTTCCTTTGCCATCGCACTTCACACACTGAACTACCTTCTTGCCTTCACATTCCGGACAAATTGCCATGGTTTGCTCCTTGTCACCCAGAGGTGACATTGCCTTTGCAGCTGCTCCAGGATTGGCGACTGAGCGAAACAGTATAAAGACGGGTTCCGAATTGTCAATTACAAATTTATAATTTTTAATGCGCATCTGCCGAGAGCCTCTCCGGGAGAGGGGGAGTCGTGGTGGGTCAGACCTCTTCCTCCCGATGCTGCACCAGTTCCCATGCATCCTCGTTCAGGTCATGCCGCAGCAGGTACCGCCTACCGTCCTCTGCAGCGACCTTGAAGCAGTTGTAGTCCTGATCGTGCCAGCGGTCGACGATCTCCGTGACGGTGAAGGTCGTTTCTCCGAGCGTGAAGGAGACGGGACGCTCGTCTGCCTTGTACCCGGCGTAACAGGTGACAGTGATTCGCTGTGCCATGGTTCCCCCTTCACCTCTGATGTTCAAATCGAAAGCTCGCGGAGTGCCCTTCCGTGCCGTAAAAGATTCCAGCAGATTCTAGCAGATTCCCGGCTGCGGCGCGCCCTGCATCCCCCAAAGACGAGGGAGATTCGCCTCAAGCTCTTGTGATGACTGGTAAGCACTGTAGAATCTAGCAATCCGACGGCCTGGGCAGGGGCTTATGGAGGGTGGGTGGGAAAGGTATCTCCAAAGAGCCCTTGGCTTCGACGACGTGCTGCCCGAAGAAGGCTTTCGGGAGCTTAGCCTCGCATGGACGGGATTGAAATGAGTAAAGCGCGGACGGGGGGGAGGGCTCTTCCGGAGCGCACACGGAGGAGGTTTTCATGGATCGCGAACAGCACGTCTGCCTGGTCTGCGGCTTCAACATGATCGGGTTCCACCCCGCCAACTGCCCATTTTGCGGAGCGGCAAGCAAGCATTTCATCACCGCCGAGGAGTGTTCCGCCCGCTTCAAGGTGGTGGCCACTCCCGTCAACAGCAAGGTCACCCGTCTCAACTCTCAACCCGCACTCGGCATCGAGCATGCCGCCTATCGCATCGAGACGCCCCAGGGCTCCTGCTGGATCGACTGCCCGTCATCCTTCGATGCCTCGCTGCAAAAGACGGACGCAATTCTCTTCACCCACCATCATTTCCTGGGGGCGTGCAACCTCTACCGGGAACTCTTCTCCGCCGAAATCCACATCCACCATGACGATTCCGATCACGACCTCTGCCGCCCTTTCACCTTCGACGTCGCGTTCAGGGAGGGGTTCGTCCGTCACGGCATCGAGGCCCACCATGTCGGCGGGCACACTCCCGGCTTCACCTGCTACATCTTCGAGGAGGTGCTCTTCATCTGCGATTACGTCTTTCTCGACGGCCTCGGCATGAAGTACAACCCCTTCGGTCCCGCAGGACGCACCGTCGAGGGGGGGCGCCTCATCCATGATCTCCTGGAGGGGCGGGCGCTGTCGACGGTGTGCGGCTACAACTATGTCGCAGGGTACGAGGACTGGAAAGGCAGGTTCGAGGCGGGCCCTCTCTACGGCGGGTTCTGAGACATGAAGCACGATGCATGTCGCGGAGGTCGATGGCAGCGTCCTGGTGGGATCCGCCTCGACCTCCTGCTCTGCCGGATTCCGAAGCGGCGGCCGCCTGTTAGCTGTTGATGCTCCTTTCGTACCTTTCCAGGATGATCCTCACCGCGTCGTGCTCCAGGGAGAGCGGCGAAACGTATTCGCCCACCAGCTCGCGGTCCCACCATTTCACCTTCCCGAAGCTGTAGCGGTAGTACAGCGCCCGAACGAACCGGGGCGGGTGGTGGGGAAACGGGTTTTTCAACAACAGCCCGAGGGTCTGGTGCTCCCCCTGGAGCAGCTTTATGATGAGCTGCACGAACCAGCGGGAGTGCCCTGCCTGGTTGGGGAAGGCCTCGAACCACATCAGCCAGTCGAGGCGAAGGTGGTAGGGCGCTATCAGCGGGGGGATCCGGTTCGGGTCCCCCGGCTTGCCGCGAAACTCGTACGCTTTCCAGAGGGTGCGTTGCGTCACCTTCAGCTCGTCGGTCCCCTCCAGCACGATCTCGTAACGCTCCTTGGTGATGCTCCCGAAGGCCCCGTAGGTGTTGACCAGGTGGAACGGGTCGAAGGAGGTGTTCATGATCTGCTCCTTCGAGATCAGGTTTTTCACCGGTTCGACGCTCTTGATCGCGACCATGAGTACCACTCCCCAGGTGAGCACCTGGGTAAGAGGGGGTTGGGGGATGAGCGGGGGCGGGGCGAGGTCGAGAAAGCGCGCGACGAGGGAGCCGTCCAGCGGGCTCAGGCAGATGACGGCGGTGAGCCAGTTGAGCCAGGCGAAGTTCCCGCTCACGATGATGGAGAGGAGAAAGAGGAGGCTTCCCGCTGCCGCAATGGCGGCGACGGGCTGGGGCGCGAAAAAAAGCAGGGGGAGGGCCACCTCCGCTAAGTGGTTGAAGAGGGCTCCGGCCTTGTGCAGCGCCCCTGGGAGCCGGTGGAAAAGCCGGCTCAGCGGGTTCGGCATCGGCTGGGTCTCGAAATGGTAGTCGAGGCAGGTGAGATCCCGCCAGCACCGGTCCCCCCGCAGCTTGATGAGGCCCGCCCCGAACATCACGCGGAACGCCAGCCACCGGAAGAGCCAGATCACCATCCAGTTCGGCTGCGTGCCGCTGGGGCCGAGGAAGATGGCGAGAAAACCGCATTCCAGAAGCAGGGATTCCCACCCGAACGCGTAGAAGATCTGCCCTATGTTCACGTAGGAGAGGTAGATGACCCAGAGCAGGAGCCAGACCAGCACCGACAGGGCCGTGCCGTGGGCGTCCGAGATGCCGGTGACGGCGAGAAGCGAGAGAAAGACGCCGAGCATTGCGAAGAGGCGGTAGGCGCGGTCGCCCCGCAGGAAGTAGAAGAGGCTGGGGGATTCCCGAAAGGGTACCAGCCGCATGAAGGGGAGGGCGGGCATCAGGCCCCGGTCGCCGCACAGCGGGCGGAACTGGTTCAGGGCGACCAGGAAGGCCATCAGGTAGATGAGGCCCACCCCTCGCTGGAGGAGCAGGCGGATGAGCCAGTAACCGGAGTCGTTATCCATGGAGGGCCTCCATAAAGCCTGAACGGACGGGTCCCCGAAGGCATTGGCTGCGCGCTCCGAGGATGCTACGGGTTCTCCAGCGACCGCCTTTCGCGGTCAAGGCTCCTGCATCTTGCCTTTTCCCTTTGCGCCCAGCTCCTTGAGGGCGAGGCTCGCGGCATGGTACCCGCACATGCCATGGACGCCTCCGCCGGGAGGGGTGCCGGAGGAGCAGAGATACAGCCCTTCGACCGGGGTGCGGTATGGCGCAAGGAGCGTCGGGCGGATCATGAACTGGCGCAGGTCCTGGAGACCGCCGACGATGTCCCCTCCTATCAGGTTCGGGTTGTACCGCTCGTACTCCACGCAGTTGCGGGTATGGCGGCCGACGATCAGATCGCGGAAACCGGGGGCGAAACGCTCGACCTGCGCCTCGATGCGCCCGGCCATGTCGAACGTGGACCCGCTGGGGACGTGGCAGTAGGCCCAACCCACATGCTTTCCGGCCGGCGCTCTGGTCCCGTCCGCCACGCTCGGCTGTGCCAGCAAGACGAAAGGGCGCTCCGGATGCGCTCCCCGCCATACCTCTCTTTCTCCCCTGGAAATCTCCTCCGTCGTTCCCCCGACATGCACCGTTGCCGCGCGCCGGCACCCCTCCGACCTCCAGGGGATCGGTCCGCCGAGCGCCCAGTCGATCTTGAAGACCCCCGGGCCGTACCGGTAGCGCCGCAGCTTGCGCCGGTACCACTCGGGGAGGGAGCTTGCGCCCAGGGCGTCCAGCTGGCGGGGCGTCACGTCGAGCAGTGTGACGCGCGCCGGGGGAAGCTCGCCCAGCGACGCGACGCGATGCCCGGTCACGATCTCGCCTCCCAGCGACCGGAGATAAGAGGCCATGGCGCAACCGATGGTCCGGGAACCTCCCCTGGCGAGCGGCCATCCGGCGACGTGCCCCAGCGCGCCGAGGATCAGGCCGAACGCCGCGGAGAGGGGACTTTCCAGCGGGAGGAAGGAATGGGCCGCCATGCCGGCGAAGAGGGCCCGCGCGGCAGGGGTCTTGAAGGTGAGCCGCCCAAGCAGGGTCGCCGGCAGCAGGGCCTTCAACCCGAAACGGGCCATCGACAAGGGGTGACGCGGGAAATGAAAGGGCGCCAGGAGGTCGGGGGCGAGGACCGGCCACTTCGACACCAGGGGAGCCATGAGCCTCCGGTAGGCCTCGCGGTCGATCCCGAGAGCCCCGGAGGTCTCCTCCAGATCCCGGTGCAAGAGCGCCGCCTTCCCGTCGGGGAGCGGGTGGCCCAACTGCACCTCGGGATGGACCCACTCGAGACCGTGCGCGTCAAGCGGGAGCGACAGGAAGAAGGGAGAAGCCAAGCCGAGGGGATGGATGGCGGAGCATACGTCGTGCAGGAAGCCGGGGAGGGTGAGCTCTTCCGTCCTGGTGCCGCCGCCGATGGTGGTCGACTGCTCGAAGACGGTGACGGAGAGCCCGGCGCGCGCCAGCGTGATGGCTGCGGCGAGCCCGTTGGGGCCGGAACCGACGACGACGGCATCCGGTGCGGTTTTAAGCGGCATGATAGGGGATCACCTTTGATGTGGATGGGAGAGGCATGACCATGCAGTCTAGCAGGTTTGGCGCCGGCTACCAGACCCGTGCTCCCCGCCGCGCAGCTAAAGACAACTGCTACTCCAGTTTGGCCAGCTCCTGCAGCAGGACTCGGGTATCCGGGGTCCCTTTCCGGACGAAGCGGATCACACCGCTCTTGTCTATGATGAAGGTGACGCGTCCCGGCGCGTACCGCTTCTGTATCGCACCCCCTTCATCGCTTAAGAGAGGGAAGCTCAGGCCGTGCTTGCTGCTGAACTCTTCATGTGCTGCCGGCGGGTCGCTGCTTACGCCCAGGACCTGGGTGTTCGACTCTTCAAAAAGATGCATCTCCTTTTGAAAAGCCTGCATCTCGCCGGTTCAGCCCGGGGTGAAGTCGGCGAAGTAAAAGGCAAGCACCACGTGCCTCTTCCCCAGGAAATCAGCCAGCGCGATCTCCCCCTTGGTCGACCATGCCCGGAAGGGAGGGGCCTTATCTCCGGTTTCCGGGGCGCGGGCGCCGATGCTTCCTAACGCCACCATGGCGGAGGTGGCGAGACTTCCAAAGATGGACTTTTTCATGTTCTCCCCCAAAAATCGGCACCCTGATCGCCGCCGGCTTCCGGATGCGCGTTGTACGAGCGGCCCCAGCCGGAAGATTCTACCACATGCAGCGGCCCCTGACGGAGATCAGCGCTCGGCCACCAGCGTGTGGCTGGCGAAGCATTCAAAATGGTTGCGATGGGTGCGCATCTTCCACCCTACCGAGCCCGAGGAAGAGATCCGCCACGGCGGAGAGAGCACCTTCCCTTTCCCCTCCAGCAAGGAGCGCACGTTCTGCGCGCCTTCGCCGGCATACGGCCCGGCAGCAGTCCCCCCCAGCCACCGCTCTTCCGGTATGTCGCTGGTGGACCAGGAAAAAGGGGAGCCCAGCAGAAACGACGCGCCCTGGCTGCAGGCTACCCGGTTCATCTCGAAGAGATGGGCGAGGGGGTAGCTGACCCGGTCCAGCACGTTGAGCGAGGCGATCTGCCGGAAGCTCTCCCCGGCAAAGGGGAGTCTCAGCGCGTCGGCAACCACGAATTCCAGGTTGTCGGTTCTCCAGGCGTCGGGGAGGGTGATCCGGAAGGTCTCCCGCAGGTTTCCTTCCAGCGGGAGCGAGTATTTCAGACCCCGCTCCCGGGTCAGGCGGCGGGCGGTCCTGATGAAACTGTGCGAGAGGTCGCACCCCACCGCCCACCTGCTTCTGGAGGCCATCTCGAAAACGATCCTTCCCACCGAGCAGCCTGCGTCCAGGGCGGACCCGCCATGGGGAATAAGGGAACGGGACCAGTCGCCGATTGCCGCGGCGTTCCCGTCTTCACCGTGCAGGTCGGAATAATGGCTCCAGAGGTAGCGGTTCAAGGTCTCGCCGTCCTCGTAGCGCCAATGCCCCTCTGCGTCCGGATCGGGGAGAAGAACCGCGACCCCTTCCCTGACCGGAAAGCGCCGCTTGCACTTGCTGCAGGAGAGGTGGCCGGTGATGATGTCGTCGTCCTTTTCCTGGTCGACCGACACCAGCAACCTGAATTCCTTGGGAAGACAGGCAGGGCAGATCAAATGCGGGAGCAGAAAACGTTTCAATTTTGTCCACCGCCATAAGAGATTGGTGCAACGTGAAGCAGGAACAATCGGGGGAGTTCGAGGTCGTTGGAAGGTAGCATAGTTTCCGGGGGGACGCACTCCCTGAATCCGGTGCCATGGATCACCGGCAAAAGAAAAGCCGCCCGGAAAAAGGGCGGCTCGCGACTTCCTAGGGCGCGGACGCTAGCGGAGGGTGTTCTTGGCACCGGCATGCTCGATGCCGAGCAGCAGGCGGGCCGGTCCCGGGACCCCGGTGGGAACGAACGCCACGCGATCCCCCGGCTGCACGTCATGATCCAGGGTGTACGCCTTGTGGTTGATGAAAACCGCCTCGATCTTCTCCAGGGGGAGGTCGAGTTGCCGGGCGATCGCTTCGGCGGCGCAGCCGCCTTGCGGGACGGCGACCTCGGCCTGTGACGCCAATCCGCGATTCTTCCTTATGGTGTGCAGGGCACCGAACATGCGAACGGTAGTATTGGTCTTCGAAGACATGGGCGACTCCTTATGTATGTTGTGACATTACGGGCGGTGCATCACCTTTAAATGTGGCAACTACGAAAAAAGCGAGGCATCGGTCCCTTCGCGATCCCTTTGTCCCTTCCGTCGTCCGGCGGCGAAAATCGTCGTTGCGGCATTTCGGGTACCCCAGGGCGGCGAAACCGGCAGTCGCGGCAAACCGGGCGCCCCTCCTGACCCGCGGCTGGAAGCCGGGGGCTCCTTTTCGAAAAGCTCGCTTCCCTTTCATGGCTTTCCCCGCTCGCAGCTCCCGTTGTGGATTAGCGTTTGTTATGATTCAAACGTTTGTTTGAGACGCTCCCCAAAAAAAATCACCGCGCCAGGACGCCATGAGAGAGGAGCTCCATGACGTGGCCGATCAACTCCTCGTCTCGCGCTGCGGTGTGGTCGACCAGGTCGCCGGTGGCAGGCTCCAGGAGAAAGTAAAAGTTGATCATGCCGGCCAGGGCCAGCACCGTGTCGGTCGGGTCGAGGCCGGGGCGGAACTGCTTTTGCGACATCCCTTCGGAAAAGGCGTCCAGCAGCATCCGCACGACTTCGCGGATGGCCGGCCTGACGATGGTTTCAAAGCAGGGTGTGGGATTGGTCAGCTCGCTGGTGTAAAAACGGAGCAGGTAAGGGTTCTTGCGGTAGCGCGACACGGTGGCGCGGACGTAGATCTCGAACTTGCCGAGCGCGTCGCCGTCGATCTCCTTCAGCCTGGCAACCCCCTGCAGCGTCGCGAACTGCTCGTTGAGCACGGCGGCGTAGAGCCCCTCCTTCCCTTTGAAGTAGTAGGAGATCATGGAGAGGTTGACACCTGCCGCAGCGGCAATTTCCCTGACGCCCACCCCTTTGTAACCCTTCTCGGCAAAAAGCGGGGTGGCGGTGGCAATGAGATGTGCCCGGCAGTCGTTTTCGGCCATCTTCCCTCCAGGGGCGTGGGGTGGCAGGGCTCGTTCAAACGTTCGTTTAGATACTAACCCCCCGGGTGACCGGAAGCAAGGGGAATCTTAGAGCCCTGTTATTGGCGCGGGTAGTGTAAACGTACGGGCTGCGGCTATGACGAGAGAGCCAGGGGCGGACCCTGACCTGGAAGCAAGAGAGGCGAAGCCCTTGGCCTCGCCTCTCTGCTTCACGGCACTCCTCGCAATTTCACCTGCCGTCGAAGGGTCACTTGATGCGGATGCAAGACCCCCAGGCGCCGACCCGGTCGGCGCCGTCGGTGGGGGAAACCCTGAGCCTTATGTCGTTGCCGGATCCCTTGTAGATCTCGGCGAACGGCTGCACCTTGGCGTCGTCACGCGTGCTGGACCAGGCGCCGGCGATGCCGGTTATGTAGCAGCGTACCTTGTCGGCCTGCGCTGAAGAGACCAGTTGCACGTCGGAGTTGGTGAAGATGTCCTTGGCATCGAACAGCGGCGTCCAACCGCTGCAGCCGTTGGTGAACGATTCGCCGCTAAGCGGGCCCGGCTTGAGCGGCGCGGGGGGGGTGAGATGATGGCTTTGCTCCAAGAGCACCTTTCCCATCCCCTCGAACACCCTCAGCGTATCCGGCCTGCGGTCGACGGTGGCCTGGGCCACGTTGCCGATGAAGCCCGACAGCACGTTCGCCGTGGTCCCGGCGAGAGTCGCGTCGACGCTTTGGAACGAGTTGGACCCGTCCGGGTCGAAGACGGCGAACTGCTTGGTGAAGCAGCCGTTCTCATCGGGGACCATCACGATGTCGTTGTAGTTGGTGCACTCAAGCGTCCCTCCCGGAGGCGCGTTGGGGGGTCCCCCCGTGGGGTCGCTGAAGACGCGATATCTCCACTTGTTCCCCTCTATGAATATCCTGGCAAAGCTGCCGCGGTAGTTGGCGTCGCCGATGGGGATGTTGGAGGGGGTCTTTTGCCAGAACGGGCCGTGAATGGTGCGCCAGTAACAGAAACCTACGGGGCAATCGGGGCCGCCCGCGCAGGAGCTGAGGTCGCCGGTGATGTCGGTCTTGTCAGAAGTCGGTTCCGTCTGGGTGGCGCCGTTCACCACCACGCCGCCTGGAGGGGGATCGTCGCACGAGGCAAGAAGCGCGGCCTTTTGCTTCGCATAGGAGGCGTTGTTCCCCGGGCTCCCCGGGGGCATGGTGAACTGGATCGCCTTGGGGAGGATGATGGAGCAGTAACCCGGGGTGGCGGTGGAGACCTGCGGGAAGCGGCGCCCAGGAGGCTTGCCGTGGCAGCTGATGCAGGAATCCTCTCCCGGATTGAGGACGATGCCGGTAAGTGCGTTGGTCGGCCCCTGGTTTTGCGGCCATGCGGGGTGTACCAGGGGATCCGGCCAGCTCTTGGGGAGCAGGCCGTTTATGTCCATCGGCTGCCCCGGGTGCACGATGAAGGGGTTCTCCCCGGCATGGCAGTCGGTGCAGACGCCACCGGTGCCCGTGAAAAGATCCGCGCCCCCTGCGAAATCGGAGAGCGGCACAGCCGTGTTCTTTGGTATGTCGAACTGCATCTTGTTCTTCTGGTTGTCCCAGAAACAGGAGTTGCTGGTATCGGTCCCGAGGCAGATCATGCCGAGCAGGCTGATGGTGTTCCCCGAGGAGCGCGGCAGGGCGAAGCAGGTGCCGCGGGGCGCCTGTGTCTCGAATGAGAAGAGCTCCGCGTCGATGCCGGCGCTGATGAACTTGGTCCCGAGTTTGCCGAGGAATTTCCAGTTCGGGCTCCCCCAGTCCGGGGGGATCGGCACTCCGGCCTTGCGGCACTCCTCGATGTAGGCGGGTCCCCCCGCCTGCGTCGCAAGGAAGGACAGCGCCCCTTCCCGCCAAAGCAGCGCGATGAGGTTCTTGTTGAGGGGGGGGGTCCCGCTCTCCTTGTCGGACAACACGCCGTCTTTGATCTGCACGAACCGGCTCAAAAGCGCCGTGTTCTTGCTTGCCAGATGCGCCCTGTCCTGCGGCTGCACCGTCTCGATCAGCCAGTTCACGAGCGCCGCGTTCACCAGGATCCGCTCCGTCTTCGTCCTTGCTTTCTCCCCCTCGATGCTGCGCTGCTTTTCCTGGAAACGCGCCCTTTGCTCCCGGTCCGCTTGCTGGTACAGCCGCTTCAGGTAGTAGCGCTGCGCTCCGAGGACGAAATTGGGCGACGCTTCGAACTGTCTCCCCTGAGCGTCGAATACCCCGCCGTGGCCGACGGCGGATATCGGGTCGCTGCGGCGGACCTTCCAATCCCCGATGTCGGTGAAACGGTGGTTGGCGCAACCGGCCAGCAGTGTCGCAGCGAGGAAGCAAAAGAGAGGTACCTTTTTCATGATCACCTCCGTGCCAAGTCGTGTAGCGCTCTCCTTGGGAGGAGTTCGCCCGGCAATGATGCGTTGAGGTAGGAAGGACGGCAGGAAAGGACGGTCTGTCGGACGGCTTTAAGACTCTAGCGGTTTTCCCTTTTCAGTCAACCGAAGGGGGACCGGAGATCAAGCGGGGTACGCAAAGGCGGGTGATCAAAACCACAACAGATGCAGCACGCCGCGGAGCAGGATGCCGAAGACGGCGCCCGCGATCGCCGGGCGCACCACTGAAGCGCAGCGGGTGCCGGCGGAGGCGAGGACCGCTACCCCGACGATGTCGCAGGGGTTGGTGAGAAAGCCGGCCATGCGGTTCAGTTCCACGCTGCTGATGGCCCCCTCCTTCAAGAGGTTGAGCGTCACCCCCATCATGGCGGTGCCGCCGGCCAGGTACTTGGTCGCCAGCGGCAGTACCGCCACCGGGGGAAAGCCGATCATGCCGAAAAAGGGGGTCAGGGCGGTTTCCAAAAGGGCGATGGCGCCGACTTGCTTCAGGACGTTCACCAGGAAAATGGCCAGGATAAGGATGGGTATGGCGCCCAGGATTACCTGGACCGCCTCCTGCCCCCCCACGATCATCAGGTTGAGCGCCGTGCTTTTCTTGCCGGCAACTGCTGCAGGAACCTCATCCTCATGGTGCCCCTCCTTTGCCAGGGAGCGGGTCAGCAGGTAATAGGCGAGTGCCGCTGCCGCCAATCCCCCCGCCACCGAGGTTGTCATGATGGCGGCGAGATCCAGCCCTGCCGCGACCATGGGAAACACCACGTTGGCCTGCGACATGGTGAGGACCATGGCCAGGGTGGCTGCGATGGCACGGCGCGAGGTGCCGTCCTTTTCCATTATGGAGAAGGTGGCGACAGGCGCGGCGAAGCTCACCAGGAGCAACTGCACCATGGCAAAGGCCCCGGCGCCGGGGACCCCGAAGACCCGCAGTACGGGTCGCAAGAGGCGGGCCGCCAGGGCGAGGATGCCGCGCGCCTCGGCCAGCTTCATAAGCGCCATCATGACCACCAGCACCGGCAACAGCGTGTAGAGGGCCAGATCGAGCGCCGACTTGCCCGACTGGAGGATTATCCTGATCGCTTCTTCCATCATCTGTGACTCCGGTTGCCGATGTCGCTTGCTCATTCGACGGACAAGCCGCGCCGAAGGGCGGTGCGCTCGAAAGGGAAAGCCGGGCGAATATACAATCAAACGTGCCGGTTTACCAGCCGGTTTATCGGGCTGCCCCGGGTTTCGCCTGCAGGGCGTCTTCGGGACGGCCCCATCCCCTCCTCTTCTCCCCTTGAACGGCTGATCGTCGTTAGCGATTGACATTACGGTCACAGTCGTTAAATATGCTGCTGTGCCGCTCCCGGCACGAGCTCGGCAGACACGGCTGGAGCGAAAGGATATGAGATGCAAACGGTACTGGTGATAGAGGATGAAAAGGATCTGGCGGAACTGATCGCCTTCCACCTGGAGAAGGAGGGGTACGGCTGCCTGATCGCGGGTGACGGCGGCAGCGGGCTCGCCGAGGCGCGCCGGGTCAAGCCGGACCTGATCCTGCTCGACCTGATGCTCCCGGGGATGATGGGGACGGAGGTGTGCCGGGTCCTTAAGGGGGCGGAGCAGACCGCGGCCATTCCCGTCATCATGCTGACCGCGAAGGGGGAGGAGATAGACCGGGTGGTCGGCTTCGAGGTGGGTGCCGACGATTATGTGGTGAAGCCGTTTTCGACCCGCGAGCTGATGCTCAGGGTGCGGGCGGTGCTGCGAAGAAGCGTCGAACAGGCGCCCAAAGCCACCAGCATCTCGCTCGGGTCCCTGTCCATCGACACGGAGCGCCACCTGGTAGAGGTCGCGGGGGAGGAGGTGCAGCTCACCTCCACGGAATTCAAGCTGCTGATGAACCTTGCCGAGCGGATCGGGCGGGTGCAGAGCAGGGAGCTCCTCCTGCAAAACGTCTGGGGGTACAACTACCTGGGGGACACCCGCACCGTCGACACGCACATGACCCGTTTGCGCACCAAGCTGGGAGCGGCCGGGGAGATGATAAGGACGGTGCGCGGCTTCGGCTACAAGCTGGAGGAGGCATGAAGGGGAGCTTCCGCTGGAAACTGATGGGCTCCTACCTGTTGCTGGTGCTGCTGCTTGGCGCGGGGCTCTACCTCTACCTCTCCGTGAGCCAGGAGAAGTCGATGACCGGCGGCGCCCGGCAGCATCTCCAGGACGAGGCCCGCATCGCCTCCCTTTTTGCGGAAAAGGAGATACGCGACCTGGAACGCGACGCCCCCGTGCTCACCTCCGAGCTCTCCAGGACCATCAGGTCGAGGGTCACCGTCATCGCCCTCGACGGCCGGGTGGTGGCCGACTCGGAGGTTGAACCCGCAGGGCTCGGGAGGATGGAGAATCACGGCGAGCGCCCCGAGGTAAGGGAGGCGCTCCGGGAAGGGATAGGGAGCGCGATCCGCTACTCGGCCACGCTGCACACGGACATGCTCTACGTCGCCGCCCCTTTCGGGCAAAGCGGCGTGATCCGGCTCGCCCTGCCCCTTTCGGAGCTGGAACTCGCCAAACAGCGGCTGAGGAGAACCCTCGGGGCCGCGCTTGCCGTCGCAGTTTTCGCCTCGCTGCTTCTCTCCTACTTCCTCTCCAACGTCAATTCCCGGAACCTGAGAAAGGTGGCCGCCGGCGCCCACCGTATCGGGCTCGGCGAGTTCGGCACCAGGATAGCGGTCGCAAGCCACGACGAGCTTGGAGAGCTCGCCCAGGTGATGAACGACATGTCCGGGCGCATCGAGCAGCAGCTGGAGCAGATCTCTTCGGAGAAGAACCGGCTGGACGCCATATTGGAGGGGATGGGCGAGGGGGTGATGGTCACCGACCGGCACGCCGTGGTAACCCTGGTGAACCCCGCCTTTTGCAGCATGTTCGGCAGCAGCCAGAGGGTGCAGGGGAGGCCGCTTCTGGAGATCAGCCGGCATCCCGACCTGTACGAGGCCTGCCGCCAGGTGCTCTCGCAACGGCAGGAGTGGCACCAGGAGTTGAGCCTCCCCGGCGGGAAGGCGGCGCTGGTGCACTGGGTGCCTCTCGTGGAGGCGGACGCCCTGCGCGGCGCGGTGGCCGTGTTTCACGACATAAGCGCGCTGAAGAGGGTGGAGAAGATCCGCCGCGACTTCGTGGCCAACGTCTCGCACGAACTGAGGACCCCGGTCACGGTCATCAAGGGGTATGCGGAGACGCTCCTCTCGGGCGTGCTGGCCCAGGACCCGGAGCGGGGCGAGCGCTTCCTCCGGATCATCGAGAACCACGCCGACCGCCTGTCGATCCTGATCCGCGACCTCCTGACCCTCTCCGAGCTGGAGTCGGGAGAGATGGGGATGCAGCCCGGGAAGGTCCCGCTGGACGACGCGATCAGGCAGGCGCTCCTGCTGGTGGGCCAGAGGGGGGAGGAGAAGGGGATCAGGCTGGATTTCGCGGAGGGGGGCGCGGCCGCGGCAACGGTCAGGGGGGACCGCGGCAGGCTGGAGCAGGTGCTGATAAACCTCCTGGACAACGCGATCAAGTACTCCGAATCGGGGGGGACGGTGACGGTGGACGCAGCCCGGGAAGGGGACATGGTGCGGGTGTCGGTGCGCGACTGCGGCATAGGCATCCCGCCAAAGGACCTGCCGCGACTTTTCGAGCGTTTCTACCGCGTGGACGAGGCGAGAAGCCGCGACAACGGCGGCACCGGCCTGGGGCTCTCCATAGTGAAGCACATCGTCCAGGCGCACGGCGGGACGGTGCGGGTGGAGAGCGACCCCGGCAGGGGATCGGTCTTCAGCTTCACCCTCCCCCTGGCGTAGGCGAAAGCGGGGCCCTGGACGTCCCCGCCTGCTCCTTCAGCCGCTTGGCGACCTTCCTGAAGTGGAAGCCGTACACCGCGTAGGTGATGGCCAGGGGGAAGAGCCTGGGCCTGGTGGCGAGCGACCAGATGAAGAGTTTCCAGAAGTACAGCCTTTCCCGCCCCAGCACCCCCAGGCGGAGCATCGACTTCAACAGGGCCCCCGCATAACCACGCTGGTAGTGGAAGGTTCCCTGCCGCTGCGGACGGTACTCCCTGAGCAGTTGGATCACGCGCCGGTAGTAGTTCCTCGGGAGGTAGATGGCGTCCAGGATCGCCAGGTAGCCGTCAATGAGGGCATCGGCCTCCATCCGGGGGACGAAGTTCAGCGCGATGGCCGTGTTGTTGCCGCTGGCCTCCCCCACGAGCCTCCCCTCCCGCTCCAGGCGACGGTGCAGCCGCGTGCCGCGCAGTGCGGTCAGCACGCCGACCATGGCGGTCGCTATGCCGCTTTGCTGGATGAAGCGGATCTGGCTCTCGAAGATGGTGGGGGGGTCGGAGTCGAAGCCGACGATGAAACCCCCCAGCACCTGCAGCCCCCCCCGCTGTATCTTCCTCACCGAGGCGAGCAGGTCGCGGTGCTTGTTCTGCACCTTGCCGCTCTCGGAAAGCCCCGCCTCGTGCGGCGTCTCTATGCCGATGAAGACCTCCCGGAAACCCGCCTGCACCATCTGCTGCATCAGATCGACGTCGTCGGCCAGATCGATGGACGCCTCCGTGTAGAAGTAGAAGGGGTGTCCCCTTTCCTCCATCCAGCCGCGAAGCGCCGGGAGGAGCTCCGCCTTCAGCTTGCGCCGGTCCCCTATGAAGTTGTCGTCCACGAAGAAGACCGCCCCGCGCCACCCCCGAAGGTACAGGCTCTCCAGCTCCGCGATCAGTTGCGGCACCTCCTTGGTGCGCGGGGTGCGCCCGAAAAGGGCCGTTATGTCGCAGAATTCGCAGTCGAAGGGGCAGCCGCGGGAATACTGGACGTTCATGGCGGCGTAGTCGCGGACGTCGGCCAGCTCCCAAAGCGGGATGGGGGTGCGGCTTACATCCGCCCGCAGCTCGTCCGCGTAGAGCCGTCCGGGCGTCCCCTGTCCGAGGTCCTTCAGGAACGGTGGGAGGGGG
>Ga0209317_1001011_pt1 | contig 27788 bp, 23 predicted proteins | sample RifGroB2_FD_183994 | JGI IMG/M metagenome (GOLD analysis project Ga0209317, IMG submission 183994) | Soil microbial communities from Rifle, Colorado, USA - Groundwater B2 (SPAdes) (version 2) | ecosystem: Environmental > Terrestrial > Soil > Unclassified | place: Rifle, Colorado | collected...
GCCTGCATGCCCCCTGTGAACGCTTCGCCGCCCACCTCACGATAGGCCGACGCATCACTCGGGGTCACAGCTGGTCGCTAGCCATTACTATGTAGGGACTTTCACCCTTTACCCTTTGCCGGCTTTTTACCGGCGCTTTCTGCCTGTCCCCCTTCGCCGCTCCTTAGTCGGCAGCAGCTATCCTGACCGGCGCTCCTCTTCGCCTCGGCGAGACCCTGTCCAGCAGCCGGTCCATGTAATAGTAGACCACAGGCGTGATGTAGAGGGTCAACACCTGCGAAGTGAGCAACCCGCCGACCACGGCAAGCCCCAGCGGCTGCCGCGATTCCCCCCCTGCCCCAAGCCCCATGGCGATCGGAAGAGTACCCATCAAGGCCGCCATGGTCGTCATCATGATCGGCCTGAAACGCACCACCGCCCCCTCATATATCGCGTCGATAGGCGCCATTGCGTCCTTTCTCTCCGCCTCCAGGGCAAAGTCGATCATCATGATGGCGTTCTTTTTCACGATGCCGAGCAGCATGATGATGCCGACAAAGGCGTAGATGTTCAGGTCGCAGCCAAATACCAGCAGGGTGACCAGGGCGCCGAAGCCTGCGGCCGGAAGGCCCGAGAGGATGGTGATCGGGTGGATATAGCTCTCGTAGAGCACGCCGAGCACGATGTAGATGACGAAGACCGCCATGACCAGCAGCAGCCAGAGCCCGCTGAAGGAGGATTGAAAGGCCTGGGCCGTCCCCTGGAAACTCCGGCTCACCCCGGGCGGCAGGGTAGTTCTTGCCAGCTCGTCGATGGTCGACATGGCGTCGCCCAGCGCCACCCCGGCCTGCAGGTTGAAGGAGATGGTGACCGCCGGGAGCTGCCCCAGATGGTTCACCGTCAGGGGGCCGATGGTTTTGGTGATGGTCGCGATGGTGTCCAGCGGCACCAGCTGTCCGCTTTTGCCACGGATGTAGAGCATGGAGAGCGCACCCGGGTCCCCCTGGTAGAGCGGATCGAGCTCGAGGATCACCTGATACTGGCTGGTGGGGGCGAATATGGTGGAGACCTGGCGCGAGCCGTAGGCATAGGAGAGCGCCTCCTCCACCTGCATGACGGAGAGCCCGAGTGCCGCCACCTTGTCCCGGTTGATATCCAGACGCACCTGCGGATTGCTGATCTGCAGGTCGCTCGTCACGTCCAGAAGCTCGGGCACGCCCCGCAGCTTTGCCTCCAGGTCGTCGCTTGCCCGGTACAGCTCAGCCGTGTTCTGTCCCTGCAGGGTGAGCTGATAGAGACTCTTGGACGCCATCCCCCCGATCTGGATGGAGGGGACATTTTTCAGGAACACCTTGATGCCAGGCACCGCGGCCAGCTTTGGCCGCAGCTCCTGGATGATCTCCTCGGCGGAGAGTTCACGCTCGTCTCTCGGTTTCAGCTGCATGAAGAAGCGGCCGGTATTGCTCGCCCCGCTCCCCCCCATGGAGGACATGAACCCCTCTATGTTGGGATCCTTTGCGATGATGGCGGCCAGCGCCTCCTGGTGCAGCTTCATCTCAGCAAAGGAGGTTCCCTCGGCCGCCTCGGTCGTGGCGTTCAGGCGTCCGGTGTCCTCGGTCGGCAGAAACCCCTTGGGAACCACCGTAAAGAGCCAGCCGGTGACAATGGTGATCAGCACCGTCGCCGCCAGGGTGGCGCGGCGATGGCGGAGCACCTGTTGCAGGGAGCGCTCGTAGAGGTTTCTCATGCCGTCGAAGAAGCGCTCCATGAACAGGTAAAAAAGGCCGTGCCGCTTGGCCCCGGCGGGCTTCAGGAACCTGCTGCAGAGCATGGGGGTGAGGGTCAGCGAGACAAATCCGGAGACCAGAATCGCCAGGAGGCGGCCGAGAATTCCCCTCATGAATGAAGACCGCCACCAGCGAAATGGTCATGGAGACGATGGTGAAGCCGATTTCCCGGGAGCCTTTCAGGGCCGCCGCCAGTGCAGTTTCACCCTTCTCCATATGCCGGACGATATTCTCCAGCATGACGATGGCGTCGTCCACCACGAAGCCGACCGCGAGAGTGAGCGCCATCATGGAGATGTTGTTGACGGAGAACCCCAGCAGATGCATGACCGAGAAGGTGCCGACAATCGACATCGGCACGGCCAGAGAGGGGATGATGGTGGCGGAGAGGTTTCTCAGGAAAAGAAAGATCACCATGACCACCAGCCCGATGGTCAAAAAGAGGGTGTGCTTGACGTCCTCCATCGACTCGCGGATCAGGAGGGAGCGGTCGTAGAGCACCTTCAGTTCCACCGAAGCCGGCAGCTGGCGGCTGAACTCCGGCAGCAGCTTCTTCACGTTGTCCACCACCTCGATGGTGTTGGTGCCCGGCTGGCGCTGGATACTTAAGACTATGGCGCGGGTGTTGTTGTACCAGCCGGCCGTCTTCGTGTTCTCTACCGAGTCGAGGACCTGTCCGATCTCCTCCAGGCGGACCGGCGAGCCGTCCCGTAGGCCACCACCACTGAGCGGTAGGCGGCGGCGTTGAACATCTGCCCGTTGGTCTCGATGGTGAACGCCTGGTTTTTCCCGTCCAGCACCCCGGTCGGCAGGTTGACGTTGGCATCCCCAATGGCCGCTGCCACCTCGTCGATGCCGATTCTCCGGGAAGCCATCGCCTTGGGATCTAGCTGGGTGCGCACCGCGTACTTCTGCGACCCGTTCACATTCACCTGGGCCACGCCGCTGATGGTGGAGATACGCTGAGCGAGCAGCGTCTCCGCATACTCGTTGACCGCGGAGAGAGGAAGCGTGGGAGAGGTAAGCGCCAGGTAGAGGACCGGCTGGTCGGCGGGATTCACCTTGCGAAAGGAGGGCGGGCTCTTCATGTCCTTTGGCAGGGAGCGGCTGGCGACACGAACCTCCGGGAGAAGGCGCCGCAGGTCTGAGCTGGTGGCGCAGCTGACTATGGCGCTGCCAAGACCTCTGCCGTGTCGCTGCACGGTCAGGATAAGACTTGCGCAATTAGTTCGGGCGAATCGTTCCGGGTGGAGTTAACAAGGGTGGCAACCGGATACATCTCCATCAGATCGGCGGGATATGGCTGGTACATGCGCTTCAGTTGTTCGGGGTCCGTCAGCGTGCGGTCCCCTCCTGTTCCCATTGGTAAAAGCCGGAGGCCGGGATGAGACAGCGCCGGTATTTGATAGCCTGGCGAAAGGTGGCTTTTTTAACTATCGTTTCACCGCGGGCATTTACCGGTGGCTTACCGAGCGACAGTTCCTTCAACCAGGAAGGGATCAGGCCCCAGCGAAGCAAATCGAGGCGGTTCTGGCTGTCCAGGTACTGCCGGATTACCGGGATCTCCTGGGTGGGCGCGACGTTATATCTGGCCGCCGCCGTGAGTACCGGCTTCTCGGCCAGACCGAACAGTTCGGCCAGGAGTTCCGGTGGGATTTGGAGGGAAAAGCGTCCGCACATGGGCTGAATCGTAACATTTTTTCGCTCGATATAAAAGCATTGCCTATGAGCGGCTTTTTCCCGGAAATGGTTTATTATCAGTTCACATTGACTACTTCATTGACCGGGTCGCTGGAGCCGGCGAGAACTGGCGGCGTTGCTTATTCCGACCAACAGACAGTTGATTCCCCAACAGTTCAAAACGGGAGGTGCAATCATGGCTGACAATGCATGGCCGGCTTTGCCGCTGGCCGAGTGGGAGAAGACCTATGCAACCTTGCACATGTGGAGCCAGGTGGTCGGCAAGGTCCGTCTGGCGCTGACACCGCTGGTGAACCATTGGTGGAATGTCCCCTTCTATGTGACGCCGCGAGGCCTCACCACTTCCACCATCCATTACCAGGACAGAGGATTCCAGATCGACTTCGACTTTATCAAGCACCAGCTGGTCATCAGCTGCGACAACGGCGTGACCGGTACCATGGCCCTGGTTCCCTGTCCGGTCGCCGACTTTTACCGGAAATTCAAGGCGACGCTTCAGGAACTCGGCCTCACGGTGAAAATCTGGCCGGTCCCGGTTGAAGTGGAAGATCCCATCCCTTTCCAGCAGGATTTCCTCAATCACTCCTATGACGGGGAATATAGCAACCGACTGTGGCGTATTCTCTTTCAGGCGGACAAGGTGTTCAACCAGTTTCGCGCCCGTTTCATCGGCAAGTGCAGCCCGGTACACTTCTTCTGGGGGAGCTTCGACCTGGCGGTTTCGCGGTTCTCCGGCAGACGGGCGCCTGAACGGGAGGGTGCCGACTCTGTTACCCGCGAAGCGTATTCCCATGAAGTGATCAGCCACGGATTCTGGCCCGGGCGGCGTGCTTCCGGCGCAAGCGAGCGGGAAAGGTCCGGGAAAAGCCTCAATGCTGCAGCCTTTTACTCCTACACGGTTCCCGAGCCACCGGGGTACCAGGACGTGCGCATCACCCCTCCCCAGGCCTTTTACAGCCCGGAGCTGAAAGAATGGATCCTTCTCTACGAGGACCTGCGTAACGCGAGCTCGCCCGAGCAGATGCTGCTCGATTTTCTGCAGAGCACCTACGAGGCAGGAGCCAATCTGGCAGGATGGGACCGCGCGGCCTTGGAGCGTGGTTGACTTCAGAAATGGACCACACCAAAGCCCAAGCAGGGGAGGCAATTACCGAGCTGCCAGGGAGTTTAATAAAAAGGGGGGCAAACCAAATTCGGCTTACCCCCCTTGACTGGCAGCAGGCGCCGCCAGTATTCATCTCTTCACATATCAATTTTTCTGATATTGCGAAGAACCCGATCACCGATCGGTTTCCAAGGAGACCAGGGGCGCACCCTTTGCGGCATTAGTCCCCTGCCTCCTTACTTACCTCGTTACTTCTCGATCACTTCAAAAACAACCCTCATATTGGCCTGTGCCGCAGCTGACCCGAGATCCGCAGGAGTGGACTCGACTTGTGACGGCCTGGTCTCGCCGTAGCCGATTATTTCAATCCTCTCCGGTGGGAGAAGGTGCCCCGAAGGGGCGGATGAGGGGATTTGCCACTGAGAGCAAAACCCAAAAACAGGACTGTGCAGCGGCTCTGCTTATACTCTTTTCGGCCCTTGGTCAGCGATCACCGGGGTTTCGCCACTCGACCGCCCCGAAATGCGAGTCGCCGACAAAGGTGTAGACGAGACTCACCGTCCCGTCATTTTGGTGCCTGCTCGGGGAGTTGCCGTACTGTGCATCACGGATCGATTCCACGAACTGCAGGCCGACGCCGTGACGGCCGTAGACGCGGACGTTCAAGTTGGTGCTCGCGCGGACGATTCTTTCCGACCCCGTAGAGTTATCCGAACCGGTGCCGCTTACGAAGTAGCCGCGACCGGCCACTTCCAGTACGGCCCTGTTGCCAAAGAGCAGGCGAAGTGCCAGGGTCGCTTGCGGGGTTACGCCGTAGTGGTAGTCCCTCTCGCCGGTTGCCTGGGTGACCCCCGCCGCGCCGAAGCCGACGCCGCCCAAAAGCGACCCCTGCAGCGCGATACCGGGCGCGACCCAGTACTGGCCGGTAGTGCCGAGCGAAAGCGCCGTGGTGGAGACGCGGAAGATGGCCGGTGAGATGTAGTCATAGCTTCCGTAAAGCCCCCAGATACCGCGGTAGTCGTTGCCCGCCTGGTACTGCTTGCCGTAAAGCAGGCCGCGAAGCAGCACGTTTTCCAGCGGGTTGTCCGCCCTGGCAAGCCCGCTTATCTGGAAGTCGAAGTAGTCCAGGGGGCGCTTGTAGGCGTAGCCGGGCTTGCCGGGAAGTCCGTAGGACATGCCGAAGTCCAGGACCGCGTTCTCCTGCAAGATGCCGTTGAGGCTCGCCCCCAGGCGAAAGCGCCAGAAGGTGGCGGGGTCGTAATTGGGGAACACGGTCTTCAGCCGGTCGCCGAAGGCGTAACGGTTGAACGCAGTAGGCGGAGAAAGAACTGCCGCGCCCAGCTCGTGCCAGGCATCTGGTCTGGGACCCTCGTCCTGCAGCACCAGTTCCGACATCCGGAACAGCGCCTCGCCGAGCAGACTTCCGGCGTTGCCGGTGGTTATGACGTCATTGATCGAAGGGGGGCCGGTTTCGCCGGCCATTTCCCACATGAAGCTTCCGGCATTGCTATAGGCAAGCGACTCCCAGAAGTTGAGGCCGCTGGAGCGCGCCATGGCGTACATGGTGGCTCCCTGATAGGGATGGGCGAACTGGTTGACGTTGAAGGGGTCCTTGTCGAACACCCAGTTCTGCTCGCTTAGGTGTTCCCAGATGCTGGAGAATGTTGAACTGTAAACCTTTTTGCCGTCCTCGGTCTGATCCGCATAGGCGATCCGGTCGTAGATGTGCAGAAGGCCCAGAAAACCCGGCACCTCCAGAGCGGGGATCAGATAGCTTTTGCCCGCGCCGGTCTCCCAGGAGAGCACGTTGGCCGGCGTGAGCCCCGCCTTGGCGGCTGCCGGGGTCGGCGCGGCAGAGTCGATCGGGTTTGGCTCCTGAACCTTGTCGCGCCGCCAGTTAAGGTCGCTGCCGGGAACCCCGGGGCGCGGCGGCGAGGGGGGAGTTTTTTGCTGCAACTCGAAGCCGGGGGCGTCTTTAGGGGTGGGTGCTGTAGCCGCCTGCGGCTTTTCATTATCGAACCCGGTGATGACCGGCAGCAGCATGGCCAAAGCCAGCATCTTCAGGGTGACAGTCATTGTCAAGCGGCGCATATCGTTCCCCCGGCAGGCGTTAGTCCTGCCAGCACCGCCCACAGGGCCGGCTATGGTCACGGGCGTCCGCAGATATCGCGCACGCCCGATGAGTTTAATGGTCTTTGTTTGGATGTATTGTCTGCAGTCTGCACGAATCGGCAAGGCTCAATGCTTCACCTAAAGGTATAGCCAGCCGCCCCCGTGGTAACCGCCGTTTAATTGCCCTTGATGGCATCTCCGGTTTTTTCTCCAGCCTTTTTAACGGCCTGACCGGTTTTCACTCCAGCCTTTTTAACGGCCTGGCCGGTTTTCACTCCAGCCTTTTTAACGGCCTGGCCGGTCGCCTTGCCGGCTTTTTTGACCGTTTTTACCGTGGCTTTGCCGATCTTCTTGGCTCCCTGCCCTACTTCCCTGCCCCCTTCTTTGACCCCTTCTGCGATCTGCGTCCCCCCTTCCTGGTAGCCGTTGGCCGCAAAGGCGAAGCTGCCGGTGAGAGAGATCAGTAAAACCGCCATGAAAATGCGAGCTGTCATATCTATGCCCCCTTATTACCGAGCCTGAACAGACCTGGAGATAGTGCCTCAGGCCGGATCGACAAGGGAAAGGCGGCTGCCGGGCACGGCAACCGCCGATATTGTCCTGTTTTTATCTGTGACCGCGACGCCCATTGTCATGCTTGTAGCCACCGCCACCGTGATCGCGCCCCCCCTCCTCCCAGTATGGAAAGATACAGCCGGAAAGCATCATGACTGCTACCAATAGCATGATTGACGATACAATAGATGTTTTTTTCATGGTCTTGTTCCTTTTGTCCTTTTTGCCATACCTGCCCCGCGTTGCTCAAAAAGCGTCGGCGTCAGGGTATTAGCACATAGCGAGTGCGAGCTTTCGATCAGTGAAAGATGATCCTGCCCATATTGACCGGCACCTACTTTGGCCATCCTGTTTTACAGCACCTTTCGGCCTTGGATGACGCGAAGCAGAACGACCACTATGGCAATAACCAGCAGAATGTGGATCAAACCGCCCATTGTATATGAAGTAACCATACCTAACAGCCAGAGCACTATCAAGATCATACAGATTGTCCAAAGCATAACATCCTCCTTATTCAGGTTCGAATTTTTCCTTTCCAGTTACGGGTTCTGACGGGGACAGGCACCTGAGGAGCCGGTCCCCTGACTGCTATTTCACATTCAGATTGTTGTTAACCTCTGTCACACCCGTAACGCGGGCGGCGACATCCCCTGCCTTGGCACTGCTCTGAGCCGAATCGACAAAGCCGCTCAACTGCACCACGCCCTTGAAAGACTTGACACTGATCTGAAGCACCTTCAGGGTCGGCTCGTTCAGGATCGCCGTTTTTACCTTGGTGGTGATGACCGTGTCGTCGAGGTACTCTCCGGTACTTTCATGCTTCTGGGTGGAGGCGCAGCCAAAAAACAGTGTCATCAGGCCGACGCTCAGCAAGGTCTTTATCAGGTTTCCTCGTTTCAACATGATCTCTTCTCCTTTTGTGTTGTTTTATTGTGTCGCGAATCAGTCATTAGCTGTGCGCAGGAAGCCCTGCGGGATGCCGTCGGCGCTGCTCAGCTCCCGCAGCTTCATCCTGGTCTCATCCTGCATGCGCTGCAAGGCGGCGGTGATTTCGAAGAATTCCTCCCTGGCCGAATCTGTGGCGCGCTCCGCTTTTGCCTGATAAAGGGCAACCTGCTCTTCCCATTCCTGCAACTGCGCCTTAAGCTCTTCCTCATACACTTCTTGCTGGCTCACCATCGCCTCTCTCCCCTGCTGACCCGGTGCCTTCTCGGCCTGGATCTTTCCCTGGAGTCCGCCAACTTTCTTTTCGCCTTTGCCTTCCACCTTGGATACGACAAGCCCCTTCCTCGGCATAACGACCGGCTCTTGAACTTGTCCGCAGCGAAGACTGTGTCTGCCGCGGGTACTGGATGCCAGAAACAGGTCGTAGCTACTATGAGAACACCAATCAAGCGGGATGTGCTGCTGGTAATTTCTCCCGATGAATAAATCGTCCGTAAAAGGAGTCGTTTTCATAATCACCTCAAATAGATCGAAAATCTTCAGCAATTGTCAGAATCTGCCCTTGCATAAAGAGATTCAGTGACTTCTGTAATTCTTATCTATTTATAGTAAGAGCAACTACGGTGCCAACTCTACAAGGTGTTGATTTAGAGAGATTGCCGGTTTTTTGGCGTGGCAGGGTGGTATCCGGATTGGATAGCGGGAAGCTTAAACTGCTAGCCTATATGGTAGGCAGCGGAGGGCGGAGGGGGCTACGTTCTACGTTCTACGTTCTACGTTCTACGTTCTACGTTCTAGGTTAGGAGGGTTCGGCGGGCTGGTAGAGCGGTTCGGGGATCGGGGTTCCGGCAGGCTGGGCGCCGCGGGCAGCAGCCAGCCTGCTGGAACGGTTTTACGGCATCAGCAATAGGTCAGGGTGCGATCGGAAGATTTCATCAGTCTTCGCAACCTGACCAGCAACTGCGACTCGATCTGGCGTATCCTCTCACGGGTAAGGCCGAAACTTCGCCCGATGGTGTCCAGGGTCTGGGGGTCCTCGTCATCCAGGCCGAAGCGGAGCGTCAGGATCTTCTTTTCGGCGGCGGTGAAGTTCTCGATCAACTTCGACACCCGCTCGTAGGTGTGCAGTCCCTCGACCCGGTCTTCGGGAGAGACCGCTGACTGGTCGTCGAGGGTGTCCATCAGGGAATAGTCGCTGTGCGGCCCGTTGGGCTGATCGATGGAGCAGGTCTTTTTCAGCAGCGTGGTAAGTTTCTGGACCTGGCTCAGGTCCACCTGCATGTCTTCGGCCACCTCGGCCAGCGTCGGCTCGCGGTTCATACGGCCGCGGAACTGGCAAGTTACCCGGTGCATCCTCGCCATCTGTTCGGATATGTGCACCGGAAGCCTGATGGTGCGCGACTGGTTCATCAAGGCTCGTTCGATGGTCTGCCTGATCCACCAGGTGGCATAGGTGGAGAAGCGGCACTCCTTGGAGAGTTTGAAGCGCCCGGCTGCCTTGATAAGCCCCAGGTTCCCCTCCTCTATCAGGTCGAGAAAGGGGAGTCCCCGGTTCCTGTAGCGCTTGGCGATACTCACCACCAGCCGCAGGTTGGAGACGATCATCAGGTCGCGGGCGGCCTGGTCGCCCAGCTCGATCTTGGCCGCCACCTCCCTTTCCTCAAGCGCACTCAGGAGCTTGGTCTTCTGGATTTCATGCATGTACAGCTTGATGGCGTCGTCAGTATGCTCGAGCGAGGCGGACTTGATCGTTTCCTCGCTGTCGGCGGCGGTGTCGATCTCCGCCACTGCCTCAAGCTCCAATGGTTGATAACTCTCCATAGCAGGCTCCTTGCAACTGCAGTGCGTTCTGCAGTTTTTGCACAAGGAAATAGCAACTACGGTGCCAACTGCACAAGGTGCTGATTTAGAGATGGAGATGGCCCTGGCAGAAAGGCAAAGGGGTGTACAAAATGGTTACAGGGTGTCCCATATGGGTAGCTATATCGGTAAGTTCTGGAGTTCGTATCTATCCAGCATCCTCTTGAAGTTCCGGTATTCCACGTCTAGCAGCCTGGCCGCCTCCATTTTTTTACCACCGGTGGCGGCCATTGCCTGCCTGACTGCTGCGCATTTCAGTTCTTCCAGTGTCTGCAGCTTGGCGGGGGCCTGCGCGCAGACGGCCTGGGGCGATACCTTCATCACATTTTCCAGATCGGCGCCGGCCAGCAGGTCTCCGGCAAAAAGGGCCGCCCGCTTCATGACGCTCTTCAGCTCCCGGACATTACCGGACCACGGGCATTGGCTCAAAAGCAGCACGATTTCCGGGGCCAGGCGGGGCGGCACCCTGTTCAGTTCCAGGCAGGCGTCGTTCAGGAACTTGCGGGCCAGCACGGCTATATCGGCACCCCTTTCGCGTAACGGCGGCAAGGTCATCACCAGGTCGCCCAGACGGTAGTAAAGGTCCTCCCGGAAACGCCCGTTGCCCGCCTCCAGCAGCAGGTCGCGGTTGCTGGCCGCTATCACGCGAACATCGACCTCCACCGCCTTGGTCCTTCCCAGCGGAAAGAACCGCTTCTGTTCCACGGCATGCAATATTTTGGCTTGCACGGAGGGAGGAGCGCAATCCACGTCGTCAAGAAAGAGCGTCCCGCCCTGCGCCTCTTCGAAAAGGCCGATCTTTGCCGAAACCGATCCGGTGAAGGCGCCCTTGGCATGGCCGAAAAGCTCGCTCTCCACCAGCGCTTCGGGAAGCGAGCTCAGGTTGACCGTGATAAACGGGTGCTGCCTGCGCTCGCTCAAACCGTGGATGACTGCGGCCAGGTGGGACTTGCCGACTCCCGTTTCACCCTGGATGATGATCGAGTAATTGGTGGCGGCGATCAGGCGCGCCTGTTGGAGGACGGCCTTCATGGCCGGGCTTTCGCCCAGGTGCAGGGCCAGCGAGCCCTGCTCGCGTTGCCTTAAGTTTTCCAGCTCGATCCTTAAAAGGACAGGAACTGCAACCCGGGTAATGGTCCTGAAGAGTGCCCGGCAATCCAGCGGCTTGGCGACATAGGCGGAGACCCCGAGTTCGATGGCCTTCAGCAGATAGGCGGTCTCGGTGAAGGCGGTGGTGAGGATCACCGGGGTATCCGGCGCCAGCTCCCGGATGCGTCTGGTCATCTCCAGCCCGTCCATGACCGGCATCCTTATATCGCTCACCACGATATCCGGGGTCTCGCGGGAGAAGAGCTCCAGACCTTCCTTCCCGTTGGCGGCGCTCACTACCCTTTGGAAATGCAGCTCAAGCATCGAGTGCGTTGTCTTGCGGATCTCCGGTTCATCCTCGACATAAAGGACGGTTATCGGTACTTTCTCATTCATTGGCATCCACCTCGTTTAGGGACTGGCTCCGAAGGTGCCTGTCCCCGTTAGCACCTTAGCCTTAGCACCCGGTACCCGGCTCTGTCTGGCCTATGCTGCTGTCCGCAATCTCAGCGGCGCACTTTTCGATGGCTGCAAACAGCTTCTTGAAGTCGATCGGCTTCAGGATGTAGGCGCTCAAGCCGACGCTGCTGAAACCGTTCAGGTGAACCTCGTCGCTGTAGCCGGTCAGCACGATGAACCTGGTGTCGCCCCTCACGCCCTTGATCGCCTCGGCCATCTCTATGCCGTCCATCCCGGGCATGTTGATGTCGGTGATCACCAGATCGGCTGCCTGCTGCCGGCTAAGCTCCACCCCCTGGCTGCCGTTGGCCGCCGAGCGGATGCTGGCGGAGGGAAATTTCTTGGCGACCATCAGCCGTAACGCTTCGTTGGTGGTCTTGTCGTCTTCAACGATCAGTATCGATAATCCCATTCACACCTCTATCCTGAATTCGGCGCCGCCCGCCAGGTTGCGCACGGTGAAACGACCACCCATGTTTTTCTCGATGATCGTCTTGGACATGAAGAGGCCGATGCCTGTCCCTTTGCCAAGCTCTTTGGTGGTGAAATAAGGGTCGAAAATTTTGGAGATGATATCTTTTTTGATGCCGCCGGCGTTATCGGTGACGGTCAGTACCGCCCTCCCCTGCTCGGTCCATAAGGCTACCTTTATCCGCGCACCGCTTACCTGCCGCTCCAGGAAGGCGTCCTTGGCGTTCATCAGGATGTTGAAGAGCACCTGCCCGTACTCGTTGGCATAGCCGGTTATCTGCGGCTCGCCCTTGTCGGAAAGCTCGATTGCGATGTCCGCTCCGGCGAAATTCTCCTCGAGCAGGCTGATGGTCCTGGCCGCCACCTGGTCCACCCTGAAGAGGCTTTTTTCCTTGTCCGGTGCGGTGAAATCCCGGAAGTCGTCGATGGTCTGCGACAGGTGAAAGAGGATCCCCATCGCCTTTTCTATGTTGGCGTCCAGAAGCTCCTTGCTGAAGCCGCCCAGCTCGAAGCAGAGGCCTATTTCCTGGATCTTCAGTCCCAGCACGTTCAGGGGCTGGCGCCACTGGTGGGAGATGTTTCCCAGCATCTCCCCCATGGCCGCCATCCGGCTTTGCTGGATCAGCAGCTGTTCGTTCTTTCTAAGGTCATCCATCGCCTGCATCCGTTCGACGGTCTCCTTCTCCAGCACCTGGTAGGTCAGTCTCAGTTCGCCGTTTTGCCGCTCCAGTTCCAGGCGGCTTTGCTCCAGCTCGCCGGTGCGCCGAGCCACCCGTAATTCCAGCTCCTCGTTGGCCTGCTGCAACTCCTCGTTCAGCCTTTGCACCGTCTGCTCAGCCTGCTTGGTCTTGGAGATGTCGGTGAAGGCAATGACCACCCCGTCCACCTGCCCGGTCTCGCTCCTGAAGGGCATGATGCGGATCAAAAGCCACACCCCAGAGAGGCCCGGCAGCTCCTTTTCGACGGAGACGGCATGCTTTAGCACCTTTAGGATATCGGCCTGCATCTGCTCGCGATCCGGGAGATGAAAGGCGATGTCTTTCAGGGGGCGACCGATATCCTGGGGGAGCAGCGTGAAGAAGGAGGCGATGGCCGGGTTGAATCTGCAGATGCACAGCTGCCGGTCCAGAAAAATCATGCCGGAGTCGATGCTGGCCAGCATGTTGTCGTGTTCCGTGCTGAGCCGCTTCAGCTCCAGGTTGTTTCTTTCCAGCTCGGAGTTGACCGAGTAGAGCTCCTCGTTGGTGCTGTGCAGCTCCTCGTTGGTGGCCCGCAACTCCTCGTTGGTCGCCTGGAGTTCCTCGTTGGCCACCTGATACTCTTCGTAGGTCGCCTGCTGCTCTTCTACGCTCGACTGCAGGTTCTCCTGGGTGATCTTCAGGTTCTCCTGGGCGGCCAGCAATTCGGTCTCCAGATCGTTTATGTGCTGGCGGCCGTAAGCGGCGGGATCGAAACTGCCGACTTCCACCAGGGGTACTTCCCTGGGAGGCTCTGGCCTCTCCACCGGACGGCTCCGTTCGAAATAGACGTGGTAGTGCACCGTATCGCTCTTCGCGTCCGGGAGCAGGTCCACGGTCAGGTCGACCAGGTATTCCTCACTGCGCAGTTGCATCCGGATGTTGCGGGTGACGATACCCTGCCCGGTCTTAGCGGCGCGCTGCAGCGAGGTGCTCATGGCGACCTGCAGGTTGTCGTCGTTCAAAAGGAGCAGGTCGAGTTCTACCCGTCCTTCGGGCTTCTTCAGGTAGTCGGCCACCTGGCCGAAGCAGTGCAGGATCTTCCGCTTCTCGTTGATGAGGACGCCCGGCGGAATATGCTTGCCGAGCAGGGTGTCGTAGTCGGAGAGCACCTGGCGATCCAGACTGATCAGGCGCGGCTGGACGGAGCGGAAGTCGGAGACCGGGAGAACCCGCCCATTCACCCGCCGGTCGGAGCTTAACTCTACCGGCAGCTTTTGATCGCGTATCTTGCTGAACATCTTGTGCTGGCCGCTTACCGTCTCGAACTCGCCGGCCAGCTCGCTCAACCCCTCGCTGCTCCCAAGGAACAGGATGCCGTTTCTGTTCAGGGAGAAATGAAAGAGGGAGATCGCCCTCTTTTGCGTCTCGGGACGCAGGTAGATCAGCAGGTTCCGGCAGCAGACCAGGTCGATCCTCGGGAAGGGAGGATCGCTGATCAGGTTGTGGGGCGCGAAGACCAAAAGCTTGCGCAGTTCGGTGCTGACCTTGAAAAGGTTGTCTCCCACCCGGGCGAAGTGGTGCTCCAGCCGTTCCGGGCTCACGTTTGCCAGCCGTTCCCGGTCGTACACGCCCTGGGCCGCCAGGGTAAGCGAGTGCTTGTGGACATCGGTGGCGAACACCGTGATGGTGCCGGTGAAGTTCAGCTGGTCTGCCTTTTCCTTCAAAAGGATGGCGAGCGAATAGGCCTCCTCGCCGGTCGCGCACCCTGCCGACCAGACCCGCAGTTCCTGATCGGGGGTCCGGTTCTCGAAAAGCCGGGGTATGATTTCCGCTTCCAGGTAGCCGAAGGTTTCCCGGTCGCGGAAAAACTCGGTCACCCCGATCAGCAGGTCCTTGTAGAGCGCCTCCAGTTCCTCCTTGTCGTCGGAAAGGAGCTGGACGTAGTCGGCTATCCCGGCGATACCGTGAAACTCCATGCGCCGCCTGATACGCCGCCCGACCGTAGCCAGCTTGTACCGGGAAAAGTCCAGCTGGTAGCTGCGCAGGAGCAGGGCGCTCACCTCGCCAAAGCCGCCATCCTCCGGGTCTGCCTTGTCCGTCCCGAGGGCCGGCCCGTCACCTTCGCCTGCCTCCGCACCGGCGCCATCCTCCAGGTTCAAGGCCCTGGTCTCAACCGGGTTCACGGCGTACCGCAGCAGGGTACCCGGGATCTGGCCGGCAGGGAGGATGAAGTCGCTCAGCCCCGTATCTATCGCGCTACGCGGCATCTCCTCGAACTGGGCCGACTCGGGAGACTGGACGATCACCAGCCCGCCGGCGGCGTGGATGGCGCGGATTCCTTTAGAACCATCCTTGCCCGTCCCCGACAGTATCACCCCCACCCCCCTGGCTCCCGCCTCGCCGGCCAGGGAGCTGAAGAAGATGTCGATCAGCAGTGCGTGCCCGCTCGGCACCTTCGCGCTCAGGGAAAACCGGCCGCCCTTTATGGTCACCTGCATCATCGGCGGGATCAGGTAGACGCGGTCGGCCCGCAGCCTGCTGCCGTCCTTTATCACCTGGATCGCCATGCGGGTGTGGTGCGAAAGCAGTTCGTCCATCTGGCTTTTGAAATCGGGGGAGAGGTGCTGGATGACCACGAAGGCCATGCCGCTGTTCGCCGGCATCTTGTCGAAGAACCGCTCCAGCGCTTCCAGGCCGCCGGCGGAGGTACCGATACCGACTATTAAAAGTGGTGTGTTGTCCTGCGCCTGCGCCATGGTAGCCTCCGTCCCCGCCGGCGTCTGGCCGGCCAATCGAGTTACCATCCTGCAACTTCAATGGCAGATTATAATAAAATTTCTTTTACTGGCAAGAAACAGTATCAGAATTGTATGCAATACAACATTAAATGTGTTCAACATGAAAATGACTGTCTAAACTTCCATTCTCTACCGTGACACTCGGGCAGTGTACCACACAAGTCGATCATTACACAGAATCAAGTAGAATCTGCTGCAACTGCTCAGCCTGCCAGCGCCGACCTTCAAATTTCGATCCTGAATTCGGCGCCCTCTTTGAAATTACGCACTGTGAGAAGACCACCCATGTTCTTCTCGATGATGTTCTTGGACATGAAAAGTCCCACCCCTGTCCCCGCCTGCGGCCCCTTGGTTGTGAAGTAGGGGTCGAACACCTTGCCGATGATATCATCCGGTATCCCCCCGGCGTTGTCGGCAATGCTCAGCACTGTCTTACCCTTTTTGCTCCCTATGCTGATGGTAACCAGGGGGAGGCTATTTCCCGCTGGGTGCGCAGCATAAAAGTCACGGCTCGCCAAGAACTACCTGTATCTCGTGTAGTTGCCCGTCGCTGGACAAAAGGAACTCGCCTAAGGGCTGCAGCTTCCCGTCCAGCTCCAGGCTGGCCACACCGCGGCAGACGCCCTGCGGGTTTTTCACCTTGATGGCGTAGCGCGTATCTCCGTGCCGGTAATCGATCTCGAAGGCAGGCCAGCTGCGCGGGATGCAGGGGTCGATGCGCAAGCGCTCCCCGCTTAGCTGAAAGCCGAGCATCGATTCCAGTCCGGCGCGGTACATCCAGGCCGCCGAGCCGGTGTACCAGGTCCAGCCGCCCCGTCCCGCATTGGGGGCCACGGCATAGACGTCGGCTGCCGCCACATAAGGCTCCACCCGGTACTTCTGCAGGCCTGCCCGGGTCAGGGCATGGTTTATCGGATTGATAAGCGCGAACAGTTCGCCGGCCCGGTCCCCTTCCCCCAGCATCGCGTTGGCGATCAGTGCCCAGATTGCCGCGTGGGTGTACTGCCCGCCGTTTTCACGCACCCCCGGCACGTACCCCTTGACGTAGCCGGGATCGAGCTTTCCGTCATCGAAGGGGGGGGTGAACAGCAGCACGACCCCTTCCTCACGGCGAACGAGTTGGGCCTCGACCGCAGCCATGGCCTTTGCTGCGCGCTCTTTATCCGCCGCGCCGGAGATCACGCTCCAGGACTGGGCGATGGAGTCGATGCGGCATTCCTCGCCCTTTTCCGAGCCGAGCGGGGTGCCGTCATCGAAGTAGGCCCGGCGGTACCATGCGCCGTCCCAGGAGTTCTCCAGCGAGCCCTGCAACTCCTCCATATGGGCCAGGAAGCGGGCGTTTCGTGCCAGGTCTCCGCGCCTTTCGCAGTAGGGGGCGAACACCTCCAGCGTTTTGTGCAGAAACCAGCCGAGCCAGACGCTTTCGCCCTTGCCGCCGTGACCGACCCGGTTCATGCCGTCGTTCCAGTCTCCGGACCCCATCAGCGGCAGGCCGTGTTCGCCGGTGGCCAGGGAGCGGTCGATGGCGCGCAGGCAGTGCTCGTAAATGGTCCCCGTCTCCTGGGAGAGCTGCGGGTGCAGATAGGAGTCGTCCTGGCCTTCCGCTAAGGGCGGCGCGTGCAGAAACGGGACCTCCTCTTCGAGAAGCGAGAGGTCGCCGGTCACGCGCAGGTAGAAGTCCGTGACATAGGGGAGCCAGAGCAGGTCGTCGGAGATGCGGGTGCGGACACCGCGGTCGGTGGGCGGGTGCCACCAGTGCTGGACGTCGCCCTCCTCGAACTGATGGGCGGCGGCTCGCAGTATCTGCTGGCGGGCCACTTCCGGTTTCGCGTAGACCAGCGCCGTCACGTCCTGCAACTGGTCGCGAAAGCCGTAGGCGCCCCCCGACTGGTAGAAGGCGGCACGCGCCCAGATCCGGCAGGCGAGCGTCTGATACAAGAGCCAGCGGTTGAGCAGCAGGTCCATGGCCGGCTCCGGCGTGCGGACCGCTATGCGGGAGAGGGTCTCCTCCCAGTACTCCACCACCCCCCGATAGGCGTCCTCTACCGCCTGCGACCCCCGATATTGCGCGACCATTGCGCGGGCCTCCTCTGCGCTGTCGCTCTCGCCCAGCAGAATGATGATTTCGCGGGTCTCCCCCGGCGAAAGCTCGATCCCCCCCTGCAGCGCCGCACAGGGGTCGAGTCCCGCCCCGAAACGCCCGTCCAGCTCCCTTCTGTAAAGCGCCGTGGGGTGCGCCGCGTTGCCGTTTCGCCCCAGGAAGGATTTGCGATCACAGGTGGCGCTTTCGGCAGGCGGCTCCATGACGGTGAAAAAGAGCCGGCCGGCAAACTCGTTGTTGTAGCTGTTGCGGGCAAAGGTCGCCCCGCTCTGCGGGTCGGCTTCGCTGACGATAAAGGGTGCCGACTTTTCACGATTCACCCCCAGCACCAGCTCGTTATAGGTGGTCACCGACAGGCGCCGGCGGCGGTCCGTCCGGTTATGCAGGCGCAAGCGGCTGATCTTGACGCTGGCCGCAAGCGGCACGAACATGGTCAGTTCCTGGGCTATGCCGTGGCTTTCGTGCTGAAAAGTCGTGTACCCCTGCCCGTGCCTGATCACGTACGGCTGCCCCTCGCGAATCGGAAGCGGCGTAGGCGTCCAGACCGATCCGGTCTCCTCGTCGCGCAGGTAGATGATCTCTCCGGGCGGGTCGCTCACCGCGTCGTTCGACCAGGGGGTCAGGCGGTTCTCGCGGCTGTTGACCGACCAGGTGTAGCCCGCGCCCGACTCGGTCACCTGAAAGCCGAACTCGTGATCGTTGGCGATCACATTTATCCAGGGGGCGGGCGTCCACTGCCCTTCGTTCAGGATGGTGACGTACTCGCGCCCCTCTTTCGCAAAGCCCCCCAGCCCGTTAAAGAACTGCAGATCGGCAAAGCCCGGCGCCGGCACCTCCGGATAACTGCGTGCCGGCAGGCGCGGCAGCAGGGGGGTGCTCGGCAGGCCGGCCTCGACCGGGCGCTGCGCCAATTGCTGCTCCAGCGTCCCCCGCTCGGTGACCAGCACCAGGCGCGCCACGGCATGCAGGAGGATCTTGTCTTCGTCCGGCATCTGGTCCGCGCGCCGCACGTAGACGCCTCCCGGCTTGTCCTGCCAGGTCTGCAGGCCGGTCGAGCGCAGCAGCAGCTGGATGTCGTCCTGCAAGATCTGCAAATAGCTCGGCGCGTGGTCGTTGAGGATCACCAGATCGATCGGCAGTCCCTTCAGTCGCAGGTATTCGTGCCCGCGCAGGATCTGGCGCACCATCCCCAGGTCGGCCACCACCCCGATCCGCACCATCACGATCGGCAGGTCGCCGCCGATGCCGTACTTCCAGAGCTCCGACTGGGTCTTCTTGTTGAGCGCCAGCACGTCCGAGCGCGGACGCAGCGAGTTGTCCGAATAGAGCACCCGTCCGGCCAGTCGCTGAAAAAGATGCGCCTCGTCGGCATCCACATCCAGGTGCCGCAGCTGGATCCTTGCGTTGGTCCAGGCGAGCGTCTCCACCCGCTTGAAGATGTTCACGTCGTGATACTTGTCGGCCAGCATCAGGATGTGCTCGCGCGAATGGGCGACGGCCGTGGAAAAGGTGACCCGTGCCTGCGCGTTCGGCTGCAGGCGCACCCGCTGTCGCAGGCTGAAGATCGGGTCGAGCACCGTACCGACCGTGTTCGACAGGGGACGGTCCTCGGTCACGGCCAAAGGCGCCCGGCTGTCGTGCCCGCGGCCCAGAAAACGCTCGCGGCTGGTCTCGTACTGCACGGGGCCTATCGCCTCGCCTTCGGTCACCACCGTGTGCACCGCATAAACGGGGAGCTCGGCCTGCGAGCGCGGTCGGCGGCGGGCGACCAGGGCATTCTCCTCGCCGATGAATTCCGTCTCGACGAAGAGGTTACTGAAGGCCGGATGTGCGGCATCGGCGGCGGGCGTGGTCAGCACCACCTCGGCATAACTGGTCACCTCGATTTCACGCACCCGTGTGGAGCGGTTGGTGATGGTCACCAGGCGCACCTCGGCGTTGTCCTCGGGGGAGACCACGATGTCGGTCTGGGTCACGATCCCCACGTCCAGGCGCTTGAAGACGGCGCGCTCCTCGGTGAAGGTGACCTGGTAGCTTTGCGGCATGCGCACGGTCGGCTGGTAGCCGGTCGACCAGAGGGCGCCGCTGCGCAGATCGCGCAGGTAGCAAAAGCTCCCCCAGTTGTCGCGCGTCGCGTCCTCGCGCCAGCGCGTCACGGCCCAGCGCGGCTCCGCCTGGTTGTTCCCGCTCATGGAGAACCCCGACCCGGCCGAAGTCACCATGACCGAATAGACGCCGTTGGAAAGGAGCTGCGTGCGGGGCGTCGGCAGGTTGGGCGACTGGTAGCTGACGGCAAGCTGCGCGCCCGGCGCCTGGCCGCGCCGGCCCGCCACCTCCTGGCTGCCAAAGCTCGCCAGCGGCGCCCCCTGCGGGATGCGCTCCTGCAGCAGCAACTCGGTCGCCTGGATCAGCGGGTCCGCGTGAAAACGGGCCTGCATCACGCCCCCGTGCAGCAGGTTGTCGAGCGCCACCAGGCTCATCCCCTGGTGGTGCGCCATGAAAGAACGGATGATGACATGCGGCTGGTCCTGCGGCAACCGCTCCGGCGTGTAATCGATCGCCTCGTAAAAGCCGAAGCGCGAGAGCGCCCCGCAAAGCGCCAGTCGTTGCAGGTTTTGCAACACGGCGCGCGGCGCGACCATGGCGGCCAGTACGCTCGCATAAGGGGCGATCACCAGGTCTTCGCTAAGCCCCCGCTTGAGCCCCAACCCCGGCACGCCGAAGGGGCCGTACTGATAATTGAACTGCAGGTCGCGCGCGTTGTAGGCCGACTCCGAGATCCCCCAGGGGACCTTCTGCTCGCGCCCGTAGGCGATCTGCCGGGCGACCACGGTCTGGCAGGTCTGGTCCAGCAGGGTATCGGCGTAATCGCGGGTGACCAGAAGCGGCATCAGGTACTCGAACATGGTGGCGGTCCAGGACACCAGCGCGCGCCCGGCGCCGTCGATCTGGGTGAGCTGCCTCCCTAAGCGAAACCAGTGTTCCTGCGGCGCGTCCCCCTTGGCAATGGCAACCAGGCTCGCCAGTCGAGATTCGGAGGCGAGCAGGTCGTAGAGAGAGTTGTCCGGCCGGGCCTCGGAGACGTTGTAGCCGATCACGAAAAGCTTTCGCCCCTCGTCGAACAGGAAGCGGAAATCCATGGCCTCCACCAGCAGATCGCAGGCGTGGGCGAGAGCGCCGGCCCGCTGCAATAATTCCCGGGCCGCCTGCGCCTTCCTTTCGATTGCCTCGCCAAGGAAGGCGAGTTCGCTGGAAAGCGCCTCCCGGTCAGGTATTTCCAGGGCTGCCAGTGCGGCCGACAGCGCCTTCAGCTCGTCCAGGGCCTGGGCGTAGCGCTCCGGGATCTCGGCTACCGTTACTGAAGCGCCAAGTAAAGCGCTGATTTTCCGCCAGCGGGAGCCGAGCTGCGGAGCCGCGCCTTCCATGAGCGGCGCGAGGCGGTCCGTAAAGGTGGCATCCCAGTAAAGGAGCGTGTCGAAGTCGCGCCGCGCCGCTGTCAGCTGGTTCAGGGGGGCCGCGCTCCAGAAGCTGAGCCCCGCGAAACTCTCCTTCGCCTGCGGGCCCTGCTCCTGCTCGAGTGCCTGCGCTATGTCCTTTACTTCGCCCGCGTGGGCGGTCATTTCATGGAAGAACCTCGCCCACAGCCTCAGATCATCGGGCGCTTCCCGCGTCACCTCGATGAGCAAGAGAGCGGCCTCGATCTCCCGGTGCAACTGCTTCCAGCTGACCACCCGGGTCCGCTCCTTGAGTGCGCCGATGCGAAGTGCCTCTTCGCGAAGCAGCAGGAAGCTGTCCGCCAGCCCCTGCAGCAGACGCGCGTCCAGGAGTTTCTGTTCCGGCAGCTCGATGGCCGCCTGCTTGACGGCGATCAGATGCCCGGCCAGATTGCCGCTATCCACCGTCGAGATATACTGCGGCTCCAGGAGACTGAGCGTCGAGGTGTCGTACCAGTTGAAGAGGTGCCCGTTGAACTTTTCCAGCTTGTTGAGGGTGGCAACCGTCCGTTCCAGCCGTTCCACCGTCTCGAAGATACCGAGGTAACGGAAATCGCGGGCGGCCACCGTGGAGAGGAGCAGCAGTCCTATGTTGGTGGGCGAGGTGCGGTGGGCTACCGACGGGCGGGGGTCTTCCTGAAAATTATCGGGCGGCAGCCAGTGGTCGGCCTCCCCCACAAAGGTCTCGAAGAAGCTCCAGGTGCGTCGGGCAATCAGGCGCAGCTCCTGCCGCTCTGCGGCGTTTAGCTCCTGGCCCGCCCCCTTGAGCGACCCCGCGGGGCGACTGACGAAGTAGGCGATAAAAGGGGATACGGCCCAGGCGATCAAAAACGGCAAGGCGAGCCAGTCGAAAGCCTGGCCGAACACCGGCAAGAGGAGCGCCGTACCGAGGGCGAAAAAAGTGACCGGATACATCAGGCGCCAGAATGCCGCGCGGTCGTGGCGGCTCCCCTGTTCGCTTTGGGCGGCCGTCAGCCATTCCAGCAGGTTCTGTCTGGAGACGAGCTGGCGATAAGCCACCCGCGCGACGGCGTCGAGCGTCAGCCAGGCCTGGTGCGGCAAGAAGACGAGCAGCAGGGCGACCTGTTTGCTGTTGGTTACCAGAGCACCCCAGAGCTGCCGGAAGTGACTGGTCCAGGGTACCCCGCGCGGATTGGAGAAGAGATTGCTGGTGAGGTGCGCGTACACGGGAAAGCTGACCGCCACGAGGGCGAACAGGATCCAGAAAAGAGGGGATCCCGGCAGAAAGCTCCAGGCGGCCAAAAGCCATAACAAGAGCGCCGGTGCAACCAGGCTGCGGCGCAGGTTGTCCAGAATCTTCCAGCGCGAAATTAGCGGCAGCGTGTTCTTCACCAGTTGGCTTTTGCCGTCGGGGACCCGCGGCAAAAGCCAGCGCGCGATCTGCCAGTCGCCGCGCGTCCAGCGGTGCTGGCGCTTGGCGTAGGTATCGTAGTGCGCCGGGTGATCGTCGAGGAGCTCGATATCCGACACGAGTGCGGTGCGCGCGTACAACCCTTCGAAGAGGTCGTGGCTTAACAGCGCATTGTCCGGTACGCGCCCGGTCAGCGCTCCCTGAAAGGCGTCCACGTCGTACAGACCTTTGCCGGTGAAACTCCCTTCGCCAAAGAGGTCCTGGTACACGTCTGAAGCGGCGGTGCTGTAGGGGTCGATCCCCGGGTTGCCGGAAAAGATACGGGAAAAACGCGAACGCGCGCTGCTCTCGAGCGTAACACTTACCCGCGGCTGCAGGATGCCGTACCCCCGAAGGACGCGCCGGCTCTCCGGGTCGAACTGCGCGCGGTTCAGCGGATGCCGGATGGTCGCCACCAGCCTGCGCGCCACGTCTCGCGGCAGCTGGGTGTCGGAATCGAGCGTGATGACATAGCGGATGCTGCCGAGGAACTCCGGGCCGGCAGGGGCGCTAAGAAAGCTGGTGTCAGAGGCGCCGCGCAACAGGCGGTTGAACTCTTCCAGCTTGCCGCGCTTTCTCTCCCAGGCGATCCATTTGCCCTCCGAAACGTTCCACTGCCGAGAGCGGTGGAAGAGAAAGAATCTGTCCGGGGCAGCGGCCTCCTCCGGGAATCGGTTCGCGGAGTGCGGGGCATAGCGCAGGTTCAGTCTTTCCATGCCGGCCATGGCGAAGTCGAGCAGTGCCTGGTCGCCGGGGGTAGTCTCCGCATCGGCGTCGCTAAAGTCGGTGAGCAGGGCGAAGTAGAACTGCGGGTCCTGGTTGGCGAGATAGTGGACTTCCAGTCTCTCGATCAAAAGGGCTGCGGCCGCCTCGCTGGTCAAAAGCGTCGGCACCACGATCATGGTGCGCGCCTCGTGCGGGACCTCCAGCTCGGGGTCCATTTTCGGCAGCACGCGCGGCTGGAAACCGTGCGTCACGTCCCAGTTGAGTACGCTTAGGGCGAGATCGGTGGCCGGTAGCAAGGCGAGCAGCGCCGTGACGGCGACCATCAGCGGGGTGGCGCCCGAGGAACCGGCTTTCAGGGCCAACAGTGTGACGATCAGGGAGGTGAGCAGAGTGAAAATGCCGAAATAGAAAAGCGCCGGATGCCTGAGAGCGATCCGCTGTGCGCGCTCGACCAGGGCCGGGCGATAGCTGAAGGCCCGCTCCAGGTCGGCGCGTCCCTCGCCGATCAGATAGTAGCCCACGTGCGCCTGCCCGGGATGCTGCGGATGGAGGGTATGGGCATCTTCGGCCAGCTCGACCGAGCGGCGGGCCACCTCAAGTTCCCCGGCACCGGTGCGCCTGGCGATCCGTTCGATCACGTGGCGGTAACGGTCGCGGGTGGCAAAGTCCATCGCCAGGTAGGCAAGCGCCGGGTCGGCGCCCAGAATCGGCTCGCTGAGGCTCACGCTCTCCACGAAGTCAGGCCAGTCGAGGGTCGACAGCAGTCTCATGCTGGTGATGATGTTGCCGACCGTCACCTGCGCTGCCGCCTGCCGATGGTGCGCGGACTGGACGAGCTGCTCGATGGTTTGGCCCTCGCGTGGCGCCTCGCCCGCCAGCGCCGCCGGCCTGCGCCTTTCCTGCCTCTTTTCCTGTTGCACCTCGCGCTCGATCCATTCAACGAGCGGCATCACGTCCTGGTCCTGGTCGCGCAGACGTTGCGTCAACTGCACCAGGAAGGCGTGGCCTGTCTGCTTTCGTTTTTCCAGCTGCCGGATGACGTCGGCGACCACCGATTTCCGTTGCCGGTCGGTGGTGGCGAGCAGGCAGTCGGCCAGCGTGTCGGCCTCTTCCCGCTCGGCGCGCGCCGCCACGAAGCGGGTGGTCAAACGCTGGAGATTTTCGATCAGAGCAAGCCTGAGCGTGATCGCCACGGCCCAGAGCTCGCCGATGGTAAGGGGAGTGGTTTGCTGATAGGAGCTGATAAACCGCCGGAGCGAGTCGCCGTCCAGGCGGCTGTCGGTGTGGGCAATGAAGGTGAGTGCCAGGCAGTAGATCCTGGGGTAGCCGTGCATCTCGCCGGTCACGAGCTTGGGCAACTGGAAATAGTAGCTCTTTGGCAGGTCCTGACGGATCTCGCGAATCTGCTGCTCGATCAGATGGAAATTGTCGACCAGCCATTCGGCCGGGGAGGAAATGCCGTGCCCCTGGGAAACCACCTCGGCAAGGGTTCGGTGCGCCGCCATCAGCCGGCGGCCATTCTCCTCAAAACGTGGCAGCAGCAACCGTCCCTGCTGCGGGACTTCGCTTACCTGATGCTCGGTCGCAAGCCCGGCCGCATACTGTTCCAGCCGCTCGACGCTGTAAAGCTCTCCCCGAATCGGTTCCTGGTAGCTCCATTGCCCCTGCTCGGCGAGCGAACTGAGCCTGCCGGTTTCCAAATCTGCGACTTCGGACAACGAGCCGACCTGGTTGCGCCTGAAACGGCGCGCGTAACTAAGGACGAAGCTGCTGATTCTGTCCGCTGCCCGTCTGTCTTTTTCATTTCCGTCGATAATAGCTCACCTTGTCCCACCTCACCTTGCCCGACCTGCCTGGTTACGCCTGAAGTTATCCGCTCCCCTGATTCAGGAAGCAACCGAGCCTGGCTGACCTAAGTCCGACCCTAGAATATTTCGCAAAGCGATTCGTCTATCCCCTTGAGCATCTCGTACCAGAAATCCCTGGCCGCTTCCATCTTGTCGGCGGCAAACTTTTCCAGCCAGAGTGTCAGTTCCGGATTTTCATCATAGTCTATTTCGCGCTTGCGTTTCAAAAAAGTGTGCAGGAAATCGATATCCCGTTCCGACTCCCAGAATACCGGACAGTTGTGGCTGTTCAGCCTACCGGCCAAAACGGCGATGGAGCGCAGGAACTGCTCCTTGCAACCGTAGAGGGAGTCCATGACCTCCGGCAGCAGTTCCTCCGCCCAGGCCCGGTGAAAGCGGCAGATGCCGAGATTGTCCAGGATGAGCTCGGCCTTCAGACGCTCCGCGCACTTTTGCCCGAGGGCCCTCGGCGCCAGGAAATCGCTGGAGTAGACCATGTAGTACTTGCCCATGATGGTCATGGGCGCGAGGGCCCCCGCCGTCCAGTACTGGTTGGGGGCCATCCAGCCGCGCCGCCCGAAGGCGATGTAAACCATGCTGTCGTGCAGCGCGACCCCGCGGCCGGCCGAGTGAATCCGGCTCCACTTCCTGATCCCCTCGTGAAAATCGAGGATGCCGCGTCTCTCGAAAATGGCGTCGATCAGCTCGATGCCGAGCTCCGCGTTGTGAAGCGAGTCCTCGACCGCGTCGAACCGGTCGGCATCCCAACGGGGAGTGCGCCTTACCGACCAGGCTCAGCATGTTGATGCCGAGGTGGTTGAAGACAAGCCCCGCTCCTCCCATGGAGCTGACGTAGAGCCCCTGCCAGCAGGGAGAGTGGCCGGTCAGCACCAGACGGTTGGAGCCGGGGAAGATGGAGCCGGCAAAGACGCCCACCCCGAAGTTGAGGCTTTTCTTCTTGTCGGCAAGATGGATGCCGAGATCGACCGGTCCGTAGTAGCGATCAAAGCCGTACTTGCCTGTCCGGTAAAAGCCGCTGGCCGGATCTACGAACAGTACCTTCTGGCTCATATTCATAGCAATCCACTCTCCTTAGGGCCGCCCTTCCTGCCGAAACAGTCCAGGCGCTACTTTACCACCAGGTCGTTTTTCAGCTCGACGATACCGGGGACGTTTCCGACCACCTCTCCGGCTTTTATCGCGTTCTGCGCCGAATCGACAAAGCCGCTTAACTGGACCACCCCTTTGAAGGTCTTGATCTTTATCTGCATGGTTTTCAGCGCCGGTTCCTCGAAAATTGCGGCTTTCACCTTGGTTGTGATGACGGAGTCATCGAGAATCTGGCCCGTACTTTGGGTTTTGTCAGTGGCTTCGCACCCGAGGAGGGCGGTCAGCAGACCGGTGAAAACCAGAAATTTCGCCACGTGCAGATGTCTTATCATGATATTTTCCTTTTTGTTTGACCCGTTTGACCAGCTATTTCCTGGACAGCGATTTATACACCACGGCCAGCACCACCAATATGGCTAGCACCGTCCACATTCCCATCCCTCCACCCATCCATCCGAGCATACCATCCATCATGTGAAGAGCCCCTTTCCTTTTCGCTGCCAGCAAAACCCCTTCTTTGCCCAGCCGATCTTTGACAGACTTCCCGAGGCTGGTTTCGGTCCGGCACCTAAGGTTGGCACCTGACGGCAACTAGCGGGGACAGGCAGCTGCGGAGCCAGTCCCTGTTATTCCTTGAGCTTGCTGGCGACTTGCCGAATAGCACAACTCTCCTGGCAGGATAGCTGGTCCTCCGGGCTTGGCATAGCCTGCTCCAGTCTCGGCTGTTCCGGGCGGACCAGGTCTGCCAGCGACCGCTTCCCGGCACCGGCCAGCACGAAAACCGGACTTCCGTAGGGTTCGGCAACCTGGACCGCGGTGTCGGCCTTTCCGGATGGTCCCATTCCGGCCGTCGCATAGCTGCCCAGACAGGTGATCAATGCTAGCAGCAGTGAGGTGGTGGTTGCGATGCGGATTTTAAGTCTCATTTCGAACTTCCTTGCCGCTTTAAAAGCGGCTGTTGACGTATCGCTAAGCTTTAAGCTATCACCAGGTAAGAGCAACTTGGGTGCCAACCGACTAAGGCCTTGATTCAAAGAGTTAGTGTCTGAACGGGAACCGGTGGAGGGTATCCAAAATGGATAGCAACCGGCTGATACCGCTAGCCACAAGGGTTAGTAGCGGACACCGTACCAGCCAGCAAGGAGCTCACCATGACAAGGCAATCTATAGTAAGTGAAGAGTCTGAAGAGGCACAACTCATAGCAACGGTCAGGCGCAAGCAGTTTGTCGAAGGTGGAGACCTCAGTGGCCCCTCTGACCATGCTGGGCGTTTTATCGATGCGGAGGGGGAGGAATTCGAGACACTGCCGGGACTTGTGGCGCAAAATGCCCCGTGGGCATGCATAGCGGTCGAGGTCGAGGGGGGTTATCTTGCCTTCGAGTCAGGCGCCGATTATGAAATCTGGCATAACAGAAACGAGCGCAGGTAGTGCCAGGGGACTGGCTCCGCAGGGACACGGTAGGGATGCTGGTTGCCCAGCACCCCCCGTACAGATCCGTACATGCGGCACTACCGCATACGGCTCCTGCCTCGGGTCAGACGCAGAGACGTTGA
>Ga0209317_1001012_pt1 | contig 27781 bp, 26 predicted proteins | sample RifGroB2_FD_183994 | JGI IMG/M metagenome (GOLD analysis project Ga0209317, IMG submission 183994) | Soil microbial communities from Rifle, Colorado, USA - Groundwater B2 (SPAdes) (version 2) | ecosystem: Environmental > Terrestrial > Soil > Unclassified | place: Rifle, Colorado | collected...
CTTCAAGATCGCAAATGAGGCAGCGGAACTACTACATATAAGAAATCAAAGAGCAGGTAAATCGTATAAAGTTAAGCTGTTACGACGAGCGCACCATAGTGCAAAAACTTAACCGGACAACGCTGGCTTTTTGTACCATATCCTTTTCAGAAATTTCAGCGTAGCGGGTCGAAGAGGTATTCCAGGCCGTTTAGCTTCACCTCGTAGATGCACTGCAACATCGCGCCCAGCTCCCCCTCGGGAAAACCCTGTTGCCGCAACCATACCAGGTACGGCTCCGGCAGATCAATGAGAAGTCGTCCCGCGTACTTTCCAAAAGGCATCTTGGTTCGTGCCAGCTTCAGCAGATAGGCGCGGTCAGGGAAGATTTCCTCCAAAGGCTACCCCTTTGCCAGCTTCGCCTTGAGCAGGTCCCCGAGGGTCCCCATCCCTTTCGGGGTCTCGGCCACACTCTTGCGATAGGCGTCCATGGTCTCACTCTGCTCCTGTTCGGCCCGGCTTACCGCTGCCAGCGAGAGCGATATCCTCTTCTGATCGCGGTCGACCCCCTCCACCTTGACCTCAACCTCCTGGCCTTCGGAGAGGACCTCCTTGGGATGCTGGATCCTCTTGCCGGCGCCGAGCTTGGAGATGTGGATCAGGCCGTCGACGCCGCTTGCCAGGGTCACGAAGGCGCCAAACGGGGTGAGCCGGGCGACCTTGCCGTTTTGGTAGGATCCCTCCGGGAAGGCGTTGGCCGCCTCTTCCCACGGGTCGGCGAGGGTGTCTTTCAATGAGAAAGAGATCCTGTCCTTGTCCCAGTCTATCCCCTTCACCACGACCTCGACTTCCTGGCCCACGGAAAGGACCTCGCTGACGTCGTTCACCCGTGCCCAAGCCACCTCGGAGATCGGCAACAGGCCGTCGATGCAGCCGACCGAGACGAAGGCGCCGAAATCGCGCAGGGAGGTCACGGTCCCTTTGACCCGGTCCCCGACCTTGAGCGTCTCTTTCAGTGCATCTTTTTGCTGCTGCAGTTCCTCTTCGAGCAGCGCCCGGTGCGACAGCACGATGTTGCGTCCGTTTTCGGCATACTCGCTGATCCTGAACGACAGGTGCTTTCCGATCAGCGCCGCACTGTCTTCGATCCTTCTCAGACCCATCTGAGAGAAGGGGCAGAAAGCGCGAGATCCGGCTACCTTCACCTCGAAGCCCCCCTTGACCTCTTTCTCCACAACCCCATCGACAGGTATGCCGGAGGCATATGCCTCTTCCAACTGCGCATTCCCGGCGGCAGCGCCGCTCCCCGAGCCGATCTTGGTGGTGAAACGCATCTCGTTGTTGCGTGAGGAGATGAACCAGGCCGTGACCTTGTCCCCCGCCTTGACGCTCAAGTTACCGTCCGCGTCAGTCAATTCCTTTATATCGAGGACACCTTCGCCCTTGCGGCCGGTGTCCAGAAATACCCAATCCTTGGTGATCTTGAGGACCGTCGCCTCCACCTTGGAGCCCGGCGCCAAGTGCCCAGAATCCTTCTGGCTGCGCTCGAACATGGCGGCAAAGCTTTCCTCTTCCATCTCCATTTCTTCCCTGTTTTCACTATCCATTTAATTTACCTCTTCACTTATTTATTGCGCTTAGGCACTCATGGAGCATACAGGTGACCCCACACCCTTGTCAACTACGTTTGCCCCTTTCCGGCCGGCAGGGCGGCTACATTTCCCATGCCCACCCTAACCCTTCACTGCCATTATATTAGGGTTATTCCTTATCTTCCCCCGTAACAGCACGCCCTCCCCTCCGCCCCCCACCTCTTAGGGTAGGGGGAGCCGACAGCAGAGCATATGCCCGCATTGTCCCCTCCCCCGGAGGGCACTGCCATTAAGTTAACGTTTTGCTGTTGTCTCCCCCTCCCTTGACGGGAGGGGGCAGGGGGTGGGTGAAGTTGCACCATTTTCAGATAATGTGGCACCTTCACCCACCCCCTAACCCCACTGCCATTAAGTTAAGGGAATGAGAGGTAGGGTGGGCCGTGCCCACCACAACCGCATCCTGATGGTGGGCACGGCCCACCCTACATGATTCACGGAATCGCGCTTAACTTAATGGCAGTGCCCCCTAACCCCCTCCCGCAAGGGGAGGGGGGACACGCTCACGTGGGTTTACGGCTTAACTTAACGGCAGTGCCCCCGGAGGGGGAGGGCCAGGGAGGGGGAACTCGGCCAGTTCTTCGCAGTAGCCGCACTCTTCCCCCCTCCCGACCTCCCCCCTCCGGAGGGAGGAGAGTGAGCAGGTGCCTGCCGAAGTTGAGCTTTGTCTCCGACGAAACGCTGCATAGCAGCGTGGGGTGCTTCGGATTAAGTTCACCCTTTATCCTCAACGTCCGCTCCCCTTCAAGGGGAGGGTCAGGGTGGGGATGGGAACAGTACGGTAATTTTACTCCTGGACAAAACGCCGCCGCAGGCGGGGTTGGTTGCCAATCAGGTAACTTCATAGCAAATGCCACCCTCCCTCCCCGGTATGATAGCGAGGTTTTACAGCTCATCATCGTGGCGACTGAGAGCTTTCTTATAAGCAGAAAAAGGCTAAAGTATCCTAATTGCTGGCCGATACAATATTCACGAGTTGTGAATAGGCATCAAGCCATCAACAGGAGGAAAAAAGTATGGGCGTTCTGGTTTGCTACGACGATTTCACCTATGATGTGGTCAATGACTATCACCTCGACTACCTGGTCGCAACTGGATGCATCGTCGGCTACGACAAATCCGGAGAATGGGTCAAAACCGAAAAATGGTCTGGTTTTCCTCATAACTTGACCAAGTCCTCGGCGACGGCTCGCCAGGTATCCGAGACAACCAAAAAGGCCGAAATTTCCTAGACCTTCCCCCTTCAACAGTGAGGGGCAAGTAGCCGACCCCCCTTGAGGCGCCCTCCCCCTTCGGGCACCTCCGGCCCTTGCCCCTTTTCACTTGCCCCTTTGAATCCCCCTCAGAATTTTTTACCCGGCACGTCCCCATTTCTCAGAATACCCATCACCTCACATTATCGCCGGTGGCAGGACGGGCAAAGAAGGTCGGGACATCGACCGCGCCCATTAAACTGTGATAACATATGATGTGGTAGAAATCTGAACCAGCATAGGGAGGAGTCATGAACCTACCAGCGGCATTGAAGAAAATTTCGGATACGATCTGGGAGCTCCCCGTCAGCTATAAAGAGGGGATGCTGGTGCCGGCACGTATCTTCGCAACCGAAAAGCTCATCCAGGAGATGGATGCAGGTGTCTTCGAGCAGGTCAGCAACGTCGCCACACTCCCCGGGATACAGAGATACGCCTATTGCATGCCGGACGGCCACTGGGGATACGGCTTCCCGATTGGCGGGGTCGCCGCCATGGACCCGGGAACCGGTGTCATCTCGCCCGGCGGAATCGGGTTCGATATCAATTGCGGCATGCGCCTGGTCCTGACCAACCTGACTGCGGATCAGGTGAAGCCCCGACTGCACCAACTGGTAGACCGGCTCTTCGCAAGGATTCCGACCGGCGTCGGCTGCCACGGCTTCGTTAAGCTGAGCCAGAGTGAATTCGGCTCGGTAATCGAACAGGGGTCGCGCTGGTGCCTAAGCCACGGCTTTGCCACGCAGGACGACCTCGACATGACCGAGGAAGGGGGCTGTTTTCCCGGCGCGGACCCGTCCTCCATCAGCGACAAGGCGATCGAGCGCGGCTACAACCAGCTCGGCACCCTTGGCAGCGGCAATCATTACTGCGAGATCCAGGTGGTGCAGCCGGAAAACATCTGGGATGCCGAGCGGGCAGCCGCCTTCGGCCTCAACATCCCGAACCAGGTGGTGATCATGTTCCATTGCGGCAGCAGGGGATTTGGCCACCAGGTGGCGACCGATTACCTGAAGGTATTCCTCTCGGTCATGGAGCGAAAGTACGGCATCAAGCTCGTGGACCGGGAACTCGCCTGCGCCCCCTTTCACTCCCCGGAAGGCCAGGCCTACTTCAGCGCCATGAAATGCGCCGTCAACATGGCCTTTGCCAACCGGCAGGTGATCCTGCATCGGATCCGAGAAGTATTCTCCGAGGTCTTCAACTCGTCGCCGGACGACCTCGGGATGCGAATGGTTTACGACGTGGCCCACAACACGGCAAAGCTGGAGAAGCACGCGGCGGACGGCGGCAAAAAGGAACTCCTGATACATCGCAAGGGGTCGACCCGCGCCTTCGGACCGGGCGCGCAGGGCCTGCCCGAGTGCTACAGCAAGAGCGGACAGCCCGTCATCATCGGAGGGAGCATGGAGACCGGCTCCTACCTGCTGGCCGGGATGCAGAGCGGCGCCGACGCCTTTTTCACCACGGCGCACGGCAGCGGCAGGACCATGAGCAGGCACCAGGCCAAAAAGAGCTTCCGCGGCGACAAACTGCAGCGCGACATGGAGGCGCGTGGCATCTACGTCCGAACCGACTCCTTTGGCGGGCTGGCCGAGGAGGCCGGAGACGCCTACAAGAATATCGACGAAGTCGTGGAGGCGACGGAACTCGCCGGGTTAAGCAAAAGAGTGGCGCGGTTGATTCCCATAGGAAACATAAAAGGATGATTTCGCCGGCCCCGACGGCACGGTCGATGACATCCAGCCTTTACCTTTACCTTTACCTGCTTCTAAGAGGTCCATGATGCCATTTGAATACAGAGGTGACATAGCACACGCGGACATCGCCTTTAACGCGTGGAGTGGGACGCTGGAAGAGCTTTTCAAGGAAGCTGCCCAAGCGTCCATGAAGGTCATGGCGGACGATCTGACAGCCATCCGCCCGACCGTAACGGTAGAGATAAAGCTCGATCAGAGTAACGAAGAGATGCTCCTGTTCGATTTCCTGAACGAGCTCATCTTCTACAAGGATGCCAAAAGGCTGCTACTGCTTCCTGCGCAGATCACGATCACCAGGGGGGGCGGAGGATGCAGCCTACAGGCGACGCTGCAGGGAGAGGAGATCGATGCATCAAGGCATAAGCTCAGCACGGACGTGAAAGCCGTTACCATGCTGAGATTCTCAGTCGCGCAAGTTCAGGAAGGTTGGCGCGCGACGGTTGTTCTGGATGTGTGAGGGGAGGTATAAGGGGTCCCCTCTCACCGGGTGGGCCAGGGAGAGGGGGGGCGCTAGCGGATGGAGAAGCGGGGCTCCGCGATATGCTCGCTGCGGCAGACCGGGCACCTGCCAGGTCCCTTCAGACGCTCTCTCTTTCGAAAAGAAAAACCGCACGCCAGGCAGAGGGCCGCAGTGATGACCAATCCTGCATGGCGTGCGATCTTTATATGCTCCAGGTGCTCCAGCACCTCCTTCTCCTGAATCCCTACCCGCTCCGAGATCTCCCTCGCCGTCAGGCTCTCCTCGATCAAGAGGGCCGTGATCTCATGGCGTAAGGTCTCAGGCCTGTCGGCAGGAATGTCGGGCTGCTTCGGCCGTATCCTCATGATTACCCGGTGACCATCAGATTATTGACCACGTTGTTCACACCGAAGATGTACCAGGCATCCGCCTCGGCCGCCATTCTGCTGTTCTCCGTCGCAACCGCGCCGTCCAATGTCACCACGCAATCCTTGCTGCGAATCCTGATCTGGGATGCGTTCACCAGCGGATCCTTCTCGAGGACAAGCCGAACCGCGTCGGTCAACTCGTCGTCGTTGTCTTCCATCGGGGGTGACAACTCAATGCCGTTCACGACGTCCCGGCTGCCCGGAACCCACCAGGCAAGCACACCGGCCAGCCGTTTATGGGAGATGCTCTCCATCGTGCCATTCAGAATCACGACACCATCGGCAATCTCCACCTCCAGCATGCGCTTAGCATCCAACAACCGGACCGTCTCCAGCGTCTGCTTCACCAGCGCCTGGATCGAATAAGAGGCAAATGCCGGCTCGCTGATGAAGGCGTTGCAGACGTGGTCGCGGATGGCGCCATCTTCCATGGGCTCGGAGGGCTCCACGCGGAGCCTGTCGACGACCCCCGATACCGGAGAAGGCGCGGCCGCAAGTTCGAGTGCGATTTTTTTTGCAGTAATTCCGCTCACCTCTCCTGCAAGCGTGACGATGCCGTCAGCGAAAGTCACATCAAGTGCACGGGCATGCAGGTTCACCCTCGACTCCCGCTCCATAGCGGCCAGGATCGTTCCAACGACCTCTTCTCCTCGTATCATCGTTGTTCCCCCTTTAATTGGAAATCATCTGGTCAGGCGCTCATGCTCATCCAGGGGCGCCACAAGGGGCTCCCGGAGCAGCAATGGCACATGAGGAGATTTGCAAAAACTAACGGATAGATTGTATCACGGAGAATGGGGATGTCGAACGAAGGGTGCCGTGGAGCCGGTGATATCATGGGTGACGGTTCACCACGATCCGGCGCCATACGGGAGGGGCTGGGAGAAGGGTACGGAGGCGGAGCAGGGCCGAGGGCGCTAGCGTATACGACCTTGCCCCCAAATTTTCAAAAAGGTATAATCCAGACGGTATCAACATTTGCCGTAGAAGCAACGAGGCCCAAAGATGTGCAAGAAGATCTTCATCGCGGCAACAGGACAGCATTGTGGAAAAACGACAATCAGCCTGTCCCTCATACATCTGGCCAAGAAGAAATACGCCAGAGTCGGCTTCATCAAGCCAATCGGCCCGAAGCTCTTCATGTTCGACGGTGTGCAGATGGACATGGACGCCGCGCTCATTGCCTCGATATACGGCCTCGAACAGGACCGCGCGTTGATGTCGCCTGTCGTGCTTGGCAGGGGTTACACCAAAAAATATCTCTCGGGCGAGATCCCTGCGGAGTTGCCGCTTAAAAGCATCCAGCAGGCGTGCAAGGAACTTGAAGCGAAGAACGACTTTCTGATCATAGAAGGATCGGGTCACGGCGGGGTAGGCTCCGTCATAGGCATCAATAATGCGCAGATCGCCAAGGAGCTCAACGCGCCGGTGATCATGGTCGCCAGCGGCGGGGTCGGATGCGTCATCGACTCCGTTGAATTAAACCTCTCCCTGTTCGAGCAGCAAGGGGCTGACGTACGACTGATCCTGGTGAACAAGCTTTTTCCTGACAAACGGACCGAGGCGCTCGGCTTTTTGCAGAACTATTTTGCAGGCCGGCAGCAGATGCTCGCCGGCGCGTTCGACTACTCGACCATCCTTGCCAATCCGACGCTCATCGACCTCTCAAACCTGTTGAAGCTTCCGCTACACGGGGATCAGGAAGGAAAGAGCAGGATCATCAACCACATCCAGCTCGGCGCCGCGTCATCACAGCGCGTCATAGATACCTTGCAGGACTCGACGCTCCTCATTACCACGAGTTCAAGGGACGAGCTGATCGTTACCGCATCGGCTCTCTACAACATCCCGGCGTACCGGCGCAAGCTCGCCGGCCTCGTCATTCCCGGGATCGCCCCCATCTCCGCCATCAGCCAGAAGATCCTGGACGACAGCAACATCCCATATATTCGCACCGGACAAACCACCGCGGAAGTGTTCATCACCCTCACCGAGCACGTCTCGAAGATAACCGCTGATGACCATGAGAAAATCAACCACATTAAATGGTCTGCAGAGAAGGTCTTCAATTTCGAGGCGATCGACGCCATTGCGAGGTAGTGAGAGGCAGGTAAAGGAAAAGGTAAAGGAAAAGGAAAAGGAAAGCTAGGCAGGCAGATTAAGATCAAGCGTTCACTCAATCTTAATCTTTACCTCGATCTGATTCTCGGGTTTCACTCAATCTTAATCTTTGCCTTAACCTGATTCTCCGCCTTAACCTGATTCTCCGCCTTAACCTGATTCTCCGCCTTAACCTGATTCTCCGTAACCGCCACGTAGATGCCAAACGGCGTCGACTCCACCACCAGCACCGGTTTCCCGAGCTCGCGCTCCAGATCCTCCAGTGTCAAATCGTCCAGAAAGACCCCCTCACCCTCCTTCATCATTACGTCCGGAACCAGCACCAGATCCCCAAGGTCCGTCCCCTGCAGGGCGGCTATGATATCCCTGCCGCAGACCAGACCGGTCACGGTGACGGTTGCGCCGAAGAGCAGGTTCGGAACTGCCACAGGAATGATCGAGGCGCCGGTCACCGCAGAGAGGCGCTCCAGGAATTCGGCCAGATACCGGTAGGGCGATTCGCCGGTCACGACCGTGATCCGGGCTCCACCCAGATGCTCGGCTTCACCCAGATGCTCGGCTTCCTCCAGCACCTGCTCCGCTTCCGACAGGAACAGCGGGATCATCCCCACGCCATTTTCCAACTGCGGCAGGTCGCCGTAGCTTTCCAGTTCCGGAAAAGGTATCCCCCCCTTGATGTAGAACTCGTCGGCAAGGAACAGGAAAGGCTCGCCCAGCCGCTCTGCCAGCAGCTGCGCCCTTTTCCCCCACTCTCCAATGAACGAAGCGGCGTAAGCTTCGGTCAACGGGGTGAGCGCTGGCAGCTTCCCGCGATGACCGGTGAGGCCGACCGGAACAACTGCAAGAGAAGCGACGAATGGATGCATCCGGGCAAGATCCTCCACGGTGCGCGCAAACGCCTCACCGTCGTTGAGCCCCGGGCAGAGCACGATCTGGGTGTGCATGGTGATCCGCGCCCCTGCAAGTTCCTTCATGACATCGAGGATCGGCAGAATCCCGCTCTTGCCGAGCAACTCCTCCCTCAGGACGGGATCCGTCGCATGAACCGAGATATAAAGCGGCGACAGTCGCTGTGTCTTGATCCTCTCCAACTCGGCGCTGCCGATGTTGGCGAGAGTCACGTAGTTTCCGTAGAGAAAGGAGAGGCGGTAATCCTCGTCCTTCACGTAGAGCGGGCTTCGCAATCCCTTGGGAAGCTGGTGTACGAAACAAAAGACGCAGTTGTTACCGCAGCGAGCGGGCGCGGGCGCCTCGAAGCTGAGTCCCAGCGACTCCCCCTCTTCACGCTCCACCTCAAGCTCCCAGAGCTCGCCGTCTGCCTTCTCCAATTCGAGAACCAGGACGTCATCCGAGCCGAAGTAGTTATAATCAATAACGTCGCGCAGAGCATGCCCGTTCACCGAGACGAGGCTATCCCCCGGCTCGATCTCCAACTCTTCCGCGATGCTTCCCGGCATAACTCTGTCAACGATGAGCCCTGACATCAAACTTCCTCCTGATTTCGCGTACGTTTTTGCAGACCTGTCTAGTACTGATCCGCCGGCTGTTACCCTTTGCTAAAGAGCGGCTCCCCCTCTCCCTAACCCTCTCCCACGAGGGGAGAGGGAATTTTTAAGCGTCCCTCGGTGGGAGATGGCATTTCAGGCCCACGCCTATACGGCGGGAGGGTGCAAGGCACTTGCATGCCCCTGAACGGGCAGGACCAAAACCAATGATATGGGGAGAAGGAGGAATTTGGCAATAGATAAAAAGGCAGCCGGCTCATTACCGAGCCGGCTGTGAGATGAAGCACCTTTTTCTTTGTCTGGAACTTCAGCGCAGCGGGAGCAACGGAGTTACCCCCTGGTCCGCCTGAAGCGTCTACTGGTGGAGGCGGAAAACGCCGTCTACGGAGGTGATGCTGCAGATAGCATGCTTATAGATGAGGATGTCGCCATGAACTTCCATGAGCACTGAGAAGTTGTCAAAAGACTTGATAAGGCCTTCCAGCTTTTCACCCGACATGAGCTGCACCAAAACCTTCACGCGCTCTTTGCGAGACTGGTTGAGATACTGGTCCTGGATGTTAAAAGGCGTTTTCGGCATGATTCCGCTCCTTTACGCAAAAAATTCAATCACATGTGCAAGGATATTAGCAAAAGTTTCAGGATATTCAAGCCAATAAATATCATTTTCCTTGCTGAACCAGGTCATCTGCCGTTTTGCGTAGCGTCTGGTGTCACGTTTTATGAGATCAACTGCCTCATTTAGCGCTATTTCTCCTGCAAGGTAGGCCGAAATCTCCTTGTAGCCGATGGAACGCATCGCTTTCATTTCTAATGTGAATCCTGAAGCGAGCAGCGAGCGGACCTCCTCGACCAGACCATCCCGCAGCATCTGTTCGACCCGGTGATCTATGCGTCGGTACAATTCCTGTCGCTCGACCTTGATTGCGAACTTTAATGTATCGTAGTAGGTGCCGGAGAAAGCGTGCTCGGTGCGAAAGGCCGAGATCGGGCGTCCGGTCTGGCTGAAGACCTCCAGCGCCCGGATGATGCGGACCCGATCGTTGGGGTGCAGACGGGATGCGGTTTCCGGATCGACCAGAAAAAGACGACGCAGAAGTTCCTCGCCGGGCACCTCAGCGAATTGCAGGCGCAGTTCCGGGTCGCCGGTGGGAGAGTCGACCAGACCTTCAAGAAGAGCGCGGATATAGAGCCCGGTGCCTCCGACGACGATCGCCCTCATCCCCCTGCGATCGATATCGGCGATAGCTGCAGCCGCCTCACGGCGAAAATCAGAGGCGGTGAAGTTCAGGTCCGGAGAGACGATATCCAGCAGATGGTGTGGAACCCGCGCGCGCTCCTCGGCCAAAGGCTTGGCGGTGCCGATGTCCATGCCACGGTAGATCTGCATCGAGTCGGCGTTGACGATCTCCCCGCCAATCTGCTCCGCTATCCTAACGGCAAGGTCGCTCTTCCCGGAGCCGGTAGGGCCCGAGATGACGAGCAGCTTGATCTTTTTATCTGTCATAGTACCACGCCGAGTTCTACCCTCTTTTAAACATCTTCTCCACTTCTGCCAGTGAAATGCTCTGCATAACCGGCCTGCCGTGCGGGCAGTTGCTGGAAAAGTCCGTCGCGTCCATCTGGCTGAAAAGCGCCGCTATCTCTCGATGTGTAAGTGTCCGGCGCCCCCGCACCACGCTGTGGCAGGCGATCCGGGCCAGGATATCCTCCTGTATGTCTGAAAAAGTCCGGCTCCTGCTGAGGCTTCCCAGCTCCTCCAGAATGTCCCGGATGGTGCGCAGATAATCGGTGCTGGCCAATAGCTGCGGCACTCCCTTCATTAGCCAAGTATTGCCGCCGAACTCTTCGAGTTCAAAGCCTAGGCGGCCGAGTTCGTCCAGGTGCTCCAGCACGACTGCCGACTCCCTGAACGAGAGTTCTATCGTCTCCGGGAAAAGAAGTCCCTGGCTGTCCACCTCTTTGCCGGCAAACTCTCCCTTCAGCTTCTCGAAGGCGACCCGCTCGTGGGCAGCATGCTGGTCGATCAGCACAAGGTCCGTCCCGTGTTGGCACAGGATATATGAGGCGTTGAACTGGCCAATGACGGAGAGTGAGGAGAAATAGCCCCCTGTAGAGCCAGCGAACTCGCACGCCCCCAAAACCCCCTCCCCTTCGAGGGGAGGGCCGGGGTGGGGATGGGGCTTTCCTTGCAAATCGGCTGCCCCATGTGACCCCATCCCCCTCCTGTCCTCCCCCTTGAAGGGGGAGGGACTAAGGGTCGCATCACCGTTCAAGGGGGAGGGAGCAGGGGTTGCAACCTTCTGGAAGGGAGAAGAACTTCGGGCATGCAGCGGCGGTTGAGGGCGCGCCTGGTAATCAGCAAGCAGTTCCCTCACCTCGGCAACCCTTGCCGAACTAATACTTAAAGAGGTAATTGGCAGGACAGCGCTCGTGGCTGGCTGATGCAACGGTTTCACCGTCTCATTGACGTCGAAACGAGCCGCACCCTTGGGATCGGCTGCCGTTTCCGGCACGGTTATCGCCCCGACCAGCTGCCCGCTTATCGCCTTGCCTAGCTGCCCGCTCATCTGCCTATTCAGCTCTCCGCGTTTCAGCCACGGAGTTTCCTTCAGCACCGACTCTATCGCACTCTGGATGGCGTCGTGCACCCTCCCCTGCTCGCGGAAACGGACCTCGTGCTTGGTGGGGTGGACGTTCACATCGACCTCGCCAGGCTGAATTTCGATGAAAACGGCAACGATCGGATAGCGCCCGCGCTCCAGGAAATTACGGTACGCCTGGAGGATGGCGTGCTGCACCACTTTATCCTTGATGAAGCGGCCGTTTATGTAGGTGTAAAGATGGCTCGCCGCACTCCTGCTGCATTCCGGTGCCGCCACAAGCCCGGTCACCTTCAGTCCGTCGGGATGCTGATAGGACACGGGATAAAGCGAGGCGGCAATCGGGCGGCCCAGCATATTCGCCACCCGCTCCTTGAGATCGGCGTCGAGGGCGCGGAACACGAGCTTTCCGTCATTTAGATACGAGAAGCGCACGTCGGGCCTGGAGATGGCAAGCCGCGTCAGGAGTTCCCCGACGTGCCCCCCCTCTGTCTCAGGGCTTTTCATGAACTTCAGTCGCGCCGGCGTGTTGAAGAATAGGTTCCTTACCGCGATCACGGTACCGGCCGCCATGCCGCACCCCTTCACCTCCTTGATGCGCCCCCCCTCGGCGTAGATCTCCGTCCCCTCCACCGTATCGCTGGTCCGGGTGGAGATGCTGAGGCGGGAAACCGAAGCTATCGAGGGGAGCGCCTCGCCACGGAAGCCGAGGGTGGAGAGGGAGAAGAGGTCTTCGTCGCAGGCGATCTTGCTGGTCGCGTGTCGTTCCAGGGCCAAGAGCGCATCCTCGCGGGACATGCCGGAGCCGGTGTCGGAAACCTTGATGAGCCTTCTTCCGCCGGACTCGATCTCGACGACCACCTCTTTGGAGCCCGCATCGAGCGCGTTCTCCACAAGTTCCTTCGCCACGGAGGCGGGCCGTTCCACCACCTCGCCTGCGGCGATCTTGTTGGTGAGATTTTCAGGGAGTATTTTTATACTTGTTGCCAAAACAGAACCTCATAACAGTCGCGATTAACAGGTGAGCCAAGATACCTTAAGCGCCGGTCCTTTGTAAATCCAAGATTGCAGATGCGGCAAAGCGGCCCGGGGGTTTCCCCCCTCCCCGGATCCCTCTCCCGCGAGGGGAGAGGGGATTGAAGCATAGAGACAGCCGCATCCTTGCCCCTCCCATCAAGGGAGGGGGAGCGATCAGTAGGAGCTTAACTTAATGGCAGTGGGGTCTGGGGGAGGGGGAGCCGCCTCGTTGCAGGCGAAATAAAGAGTGCTATAAGATAAAAGATGAAATTCCTCCCATCCATAGCCGGTTGCACCATCGCTGTATTTCTCTTGTCCGGCACCCTCGCCTGCCAGGCCGATGCGGCTGTCTCGCCATTCGCCAATCCACCCTCAGCCTATCTGCTGCAGGTGAACGGGCGCACCTATCGCGAACGAAATCCCGACAAGCGGCGCGCGCCCGCGAGCCTCACCAAGATCATGACGGCACTGGTAATCATGGAGCAACTAGACATGGACGAGGTGGTGACTGTCAGTCGTAGCGCCGCCCGGGAAACCGGCAGCAGGATCGGACTTAGGCGCGGAGAGCGGCTAAAGGTCCGGGATCTCCTCGCCGCCACGCTGATGACTTCGGCAAACGATGCCTGCCGTGCCCTGGCCGATCACGCGGGGGGGAGCCAGAAGGCTTTCGTTGCCCAGATGAATGCCCGGGCTCGACGCCTTGACCTCGAAAATACCCGGTTCTCCAATGCCTGCGGCCATGACAACGCCGGCCTTTTTTCAACTGCGCATGATCTTGCAGTCCTCACCGAACGGGCGCTACAGATCCCGCTCTTCGCGGACCTGGTGGCACGGCGCAGCATGCGGATAGCAACGGTCAACGGCCGCCGGTCATTCTATCTCAAGAATAAAAACAGGCTGATAGGCAGGTACCCAGGGGCACGTGGCGTGAAAACCGGCACCACCCCCAATGCCGGACAGTGCCTCGTCGCCCTCGCGGAACGCGACGACAGGAAGGTGCTCCTTGTCATCATGCACGCGAGGAACCGGTGGCGAACCGCTCCGGCCATGCTGGATGCGGCCTTTGCGGCAAGTTCGACGGCAATAGCTACTAGCGGCAGCAAGAGGATTAAAGCAGCACGGGATAATAGCGGCAGCAACAAGATAAAGCCGACACGGGAGCTTAGATGAAGCATTACCGCAAGGAACTCTGGTTCCAGATCAAAACGAGGCGCGGCTTCGTTAACATCACTAGCGACTTGGAACGCTCACTCGGAGAAAGCGGCATCCGGGAAGGCCTTTTGCTCTGCAACGCCATGCACATAACGGCCAGTGTTTTCATTAATGACGACGAGCCGGGCCTTCATCACGATTTCGAACAGTGGCTGGAAGGGCTGGCACCCGAGAAGCCGCATTCGCGCTACAGCCACAACACCGGCGAGGATAACGGCGACGCCCATCTGAAGAGGACCATCATGGGGCGCGAGGTCGTCGTGGCGGTCACCGGTGGCAAGCTCGACCTGGGTCCATGGGAGCAGGTCTTCTACGGAGAGTTCGACGGGATGCGCAGAAAGCGCGTGCTGATCAAGATCATCGGCGAATGATGGTCAGTCCATCTGCAGCAGCATCCAGAACAAACTCCCCCCTTTGGAAAAGGGGGGCGGGGGGGGATTTGGCAACGTTGGCAGCTGCTACCAATCCCCGTACATCCTCCCCTTTCAAAGGGAGACCTTCCGGACTTCCCCGACTTTCCCGACTTTCCCGACTCCGCGGCCTACGCCTTTTGCTGCATCTTTTTCTGATCTTCACCCCCTTCCCCGCCGCTGCCTCCCCAGCATGCCCTCACCTCACCTCACCATCTGCAAAAGACCGCATGGCGGATCTGGAACAACAGGTCCGTTTCCATAATGATCTCTACTACAAGAGTTTGCGCCCGGCCATAACCGACGCACAGTACGACCTGCTCTTCGCAGAACTGGTTCAGTTGGAGCAGTGCTTCCCGTCGCTTGCCGGCATCGACTCCCCGACCGGCAAGGTCGGCACCGACTCCGGCACCAGTGGTCCATCGCTGCGGCATGAGCGCCCGATGCTAAGCCTCACCTCGTCCACCGGACCGGAGGCCGTCGCAGCCCTCCTGCAAAGGGCAGCGACAAAGGAGAGCAAGCCCGGGCTGCTGCTGCAGCCCAAGGTGGACGGATTACCGGTGGAATTGCTATACCGGTCCGGCCGGCTGGTCTCCGCGGCAACGCGCGGCGATGGCCGGCTGGGGGCGGATGTGACGAAGCGGGTCCGGGAAATCACGGGGATTCCGCTGCGGCTATCCGGCAGATTCCCTGATCGGGTGACGGTTCGGGGGGAGATCTATGCGGAGCGCGGGCTGATGGCGAAGGCTACCGCCGGCCGCAGCAAGCGTTATGCGACCCCGCGTCACTTTGCGGCAGCGACGCTCAGGTCGCAGCATCCCGCCCCCCTCGCCCTGGCAGCGCTGCGCCTGTTCCCGTTCGAGCTGGTAGCTGCCGAGAACGTGCCAGGTATCAGCTCGGACCTGGCGGCGCTGGGGGCGCTGTCGCGTTGGGGTTTTCCGGTCCGCCCCGACCTCACCCTCCAGGTTCGAAGCCTGGACCAGATCAAAGCGGCGTACCAGAAGTATCTGGCGCAGCGTAGCGAGCATCCCTTTGCCACTGACGGCATCGTGGTCAAGATCGACCATCTTGCGCTGCGCCGCAGCCTTGGCGAAGGCTCCAGAGCGCCCTTTTGGGCCGCGGCCTGGAAATTTCCGCCGGAGACCGCCCGGACGGTCGTGCGCGCAATCCGGTGGAAGCAAGGTCGTACCGGGCGCCGTACCCCGGTTGCCGAGGTGGTTCCGGTGACGCTCGCCGGAGTCGTGGTAAGCCATGTCACACTGCACAACGAGCAGACGGTGCAGCGGCTTTGCATCGAGGCGGGTGATCGGGTGGTAATCGGCCTGGTCGCAGACATCATTCCGCAGCTGCTGGAAGTGGAAAGGGAGCAAGGAGATGGAGCCTGCCCGGAGGAGGCATCTGTCGTTGCAACTCCCGAAGCCGGGATAGCAGCCTGCCTGAGCGATGCACCCGGCTGCAGGGAGCAGTTCCTGGCGAGAGTTGTGCATTTCGCTTCCGGGGCGGGGCTCGATATCCCCGGTCTCGGGCCGGGACGCCTGCGCAGGCTGGTGGAATCGGGACTGGTGCGCGATCTGCCGTCCCTGTTCCTGCTGAAGCAGGAGGAGGTCGCCTCGGTAAGCGGCTTTACGGACCAGTCGGCGCGGCGCCTGACGGAGGCGCTCAGCCGGGTGGGACGCCCGGAGCCGTTTCGCCTGGTGGCAGCGCTGGGGATCGCCGGGATCGGGCCGGTCACGGCAAGAAGGCTGGCAAATCGATTCGACTCGCTGGATGCGCTCCTTTCGTCGCAGCAGGAAAAACCGGACTGCGGGGAGGCGGTGCAAAATATCCGGAGTTTTTTCGGATCGTCGCAGGGGCAGGAATTACTGAGAGGACTGCGCGAGGCAAATCTGCTTTAGGCGTGCTACGACTCCCGATGCCGGCGTCCTCATCCGGTGCAGCGGGCCACCAGCACGGTGATATCGTCCGGCTGCGGGTCCGGCTGCCCGGTAAGACCGATCAGCAGGTCCACCATCTCGCTGGCACTTTCCTGACCGGCCATCTGCTCGGCCAGGATCTCGTGGGTCAGCGCCAACTCAGGGTTGGCATCGATCAGCCCGTCGCTGTAAAGGACCAGCACATCGCCTTGCTCCAAACTGATGGTCCCTTCCAGATAGATCTCTCCCCCCTGGACACCCAGAGGAAGGCCACGCGGAGCCAGTACATCTACGGCACCGTTGGCACGCCTGACGAAGACGTAGCCGTGGCCGCAGTCGACGAAAGAAAGGGTGCGCTGTTCGGCGTCCAGCTGTCCGTGGAAAAGGGTCACGAAGCTCTCGGAATTCTCCAGGTCCTCGATCAGTGCCCTCTCGGCAAGATGCAGGGCCTGAGCCGGGCTGTTGTAAAGGGTCACGGCATGAAGAGCGGCCCGCACTGTCGCCATCAGCATCGCCGCCGCCATTCCCTTGCCCATCACATCGCCTAGGGTAAGGTCGAAAACGGTAGGGGAGACCTGCTGCCAGTCGTAGAAGTCCCCGCCCACCTGTTTGGCGGGGATGCATTTGGCGGCGACGTCGAAACCGGGGATCTGCGGGTTGCTGCGCGGCAGAAGTTTCGCCTGGATCTCGGCCGCGTAGACCAGTTCCACCTGAAGCTGGTAGCGGCGCAGCTCGCTTTCCCGAAGATCGGCCTCCGCCTTCTTGCGCTCGCTTATGTCCCTGAATATGGAGACGTTGCCGGTAGCTACGCCGAAGCGGTCCAGGCGCTTCATGGCATAGAGTTCCCCGATGAAGACTTCGCCGTTTTTCCTGCGGAAATGCAGTTCCAGACGCTTCCCTTTGGCAGATTCCCGGACGTCGAAGATTTCCCTCCCCGTTTGCCGAAAATCGTCCTCTTGCGCGTACAGGATGCTGGCGCTCTTTTCAACGACCTCCTCGGGCTCATAGCCGAATACCTCCTGCAGGGCCGGCTGGTTCACGTGCAGGATGTTGCGGTCGTCGTCGGTCACCACGATGACGTCCCGGATGCTGTTGAAGAGATTGCGGTAATCCTCCGCCCTCTTCTCTATCTCGGCATACGCCTTCTCCAGCTCCTTTTCCGTCTGCCTTTGTTTGGCCCGCTCATTGGCTTCGGTCAGTGCCCTCTGTACCGCCGGTACCAGCCGTGACAGCCTGCTTTTCAGGACATAATCGGTGGCGCCGCTTTTGAGCGATTCGATCGCCGCTTCTTCTCCTAGCTTTCCGGAGACAAAGACGAAGGGGAGGTCCGGGTCCTTGGCGCGGACCATGGCGAGCGCGCTCATGCCGTCGAAGGCAGGGAGGGCAAAATCGGCCAGGATCAGGTCGATGCCGCCGCGCTCAAGGGCCGCTCCGAATTCTTCGCGCCTTGATACCAGCTGCACCTCGCAGTTGAGCCCCTGGCCTGAAAGGGTCATCAGCACCAGCTCGGCGTCCATCGAATCGTCCTCCAGATGGAGTATGCGCAGGCTCTGCGTCATTTTCAGCTTCCCTGCCGCATTGGCGCCGGAGGCGGTTCATTGATGATGGCCCAGAACGCTCCCAGCTCCTTGACGGCATTGATGAACTCCGTGAAATTGACCGGCTTCACCACGTAAGCGTTCACTCCGAGCCGGTAACTTTCAATGACATCCTTCTCCTCCCGTGACGAGGTGAGCACCACCACGGGGATGTACTTCAGCCTCTCGTCACCCTTGATGGTCCGCAGCACCTCGAGTCCATCCACCTTGGGGAGCTTCAGGTCCAGCAGGATCACAGCCAGATTTCCGTCCTCGGACCGGGCATAGTTCCCCCTTCGGTAGAGGTAATCGAGAGCTTCGGCGCCGTCCCTCACCACATCGACCTCGTTGGCCAGATTGTGTTCGGAAAGCGCTTCCATGGTGAGTTCCGCGTCGTTGGCGTTGTCCTCGACCAGAAGTATCCGTTTCACTTTGATCATTCTCATTCCTCCTCACTCTTGGGGAGCGAGAACCAGAAGGTCGCGCCTTTGCCAAGTTCCGCCTCGGCCCAGGTTCTGCCTCCGTGCCGCGAGACGATGCGCTGCACGTTAGCAAGCCCCACGCCGGTTCCCTCGAATTCCTCCTGGGCATGCAGACGCTGGAACACGCCGAACAGCTTGTCCTTGTAGCGCATGTCGAACCCGACCCCGTTGTCCTTCACATAGAACAGATTTTCCTGCTCAGCGGCGGTGACCGCGCCGATCTCTATCCTGGCGATGGGACGAAATTGACTGAATTTGAGGGCGTTGGTGATCAGGCTCGCCATGACCTGTCGAAGCATGAGGCGGTCCGCCACCACCACCGGAAGAGGTGTGATAACCCACTGAATCTGCCGCCCGGGCCAGGCGGCCGACTGCTCCTGAACCACCACTTTAACCAACTGATCCAGATCCACCGGGCTCTTAATCATCTCGGTGCGTCCCAGCCGGGAGAAGGCGAGCAGGTCGTCGATCAGTATCCCCATCCTCTGGGCGGCCGACGACACCACCTGCAGGTAATGACGGCTTTTTCCATCAAGGCATGCCAAATCCTTCTTGTCCAGCAGTTCCAGGTAGCCGCTGATGTGTCGAACCGGCGCCCGCAGGTCGTGGGATACCGAATAGCTGAACGCCTCCAGATCCTTGTTGGCGGCCTCCACCTGCCGCAGGCGGTCGGTCAATTGCTGGTTTAACAGCTCGACCTGCCTCTCGGCCCGCCTTCGGTTCAGCGCTTCCACGAATGCCACGCTGAGCGCCTCGACCTCCTCCAGGTCATCAACGGTGTAACCCTCACTCTTGCCGGCCAGGGCGATCATCCCGGTAATCCCCCCCGTGTAGCGGATCGGCACCCCCATGAAGGAGGCCAGTGGCGGGTGCCCCTGCGGCTTCGGTACGGAGTCCGGATGGTGCTCCACATCGTTGATGATCCACGACTGCTGATCCAGAAGACCGATCCGGTTCACCCCGCGGTTCGGCATATTCTTGAGCAGATGGGCCGCCTCGGGCATGGGCACCTGGCAGGCGTTCCACCCTGCCTGGCTGATCGCCGTCGTGTCAAACAGGCCCTGGGGGTTCAACTCACCGATGAAGCCGTAGGCGCTGCCGGTCAGATCCTCGGCAACCTTCAGACAGACCTGGGCCACCTCTTCCTCGGACCGACAGGTCATGGTCTCCCTGAAAATCCTGATGATGGCCTTAAGCAGCGCAACCTGCCTCTTGGACGAATCTTCTGCTTGTTTGAGCTCTGCAGGCTCCGTCAGCAAGGGGCCTGATCTTGGTTTTCTGGCAGTCATGTCGGTATTCCCCGAACAGCAGGCACAGGCTTGGAAGATTGCACATTCTGAGTTTACCACTGCGTAGCAATATGTTACAGCGAAACAAGCTCAATCAACCTCACGGGTTAGCCTCTTCAAATACAGGCAGGGTGATCATGGCAAAGAGGCAGGCATGCCTTGATTATGCAGTGAGGCGGAAACAGACAGGGGGAAAGGTTAAGGAATGGGGGCTCTGGTACAATGCGGATACCGATCACCTTGAAAAGCAGGTTGATCGTGCGCAACCTTCCTTAGAGGACCGCCTGATAATATAAGATAGGCGATGCAGTGGCCTTGTCAACGCCCCTGCAATCAGCCCAACTCTTTGTTGCCGGCTCCGAAGATACCAAGAAGACCGCGGGCGGGACCGGTGGTCCCCGTCGGAACAAATGCCACCCGATCCCCGGGCTCGATGTGGTGGTCAAGGCTGTAAATCTGATGATTCACCAACACCGCGTCGATCTTTTCCAGTGGCAGGTCCAGCTCCTTTGCCAGGAGGCTGGCAGCGCAGCCGTCTGCGGGGATGGTTACCTCGATCACCGATGGCAGATTGCGCTCTTTGCTGATGCTGTGCAACGCGCCGAACATCCGTACCGTCGTACTCTTCAGAGTGGGCATGAGCAACTCCAATTCGTTTGGATCTGACACTACATCGAAGGAGACAGGAAGATGTATGAGAGTCAGGCAGCCGGGGTGCCGCAGTGCGTGGCATGTGGCGCCGTCGTTTGTCACACGGTCGTTATCGCGGACAGGCTGGAGTTCAATTATAGAAAAGCCCGATAAACATTATCCCTCCTCCCTTTCTCTGTCAAGAAAGCGGAGCATCTCGAATGATCTACCCCAACGGGTAATCAGTAGAAATTATGGTATATTTTAGCCTCATATAATTCCCGAATTCACCCACCCGAAAGGAGCACAGATGAGACGAACTCTGATTGTGACACTGGCACTGACCCTATTTTCCATTTCCACACTCAGGGCAGCCCAGCAATTTCCGTCCTCGGGCAGCAATCTCGGAAGCGTGACCGGAGGGGACTTCAAGAGAGCACGCCTTCTTATCGAGAAGAAGTGTACCGCCTGCCACACTGATCAACGCATAAGGGAAGCGTTAGCGGCCGGAAGGGATATGCAAACGATCCAACGTCAGATGGAGAAAAAAGGGGTGACACTATCTGCTGACGAGCGGACGGTGCTCGGAGTGTTCTGGAAGCAGACCCCCCTGAAGAAAAACAAAACGGATTCGCGCTGACGCTCCGCCTCGCCTTCACCCCCTCTTTCAGGTCCCGGCGCTCCACCATCCATGGTAGCTGAACGGAACGTGGTGATTGAGGTGAACGATGGCGACGGGGCCGGATGCCAGGTTTTCCGCCCGGAGCACTGCCAAATAGCTGCGCCTGCTTGCGCTGTCGTAGACCTCGACCAGCAGGAATCCGGGCTCGCAGGCGTCCCCGGGCAGGTACAGACGACCCGGCAACGGGATGAACACCGGTTCGGTCAGGTAGCTTCCCTTGCCGAAATCATAGCTTTCGATGCGCCCGGTCCTCATGTCGATACGGCAAACGATGTTCCAGAAGAAATCCTCCGGCCGGGTCTTCAGCATATAGCCGAAACGGTAGTCGTAACAGCGATGCAGTTCGTTCACCCTGGGCCATTCATAATTGCCTGCATCAAGCAACTCGTCACGTATCGTTCCGGCCGCGGGATCTATCAGGTAACGACGCAGTGAGCCGGGAAAGGCATAGCTTCCCCGCCGCCCCACCATGATCGCCGTGGCGATCGGGTCCGGGCCGACGAAATGGTCGGGATTGTCATAGCCGATGAAGTCGGCGACGATCTCGGCACCCCGGTTAAAGGCGTTGAAGGAGTGCCACATGTAGCAGGCGCTGCTCTCCAGCAAGAGCGGCGGCTTGTCGCCTTCCCGGTCCAGCACCATGATCAGGTTGCCGCGCTCGGGTTTCCAGGACAGCGATTCCGAGATGCTCTTGCGTCCCCAAAAAACGGACTGGTAGGCGATGTGGACGGGATGGAGCGTAAAGATCAGGTGGCGCCCGCAGACGAACCAGTCGTGCATGTACACGTTGCGCGGCATGGGAAGCGACCGGTGCAGCTTCAGTGTCCCGTTCGGCTCAAATATGGTGATATGGAGCATAGGCTTAGGGCCGTAGAGCACCCCGAAATGGAGCCATTCCCCGGTAACCGGATCCATCTTGGCGTGCGCCGCATAAATGGTCATGCTTCCCGGGAGCCCCAGGCTTGACACGCCGGAAGTCTCCAGGGTGTCAGGATCAAGTTCATAGGGAAGGGCGCACTCGTCAAAGGCGTAGAGCCTGCCTCGCCAGGCAAAGACCGTGACCCCTGCCTGCCCGGTGATACCTCCCGCACCCATGAAATTGGCCCAGAAGCCGCCGGGGGCCTGGGTGCTCCAGCTCGAAAAGATGAAGCGTCCCGCGGCCTGCTCGGCCAAGTACTTCTCCGTGCGCACGAACCGGTTCCGGTAATGCACCCCCGCGCCGGCAAACCGGAACGACTGCACCATGCCGTCTCCGTCCAGCAGATTGCGCTTGCGAAGGCCGCCCCGGTCGAAGAGCCCCGGGCCGTTTCTGTACAGGGTGCCACGCAGTTCAGCGGGAAGATTTCCCTCCAGCCTCGCCTGGTAGCTATGCTCCTCGCGCAGGGAGGTGGCCAGGCCGAAGTAGGGGTGAGCGGGATCACCGAAATCAGCAAAGACCTCTTTTCTGAGCGGGGGACTCGCTGCACAGCCGAAAAGCGCCAGGGAGGCCGCGGCCTCTCCCGCCAGCAGCAGTATTTGACGACGGGACATCATGTCTCTCCTCCCAAGCTGCTCCAAGGCGGGATTGGTCTTCCAGGCGTTTATTCTATCGCCGTTGCAGCAAGAAACAATGGATTCCCCGAGCCGGGGAACGCTACCAGCCGCAGGGGGCGGGGATGCAATGTCGATCTTACCTGCCACAGAAACACCCTGTGGTATAATTACCCATCGCCAATGAAAGACGCCGTTTTTGCGGGAGTGCCATGAAGGGTAACGGGCAGCCGTACCAAATCCAGAGAGTTCAGGTGAGACGCCTGCGCAACTATTCCCTCTGGCTCGCCGTGGCATGGTCCATACTGATAGCGGCATCCTTTGTCCTTGGGTACCGACAGCAAAAAGAGGAGGCGCTCGCCATAAGCCTGGCCGAGGCAAGAGCCGCACTGGCAAAGGATCTGCTCTATCGCAGCTGGGCTGAAGAGTATGGCGGGATCTACGCACCGGTTACCGAAAATAATCAGCCAAACCCCTACCTATCCGACCTCCCCGAGCGGGACATCATTACCCGTTCCGGAAAACGCCTGACCCTTATTAATCCGTCGACCATGATCCGTCAGGTTTTCGAGATGGCGCAAAGTCAGCCGGAGGTCGGCCAAGGACACATCAGCTACGTCGGCGCCACCCGCCCCGAAAACGCTCCCGACCTGTGGGAAGCCAGGGCCCTGCAGTCGTTTCGGAGCGGAGCCAAAGAGGTAAGCGAAATTCAGGTCATCAACGGCCAGCCGTACATGCGCCTGATGCGCCCCATGATCAAGCGGGACCCGTGCATCGAGTGCCACCATGAGGCCCAGGTCGTGCGAAGCGCGGTACGTGGCGGAATCAGCGTTTCGGTTCCCATTGCGCAGGTCCAGAAGGCGATGAGATCGACAATCAGGGGGAGCGCCATCGGGCACGGTCTCTTCTGGATACTCGGTCTCACCGGAATCGGGGTTGGGGCAACCAACCTGATGCGGAAGGCGGCCGAAATTGAGCAGAGCGAGCTTCGCTTCCGGAGCACCTTCGAGCAGGCCCCGATCGGGATTGCCCACATGGCGCCGGACGGCAGGCTGATCCTGGTGAACCGGCGCTTCTGCAGCATCGTCGGCTGCCCGACCGACCTGATGCTGCAGCGCACCATTCAGGAGATCACCCATCCGGACGACCTGATCGCCTTCCAGGAGCATGTCCGCCTTCTATTGGAGGGGAAGATCCCGGTTTATACAGCCGAGCAGCGCTACCGCCGCCCCGACGGTTCATCTGTCTGGACCATCCTCACCCTTTCGTTGGTGGAAAGCGCAAAGGGGATACCTGCCTACCTGATTGGCGTGGTCGAGGACATCACCGAACGGCAGAAACTCGAAGAACAGCTGCATCAATCCCAGAAGATGGAATCTATCGGAGCCCTGGCAGGCGGGGTGGCGCACGACTTCAACAACATCCTCACCGTAATCATAGGGAATGCCGCGCTCATGCAGATGAACATCACGCGGGATAGTCCTCTGATGACCTATCTGCAACAGATGCTAGATGCCTCCGAGCGGGCAGCAGGTCTTACCCGCGGACTCCTTGCCTTCAGCAGGAAACACGCCATTACTCTGGTGCCGGTCGACCTGAACAGCGTGGTGCAAAATATCAAGAAGCTGCTCCTGATGGTCATCGGCGAGGGGCACGAACTGATCATCACGCCGTCTCCTCAGAAGCTCACCGTCCTTGCGGACGTCGGCCAACTGGAGCAGGTATTGATGAATCTTGCAGTGAATGCGCACGACGCCGTTCCCGAGGGTGGGCGGATAACCATCAGCACCGGCGCCGAAACCCTCGACGCCGAGGTCGCCTCGGCGGCCGGCGTCATGCCGGGTAGTTACGCCGCCATAGTTTTCTCCGATAACGGCAGCGGCATCCCCAAGGAACACCTGGAGAGGATCTTCGAGCCTTTTTTCACCACCAAGAGTCAGGGGAAGGGGACCGGGCTCGGCCTGTCCATCGTCTATGGCATTGTGAAGCAGCACAACGGCCACATCAAGGTCTACAGCGAGGTCGGTTACGGTACCACCTTCAGGATATACCTGCCGCTCACCCATGAGCCCCAGATTAATGCCGAGGACACGGCACCGCTGTTCCCGCGAGGGACCGAAACGATTCTCGTTGCGGAGGACGATGATAACGTGCGCAGGATCGTGGTCGACATATTGGAAGCTTACGGCTACAAGACCATTGTTGCCGTTGCAGGGGACGACGCGGTAGCCAAGTTTCAGGAGCACAAGGACACCATCTCCCTTGCCTTTCTTGACGCCATCATGCCGCGCAAAAACGGATGGCAGGTCTACGAGGAGATACAACGGATCCGGCCGGGAGCCAAGGTTCTGTTCACCAGCGGGTACACCGATGAAATTATCAGGAAGCAGAACATCATGGCGGAGCGGGCACAGATTCTGACCAAGCCGGTCTCTCCGTCCCTGCTGCTCACCAAGCTGCGGGAGGTACTGGATTCATAAGTGATGGATCGACTTGAAGGGGAGGCCCATCACCCGCCCCTTCAAGTCGGAGCTAGCCTCCCCCCCTCACCTTCAAGTCAGAGCAGGCCTCATCCCCCCTCCCCTTCAAGGGGCACTGCCATTAAGTTAAGGGAATGAGAGGTAGGGTGGGCCGTGCCCACCACAACCGCATCCTGATGGTGGGCACGGCCCACCCTACATGATTCACGGAATCACCGCTTAACTTAATGGCAGTGCCTTCAAGGGGAGGGCCGGGGTGGGGATGGGGGCCAGCATGCCGGCAGGATTTGTGGCATTTGCCTCACCGGCCCCAGCGATATATCGACCGGAACTCCTTTTTTTTCTTCCATGGCCCGTATCAGCTTCGCGAAGTCAGTCCTCACCAGCAGATTCCTATCAGCCAGCAAATGCATGGCCTGCCCCACGGTTGACTCCGCACGCTTATACCGGTGCGCTTCCACAAAAACCCTTTCCCCCTTGGCGCCGACCTTGATCGGCTGGTTCACTATAACGACCAGCATCCCTCGGGGGACCAGTTGGAAAAGACTGGCGATGTCCTCAGGATAGAGCCTGAGGCAACCGTGGCTCGACCTTCTCCCGATGCCCCATGGCCTGTTGGTGCCGTGAATGAGGACACCGTCCCGGGAAAGCCGCAGGGCGTGGCTCCCCATCGGGTTGTCAGGGCCGGGAGGCACAACTTTGGGGAGGCGGGATTCTTTTGCCCGTATTGACTCAGGCACATACCAGGCCGGTTTGGCGATCTTCTCTATAACCCTGTACTTGCCAAGCGGTGTATCCCTACCCTCGTCCCCGATACCCAAGGGAAAGGTGATTACCTTGCCGGCAGAGCCTTTTGGATAGTAATACAACCGAAACTCGGGGATGTTTATCACTATGGCGGGGCGCATCGAAACGGCGGGCAGAATCCAGGCGGTCGGGATGGTGATGTGAGTACCGGCTTTGGGGATAAACGGGTCTATGCCCGGGTTGGCAGCAACAATCGCATTAAAGCCCAGATCGAATTTCCGGGCTATCTCAACCAGTGATTCCTTTTCTCGAACGCGATACTGCTGCAGTTCACCGACAAAGCCATCGGCAAGTGGAAGGGTCGCGGCGCGGGGTGATACTGTGGCTACGCTGAGCGCGCATGACAATACCAGGGCCTTGACATAGGGTCTGCACGCAAATCTTTTCATGCAAATTAATGCCTATAGGTCGCAGGGACAGTGCTCCGGAGAGGCCGCTCAAGTGCTTGCTCAGGGATTATTTCTTCTGACCCAGTTCAAACGCCTTCGCTGCCCTTTGCGCGGAGTGATCCGCAGCCGATGCAGAAGCTGCAGCGCTTGTTGCCGCATTTTCTGCCCGTTGCGCACTTTCAGTAGCGGTTCTTGCCGCATCAGAAACCAGCGCCCTGTCGGCCGGAGTCAGCTCCAACGTAGTGGGAAGTGCGCTTAACCGGCTTTCAAGATCGCTTGCCTTGGTCTCCAGAGCGCTCAATCGTGACTCCAGCGTTGTTCCCTTCGACTCGAGTATATCCAGCCTGCAGGCGAGCGGGTCGGTCTGCTGTTTGACATACCCTTGGGTTGCACAGCCGGAAGTAAGAAGCAGTATGGATACCAAGGCCAGGGAGAACTTTTTCACTGTGTACCTCCACCAGGTTACTGAAAGACACTCCATGTGGTTTGCCCTTTGGATTTCATCTGCTAAACCCATTCAACAAATGTCAGCGCGAACAAAATTACAACGCATTCATTTTAACCAATGCAGGTGTAATTGCAACTTGCGCTGAAGATTCCTCACGTGATCAGCAGGGACTGCGCACAGAGAAAGACTTGACGCACCCCGCTAAATTTGTATCCTTTAAGGGTTGTGAAAATCAAGGTCTAGGGAGGCATAAGATGGAATTCAAGCTGACGAGTCCAGCCTTCAGCAACGGCTCACAGATCCCGTCCAGATACACCTGTGACGGAGAGAATATCAACCCGCATCTGATAATCCATGGTATTCCTGCCAATACCAAGTCGTTGGCACTGGTGGTGGAGGATCCGGATGCGCCAGCCGGGCTTTATACCCATTGGGTCCTCTGGAATATTCCTCCGGAGACCAAGGAGATCCGGGAGCATACCGCACCGTGGGGCTCTGAAGAAGGTTACAACTCCGGCAATGAAAGGGGTTACGAAGGTCCTTGTCCCCCCTCCGGTACGCATGGATACGTCTTCCGCTTGTTTGCTTTGGACCTCAAACTCAAGATCCCGGCAGACTCAGACAGACAGGCGTTGGAAACTGCGATGGCACAACATATCCTGGCGACAACGGAACTGATGGGAAACTACTCCCGTACCAATGAAGCTCCCCTTTGAGGCGGGTGCTTTTTAGGGCGTGAGCATTTTTTTTGGCATTTTGGAAACAACCCGCACAGCAGCGGTTTTACGCTGCTGTGCGGGTGCTGCTAATTTGCATTATTTCCTGGATTGCAGTATGTTAAAGATAAAGGAAGGTGAAAACGACGATTGGGTGTTTCTGCTCCCGCGCTGCTTCTGTTCGACCCGCTTAAAAAAGGCGCGTGTAGAAGATGTTAGCTGTTTCACCAGAAGCGCCATCCTAAAATACCAAAAAAGAGGTGTGACTCGAAGGAGAGCTGGCGGAACAGATGCCGGCTCTTTCTGTTTCTGCAGGACGCAAAAAAGCCCCACCGGGTTTCCCTGGCGGGGCTTTTCCATTAAATTCCCTGCGGCGACCTACTCTCCCACACAGTTACCCATGCAGTACCATCGGCCCAGAGAGGCTTAACTTCCGTGTTC
>Ga0209317_1001013_pt1 | contig 27778 bp, 30 predicted proteins | sample RifGroB2_FD_183994 | JGI IMG/M metagenome (GOLD analysis project Ga0209317, IMG submission 183994) | Soil microbial communities from Rifle, Colorado, USA - Groundwater B2 (SPAdes) (version 2) | ecosystem: Environmental > Terrestrial > Soil > Unclassified | place: Rifle, Colorado | collected...
AAAAATGAAGTGGAAAAATACCTTGGCCCCAGTGGCAGCTAAACTGGCAAATAACTTTGGCCCTGGGGGTGGAAAATAACTTTGGCCCCACCCCGGCTATAGTGGAAAATTACCATGGCCCTCGACACCCTATCATCCCAAGCCTGATGCTCCTGAGAGCCCGACAGCAAGAGGTCACCGGTAAGACAGCCATTCATGCAACACCAGAATAAAGATGAGAACAGTCTCAGATGAGGCCCTGCTGAAAGGTAGGGAAAACCCGTAAGCCACCTATCAGAGAATTCCGGTATTTACCAAACCTTAAATTGGGATAAATTAACACAAACAAATTCAAAACCTTCATTGCTCGCAGCATCGAGGACAGGGTCATCTTATACAAGGAAGGAGAACATCATGGCCTTGGGTACTGCAGACTTTAAGCTATGAGTGGGGACTTGGTCAAAATAATTACTTTAGTTCCAGTTCCTCTGCAGACAAAGGAGAGCACATGCCTTCCATATGTACAGATTGTGACCGTGCAGTCGAACGACACATTGAAGTTTTCCAAATAGTGTTGGATCTGCAGCGTGATGGCTTACTTCCAAAAGGAACTTGTGCAGCGATAATCAAGCGCCTATGCTCCGAGGTAGGTTGTGCTCGTAAGCGACTTTGAGGAAAATGCGGTTACGCAATTGTGATTACCGCTACGTTTAAAGGAGGGCATAATGAGCTTAGCGGTCAACAAGGATACACAATTAAAGAGAGCCAGACTATACCCTGACATCGTACGCCTACACCTTGACGAAGCAAAGTTGTGTGTTAACTGTGACACTATCCACACCGGCAGTAGCTGCCCTACATGTGCATCGACCAACTGTTTTTTACTGTCGTCAGTTATTGGCAGGATGTCCCAGAGTATTCATGTGAATAAATACAACGCCTTTTTGCAAACCCAGCAATATCACGGAGGCACCTATAGTTCTTCAATGCCCGAAAACAAGAAAACAGATGGTCTCAAGTTCCTGCTTTTGCACTTAGCTAGTTGGCTGAAGTGACATGAATGGAGATGCACAAATACAAGTGGAAGACGCAGTTGTCCCCAGGTCGCCAAGAAAAAGTGAATCTAGCAATTTAGAAAGCCAACTTGAGGGTGTGCCTCATGCCTGCAGTGTCGCTTTTTTCTACAGTCACCAATGTTTACAGTGTCATTTAGCAATGTTAAACACTATGTACTCTGCTGCATGTCGCTTGTTGCATGCTCTTTGCGAGGCGCCCGGGGAGGCATTATATAATTCCTCAATATTACTAGATCAATAGGTGTAAAATCTGGATTTTTAGTTCGTTTGTTGTATTAGCAGAGGTGGAGCGGCCATCTGGAGGATATCATGAAGTGGAGGACGTCAAACGATATCTGCAAAATGACCCTTTTATATGTTGATGATGATGCAGATGTGACAAAGATGGTAATCAAATTTCTATCTAAAAACTATCCGACACAAGAGATAATTGACGCAGAAAATGGGTTCGATGCTTTATATAAAATAGAGGAATATGACCCTGACATCCTACTGGTTGATTTGTTCATGCCATTTATGGATGGTATTAGATTCGTAGAGCATATACTGAAGAAATCGGCAGAGCGCCAAGTGATTTTCCTTTCCGTGTGTAACGATCCCCAAATGATCCGACGTTGTCTCGCAACGGGGGCTAGGTACTACATCACTAAACCTATCAACTTTGATTCTCTTTTTTATACAATTGACACACTGATGCTGGAAATTTTTTATAAGCGCATCCACCATGCAAAACAAACCCCGCTCAAGGGGAGAGGTAGCGTGTCAATCTCAACACGACACTAGCTCAACCGAATCCCTCTTGACGCAAACGTTTTATTGAAGTAACTTGCATAGCCAACAGATCAATTTCCGCAATCGCCGTTCCCGCCGCTAAGCTTGTTTTCGCTTTAACAGGAGTCAAATGTTAAAGCTATTGGTTACCTGGGTTGTAAGGGCACAGCCACAGTAACCAACGTCTTTCTTCCGGGTAGGGAGATGATCGAGAATTTTCCTTTAAGAAATTCTATCCTCTGCTGCACGTGCGAAAGCCCGAATCCCTTTATACGCGAAGGCGGAAAACCTACGCCATTGTCTATCACGGTCAACTGCACCAGCTCGGCTGTGCTCTGTAACAGCACGATCACGTTGCTGGCCTTTGCATGCTTGACCACGTTGATTAACAACTCTCGTGCAGTCTGATAGAGGACAGTACGCAAATGGTCAGGGAGTGTACTATTTTCAATACTCCCTTCCAGGATGAAACGAAAACGATGTTCCTTCGCCAACTGCTCGCCAAAGCTCTCGACAGCTTGGGCGAGCCCCAAATCGTAGAGTAACGGAGGACTCAGGTCATTACATATGCGCCTGATCTGCTGCATCGCACTCACAATTAGTTCGGTGAGCGCTTCCAGCAAGTCAGGAGTCTGGACTATGTCTTGACTCAACATATCCAGTCGCAACTTGCCGAGAGCCAAGTACTGAACCACATCATCATGCAACTCAATGGCTATCCTTCTGCGCTCGCGCTCTTCAGATAGAACAAGATCGATTGCAAGTAACGACAAAAGCTCATAAGAATCCTTCAGCTTTTGCTCAAGCTTGATACGTTCCAACACCTCTTTCTGCACCTCTTTGTACAGATTGGTTAATTCATCGTTCCTTTCGACTAGCTGAGCTAGCTCTTCCTGGGCGTTCCATAATTCTTGTTCCAGGGCTTTGCGTTCAGTTACATCCCTGGCATACCCGCTCCACAAAACCCCACCATTCTCCAACTGCTGTAAAGCAGCTTCTGCCTCTAACCAGCGAGTTTGTTGCTCTGGCAACACCACCCTGAACTCCCCGAGCCAGGGGGTCAGACTCCTGGCGGATTCTCGGATGGATGCGACTAGAAAATTACGATCTTGTGGGTGCACTAAATCGAAAATCGCAGCAGGATCACTCATTGCCTCTTCTGGAGTCACCTCTAAAAGGTCAATTATTCTTTCGTTGACATAGGGTATGCTGTGGCTACCATCAGGAAGAAGCTGATATTGATAGATTAGCAGTGGAATCTCGCGAGAGAGATTGACCGAGTGCTCACATGATGCGCATAAGTCACCCGCACTTTGCCTATGCAAGCGGCCCCTTGTCCCTTTGGCTTTCATAAAGCGTTCCCTCCGCTTCGCGCTGTCAGTAGCGCGCCCTTATATTCAGTGTGCATAATATAATTTTTTTGTTAAAATATTGCAAATAATTTTATGCAGTCGCCGATATGTGTTGCTGCAGCCTGCAACATGTAAGCACCAGAACTAAAAGGTTATGTGTCGATAATGTTGACTTGTCACTGAGATAATGGTAACAATTATATTAGCTTTTCATAATATCTATGGATTAATTTTTCAGTGTTCAATACATGGAGGACGAGTGCATGAGTATCAGGATTCTTTTGGCGGACGATCATGTCATGTTCCGGGAAGGAATGCGGCTCCTTTTGGAACGGGAGCAGGACATAACGGTGGTGGCGGAGGCAGATGACGGGCTGTCAGCTGTGGCACTAGCCATGGAAACGATGCCTGACGTTGTGGTGTTGGATCTTAGCATGCCGGGGATGAAAGGGACCGAGGCAGCTAGCATAATTCATGAAAAGTCGCCCCAAATAGGAATCATCATTTTGACTATGCACAACGACCGACATTATGTCGTTGAGGCATTGAAATTAGGTGTAAAATCATTCATTTTTAAAGACTGGGCTTGCCAGGAGTTAATTACGGCTGTCCGTTCTGTCTACAATAAGACACCCTATTTAAGTCCTCGTCTAAGCGATATCATAATTTCTGGCTTACTCCATGAGCAGAAGGTCTCCAGCAAACAAACGTTGACGCAACGTGAGGAGCAGGCTTACCGCATGCTGGCCACCGGAAAGAATTGCAAAGAAATAGCCTATGAGTTAAACATCGGCATCAAGACCGTCGAAACCTACAGACTAAAGGTCATGAAGAAACTGAATGTTTCAAACATCGCTCAACTCGTTAATCACGCAGTCCAAGAGGGGATTGTTGTAAGAGATCCTTTGTGCTGAGGGGAAGCAGTTGATCCTTGAATGATGCGATAATCAACTATGGAAGGGGCATCAGGGACGCCTCTGCTTCTCCTGATCCCCTTCCCCCTGGACATCCTGAATGTCTTCCACGGAGACATCCAGTGCCTCTATCATCTTTTTCAATTTCACCAATGCTTTTGCCTCGATCTGGCGAATCCGCTCCCGCGTCACACCAAAGCTTTGCCCAATTGAATCGAGAGTCTGAGGAGACTTATCGTTTAACCCGAAGCGCAATGTGAGTATTTCCTTCTCCTGATCCGACAGGGTCTCAATCAGGTTGCATGCCAAATCGTAGGCATTAAGATTTTGCAGCAGTTCCGCCGGAGGCACCATCGTGGTGTCCTCGATGGTGTCAGTAAGACAAAAATCCCCCCTCTCCCCCATCGGTTGCTCAATGGAATAGGTTTTCATGAGGACCACCTTGAGATGGCGAATCTGTGCCACCGTTGTACCGACGGCATCTGCCAATTCCTTGATGCTCGGTTCGCGGTTCAGCTTCCGTTCCAGCACTCGGTTCGCCCGGAACATCTTGCTGATTTCGTCCGAGACATGCACCGGCAGCCTGATGGTACGCACCTGGTTCACCAGCGCCCGTTCTATGGACTGCCTGATCCACCAGGTGGCGTAGGTTGAGAAACGGCACTCCTTTGAGAGCTTGAAGCGCTCCACCGCCTTAATGAGACCCAGGTTCCCCTCTTCAATCAGATCAAGAAACGGTAGCCCACGATTTATATAGCGCTTAGCAATCTTCACCACCAGCCGGAGGTTGCAGAGTATCATCCGGTCACGGGCGGCCCGGTCTCCATGACTGATTTTCTGCGCCACTTCCCTCTCTTGGCCAGCATCGAGAAGTTCGTGTTTGCGGATTTCGCCCAGATAAATCTTTATGGCTTCGTCAAAGCGCTGCCACACCGGAGGCACGATATCGATCTCCTCTACCTCCGCCGCTTCGTCGATCTCTTTGAGTCCTAGTGCTCCGGAGACCGGCCCGACCTCCAGCAAAACCGGGTCCTTGTTCTCTTCTAATTCATCACTATCCATTGTGGACTCCTCTGTCTGCCAACGAGTTACTATGACAAGCTCTGATCCTCCTGAAACGGGAAGAGCCGGCCATCGACAGTATCGATGGCCGGCCCCTGTAAATCCACCTGACTCTTCGGCAGTTCGTTACCGTTTAGGCCGGTTTCGACTGTTCGGATGAACGGTTGAACAAAAGCAAGCGAATCAGGAGACTTCTGCCTCCCGATGAAGAGGCAGAAGATGTTGTCGTCGGAAGCCATACCATTGCTTGCTCGTACATAAAAAATAATTTATTCGGACGGCTTAAGGGTGAGAGGAGTGGTTCTTCTTGCCAGCAGCACCCCGAGGACACCAGCTCCAAGTAGCGCAAAAGTACCGGGCTCTGGAACAGGATCAGGAACAGTATCCTCTCGCACTACCCACTCGCCATCATGATAAAAATTCCAGGGCATCGTCGGGTCATCAAACCCAAAGCAAATTCCAACGTCAATTGTTCCACTCATTGAGTTAGCAGTGGCTCTGACGCCTGCATCTAATGTCCCATCAAAGTAATCAAACCCGTTGAAATAGGAGTTAAATTCTGGGACATATCCAATCAGGGCCTCTATTTTCCTCTTGTCTTCCGACAAAGCCCCTAACAAGTAATAACTACAATTGAATTCGAAAGGGGTGGGTAACCATCTGTCATGGTATATGCGGCCATCTTGAAACTCGCTTGTAAACCAAAGATCCTCAAGTTCCTCAAATTGTATCTGGAAGTTCCCTGAGCGATACTCCAAGTCGTCAATTGGCAGGCTGACGTTTAAGATGTACTTGTCTCCGGTAGTAACATGAAGATCCTTCCAGTCATAAAGGACCGTAGCTTCAGCAGACGGTACCTGGAAAAGGAGAATAATCGTCGCTACCAGTGCCAAAGCTCTTTTCATTTTGTGGACCTCCTTTTCATTTGTGGCACTGGTGGTGTAATCGTCCTGTGCGTCAGCCATGAAGTACCACTAACGGTTTTGGCAACTATAAAAGTCAGTCGATCTTCGCCTCCGATTCAATGTTTACCCTGACCATGGTCCCTACAAAACTGTCACTATAGGTATGCCTAGACATGGAAGCGAACTGCAGCAGATACAGGATTTGCGTAGAGAAATGTCACTGGGAATGCGCGGGCAGTGTAACAAACCTGCCACGCCCATGTTTCCGTCATTCTGTCGTGTTTTGACGACGTTTTCCGAATATCGCCAGGCCGAAGAAGCCTGCGCCCAGGAGCAGGAGGGTCCCCGGCTCGGGAATAGGTGCGACCGCAACGTTATCTATCTCGAAAGCTGGTGAGTTGCTAGTCAGTGTGAAAGAATCGAAGGATAGCAGGTCAGTTATGTCGACGTACAGATTGGTCGCATAATCAGTCCAGTCTCCGGTGGCAGGAGAAGATATTTGGCTACCATTGATCACATCACCTGTTGCAATTCCGCCTTTAAAGAACTTGATTTCGTTGTAAGCATCCACCGATCCCCACCAGAGGCCAAGGTAGTTGCTAAGGAAGGGGAGGTAAAATGTTTGCGATCCGGTAATGGCCGCATACGTTGTCAGATCCGGGCTGCCCATAACATCGGGAGCTACGGCAACACCGGATGTGCTGTCAGTAGTCAGGGCTCCAGTTCCTGGACCCCAATTCAATGAGAAGTTAGACCCACTGTCAAAAGTGTCCACTAGCGCCCCTGGAGCCGCAGATGTGTAGCCGCCGTCGCCAAGTGTGTACCCTGTGTTAACAGATGCAGAAGCCGCTCCCGAGATGCCAAACAGCAGGCATGTTCCCAATAATGCTGCAGTGCTTTTCCTCATAAGTGCCTCTCCTCCTGCGCATAGAATGAGCTTAGATTAACAATACTGACCTGAAAAGGGACGTCAACTCAGGGAAAATCGGTGGCTGACTGTGCCTTTGGAGCGTTCTTCCTCTCCTTTGTCTCGGTTTCCCGGTGTCCTCCTGTGAGGAGGTAGCAGTCCTTTATGGGCGAACACAGCCGTTTAGGATCGGCCAAATCACTCCGGGCACTTCGGTCGTAAGACCCGTGACCAGGTTTTAGTGGGCAACTACCAGAAGGCTCTTCGAACTTGTGGAGCACAGCTCTCACATTATTGCGGTGGAAGAGAACCAAGGAACCATTGCAGCCGAATCGCTCAAAAAGAAGGGGCAAATGGAAGGAACTCTTTCACGTGAAGCGGCACAAGAGGTAACGGGATAAGAGAGAGCAAGCCAACAGTCCCAAAAGGAAGGAGTTTCATGTGGGGTGATCGGCAACCGGTAATGATATGTAAAGCGGTCGCGTTTCGGTTCCCGGTTTTAATATATATCCTGAGCCTTTTGATGCCCCCAGGTGGGGAACACCTCCTTCTCTAGGATCCGCTTGTCTTCCAGCCTTGACACCGCTGCCCCTCCCACTTCAAGATCCTGCGCAAGATGTTCAACTGGGCCGTGAAAAAGGACCAGCTGAAGATTTCGCCCTGCACCGGCCGCAACTCTATAATTCCCGAGGGGCAAGGACCACCAGAGGACGCAAAGTGGGCCAAAGCCGCCCGGAGTAAAACCTCAGGGCCGCTTTCCCGGCTTAAACCGTTTGCGTTATTCCGCCTTCGCCTCCGCTTTACTCCGGCTGCGCCGACCTCCCCCAAACCGGTTTCCTCCCGGCACCGGCGCCCAGCATGCCTGTCCGGCTAGCCGGAAGCCGGAAAATCAAAAGGTGCCAGAACAAGCGGCCCGCTCTGTGCCCGCACATTACTACGGATCTGTAGGCGCACCAATCTAATGCACATTAACTCTTGCCATCGAAATTAGTACATTTTAATATAATGCCCACTTTGTCATATCAGGGGGGGAAATGGCGCGCATGTTGATGCACATTGTATTGGCACTCTTATTCTGCGGTAGTTTGGGGTGTGCCACGTGGGCGGACCGTAGCGGAGAGGCGGCTAACCATTTCGAGATCTCGAGTGCGAGCAAAGCTGTAGCGTGTACGACACAAAGGCCCCCGAACAGCTGGCTTGCTTGAAACAGTGCATGAAGAAGAAAGGGTTTGTGCAGGCAAGTGAAAGGCGAAGCGATACGTAGCAGGAGAGCCCGAAAGAGGTGCTATTTCTCAACGGGTAAACCATTAGCGCGCATGGAGCCGGTCAGAAATTGGGTCTACCCCCAAATTCCATGCTGTATTCATGTAAACAGTATTTTTCTGGTCCGTAGATTATTATTTGCGGGCATCGGGCCGTTTCTCCTGCCAAGCAGACCCGCAAGTTATCCATTTTACGCTTTGTTCTACAATTGGTGCGATCCAGGCGCTCTGACATTTCCCTGCCTATGCCAGTAGACATGTGTTCCTCCTTTGCTCGTCAATGCGTATTCCGGGGTCCGTTAACACGCCAGGCTGCAATTTAAGCCGGCTGGGCTGCCTCCTCGCAAGTATTGGTTACATCGACCGTCGCCCAAGGGATTGGCAGGTGGTTTTTGGGCATCGGCTGAGCAGGTTGGCTCGCGACAACCCGATTGCGTCCGCCGCTCTTTGCCTGGTAGAGTGCCTTGTCGGAGGCGTTCAACAAGGTGGTCAATGTGGTACCGTCCTCTGGGAAGGAGGCGACCCCGATACTCGCGGTAAGGCACCCATCCATGTACCCGTCCCCGGGGCACCTCTGCAATTCGATACCCTCGCGAACACGCTCCGCCACCAGAAGGGCCAAGCGCTTGGAGGCCCCGGGGAGCAGTACGCAGAATTCCTCACCCCCAAAACGCGCCACGATATCCATGCCGCGCAGGGCGGATTTTATGACGGATGCGGTGGTCCTTAGAGCCTCATCCCCGACAAGGTGCCCAAACCGATCATTGAACCCCTTGAAATGGCCGAGGTCGATGAACAACACGGTGAATTCGAGCCCTTGATGCAGACTGCGGTTTACCTCCTCCTCGATCCTGGAATTGAGGAATCGGCGATTGTAGGTTCCGGTCAGCGGATCGGTCAGGGAGAGCTGTTCGAAGCGGCGGACCTCCTCCGAGACCTGGGTGCGTTCGATCATTAGCGAGGCGAGTGTGCAAAACGAGGTGAGCAGGTACAGGTCCGTCTCGCTGAAAGGCGCCAGGTTCCACTTGTCCGATAGGTTGAGGATCCCGAGCACCTTCTCGTTCAGCTTAAACGGGATGGAGACCATGGACTTGGATTGGTAGCGAGGACGGTTTTCTCGTGCGATGCGCAGATCCTTTTCCACATCTTTGACCAGCAGAGGCTTACCGCTCTTGGCAACTTCCCCGGCAATTCCGGATCCGACCTCTCCTCTCGCATCCCGGGCGAGCTCGGCGGTCATTCCCTTTGTGTGAACGATATGGATGTGCTCTCCATTCTTATCGACCAGCATGATCGATCCCTTGCAGGCACTCGTGAGCTCGGCTGCGGTCTCCAGGATATTCTTGTAGAGTTCCTCGTCGCTACCCGACAGCAGCAGGGTATTGGTAAAGGATAACAGGCGGTTCGCCAATCCGTTCAGCCTGTCGGACGCAGAATCGGCAGTTTTAGGCCGCTGGGGCTTGACAGGGGCAACCTGTTCTCGTGGAGCTAATGGCCTTTCGTTAATCATAAGCTTCCCACATGTGAGGAAGTTATGGTGCAAAAACGCTCAAAAAATTGGGCAATCCTATACAGGTTAAATAAATTAAGTCAAATATTTTAATAAAATTAATGTAATTCGTTGCAGTCAGGCCCGCTTACGGGGGCTTGAATTCAACCTCACCCCTCAAGCTGCTCCGCCTCGTCGTCCTCCTCAAATCCGACTACACCCAGGACCGGTCATTTCTGAGCAGTGCCTTTACCCACACCCCCTTCTTTTGCCTATTGCTCGCCGGGGGCGGCGGATTCAGGCTTCATCAGGACTTCCGGCTTCTCGCTCCATAGGGGGAGTTCATCCTCATAAATGGCATCAGCACTTTGCGGGCAGATACTGTGTGTGAAATCTGCCCTTGAATGTTCGCTGATGTAAGTTTCAACCTTCTGCCAGTAACCGTCATCCGTCCTGATATTTTTGCACCAGGCGCAGATGGGGATTATGCCCTGCAGGGTCTGTACCTCCCTTAGAGTTTCTTGCAGCTCAGCTATCAATGTGTTATTTTCCGCTTCAATTCGTGCCTTATCGGCAATATGGGCATCTATCGGCTTCAGGATGACATAATGAAATACTGGAAACACGACCAGCAGGAGCACGGCGGCGTCCAAAATAGCTTCCTGCCATGGGCCTATGCGAGGCAGATACTGGATTAATACCATTATGATGGCCTCAACTGCAAAGACCAACACGGACGTGAAGAGCGCCAGACAGCTTGGTCTATAATAGAACAGCAGCCACAGTTGTTTCTTTTTGATCCATTCGCATTTCCCCATAAAAGAGTCCCTTGTCCCGCACTGGCACTCCAAGCACGCACGTCCCCCCCAAAAAGAAACACCACCTGCGCCTCTGCCTGCTCAGACCTCGATCCTGAACTCAGCGCCGCCATCGATGTTGCGCGCCGTAAGCCGTCCGTTCATGTGCTGTTCTATGATGGTTTTCGCCATGTACAGACCTATCCCGGTCCCCTTGTCTGACCCCTTGGTGGTGAAATAGGGATCGAATATCCTGTCCATGGTATCGGCGGGAATTCCTCCCGCGTTATCGGCAATGGTCACCACCGACCTGCTGTTTCCTTTCGTGGCAGTTATGGTGATAACCCGGTCCCCTTCACCATCACACTCCTGAAAGGCGTCTTTGCTGTTTATAAGGATATTTAAAAGTACCTGGGCATACTCGTTCGCATAGCCATATATTTCAGCTGGCTGGATCGGGAAGTACCTGATATCGATCTGCATGCTTTTCATCGTTGGCTCGAGCAGAGACAAGGTCTTTGACACGGCGTCGCTGACGCTGAAAAGATTTTTGCTGTGGTCGGGTCTGAAATAGGAACTGAAGTCGTTGATCGTCTTTGACATGTGATCGATCAGCGCCATTGCCTTCTGGGTACTGGTCTCGACGCTTTCCTTGGTCGCTTCGTCCCGGCCATAGGTGATCCAGAGTTCCTGAATGACCAACCCCAACGTGTTGAGCGGTTGACGCCACTGATGAGCGATGTTGCCGATCATCTCCCCCATGGCCGCCTGACGGCGCTGCTGTATCAGCATCTGGTCCTTCTTACGCAAATCCGAGACGGCATTTGTGACATTTTGTTCGAGGTTCAGGTTGAGCTCCTCGAGCTGATGTTGCTTTTCAGCAAGGATCTGCTCCCTGTACTGGAGCTCCCTGGCCATATAATCAATACAAGATTGAGGTAGATTGTAATGGATCAATTGCCGGCCTTTAGAGGACCACTCGAAAAACAGGGGCTGGAAAGCCTATGAACCCTCTGTTCCGCATACCCATCCGGTTGCAACTCCTACTCATTGCCGCGATTGTGGCATTTACGCAGGTAATCTCCGACACCAATGTAGGTCATTTCCTGACACACACGGGAAGGGTGGCAGCGGCCGCTCGAGAAGGGAGAGGTGGTGGAAGGCAAAACGAGATCTATGCCATATCCATGGCGTCTTCAGAAGGTACATCCATTTCCTCAATCTTCATCCTCAGCTTACCCAAAGCCTTCGCCTCAATCTGGCGAATCCGCTCCCGCGTCACTCCGAAGCTTCGGCCGATGGTGTCGAGGGTCTGAGGAGCTTGGTCGTCCAACCCGAAGCGCAAGGTCAATATCTTCTTTTCCGAGTCCGACAGGGTCTCGATCAGGTTGGATATCAGCTCGTAGGCGTTCAGGTTTTCCAGCAGTTCGGTCGGAAGTACCGCGGAGGTGTCCTGGATGGTGTCGGTGAGACAATAGTCCCCGTACTCACCCATGGGCTGCTCGATGGAGAAGGTCTTCTTTAGCACCACCATGAGGTCGCGCACCCGTTGCACCGTAAGTTCGAGCGTATCGGCCACTTCCTTAATGCTCGGCTCGCGGTTCAACTTCAGTTCCAGTTTCCGGTTCGCCCGGAACATCCTGTTGATTTCATCGGCGATGTGCACCGGCAGCCTAATGGTGCGCACCTGGTTTATCAGCGCCCGCTCAATGGACTGCCTGATCCACCAGGTGGCGTAGGTGGAGAACCGGCACTCCTTGGAGAGTTTGAAACGCTCCACCGCCTTGATGAGTCCCAGGTTCCCCTCCTCTATCAGATCAAGAAAGGGGAGACCTCGGTTCATATAGCGTTTGGCGACCTTCACGACCAGGCGGAGGTTGCAGACGATCATCCGGTCGCGGGCTTCCCGGTCCCCACGAATGATCTTCAGCGCCAGATCCTTCTCCTGGACCGCAGTGAGAAGATTGTGCTTCCGAATTTCGTTCAGATATAGCTTTATGGCGTCGTCGAAATGCTCGCTTACCGGAGGCTTGATCTCGACCACTTCTTCCGCTTCTTTCCCCTCTGGAAGTTCGAGTGCACTAAGAGCCGGGTCAACCTCTAGCACCAGAGTGTCCTTATGCTCTTCCCCTTCGTCGCTCTCCATTCTGTACTCCTCTCCCGTTTCCATGGTTGCATCCGTTCGAACATCACCCCGTCCGGCATTACCAACGCGAGGAAGCGCCCGCAAGTATTACTATGGCACTATGGCAAGCCCCGATCCTCCTGAAAAGAAGCAACTGAAAATTCATCTCTTGCCAAGAGATACTGGTTCCATCTAGTAGGAGGGGTGGCGTTGCTGAGTGCGATTAGCCGGAGGTTTCGGCGGTGCTTTTGCGGGAGGCGATAGCGGAAAGGAGATGTGATCGCCCCCCCAAACCGCACAGGGGCTTGAGGGGCGAGGTGTATCAGTAATCGGAGCTATAGCCGTCTCCGCTGCCGGTGCCCGTGCCAGAGGTGCCGCGACCTTGGTCCATATTGCCACCAGGGTCGATAGTCCCACCGCCTGTGCCGCTGCCGCCGCTGCCGCCGCGGCCATCACGCATATGCTCACATCCGGCTGTTAATGCCGCGCAAGAAAGCGCAGCGATCACTGCTACCGTATATATCCCCATCTTGATCCTCATCATTCGTATATCCTCCCCTGGCGGCCTGCTCTTCTGTTAAGCGGGGAACGTGATTCGAACACGTGCCTCGGTAGGGACTACCAATGCTCTACCGCTAAGCTACCCCTGCAAACATTAGAATATCTTATCATTCATGCCACTCATGTCAACCGCCCCAGCTCTTCCCGCACAGGTAACGGACCGGCCGCCGATCCAGAAAAAGCCCTTCACGTCTTCCTTCCCTGAAACACAAACCTTTTCAGCCCCGAAACAATCGCCTCCATGGTCTTGCTGCTGCCTCTGCGTAGTCCCTTGTTTCCAATTAGATCATTCGCTGGACTTAAATCATTAACTTACCTGATTAGTGCTCATCTGCAGCTAGCCTCAGCCATGACTCTGGACGGCTGCCAGTTCTGACAGCAGCATAAAGGAGTCTCGGCAGTATGCTAGCAAGGTCGAAACGACGATTAAACCGGTACTGATATTCGGAGAAGTACCGGTGAGAATATTTCCGAAAGTCTAAGGCATGGTAGCTGCCTGTGATGGCATTCTTCAGGTTGCCGAGAATCGTATTGACCCACTTGAAACAATCCATGTCGGTGCTTTTACGACCTTTGCCAACTACTTCACGCTGATGTACATGCCCGGCCTTTGTCACTGCTTGAAAACAGAATAGTCCATCAGAGACAACGGTCGTTCCTGGTTGAAGAGATCGATTGACCCATGCCTCGATTTCCTCATGGCTGAACGATTTAACTGGTGAAAATTTGGCATAAATTGGATGCCCCTGGTCATTTGTCTGAACCGCAGCAACGAAAGGCACTTTGTTTTCAGATCCACGGCCAATTTTACCGCCGGGGTTTTCGCCTCCGAGATAGGCGTCGTCAAGTTCTACCCGGCCCGATAGTTTGGTACACTGCTCTCGCTCGTGCATTACTTGCATTAACTTCTGTTTCAGTCGCCAGACAGTGCTGTAATTCACGTCTAGCAACCGCATAAGCTCCATGCCTGAAATATAGTTTTTGGCTTGGGCGACGAAATACACAGCCTGAAACCACTTCGTAAGAGGTAGTTTAGTGGAATGAAAGATAGTTCCACTTGTTAGCGTATTATGTGCTCGGCAACTGTTACACTGGAACGTTTTGACCCGGCCATGCTTAACAATGTAGAAGTTCGTAGATGCACATTTCTGACACTGGAAGCCGTCTGGCCAACGCATCTTTTCGATAGCGGCTTCGCATTGCGATTCTGTCCCGTATTTGGACTGGAAATTGTCCAAGCTCAAGCCGCGTTGGAACTGAATCCGATACATCTTCATGGCAGACTCCTTTGAGTGGAATGCCATGGATTTTACGTCAGTGGTACGACACAATAAGTCGCAATGAGGCGTTAGCTACAAATCAGCGCTAATCAGGATACCATTTGATTTACCTTTGGGCCTGACAACCTGCAGATGGAAGCTCAAGCGCAGCCAATTGCAGCTTTAAACATTTTCACATCTCGATGCGCTGGGAAATCCGGCCCGAACAATTTGACTACATTATCTAGGGGATGCCTCGTGAATTTTTCTAATTGTGCAGCTTGCACCATAGTTTCCAAAAACTATTTTGCCTACGCGCGAACGCTCTATCATTCTTTTAGGGAACACAATCCCGATACACAATTTTTTGTTTTGCTCGTAGATGAAAATAATGGCTACATCGATTTTTCACGAGAGCCTTTTGAGGTGATTGAGGCATCTTCTCTCGATATAGCCGATTTCAAGAAGGCTGCGTTCAGATTTGATATCATGGAACTGAATACCAATGTAAAACCATCGTTTTTAAAGTATCTATTGAATAGCAGAGGTATTACCAAACTGCTGTACCTAGATCCTGATATTCTTGTATATCACAGGCTAAATGAAGTGTACGAGCAGCTTTTCACACATAATATCGTTCTTACTCCGCACTGCACCAGTCCAATTACAGATAATTTGCGACCAGCGGAACAGGATTTTTTACAGACAGGCGTATTCAATTTAGGTTTCATAGGAGTCAACAATAATCAGGAATCCTTGCGTTTTCTCGATTGGTGGAGCCAGCGATGTTTGAAGCTTGGATTTAATGAGCCGCGAACGGGTTTGTTCGTAGATCAGAAATGGGTCAACTTTGTGCCCTGTTTTTTTGACGACGTTTTGATTTTAAAACATCTTGGTTACAACATGGCCTACTGGAATTTGCATGAACGCAAACTTTTGAAGGTCGACAATCAATGGATGGTGAACGGTGAATGGCCATTGGTGTTTTACCATTTCAGCGGAATAGCGTGCGATGATCAGCAACAGATATCCCGTCATCAGGATCGCTATGATTTATCGAATAGACCGGAACTGTCCGAAATATTCAAAGGATACCGAGAACTTCTGAAAAAAAATGAGCTAGAAAGATTTAAGCAATTTCCTTATGCTTATTCTGCATTTTCCAACTCTAATCATATTACGCAGATAGCACGAAGGATGTATTCAGTGAATGAAGACTTATTTAAGGAACCTGACCCCTTTGTCTTCGACGGTGAAGTACACCAGTGGTGTAAAAAGCAAGGCTTTCTAGGCCCCGTTGACCAGAGCGAAAAATTCCATTCACGAGCGTATCGCAACGATGACCCGAGACTTCGTTCCATTCATTTAGTATTGCGTATCCTTCTTAAGGTTTTGGATTCCAACACATATTCCATGCTTATGAAATATTTGTCCTACATTTCCGTGCTGCGTAATCAGAAAACAATATTTAAAAAATGTTAGAAGGTTCGGCTTTTTCTCCGATGTCCAATGATATCGCAGTAAGGCAGGCAAGACGCCAAAACTCAGCTGCGTGCTTCGATAAATTGAATTTTAGTCGCGACTGTCACTCAAAATAACAACGAGTTTTGCAAATGGTTTCTACTACTTTATGTCACAATGCCTCTGGCTTAAATAGGCTCAGTATCGTTATATTGTATGTTTTTGCCATGTTCATCACATCTGATGACAGCAGCTTGCGAATTTTATCGATGACACAGTACAATCTGGTTGCGTTTGTCATGATTGGATTATCACTCAGTTCTATGCTTTATTCCGGAAAATTGACAATCAGCCTTTCTAGGCAATTAAAATACCTTTATGTCCTTTTCATCTGGATAGTTATTTCTTTAATATTATCAAAAGTAATTGAAACAAAGGCGGTACTTGGCGAAGTATATAACTACGATTGGGTGTCTGGCGTAAATAGCCCTTCACTGAGAGGGATATCTTTCATCATAAGGTATTCTCTTAGTTTATGTGTCATACAGTTCATAATTAACTCTGTTGATAGTAAGGCGAAATATTCAACCGTTATGAAATATTTCTTGTATGCCTTTGGCATTTTTGCCTTGTTCCCGGTTTTACAGATACTGTTATTGTTGGTCGCCAATGTTGAAATTGGCAAGGTGTTTTATGACGGAACAACGAACCGGGCGAGAATAGGGTCTTACGTCGGGGAACCTTCTGTGTTGGCCGGCATGTTGTGCTGTGGGGTTTTTCCCCTTATCTCGGCCATTAAAATTCAGAACAACATCCTGCATTTAAACAAAATAATGTCAGTGGCAGTCCTCGGGTTGGCCCTAATCGGGTTATTTTTCACCTCGTCAGCTTCTATTATTGCCGCCATGATTCTTTCTTTCATTCTATCCGTAAGGAAGTTTATCGGTATGAAAACATGGTTGTTTTTTCTGGTTGTTTTAATCGGGCTGGCACTGACAAGCAGCAGTTTCCAGGATGTTATATTATTCAAAATATTCAACGAATTGAGTACTGTGAACATCAGATCCCTATCATGGATAGTCGGCTATAACTCAATAGTGGCTAACCCGTTGTCTGGCGTTGGCATAGGTCAAGCTCCATTTTATGTAGCTCCTTATCTTCCATGGTTGTCAGATATCCCTTTTGATATCAACACTGATTTCAATTTTTCTGAAGGTCGTTACACACCTATGAACACCTACTTGGAATTTACTACTGAAACTGGTGTCATAGGCATATTCTTATTATTTCTTTTTGTCAGGGACATCTATAATTATCAAAATAAAAAAAATAACAACAACGAAGTACGGTACATACAATTCGCCTTTGGTACAGGGTTGCTGGCTATAGCGTTCGCCATGAATTCCTTTCCCGGCGGGTTTTACCTTGGATATGTAAATTTCATGATTGGAATGTACATCGCCGGATTGAAAATTTACTCGGCGCCAATTCAATCGGGGGTTGTGCTGTGAAGATAGGAATTGATGCACGCTCTCTCGGGACAAAAATTTGTGGCGTTTCGCGTGTTACTCTGAGTTTGATCAACGCTCTAGGTGTGGTCGATAAGCAAAATCAATATATCATATATACTGATGCTGTTAGGGAGGTACCCGGCCTTCCGGCGAATTTTCATGTAGTTGCCAGTGGGTGCAACCGGATGAACGCATTTTACGATTTGCGATTTTATCGTTTATTGCTGGAAGACGATCTTGATATGCTCCACGTCATGCATTCCTGGTTGCCACTCTTTATCCCCCGGCGATTGAAAAAGCTCGTTACGATTCATGATATATTTACAGTCACCGACCCAAATTTTTTCAGTAAGCGCAGACCATTTCACTGGATTTTCCGTTCTTATTTTTTCGCGCTCACCTGGATGACCGCAAATAGAACTGATGTAATAATTACCATTACAAAATATTGTGCAAATGAGATAAGACAGGTATTCAATTTGAAGCAGAAGCGATTTGAGATTGTTCACAACTCTCCGGGAATTAGGCCCGGAAGCGCAAGCGTGCCTCAAAAAACAATTATAGATCAGGACTATTTATTTTACTTGGGCAATTTCCGCAGTTACAAAAATGTCCCGACCCTGATCAAGGGCTATGCGCATTTCCTAAAATTAACCGGTTCAAATGTGGATCTGGTGATAGCTGGCAATGACGACAATACAGGGATTTATGAGTTATGCGTTCTGCAAGGCATAACTGATAGAGTTCATTTTTTTAATCGCCCTTCCGATGCTTTTATAGATAGTCTTTACAGCAATGCCAAGGTCTTTGTCTCCCCCTCATTGTTTGAGGGCTTCGGTATTCCGCCTCTGGAGGCGATGAGTTACGGGATTCCTGTCATTATTTCCGATGCAGAAGCTCTGGTCGAAATATCAGGCGAGGCCGCAGTTGTGTTCGATAGAACAAGCCCTGAAGATCTTGCTGCTAAAATTATACTGTTACTCAATGATCCCTACTTGCGTGCTGATCTGGTGCAACGAGGTTATGAATGCGCACACAGCTATACCTGGGAAAAAAGTGCCAAACAACTCAAAGCCGTCTACGAATCTATTTAAGGAGATAAAATGAAAATTCTTATGTTGAACCCTCCGTTCCTACAGAAATACTCGCGCAGTTCCCGCAGTCCTGCAGTCACCAAGAGCGGCACAATATACTATTCACTCTGGTTAAGCTATGCTGCCGGAGTTCTTGAAAAAGCCGGTCACGATGTCCTGTTGATAGATGCCCCTGCAGAAGGTGTAGAACTATCGCAAATCAAAAGTCGCATTGAAAAGTTCAAACCTGAAATAGCTGTATTTGATACATCAACGCCAAGCATCTATAGCGATGTTAAGGTTCTCGAGGAGGTTAAATCCTGGTTCTGCGGCAAACTGTTGACGGTCTTGGTCGGAACACATCCTTCTGCGCTGGCTGACGAGACTATCGCTATCTCTTCATCAATAGACGTCATTGCGCGTCGCGAGTATGATTATACTCTCCGCGAACTCGCTGATCATATGAAGTCCGGTCCGCTCGACCTTTCTCAGGTAACGGGTATTACCTACCGTCAGGGCGCTACGATACTTCGCACTGAAGACCGTCCCTATATCGAAAACCTTGATGAACTCCCGTGGGTATCCAAGGTTTACAAAAAGCACGTCGACATTAATAATTATTTTTATGCTCACACAAAGGCGCCGGTCATCTCCTTTTTTGCCGGGCGGGGATGCCCAAACAAGTGTTTTTACTGCGTCTACCCCCAGGTCATGTTCGGCCATAAGTATCGGCACCGTTCGGCAGCGGACATCGTCGGCGAATTAGAATACATCGTCAAGGAATTTCCCGAGGTTAAGGAGGTCCTGATCGACGATGATAACTTCACCGTTGACCAGGAACATGTTAAACGTATTTGTGATTTGATCATCCAAAAGGGGATCAAAATTTCCTGGACCGTCGAAGCTCGGGTAAATCTTCGTTATGATGTCATGGTTGCCATGAAAAAAGCCGGATGTCGACTGCTGGTGACAGGTTTTGAAAGTGGTGATCAACAGATTTTGGATAATGTCGACAAAGGAGCGACCATTGTCCAGGCTGAGCAATATTGCGCCAATGCCAGCAAGGCAGGTTTACGGGTGCATGGTTGTTTTATGGTTGGTAACAAGGGAGAAACCCGCGAGACTATGGAAAAGACGCTTCAGTTTGCTTTGAAGCTCAAACCTGATACGGCACAGTTCTTCCCTCTGATGGTTTATCCGGGGACCAGGGCATATACCTGGGCTCAAGACAATTCTTTTATAAGAGCCAATTCTTTCAGTGACTGGCTCGACGAAGAGGGAATGCATAACTGCGTACTCAACACTGATAAACTATCCGCAAAGGATTTGGTTATTTTCTGTGACGAGGCCCGGAGACGTTTTTATTTGAGACCAGATTATCTGGTAAGCAAGGCAGTGGATCTGCTAAAAAATCCATCTGAAATCAAGAGGACGGTCAAGGCTGGTAGTGTTCTCATCAAACACCTTTTCAAGAAACCGAAATGTTGAGTCTTTTAGATCTGTCCATATGCATCTGCGCGTTTCTGGTCGTGTACACCTATCTTATTTTCCCAGCAGGAATATGTCTTTTATCCGGGTTCGTCAAGGAGCCCATGAAACGAGACGATGCTACAGAGAAGTATGTGCCTTCTGTAGCGATGCTGTGCGCAATGTATAATGAAGAGGATGTCGCGGAAGAAAAAATTCAAAATTTCAAGACATTATCGTATCCGAACATCCGCTTGTACGTTGGTTCTGACGGTTCTACCGATGGCACCAATGAGATTCTCAGCTCCTACTCCGATGCTGGCGACCTTTCTTTTTTTCTCTTTCCGCGCCGGGGAAAGGTGCATGTCATTAACGACCTGATATCTGCGGCTTCCGAGGAGATATTCGTCTTTACCGATGCAAATTCGATGTATTCACCCACTGCGGTTGACAACTTGCTGGTGCATTTTAAAAATCCGCAAATTGGCGCCGTGTGCGGGTGCCTTAAACTGATTGATGCTGCCGGGAAGTCGGGGGAAGGTTTCTATTGGCGCTACGAAACGGCGATAAAAAGGGCTGAAAGCGCATTTGGTTGCGTTATCGGCGCTAATGGCGGGATCTATGCTGTGAGGAGTTGTCTGGTTCAAAAGCTTCCGACTGATACCATTAATGATGATTTTACTCTGTCCATGGGTGCCATTGCGCAGGGGTATGGTATGACCTATGCCGAGGATGCAATCGCTACAGAAGAGATAGGTAAAGATGACGCCGTTGAATTTAAAAGGCACGTTCGTGATGCCGCCGGACATTACCGGGCGATGAGATTCCTGGCCCAACTACTGAACCCTTTTTACCTTAAGACATTCTTTTTATACGTCTCACACAGGGTTATTCGCTGGTTCGTACCGCATCTGATGCTGGTTTCACTTGTGCTACCGTTTTTCAACCTGTCTTCACTGTTTGCGAAGCTGTCTCTAACTTTACAGGCAGTGTTCTATGGGTTAGTGCTAATGGGCGGGTTGTCACGCTCCAAAAGAAAAATTATTTATATCCCGTATTATTTTGTGTATATCAACCTTGCAATGCTTATCGGATTCACTAAAAATCTCCTGGGTCTTCAGAGTGTTACCTGGAATCGAACTCAAAGGTCATAATCGCTCTACGGTGGGCTTTCAATGGCAACGGGACTATACCTTCTTTTCCTCGCTGGACGGGTGTTACAATGCCCCGACCATTGCTGACTCACACAAGATTGACCTTACTGGCCAAGAGCAATCAACGACTTTTGGTTCAGGTGACGATGCTTCGGGGCTTTCAATCCCGCAACCTACTGGGATGGTCACTTTACGCAATAAAAGACTTTGGGCATTTTAGCGAGACTATCGAGCTTGGACGAACTGCCACAACTGTTGAGTTTCTACCAGACGACAGATTTGTATGTCTCGTTCTGCGCTCCCACTAGGCTCATGATATGCAATAGATGTATAGGAGGCAATATGAAAAAAGCACTTATCACAGGTGTAACTGGCCAGGATGGTTCCTATCTGGCGGAACTCCTGCTGACTAAAGGGTACGAGGTGCACGGTATGATCCGCCGTTCCTCATCGTTCAATACCGGCCGTATAAACCACATCTACCGTGATCCTCACGAACAGGATGTTCGCCTTTTCCTCCACTACGGCGATCTTAATGACGCCAGTTCAATCAATCTGCTGCTGCGGGATATCCAACCCGATGAGATCTACAACCTTGGTGCCCAGAGCCATGTAAGAGTCTCTTTCGATGTCCCGGAATACACCGGTGAAGTAGACGGCCTTGGTACTGTGCGTATCTTGGAAGGTATACGCGAGACCGGTTTGAAGACGAGATTCTACCAGGCGTCGTCATCTGAGCTTTACGGCAAAGTGGTGGAAACCCCTCAGAAGGAGACTACTCCCTTTTACCCCCGTTCTCCCTATGCCTGCGCCAAGGCCTATGCCTTCTACATCACCATGAATTACCGTGAAAGCTACGGCATGCACGCCTCTAATGGGATTCTCTTCAACCATGAGTCGCCTCGTCGCGGCGAGACCTTCGTCACCAGAAAAATCACCCGCGCCGCCGCCAGGATCAAGCTAGGGCTGCAGGATTGTCTCTACCTGGGGAACATTGACGCCAAACGCGATTGGGGCTTTGCTGGGGATTACGTGGAAGCGATGTGGCGCATGTTGCAGCAAGATCAGCCGGACGATTACGTGATCGCCACTGGCGAAACCTACATGGTGCGCAGTTTCGCTGAGAAGGTGTTCGCACGTCTGGGCATGCCGCTCGAGTGGCAAGGCAGCGGCGTGGATGAAAAGGGGATCGACCCAAAGAGCGGTAAGGCTGTAATACAGATCGATCCCAGGTATTTCCGCCCGGCAGAAGTGGACCTGCTTTTGGGCGATCCAACCAAAGCGAAACAACAGCTTGGTTGGGAACTGAAGACCAGCTTCGAGGAGCTGGTGAATATGATGACCGATGCCGACCTTAAGCTGGCTGAACGGGAGAAACGGGCCAATGGATAAAAACGCCAAAATTTTTCTTGCCGGCTCACGAGGGCTGGTCGGCTCCGCTCTGTTGCGGCAACTGAACCTTGGCGGCTATACGAATTTGCTGACTCCGGAGATTGACGAACTGGATTTAACGGACCAGCACGCCGTAGCTGAATTCTTCGCTTCTGAAAAGCCCGAATATGTCATGTTGGCTGCCGCCAAGGTCGGTGGGATACATGCCAACAATACCTACCCGGCTGAGTTTATTCATATAAATCTTGCCATACAGGGGAATGTGATTCACAACTCCTGGTTACATGGTGTCAAGAGGTTGCTCTTCCTCGGTTCCTCTTGCATATATCCGAAACTCGCTCCTCAGCCGATGAAGGAGGAGCATCTCCTGACCGGCCTTCTGGAGCCGACAAACGAACCCTATGCCATAGCGAAAATTGCCGGCATTAAAATGTGCGAATCCTACAACCGGCAATATGGGACAAAATTTATTGCCGTCATGCCGACCAACCTTTACGGCCCAGGCGACAATTTCCATCCTGAGAACAGTCATGTAATGCCGGCTTTGATCAGGCGCTTCCACGAGGCTAAGATGCAGGATGCTCCCGAGGTCGTGGTGTGGGGCAGTGGCACTCCGCGCCGGGAGTTTCTTTATGTTGATGACATGGCGCGCGGCTGTATGCATTTCATAGAGCTCAGTGACAAAAAGATCGCGCCGGAGCTGCTGAGTTACCCTAAGCCATGTTTCGTCAACCTTGGAACAGGCGAGGATGTGACCATCTGCGAACTTGCTGAGACCGTCAGCGCCGTCGTTGGGTATAAGGGTAAGCTTGTGTTTGATGCAACTAAGCCTGACGGTACACTGCGCAAACTGGAAGACGTCAGCAGGGCCCATGATCTCGGGTGGCGGCATTCAGTGGATTTAGAGCAAGGCATCTCGAATACGTATCAGTGGTTTTTGGCGAGTCAGAGAAGTTAGCCCATGAAGGTCTAATCCCGGAGATAGCATGTTAGAGCTGAAATGCTTCAAAGCCTATGACATCCGCGGGCGAGTGCCCGACGAATTAAATGACCAGATTGCATATCGCATCGGTAGGGCGTATGCGGAGTTTCTGAAACCTGTGAGGGTGATCATCGGCCAAGACATCCGCTTGTCGAGCAAATCTCTGGCTGAGGCATTGGCGCTCGGTCTGACCGATGGTGGGGTAGATGTTCACGATATAGGAGTATGCGGCACCGAAGAAGTTTATTTCGCTACCTTTCATCAAAAAATGGACGGCGGCATTATGGTCACCGCCAGTCACAATCCGATGGATTATAACGGCATGAAGCTTGTCCGTGAGGAATCGAAACCGATCAGCGGCGATACCGGCTTGAATGAAATAAAGCGTCTCGCAGAAAAAAACGATTTCACTTCGCCTGTTTCCAAAGGAAGAGTAACCCCTTTGGATGTCAAAGCAGCATATCTCGAACACCTGTTGGGATATGTCGACAAAGGCTCCTTGCGGGCACTTAAAGTAGTGGTTAACTCAGGCAACGGGTGCGCAGGACCTGTGCTGGACCTCCTTGAGAGCCACCTGCCGTTCACGTTTATTAAGGTGCATCACTCTCCTGATGGAACATTTCCTAACGGCATACCAAACCCGCTCCTTCCCGAAAACAGGTCTGCAACCATATCCGCAATCAAAGAGCACGGTGCGGATGTGGGGATAGCTTGGGACGGGGACTTTGATAGGTGTTTTCTCTTCGATGCAGAAGGCCGTTTCATTGAGGGATATTACATAGTAGGGCTCTTAGCTGCTGCCTTCCTCAAGAAGCACCCGAAAGCCAGCATCATTCATGATCCTCGCCTTACCTGGAATACTGTGGACCTCGTTCAATCTCATGGCGGTACTGCCATAATGAGTAAAACCGGGCATGCCTTTATCAAGGAACGCATGAGAGCCGAAGATGCCGTTTATGGCGGAGAGATGAGTGCCCATCATTATTTCCGCGAATTTTCTTACTGCGATAGTGGGATGATTCCTTGGTTGCTCGTGCTAGAGATGATGTGCACAAATGGCAAGCCCCTATCTGAACTGCTTGACGAGCGGATGAGTCTCTATCCAGCAAGTGGTGAGATAAATCTTACCGTCCCTGATACCCAGAGCACTGTTGCACGTGTCACGGATCATTTCAGCAAGGAAGCCAAAGGTATGGACTACACAGATGGTATCAGCTTCGACTGCGGCAGTTGGCGATTTAACCTTCGGTCTTCCAATACTGAGCCCGTCTTGCGATTAAATGTTGAGTCGCGGGGAAACTACGAGTTAATGCAACGGAAAACAGCTGAAATCCTCAATGTGGTAGCCAGAATTGAAGATATATAAAAGCGTAATGAATAGTCTGGACATGACAAAAACACCAAGCATCCTGCTGACCGGCGCAACCGGGTTCGTGGGAGCTTTTCTTGCCAAGCGCCTTCTTTTTGAGAACTCGCGACTCACTGCCGCTGTATTGGAGGGCGAGGAGACCGCCTCTTTGCCTGGCGAGGTTGCTACGGTGGTGGTGCCGCCTCTGTCGGAGTCGAGCGAATACACGGCAGCTTTGCAGGGTATAGACACGGTAATTCATCTGGCTGCTCGAGTTCATATCATGCAAGACACCGCTGCAGACCCATTGGAGGAGTTTCGCAAAGTGAACCTTCATGGCACGGTGCGTTTGGCGCGACAGGCTGCAGTCGCAGGGGTGCGGCGGCTTGTTTTTATCAGCACGGTAAAGGTGCCTGACGAAGAGGCTGATCATCCGTACCATGAAGCTTCGTCACCTGCCCCTTCTGACCCCTATGGTATCAGCAAAGCGGAGGCGGAGGACGCCCTTCAGCGGGTCGCTGCGGAAACTGGGCTCGAGGTGGTAATTATTCGTCCCCCCTTGGTGTACGGACCGGGAGTCAAAGCGAACTTCCTGAAGCTTATGGGCATAGTCGATCATGGTATACCTTTGCCATTCGCCTCGATTTCCAACAAACGGAGCTTGGTTTATGTAGAAAATTTGGTGGATGCGCTTGCCTGTTGTGCAACTGCTCCAAATGCAGCCGGCCAGACCTAACTGGTTAGTGACAACGACGACCTGTCTACTCCTGAGTTAATTCGCCGGCTGGCGGTTGCATTGGGTAGATCTTCCCGGCTCTTGCCACTTTCACCCAGCTTGATGCGCGCAGCGGGAAAAATGTTTGGCAAGTCCCAATCGGTGGAACGATTGCTGGGATCGCTGCAGGTCGACAGCTCCAAGATTCGAAGAGAGCTGGGGTGGGTTCCTCCATTCACCATGGAGCAAGGACTCGAGAAAACGGCTATATGGTTTAAGCAACGGAGTTGAGGGCACGCAAAGTAGTTCGGATTTGCCGGTAAAAAACTGTCAATCAGTAGGTTAAAGGAGAGTATGAAGAGGTTTTTTGACTGGGCGCTTTCTATGATGCTGCTTGCTTTATTCAGCGTCCCCATGCTGCTCGTGGGATTATTGGTAAAGCTTACCTCCCCGGGGCCTGTGCTTTACTGGTCCGACAGGGTGGGTGTGAACAATAACATCTTTGGGATGCCGAAGTTTCGCACCATGCTGATCGACACGCCCGCTGTGGCAACCCACCTTCTCACCGATCCCGATCGGTTCTTGACCCCCATTGGTAAATTCCTCAGGAAATCGAGTCTCGACGAATTGCCGCAACTTCTCAGCATCCTGCGCGGCGACATGAGCTTTGTCGGACCCCGGCCGGCTTTATTCAACCAGGACGATCTTATCGAGTTACGCACCCAAAAGGGGGTGCATACGCTTACTCCCGGGCTCACAGGCTGGGCGCAGATCAACGGGAGGGATGAACTGCCCATCCCCGTTAAGGTGGAGTTCGACGAGTACTACCTGAAGAATCGATCCTTGGCCCTGGATCTCCGGATTATCTTCCTTACCGCACTGAAGGTCGTCAAAAGCGAAGGGGTGACGCATTGAGCCAAACCCACCTCACGCAAAGACGCAAAGAAAAACATGGCATTAAACAGGGATGAAGGGGATGCAGGGGATAACTGCAAAACCAGACACGGGCTTTGGGGTTAAACCAAAGGCTTGAAGGTCTTGCCTTGGCCTCTATCCCTTTCATCCTTTTTCATCCCTGTGGAGGGCCTTTAGATTTCGCCTCACGCAAAGACGCAAACCATTACAGAAAAGCAACGGGACCGCAGAGCACGCGGAGTGCGCGAAGTGAATCAAGGCGCCAGCCAGAAATACCGGCTTTTCGGGGTAACCCTAAAGCATTAGGTGGGTCCCCTCAGCGCTCTCGGCGACCTCTGCGGTAAAACGGAACCCCCGAACACCTCAGGACTCACGCAAAGCCGCAAAGACGCGAAGACGGACAGACGTTTAACAGGGATGAAGGGGATGCAGGGGATAACTGCAAAAAGCTTTTGGGGGTAAACCCTAAAGTTCTTCCGGCTTTATCCCTTTCATCCCCTTCATCCCTGTAGGTAGATTTGGCCGTCTCGCCTGGCGTTGCTTTTGACCAGTCGGTATGGCATACTCCAGCCGAGAAGCGTCGGAGGATTATATGAAAAAGGAAAACCTCGAAGTCCTGCTTGAACAAATGAACGGCAAGTTCGACCTGGTTCTGGAAGGTCATGAAGTGCTCCGTAGCGAGATCCGCGATCTTAGCCGCAAAACGGAGGAGCGCTTCGACCTGGTGGACTTCAAGATAGATACCCTCAACAAGAAGATCGACGCGGTCGACGAGAAGCTGACAAAGAGGATCGATGCCGTCGATGAGAAGCTGACCAAGAGGATCGATGCCGTTGAAGAAAACCTGTCTAACCGGTTGGATGCGGTGGCGGCCGACCTTTCCGCCCACAGGGCCGATACCGAGGCACATCATGGCGTGTATCGCGTGATGGAGCGGGAACAGTAGCGTCAAAGACAGACAGACTTTAACAGGGATTTTATCCCTTTTATCCCCCTCATCCCTGTGGAGCGACGTTAGGCTGTTACGCCTTTAACCTAGAACGTAGAACGTAGAACAGGTACAGGGTAGGTAGATTTGGCCGTCTCGCCTAGCGTTGCTTTTGACCAGTCGGTATGGCATACTCCAGCCGAGAAGCGTCGGAGGATTATATGAAAAAGGAAAACCTCGAAGTCTTGCTTGAACAAATGAACGGCAAGTTCGACCTGGTTCTGGAAGGTCATGAAGTGCTCCGTAGCGAGATCCGCGATCTTAGCCGCAAAACGGAGGAGCGCTTCGACCTGGTGGACTTCAAGATAGATAC
>Ga0209317_1001014_pt1 | contig 27768 bp, 26 predicted proteins | sample RifGroB2_FD_183994 | JGI IMG/M metagenome (GOLD analysis project Ga0209317, IMG submission 183994) | Soil microbial communities from Rifle, Colorado, USA - Groundwater B2 (SPAdes) (version 2) | ecosystem: Environmental > Terrestrial > Soil > Unclassified | place: Rifle, Colorado | collected...
GGGAGTCGTACCGCAGGAGGGGCCGCCCTCAGAAGTCCACGACAACTTAACTCAGGAACTCCCGCTGACCGCTAAACTGGAAAATAACTTTGGCGACGGGGGTGGCAAATAACCTTGGCGGTTGACAAGAGATGGCTGACGATCGCAGAAATGGCTGAAAGGAGTAACTTTTCAAAAAGCTTCTACTACACGAATCGGTCCCTAGCCCGAAACGGGAGGAAAGCAGCAGCCTTACCACCGATGGTGGGGGTTGGGAGGAACGTGCGCTGCAGGGAGTCGCTGTTCGAAGCTTGGATTGAGGGCACCTACAAGGAGGAACCGCAAGATGGGCTCAGGGAACACGGGAGGAAGCAGTATGAGTAAACCTTTCTTTTACAAGCTTGTCGCGGCGGATTTCCTTGCCGAGGTTTGCGAAGTTCCTGAAAGTGAACGAGGTTTATGGGTACGTACCCTTGCACTCGACCTGACCCGTGGGAAAGGCTCAACGGAATATGCTCGATCGCTAATAGAGGAGGCAAAAACCTTCCAGAAACGTAAAGCTGACGCAGGGAGAGCTGGTGGCCTAGCAAAGGCTAGCCGTGCCAAGGATAAATTTAGCAAAAGCTAGCAGTGCTAACCTTCACTAGGGCAAAACTTAGCACTGCTAGCCCTTGCTACAGCGAAGGTGTACCCAGTAGCAGTAGCAATATCATAAAACCTTGCCAGTAATACAGAGCCTCAGGAACGCCTACTACGGAGTGAGGAAGAGGGCAATGGCAAGAGGTGGGAGCACCAATGGAAAAGATGATGATATCAGCTTCCCAGATTAGTTCTGTTCAGGACACTAACCCGGTTTTTCGTCAAATGAGTTGGGAAGAGCTTGTTGAATCCTGCCGTGTGCCGGTCATCCGGGGAGCTTTGCCACTTGATGAGTATCTCCTGGCGGAGAAAGGAGTCCGCGACCATCAAAAAAATGGCCCAGCGCTAATAGCCGGGACCTACTCTCGGCCGGGCACGCGTCACCAACGATACTTGGCCAGCCTTTCGCTGGTAGTGTTGGACCTTGATGATGGATTTTACTCCTTTGAGCAGTTGTGTGAAGGTCTGGGAGATTTCGAGGCCGTCGTTTTCACCAGCTATAGCCATTCACCTGAGAAGCCAAAGCTACGTGCTTACCTTCCCTTACTCACAGCGATTACAGGTGAGATCAAGCACGCGCTAGAGCGAATTGTCAGCTATTTCGATGACCGCCTGGGTCACCTAGACCCTGCATGCTATCGGCCGGGTCAGCTGTTTTTCCTACCAGCATGTCCCCCAGATGGGGAGCATCTGTACCAATTTCGTCATCTATCAGGCTACGTCCTGAACCCAGCTTATTTCCAAGAGATGCAGCCCCCGGTATCTCCTCGGTTTTTTCAGGATGAGGCCCCCCAGAAGCGAGTGCCGAACAGCACTAAGCCTGGCGATTTGTATAATGCCACAGCAAACTGGAAGGATTTGCTAGAACCTCTGGGATGGCGGCACTTCTACGGCCCGCATTATACCCGCCCGGGGAAACGAGTCGGTGTATCCGGCAGCATATTGGACTCCGGCTTTTACATTCACAGTTCCTCCCCCGCGATAGCTCCTTTCCTCTGCGGGAAGACTTACACTTTGTTCGGCGCCTTCACGGCTATATACTTTGGGGGTGATCACTCAGCGGCAGCGCGCCATCTAAGGACTTTGCAGTATGAATGACTTGGTTGGTAAATGATGTTCGAAGCTTTTTCCGAAACTGAATATATTTGACAAACCTGACATAAAATATAGAGTCAAATGAGGCCAATTGTACTAAATACCTTACCTTAAGGAATGAAATGACCCCACTTGAACTACTAAAGACTGAGCTTTACAAAATGTTATCCATTGTTCCACGGACCTTATTACCCGTAGAAATTAGAGAAATGGAGCAAGATGTTCTTGTCACGGAACACCCTATCGGCCAAATGATGGTCTTTCCTCTCCCACTTCCGCAATGGCGTGGAGACGATAGGACTGTTAGTCACGTTGTCAGAACGTGGGGCTGGGAGCGGGAGGGCAGCCTCGCTTGTTTGGTTGAGATGCCTCCTGAGAATCGAGACAATCTACGGCCAGAGACAATTACGCACCTGAACAGCAGGGCTGACTTGGCAGGGCGTTTTTACCAGGCAGTGGACAACAGGACCTACTACCTGAACTCCCAAACGATTTGCTGTAAAGGCATGGACAAAGGTGGCCTCGTCAACTTGCTCGCGGTGAGGGCAGCACGTGATGCAGCCCTCCATTTGGTGGGATATGCCCTGGCCGGCGTGGTAAGAGATGTATCACTGGCTATCGACATAATCGGTAAAGAAAATTCTCCTGCCTATCTCGACGTGAGTTTCTGACCCGAGGTGCCAGGAAGAGGAATGGTTTCTATAAGCGTCCGCGATGGGGAAATATGCTCTCAAAAAAAGAAAAAAAGGACGCTGAGTTTAAATTTTTGACTGCGATCTACCATGATGAAGTGTTCCATGGCGGCACCGTCCGTCAGGAGAGACCGACGTGCTGCGGAAAGCTGATAGATATTTTTTCAGTTGGTCTGTCGTTTCGTGAACTGATTGTTGGATCACGGATTTACCACCTGATCGAGCCCAATTGTCCATCTTGTGGTAAGCGAATAACTGCATCCTATACCATCTTAAGCTAATAACGTAAGGGAGCCATGTCAGCGGAGTTATTAAAATTTTGGGCCAACTTTTTTGCCATCATAGTCTTTGCTCTTGCAGTTGATTCTCAAAAAAAGGGAATTGCTAGTTTTTTGGTCGATGAGGACGAAGGGTTCGAGACCCCGACCTGGAGATTATCCCCTCCGTGGTCTTTCCTCCGTGTACCTCTGTGACCTCCGTGGTGAAGGGTTTTAGCCTTCCGACTTTCCCCGACTTGCCCCACACACCCCCTGCTACAAAATAATTTCCCACATGAGCCACAAACTTCCCCGCAGATAAAGGGCTGCCCAGGGGCGGCGTGTGACGCTCGTGGCGAAGAAAGTGAAATAAGCTCTCATGAACCACAAGAACCGGGTGTGCGTATTCCGGTCGAAGCCGACCGAGATTCCGCTGTGATGCCGACTGCTGTTCGCTGGCGCCCGAATTGCCAAAACTCCTCAGCTGTTTCCACAAAACAGAGACACATTAAATGAATGTTGACATAACAGTTTCTTTTCTGTAAGAGAAATAACATGGAAACTATCAAATAATTATGGACAGGCAACCACCATAGAGTGCAGGTTGCCTGCTAATCCGGAACCCATGTACAATCTGTTAAAGCTGCGAGCGGATATCCTTCATCACCCTAACGGCGTTAAAGCCGGACCTCGTGCTGCTCGACATGAAGCTCCCCTTGATGGACGGCATCCAGGTATTGCAAAAGGTGCGGCAGGACCCTTCAACATCATCTCTGAACGTGGTCATGCTTACCTCCAGCGAGGATCCGCACGCCCTGGACAGCTGCCGCAAGCTGGGCGTTCTTGCCTGCCTGCAGAAGCCTCTGACGGCAGCGGCGCTGTTGCCCGTCCTGCAGACCCTGCCGGTTCAGGTACCTTTGGTTCACGTTCAGGAACGTGGAGACTGGGGGAGGTGCGTGGCGCGTGATTAGGCGCCGGGTTCTGGAATTAGGGGCGTAGGTGACATTCTCTAGTCCCCAAGTCAACCGGATAAGATGTTCTTAAGTGGTTACTTACACCTGGGTTTCCAACGTCGGACGCATGTCTCCCGTTGTCCAGAGGTCATTGTCTCAACGTCGATACACGGGCTCATCTGGCCAACTGACTGCTTCTGGGTAAGCTGTCTTACCCGCTGAAGCAGGAAGCTTTAAATTTTTGTCCTGTCTTCATCACAGGTTACGACCAGTAGCTTTGCCGCCAGCTTAGCCCTGCTGTACTTTCCCTCTGTGGTCTTTCTCTGTGTACCTCCGTGACCTCTGTGGTAAAAGGTCCTAAGATTCTGCCGCCCCCCGACTTGCCCCCCACACCCGAGCGGTGAGGGTAGGGGAGACCCCTCAAAGGGATAATACGATGTCGCTTACCTTTGCGTGAGCAATAAACTCGTATGAGTGCTTTTCATCCCAGTATTCACGACATCTTACGTTGGTAAGCCTTGCGTACCTGCTCAATTTATTGATATTCCAATTCATGCTCCTCTGGAAGAGAGCCAGGTAAAAAAGTTAAAAGCTCATTCTGTTTTTACATCATTAAGACAAGCAAAATAGCTGTTTTAACAAGAAAAACAGCTTGACTATGATACCTTGGTGACGGTAGAATGACCCCATTCTTGCCTACCCAGGCTTCTCTTCATCAACCTTGATGGAGACCTCCGACCACGTAGTCGGCTTATGCCCGATAGAACACCTGCCTTTGGTGCTTTTTCGGTGACCGCTTTGCTTTTGCAGATGTAACTGTCAAGCTGACGGTATATTTGGAGATGCGCACTAACCACGCTGGTGTGCCATCCCCTGCGGCAAAAGCCTCCCACGGCGTATAACTCCCGCCACCTAACCATCTCTTGCGGTGTTGCAGCCCACTCTCACCATTGAAACCACTTGCAACCCCTGTCCCCCTGGGACTACTCGACAGTCGCCCCGCACGCGACCTGTCAACTACAAGCGCGTCTCTTGCTGTTCGCGAGCGGACAGTAGCAAGAGACGCGCACCTAAATCCGCGAATTTATTCGCGCAAATATAGCTTTTGCAAGATTTGCAAGAGAGACAAGATTTGCTACAGCACGAAAGTCCCCCTCCCAACGCACGAATCCCAGCAGTAACCGCCCACCTCAATCGTATGAACCCCGACGTGCAGGCGGCAGGTTATGCCATCCTGGTGCATCTGTTCAATGGCGGGGCCGTCAGCGAAGAGCTCAGGCGGGACATCGCCGACCTGCGCGAGAAGCGAGGGGTTGGCTGCGACATGACCGTGACGGTCGAGGATGTCCGTAAGTGGGTAGAACTCAAGGCCCATGCCAGGGAGGCGCAGGCCGGAGAGACGCTCACCCAGACCGAATACCTGCGGGCCGAGAAGGAGGGGGCCAACTTCTACCTCGCCGTGGTGTCGGGCCTCCTCGAGGGTTACGAGACGACGGTACAGCTCTACCGCAATCCCCTCAAGACGGCGGTGTGGACGCCGACCGGCGCAGTCTACTTCACAGGACTCGCCAAGGCAACTCACCATGCCTACCGGATCTCCCACGAGGATCAGGATGGTGAATCCTGACCCACTGCCCGAAAACCATAACGGGCGCTGTCACGGCGCCCCACACCATCATGGACGCCACGAGAGGCTGGATTTGTGATCAAGGTCCCACCTAGCAATCAGTGGCCGGCCTTGCATTCCTACACCACAACATTAGCGAAGACAGCATTTCTTATTTCCTGAAGCTCTTTCCCACCTGACTTCAAACAATTGACAGTACGGGTACATGTAACTGAAGGGCGGGAGACTGGCCCGTTCCAGTATGTTTAGCGCTGACAGCTTGGGAAAGTAGTCTATGAGTCTCAATAGTGACCTAATGGAGAGGTGGACCTAGCCCAGGGGCAGGGTGTCAGGTGTCTTCCTACCGGACGTAACTCACCCCTCAATAATTCCTTCCCAACTACGTACAATAGTGACCTCCATATTTGGCCTGTAGGCGGAGATTTTAGTCGAGGCAAGGGGGTACTATGGCTCCACCAGCAGTAAAAGGCAAGGGACGCCCCTTGAATACTGTGCAAGCTCCTAAACATCCAGGACCAATTGAGGTTGTAGCCATTTCTGGAGAAACAGTTCTAGCGAGGGGGGCAGCATAACCCTTGGCCCTAGAACGTCAACTGCGTTAGCGTCATTAATTTCTACAGATACTTTTAGTTGCTTGGCTGTGGTTTTTTCAACTACTTTACGTAATGATGAAATAAAATAAACGAAAAATTCCATTTCGAAATGCCCTCGTACAATACACTTTCGATCATACTGCACTAATTCTTTGCATAAAATTTGTTTATACCCGTTCCAAATGAAAAAATAAGTTTTATTCTTGGTTTGTAGATCAAGCATATTTATAACATCATCAATGTGTCCAAGCCTAGCTTTAAACTCAAGATGTTCATTGATTTCGTACATCCTTTTGAGTTTGACGCAATCCAGGTTCAACGTTGCATCGTGGTCGTTTTGTAGATTCCTACGGTGATATAAGATCCAAGACATGACAATAATCATAAACCTGTGATAATCAGAAAGGGCACGGTTGAATTTATCGCAGAGTGCTGAAGAAAGCTCATGACCAGATGTCTGTTTGAAAATTTCAGCCCAAACTTGTTCAAGAATTTGGTCATTCACAATATAATTTTCGATGGAATAATAATCAGTTACATAGATATTATCGCTGAGAGGCCTTTCATAGGGGATTATATCCTCAATATCTTTATCGACAAAGAACAGCAGCATTTGATTTTTGAGCTTTCTACTGTTCAATTTTTCGTGCTGATAATACACAGAGTCTTTATTTCCGCAAATATATGTCTTTAGTTTATAGTTCTCGTCCTTAATTCTCCTGATAATTGTGCCATAAAAAGATTCGTCTGTTTTACCTTCAAAGAAAGAATGAATTGTTTTTTCGTTTGACTTAACATTTAGCAAAAAATTATGCAATGCAACAACTGGAACTGTTGATGCATCAGTTAGAAGTTGCAAGAACGATGCATTACTCACTAACAAACTCCTCAATAGAATGGGCATTGTTTGCTAGTTCATTTTTGTATATAAATGGTGAATGTGTTACAGCTATCAAGCTAATACATCTATTCGTATTAAGTATATCAGGCAGAAATGTTTGTTGCCATGGCACTGACAATGACAGTTCAGGCTCATCAATTATAAGGATATAGTTAGAATGTCCAGTTAAGTACAAATGTGCAAAAAGCGATACAATCTGCTTTTCACCAGAGGAAAGCATGCTAAGCTTAACTTCATCAATTATGCAAGAAGTTGCTTTTAATTCAGCCGAATCAATGATTGGCTTAATTGGCAAGGTAAAATGGTCATTGTTAAATTCGAATCTTTTACCTCGCAGATACTTGTTACAGACTTTCGCAAAAGTTCGTACGTTGTCTTCCCTTTCGTATTGCTTCTTGTGCAGCAATACTATTTCAGAAATTATATGTGCAGATATGAGGTCAATATCACTTGCTGTGTCACTTGCTGTTTCTTTATTTTTTAAATCTTCAATAGTGTTTAAAAGCGTTTGCCTATCAGCTTTGGATAATATAGATTCATCTATCCTGCTCATGATGTTATCTAATATTTCGAGCGGTATAGCTTTCAAAGCTGCTAAATCTGCACTTTTATATTCTTTTCTCAAGACAACTCTTAAATACCCACCAGTCAAAGAACTCAATGATGTCCTGAATGAATTATTTATAGAAGACATTGTTGAGTTTATCAGAGACATAACATCTTCCATTCCAAATTCAACTAACTCAATATGCTTTCGATCATCGTCCACCTTGCTAACATTTCTATTATACCGATCGATACCCTCTTCCAACGCTGGGAATATTGTCTTTAAGTCTCTTTCAATTCTTCGGTACGTCGGTAAATATAAAATCCTAAAATCTAAATGTTTCTCAATCTCAGTAAGATTGTCTTGTTCAAATGCGAACAGTTGGTCTTGCTTTGAGCAAAGGTCCGTAAGTACTCCGCGAATGACACTGGATGGGAACCTATGTGAACCGGCGCCTCCACCAATGGCACGAGCCAACTCTGGATCAAGATGATCTAAGGCGTACTCTGGGGTAATATGCAAAACTTTTAATCGTTCCAAGATAAAGTGATGAGCCTTATACAATGACTTTGTATTTGATAGAAGCTCTCTGCGCGTTAACCTTAGCTCATTACCATTTATAACAACCATCATTTCTTCGAACTCAAATTCCCTCAGCTTTTTCCACTGCTTAGTAACAAAACTATAGAACATTGACACAATAGTGCTTTTACTAGTACCATTTTCACCTACAAGAATCAGTTTATTATCTTCGAAATCGACATCGAAGTTTTTATACCCATAAAGGTTCTTTATTGCAAAACGCTCTAGCTTTACACTCATTTATCATTCCTCCAACCGCTATATAAGCAACATGGTTCTCTGGCGTTACTATTATTACAAATGCACTGTTTGAGCTAGACTGCCAGGCCCACCCCCGGTCCTTCAGGCACATAACGACGGGGTTGACATACCCCCTCGCGACTGCCCCCCATACTGTTTATGAATCGCGCGTCGCTGGTATTTCCTTGCCTACCTCGAACATAGTTACCTCTAAAAATCAGCGCTACAACACATCCTCCCTATAGCATGAAACCTCCAGAGGGCATAGCCTTTTTTAATCCTTTTCAATCTAAAGCCAACACTGTCGCTAGGGCAAACCTAACTATAGGGAGTCTCCCTTTTAACCAAACACCTATCAAAATATGGTTCCCGTATGATAGGCATCTTTGAGGTTATTGATCGGGTGAGTTTGCTGTCCGTCGAGGTTGATGGAATCTCCAGTTACGGTCATCCTTTAAGGCTGGCTTAGTTAGCTGTTATAAATTACGACCTCCAAATTTGACCAGCAGGGGGTTTTTTTGGGCAAGGCCATGGGTAGGTATGGGCCAAAACAACAACACCTCTTAAAATGGCGGCTTTTACAGTTCCCGCATGAAGGCATCTTTCACGTCTGCTTCCTGTATGCAAAGATAGTGAAGGGTCTGTGCCTGAGTGGCATGTCCGAAAACTTTCATCAAGGTCGGGAGGTCGGTACCGAATGTCACGCGGTGATGATAGCCGAAGGTCTTTCGAAGCGTGTGGCTCCCGTAGTTGCCAGGGAGGTTACACCAAGAGCACCACTCCTTGACCATGTTGTTAAGAGTCGAGACGGTAAGAGCCTCCTTCCCCTTCCTGGATCGAAAGAGCGGGGCACAGTCTGCAGCGTCTGGCATACTAGAAAGTAAAGTACTGATGGCATTATGTGCGGTTTTATTAAGCGTAACACGGCGCTCCTTCCCGGTCTTCATCTCTCGAACAGGAAGGGTGTCACCAGGGTTAAGGTGACGGACTTGGCCAACGGTTAGTTTAAGAAGGTCGGAAGCACGGAGGGCGGTATTGATTCCAACGACGAACAGGGCGTAGTCCCTAGGGTTATCCAACCGCTTCTTGATGGTCGTGATGTCTTTGGTGCTCCTGATTGGCTCAACCGCAATAATGCTACCTTCCGCAGGGCGATTTGTGTTTTTCATAGCTCCCCCTTCAATCCCATTTATTATAGGTATTATACCAAATAGTTGGCATTGGTCGAGGGTCATTTTGGCGTAAAGGCAACTGTAACCGTGCAAGCACATGGAAATGTTGCTTAAACCAGAAAAAATGAATCCCAAGGTTTATGTTAACCTTGGGATTCAGTTCGGGATATCAGAGTTGAAAGCAATCAACCCTTTGGTGAAAAAAGCTGCTCCAGTCTCATGCCGTCCTCCAGTTCCCGGCCGAGCGTGAGCGATCCAGGAACTCCCCGCCATTCCCTCCCTCGTTGGAGGAGACCCCACAGGCCAGGGTCCTGAAGGCGTCGGCAGGGTTGCTGGCCCAATCGTGCAGCGGCTGGCTGGTGAAGTCGCCGATACTGGCGTTCCACTTCTTCTGGTACGAGTCGAGCGCCGTGATGAGCCGGTCGCACCTGGTCTCGTCAAACCAGCAGGTTTTCAGGAAACCGCGCACCTCTTCGATGCCGTCCTCGATGTTCTTGGTGCGCTCCACGGTGACCAGGTTGCGAAGACCCAGCTGGTAGAGCTTGTCCTCGCGCGAAACCCCATCGTTCAGGCTCCTCACGGCCACGTCGTGCGGCAGGTAATGGGTGCCGTAGGTGTAGGGCTTCTCGGCGAGCATCTTGACGTAGTACGGCAGGCCCTCGCCGGAGAACTCAAGATGGTCAATGATCCTGTTCTCCCCGCCGACCCGCTGCCGGAACACGATGCACATATGGTCATCCATGCCAAGGTCCCAGGCCGTATCGACCTTGACGCGCGGCTCCCAGGGGACAGTGGCGAAGCGTTTGGGGAACTGCTGCCTGAGCCAAGTCATTTGCAGCTTGTAGTAGGCCCCCTTGATCGCCTTCTGGAATGCCTCGGTCGGGGTGCCGGGGAACTCCTGGTATATCTTGTCGAGCCCCTGCTCCTGGAGCTTGTTGGAGTAGAAGGCCCGCTGCCAGGGGTCGAGCGTCACCCCCTCGGCCGCCTCGAACTCGGCGAAGTAGTCTAGGGTCTCCTGCGGGATCACCACGCCGGTCGGGTCCATGCGGTTGGTCGGGTTCAGATACCAGCCGAAGAAATGGAGGTGGAACTGCATCATGGTCGGTGTGGTCCCAGCGATGAGCCGCTTTTCCGCCGCTTGGCAGTAGTCGTAGAAGTCCCCGCTTCTCCCCTCGGCCGTGGATTCGATGAAGATGTACTGCCCCACCTTGACCGTGTTGAGTGCTCCGGTTTTGATCTCCTCAGCCTTCTTCGGGAACTGCGCGCATATTTTCCCGTGTTCGGAGATATGCACGAACTGGTAGGTGCCGGATCTAAGTGACACCCCCACGGTGATGCGGGAGCCGTTGGCGAAGTCGATCTCCTCGGTGGCGTCGCGCCCGGTCGGCACCAGTTCGCGGATCGCGGCGGGGAGGTTGTTGTAGGCGAACTTGATCTTGTGGGTCAGAAAGCTCTTGGCGTCGTCCAGGCGGTGCGCGACGATGCCGCAGTGGATGTTCTCGGAAAAGAGGCAGAGGTCCAGGAACAGCAGGCACATGAAGGTGGTGATACCATGCTGGCGGGACTTGAGGATGATGTTGCGATACCAGAGGTTGTCCAGCAACCGCTCCTGCACCGGGCGCATACGGAACTTCACCTTGTTGCCGTCCTCATCGAGCACCCAATAGAGATTGTTGAGCCGCCAGCGCCGGTCCTTGAGGTTGTCAATGAGGTTGTCAAGCGTCATGATTGATCTCCTCGGGCGGGATCTCGATTACCCTGAAGCGCTTAGAGACTGAGATGAGCGGGGTGGCGTCCTGCTGCAGCTCCCTGATGAGGTCAGCCAGGGGATTCCCGCTGGCGGTGCCTCCCGCCGCGATTTCCAGCTTGTCACCGTACTTTCTGGGGGCAAGCTTGGAGGCGAGCCACTTGCGGTGGTCCACCTTCAATCTAGACCGGGCGATGGCCTCATGGTCGATGAACTGCTTCACCTCCCCGTCCTTTGTCTCCTTAAATCCGATGTCGAGGGAATCGTCGTCGGCGATCTCTAGGCACTCGAAGGCGAGGTAATCTCCCTGCATCTCACGCGCGCGCGCGTACAGGTGACAAAACTCCTCGTTTTCCGCCGCCCACCGGAGCACGGTGCGGTGGTTCGGGAACCCCTCCTCCTCATCGCAGATCCGCTTGAGGCTCTTTGCACTGGTGGCGATCCGGTAGCAGATTTCTTCTGCAATCTCAGAAGAGTAAAGGGTCGGGCGCCCATGAAGGTGACGCTCGTTTACCTCATCCACCCACCCCTTGAGCTGGCAAACCCCAACAAGCTTACGTCCCCTACTCGACGCGATAGTAGGTTGCTTTTCGCTACCATTCAACGTTGCCTCAGCTTTTACACCTTCGCTCGCAGTTGCCTTTGATACCTCAGAGACTTGGGCACCACCAATCCTTTCGATTTCAGCCATAACTTCAGGGTCCTGAAGAAGACGCGGCCCCATCACCCTTGCTGAGCCATAGTTAGCCACCTCAGCAGCCCGACGTGCGTTCCGCCTCGGGTCAGCCACGTATGCCATGACGAACGCTCTTTTTTTGTCAGTTAGCATAAGACCTCCTTCCCGGTGTTGATGCTATTACTATGAGTTCGCCCCATCTGTTGCACCGTTTCTCTTTGTAAAGGGTGCAACTCTGCAACAACACCCCTTTGTAGACTTCGTTCAGAGTAAGACCTGTTGCATCGTTGCTCTTTGTAAAGGGTGCAACTCTGCAACAGCAATCCTTGTAGACCACACCGCCTAGACTGACTTTTGTTGCACCGCTGCTTTCTATATGGCGTGCAACGGTGCAACAAAAGTCACACTTCTATTTCTTTTCAGGGATAGTGATGAGCCCCATCTCTCTCGCTTTTCTGTAGTTCCGGTTGACGGTCGAGCGGTTGAGCTGAAGTTCGTTGGCAATCTCACTCTGACTAAGGCCCTCATTGCTAAGTTCTACAACCTTGTCAAAATTGGTTTTGGCCAAGTCGGTGTAGACCCACCCCTGCATTCCGGTTGAGGCACTCGTGGCAAGGTGGGCTTCAAAGCCCTCAGTATCCTCGCCCGTTATGTTCCTGGCCTTTTCAAAGACAACCTCGAAGCGTGCCCCCTGGGTTGACTCATAGTCCGCAGGGCGTTTCAGCTTTATTACCGTATCGAGGATGTCTTCACGCTTGCTAGCCCCCCTCTGCTCACCATTTTTCCCGCTATGGTGGATAAAGAGAACCGCACGACCTGCCGCTCTTTGCCTCAAGGCCCACGCTTGGACTAAGTTCCAGCTTTCCGCCTCATTCTCCCGGCCCGTCCGGCAGAGGCAGGAGATGTTATCCACAACGATTAAGGAGATATCGGGCGTTAGGATCCTCTCGACGGCAGCCTGCCCCTCAAGCGTGGAAAGGTCGGGCATGTTGCCGGGTTCCTGCAAGTCCGGGGTCAGTATCTTGAAGAAACCGTCCGGGGGATCCTTATCATTTGATTCTTGAATCTGCTGCAGCCGTTCCTGCAAGCTGTACCCGGGCATCTCCCCGTCCAGATACAGTACAGCCCGCGGCTTTGCAGCCTTCCATTTAAGAAACGCTCCGCCGCTTGCTACAGCGTAAGCAATTCCCAAACCTACATGGGTTTTGCCTATACCGCGCCACGCATGCAGCATATTAATGCTCTGAGTCGTGATGATAGGGTCCAGCAACAACTCACGAGCGGGGAATCTCGCTTTCAGGAGATCTTCAAAAGCCATGACTCGTAAGGCGGGTGCCAAGCCTTCAGCGGGAGTATCGGAACTCGGGATCACACCGGGAGCGAAGGGCAGCTGATTCGAGGACAGTCCTTCGACTACGCCATCGAGCATCCACGCCTTGCCTTCGAGGGTAGATTCTGCAATGACGGCCAATTCATTATCCATAAATCACCGCCGTCCCAGAGGTTTCAACATCGCGGATCTGCCGGTAGAGCCAGGAGCGGCATTTGGCGAGGCTCCTCACCTCAAGTACCAGTTTGCCAGCCACATAGTTGATCGCGGTCTGCTCAGTAAGTTCGTTCCTGGTAAAAGTGAACTCCACAAGTTCGCAGCCCGGTGCAATTTTGAACGGCTTCTCCCCGGTGACCACCATCAAGGCGGCAGCAAGATCGATATCCGTTACGGTGATGTCGTTGCTAATGATCATGACGCTATACCTCCTTGACGGAGGCGAACGCCACAACATCGGCCAGCCTCCAGCAGGTGGTACGGGTTCCGAGAACAATCTTCTTCGGCGCTTTTCCAGCAGCGGTCCAAGCGAGCCACGTAGAGCGGCTAACCGGGACAATCTTGAGGACGTCTTTGAGGCGGATGAGTTTGTGGGGATCTACAGTGGACAGCACATCGTGGACGGTTCTGAATTCTGCGGTTTTCATTGTTAGGATCTCCCCTGTGTGCACTTGGGGCCCTAAAAAGACAAAAGGCCCCCAAGCGCTGTTAGTCAACGCTTGCGGGGCCTTGGTCAAGGTGTAACCTTGCCTTGGTACAATTCCGCCTGTCGCTCTCGATGCCCTGGGCTCAGAGCCTAATCAAACAGCACCTGCTGGTTGATTTGCAATTCGCTGGACTTCGGAGGGTGCACCCCTTTCTCGTCAGGGTGAGACCGCATCCACGGCCGGGTATGTGTGCGGTAAAAATAGCCAGTTCTAAAAGGTATGTCAAGCGTAGATTTGCTTACCCTAATTGGCGGATGGTTAAATTGGGTGCAAGTGCTAGGTGCTGCACTGATTAATCGCGGTGGTTTGTTCTGCAAGGTAGGGGGCTAGTGATGGAATGGCAGACACAGTTATAGAGGTACATTTGGAGTTACGTTGCCAGAGCGTAGGGTTGTTAAACGTCATATTTCGGTGTGTTATCAGGAAAACGACAACGACTATCTCGCCATAATAACAAGGGGTTACAACGACAGCGTTGTAACCCCTTGTTGCTTTACATGGCCTACGTATCCTTCTACGTATCCTCCAAGGCCACTGCTAGAGGCGAATCCGCATACTGAAGACAAAGCTCAATTGTCTTTTCAAACGATTAGCACCGGCGACATGCCTGGCTGCCCCCCTTCACCACACACATGTGCTCCTTGCTACACACTGCGGACTAAGAGTTGGCGAGAGTCGCATAACAAGGGAAGGAAAAAGCAAGAAGTTGTGATGTGCAGGGTTCGACGCATAATTTGACTGATACAGTAGGGCAAGTTCACTGCTGTCCCATAGTTAGTACATAAAAAAGGAGGCTCGGAGAGCTACTTGTGATATATTGAGTTCGCCAAAACACCAATACAAACAAGGAGATCCGAGCCATGGCCCAAGACATTCAACCGCTGGACTCAATTTATGGCACTGCTCATAGGTCAGCTTTCCGGTCGCAAGACTTTGCGTGATCTAGTGGAAAATCTGGCAGTTCAAAGTCACAAACTATATCACCTCGGAATGAAGAAGGTTCCTCGCACCACGCTTGCCCGGGTGAACGAAGAGCAGCCGCACTCAGCTCTGGATCGCCATGTGTGTTTACCTGCTGCTCGCGTGGCTGAAGTTCAAATCGAAGCTAGGACTGTCGGCGCAGCAGATGTTGCGATTATTACAGATGAATTTGTTCGAGCGCCGGAACCTCGAACATCTATTTAGACCACCTCAAATTACCCCAAACCCACAGCTGGCGCTACTTTGAAAGCTATGGGACAGCAGTGGGTCTGGGGAAGGCAGAGTTAGAGATCGTGACTGCGACTGGTGCAATCAGCCCGGTATGCTTTTTTGCAATGCATCCTCTTTCAAATACAACAATGGTCAAAATTTCTACCTGTGTCTCTGGCTACAGGTGATAATCACCGGCAGACTCAGGCTGGTACAGGATTTCCTTGACCAACAGATTTTTTTGCCCGCCTGGTACAGCCCAGGAAATTTTATCTCCCACTCCATACCCGATCATGGCTGTTCCAATCGGAGCAAGCACTGAGATCTTGCCCCTCTCCACATCGGCATCCGCCGGGAAAACGAGCGTGTACACCGTGGCCTGTCCCGAGCCCAGGTCTTCAAGGCGCACCCGGGAGTTCATGGTGATGACGTCCGGCGGTATGCCTTTGGGCGACACTACTTCGGCTTTTCCCAACTCCTGCTCGAGTTCGTCCAGGTTTCTTGCGTCTCGGGATGTCTTTGCTCTGAAATCCGCGATGAGATCCTCCAGGCGTTCCAGGTCGAATTCGGTGATGAAAATCTGCCTGCCTCTGCGTTCTTTCACTGTATAGCCTCCTACTGATAATTTCCCGCTAAGCGGGGGAACAATGCCATTGGTTGAGCGCTAAGATCACGGGTAGAATGGCGCGCGCCCCTTCTGCTACCGACGCAAGGGGGTTGCTGGCGACTTTGATGCTGATTCCGAGATGCCGTTCCAGGTATTCCCTCACGCCCGGTATGAGCGAACCGCCTCCCGTGAGACAGATGCCGCTGTCGATAACGTCGCACGCCAGCCTGTCAGGAAGATCCTTCAGAAAAGCTTTAGCTGTGAGAGCTATCTGCTCGACAACGGGTTGCAGCCCAACGGCCGCCAGGGTGCTACCGGTCTCGACCGCTCCTCGCCTCATGCCGCGAGTGCGCATCAGCATCTCGGCATGGTCTTCATCGGAGTTGGTCCACCCATTGTCTCGCGCCGTTTTGATGATGGATCGACGCATATGCGCACAGCCTTGCCGTGTCGCACAGGTGGCCTGTATCCTGCCCGATAGGATGACGGCGCAATCGGTGACCCCCTCCCCAATGTCGATGACCATTTGCGCATAGGGAGAAGAGACGTCGAGGCCGCTTCCGATGGCCGCTGCAAGCGGCTCTGGTATCATGGACACCGATGCGGCTCCGGCTCTCATGATGGAATCGGCCAACAACCCTCGCTCCTCGGGACGGGCATCGCTCGGGGTGCATGCCAGGACGCAGGGCTTCATTATGCCGAAAACCTTGCCGCGCTCCAGAAGGGGCTTGAGGAGATGCAACACCGCTTCGGGATCCACGACCACTCCGTTGGCCAGGACATGTTTCCCCTCCACAAGGGACGGCTTCTCCAAAAAAGATTTCGTGCCAGTGGCAATTCGTGTTGTCGCGGTTCCAACATCCAGCGCGACATGCTGCCGCCAATGAAGATTATGGAGTATCGGCATCGGTACTGTCCTTTCACGAGAGATATTTTCCGGCTGACCTGACGAAAAGACCCCCGCCGGCGGTGCCGGTGGGGGTCTTGGTTGGACCAGTTTATTTAGCTAAAAGCTAACCCTCCGGCGCAGGTTCATGCTGTGCAAAAGAACGAACGGGCACTATTTCCAGCATGTACATGTTCTGCGCGGCGAAAGTTTTCAACGTTATTCCTTTCATTTTGTTTGTTACTGTTTCTTGCCGAGCAGCTTAGCAGGTCAGGCAATATGAGTCAAACAAGATCCATCCATCCGCGCGAGACCGGAGAGGCATATATGTGCGTCGTGTTATTTTTACGCAGCAGCTTTACCTGTTAAGCCCCGTGCCGCGGATTACCTCGCCCAGGAAGTGCCCCATCTCACGATCATATACGTCGCTGTGGGCGCCGCTATGCGTACCCCTGAGCTGGCAGTCTACAAAGCTGCTTGCATCGTACACCAGCACCTGGTTGCGGGCAGGAGGCGTCTGGGGTTTTCCATCCGAACCGGCAGTCAGCTCTTTGATGACCTCTTCATAGTCTTTGTCCTTTTTCAGCTCTTCCAGCCCACAACGTGCTCCGATATAGTTGGTGCCGAAGCACATCTTCGAGTTGGCCGTGTCATGCTCGGATGACGTTATGATCACGTCAGCGCGGCCCCTGTTGTTTTCGAGGTACTGATGCTCCTTTCCCTCTGACGTGACGAATCTGGCAACAGGAAACGCCGCCTGCATGCCGATGATAGTTACCGGAACATCCGCATCCGTTTTTCTTTCGAGGACGTGCCGCACGTATTGTGCACCTAAAACTATGCGGGTTCCAAAACTGTGGCCGATTGCTACCAGTTGTGCCCCGTTGGCCTTGGCAATAGGCTTCATCAGGTCGTTCAAGAGATAGTTCTCCCAGCCGAAACCGATTTCGTCGGCATCGTTACCTTTGTTGAACTCGCTGAGGAAAGGGAGCATCTTGTTAAAGGCTGGCCATCCCGATTCCCAGGCTGTTCCGATAAAAACAGGTCGGAACGGTTGATCTGCCATCTGGAAATCCTGGGTCAGCTTCTGCATCCAGTTTTGAAAATCGAGGTACGATTCGTATTCGGCGGTGTTCCAGCCGGTGGCAAGCAAAATGATATGGGTAGCCTTTTCCCTTTTCACCCGTTCTTCTACATCAGTGGCCAGAGCATCCAATCCCTTCCATCCCTCTCTTTTCCAATCGTCCTTATCCAACCGAGCCTGATAATTGTGCTTGCACCAGGGGCTCTCAGACTTGTCCCCATAGACGTTGAAAATGAAGCAACCCTCTTCCTTCTCCATTCCTGGCACGGCCTGCGTCCCCACTTTCATGACATGCGTAAGGACCAGGGGTCGCCAGTCACGGAATAGACGTTTTTCTATGTCCTTTTTGGTTTTATCTATTTCGACAGGGTCATCCGCGTTGGATCCCTTGAATTTCGAGGGGTCAAATCGAGGGGTCTGGCAGTTTTCTTCGGATGGCTTGCAGTAGGGTCGGATATCTGACCCGTCCCTTGGTTTCTCAATGCCTACGAGATAGAAGGAGTATGGTGTGCTGTAACTTCCTGGTGCGACGACAGCATCGTGATATTCAGGATGTTTGGTTTTGATCTGCTTCTGCACCCGTTCATACGCTGCTTTGCTTGCTCCTGTTAAAGTCACGTGCCTCTCGTACTTGTTGGCGGCGTCTGCCGGAGAATAGCCTTCATCGCATGCCTTCGGTGCAGCGCAGCCGGTCAGCATAGCGGCTATGAGCCAATTCAGCAGACACCCCTGGCACAGCGTCATCCGACTTTCACGCATGACATCCCCCTGCAGTCTAAAGGCATTGGATCATCCTAACGGATGATGCTGCGACTACAAGGCATTATTTCCTTCCGGCCTTTTCCGTCCTCCGGCTGGAAGAGGCCGTAGTGGGAACCAAAAACAAAACCCCGCTCGAAAAGAAGCGGGGTTTGCCTTGCATCCAGAAGTCTCCCGTTGTCCGAATTGCTATTTCTGCAAGATGGAACCCCTCTGGATCTGGTCTTTCCTGATCCGATACTCGTCCTGCTTGATCCTGCCGGCCTTGTAATCCTCCTCAAGCTGCTGCATCTCGCGGTGGGACTTGTACTCGTACGCCCCGGTACCGATAGCCGCCCCGCCTAATGCCCCGCCGACTGCGCTTCCGCCACGAGTCTCGCACCCGAAGCTCAGCGACACGAGCGCCAGGGAACAAAACAAAAGTATCCTTTTCATAAAGCACCTCTTTTCAGCCGTAGTCTCTGTCACTACCTTGAGCACAGCATAGCAGATCGTATTAGAAATGACCAACCTTAGATCCAATGCGGCTTTTCGCTAATCTTCCCATGGCGCCAGACCCTTGTTTGCGGGTCCGGTGATCACCTCTCCGTACCGGTCATAGCGCGAGCCGTGACAGGGGCAGTCCCAGGTCTTCTCCAGGCCGTTCCACGTCACCACGCACCCCAGATGGGCGCAAAGGGCCGAACGCTGGTGCACCCCCCCTTGCTCGTCCTTGTATACCGCCCTCTTGTTGGGACCGATCCCCAGCACCGCACCTTCGCCGGGAGCGATTTCGTCAAAGGAGCCCGCGTCACCCCCTGTCATGTAATCCGAGAGGAACTGCCCCGCTACGTTCACGTTCTCTTTGGCGAACTCGAATACACTGCGCATGCGCAGGCTCTTGCGCGAGGGATCGTAAAGCTTCTCCCACGGATTCTCCCGCCCCATTACCTGATCGGTTATCAGCATGCCGGCGATGGTGCCATGCGTCATCCCCATGCCGGAATCGCCGGTGACGATGTACACGTTCTCCTTGTCGCCGGGATTGCGCCCGATGAAGGCCATCCCGTCCACCGGCTCCATGACCTGCCCCGACCAGCGATACTCCACCGCTCCCATCTGCGGGAATCGCTCCCGGGCCCATGCCTCCAGCCTCGCATGCCTTTCGTGAAGGTCCTCCGCCTGGCCGGTCTTGTGATCTTCGCCGCCGACTATCAGCATCTCGCCGGCACCGGGTATCTGTGCCCGCTGCAGCCTTACGTAGTGGTACGGGTCGGAAGTATCCCAGTAGAGCGCCCTCGTGACGGACCCGGCGGGTACCCGCGCTCCGATGACGTAGGTGGTGTAGGGAGCCTGCTTGGTGTGCATGGTCACCAGGTCGTTGACCGGCGTGTTGGTCGCTATCACGATCGCGTCGGCTGCGACGACATTTCCTTCGCGGGTCTCGACCCGGGCATCTGCCCCCCCCTTCATGAAGCTTGCGTGGCTGCCGGTGAAGATCCGTCCTCCGCTGCGCTGGACGGCCCGGGCGAGGCCGCCCAAGTACTTCAACGGGTGGAATTGACCCTGTCTGGGAAACCGCAGGCACATCCCGGTGTTGAACTGTATGGGTGCGCGTTCGACCTTCTCCACCTCGGTAAAACCCGCACGATGCGCCGCTTCCAGCTCCCGCTCGAGCTCCTTTTTCGATGCTCCCGGCGGCACGAAGAGATAACCGTCCACCCGCTCGAAATCGCAGGGGATCCCTTCTTCGGCAACGATGGTCTCGATCCCGTCTATCGCCGCCCGGTGGCTTTCGAACGCCATCCGGGCGCCCTCCTTCCCGTGCAGCCGCTCGATCTCGTAGTAGCGGTCGTCTATGGCGCAGGAGAGATGGGCGGTGGTGCGCCCGGTCATCCCTCCCCCCACCGCCCCGTCGTCCAGGACAACGACTGATTTCCCCTCGCGCGCGAGGAGATAGGCGGTGCTCAATCCCGCTATCCCGGCGCCGATGATGCAGACGTCCGCGCCGACGTTTTCCCTCAGCGGCGGATAGAGTGGGAGATCTGCTGTCGCCATCCAGACTGACACTGTGCCCTCGGCAATCTCGTCCATGGTTCCCTTCCTCTTTTGTAAGAAAGTTGCTTCCCCTTAAGAACCGGATCGGCGTTTCGGTGAGATGGAACAGTTACGATTTACCGTGTCTGCCGGGGGTGTCAAGCCGGCGACCGCATTAAATTTGCCTATTAATTTAATGAGTTACACTGCGAAGGCGCTTTCATTGGTGTAAAGCAAAAAGGGAGCAGGCGGATTCCGCCTCGGTCGGTGCTTTTGGCAAGCGCCCGCTCGTCCAAAAGCTGAATTGCCCTACCCAGGTAAAGGTGGTTAAATATCCCCTTGCGGCGTCAATCACTTCGGATCAGAAAGGAGGATGGGATGAAAAAGGCACTGGTCACCTACTACTCACAGTCCGGGAACACCGAGAGGATGGCAAGGCTGATAGCGGATTTCCTTCAGTCCCACGGAGTCCAGGCGGACCTGATTCCCGTGCAAGAGGTGGATATTGACTCCCTCCCCTCCTACGACGGTTTTATAGTTGGTTCACCCAACTATTTCGGGACCATGGCCTGGCCGGTGAAGAAGTTCATCGACGACAGCATCAAGTACTTCAAGAAGCTGGACGGCAAGGTGGCGGCAGCGTTCACCTCCGAGGCGATGATCGGCGGCGGCGGGGATCTCGTGCTGGTCGACATCCTCAAGGCATTCCTGATTCACGGCTGCATCGTGCAGGGGCTCACCTCCGCAGGCCACTTCGGCCCCGTTTCCATCGGCGCCCCGGACCAGAGGATCGAGAAGGAAGTCGCCGTCTTGGGGGAGAAGTTCTGCGCTCTGCTCAACAGGATATGAACCGGTGAAAAGGGAGAGAGGGATGAATTGCCCCGGAGTTCTTGCTTTGCTGTTACTGACAACCCCGGCCTTCGCGACCGAGACCCCTACCATGGCATGCGGCAGGGGTCTCGTCTCGCCGGGCGACTACATGGCGGAGCTGCTCTCCAAGTGCGGGGAGCCGGCCATGAAGACCCAGAGGGAAGAAAGGCGCTTGGACAGGGTGCGCGAGGGTGTAAGGGAGAAGAGCGTGGCGAGCACCGTCACCATTGACGAGTGGACCTTCAACTTTGGGCCGCAGCAATTCCTGCACCTGGTGGTGATCGAAAACGGCCGCGTAAAGAGGATCGAGAGCCTGGGGTATGGTTACTGATCCGTTATCAGGATGGCCCGGAAGTCGTTCACGTTGGTCAGCGTCGGCCCGGTCACCAGCGAGTCGCCCAGCGTCCTGAAGAAGCCGTGCCCATCGTTGTTGTCCAGGCTCTCTTTCGGGTTGATCCCCTGCTCCCAGCCACGCTGCAGCGAATCCGGCGCAAGAAACGCTCCGGCAATTTCCTCCTGGCCGTCCACCCCGTCGCTATCCCCGGCAAGGGCATGGATACCCTTCTCCCCGTCCAGGGCCACCCCCAGGGAAAGGAGGAACTCGACGTTGGGGCCTCCGCACCCGTTGCCCCGCACCGTCACGGTCGCCTCGCCACCGGACAGCAGCACGCAGGGAGGTGCGAAGGGCTGCCGGCGCCGAGCAACCTGCAAGGCCAGACCCGCCATGACTTTTCCCACATCCTTCGCCTCCCCCTCCATCCTGTCGCTCAGGATATGAGCTGCTATCCCATGATCGCGCGCCACCCGCGCAGCGGCCTCCAGTGCGGCCTGGGGAGTCGCTATCAGACGGAACTCGGCGTGGGCGAGCCGCGGGTCGCCAGGCTTCACCGACTCCCCCGCCCCGGTGAGGAAGCATTGCAGCATGTGGTCGGGAAGGGGTATCCGGTAGCGCCGTACGATGGCGAGCGCATCCGCACAGGTCGTGGCATCCGCCACGGTAGGGCCGGACGCGATGTCGGCGGGATTGTCGCCGGGGACATCGGATATGGCAAGCGTGATCACACGCGCCGGATGGCAGGAAGCGGCAAGCCGCCCCCCCTTGATGGCTGAGAGATGCCGCCTGACGCAGTTGATCTCGCCGATGCTGGCGCCGGATTTGAGCAGTTCGCGGCTCAGCTCCTGCTTTTCCGCCAGGCTCACGGCGTGGAGAGGAAGGGGGAGCAGCGCGGAGCCGCCTCCGGAGATGAGGCAGAGTACCAGGTCCTCCGGCGCAAGCCCCTGCACCAGCTCAAGCATGCGCGCGGCGGCGACGCGCCCGGCCTGGTCAGGCACCGGATGCGCCGCGCCGACGATCTCGATCCTGCTGCAGGAGACCTCATACCCGTAGCGCGTCACCACGAGACCGGCGGCTATCTCCCCTTCCCAGGCGTCCTCGAAGGCGCGGGCCATTGCCGCAGAGGCCTTGCCGGCACCGATGACGATCAGCCTTCCCGAAGGGGGCTCGGGGAGGTGCTTGGGGATGCACCATTCAGGCCTGGCTGACCTTACGGCAGCTTCGAACATCTGCTGAAGCAGGGCGCGTGGTTCCATCGTCTTTTCCTATCTCCGGCGTGTCAGTCGAGTCCAGTTCTGGCGGTTGTCGCAGATATCCGGTACGGTTGCAAGCTGTAAAAAAGCAGCCTTGGCAAACGGCGGTGGCAATCCGGTTCGGGTAGCGGAGATGCCGGGGCGGGTCTAGTGCTATGTGGGGTGCCCGAAGGCGAGGCAAGGGAACCTTTGCCTTCGGGCATTTGCAAGTGGTCTCAAAGGCCTGCTGATCCCGCCGATTGGGGCTCTTTGCTCTTGTCGCCACCCGGTGCAGGTTGCTGGCGGTTACGGTTCAGGAACATGCGCACGGCCAGGTACACCACGGGGAGTATCCCGACCAGAAAGAACGCATCTCCAGGAAGGCGCAGCCACTCGAACAGCCGCACCAGGGGCTGCATGAAGAACTCCGGCTCTCGTCCGTCCCAGTAGGAGGTGGCCAGTATCTGGTTCAACTGGAGCATGCCCACGGGGAAAAGATTTAAGAACATCATCCACGCCAACCCCAGATTGGTGCACCAGAAGGCGATCCCCATGGCCCTGTTGGTGGTGCGGTCCAAGGGAAGGAAATAGCGCGCCACGAACATGAAAAACCCGAGCGAAAGCATCCCGTAGACCCCCATCATCGCGCCATGGCCGTGATTGGCGGTCCATTGGGTACCGATCTCGTAGTAGCTCACTATGGGGAGGTTGATCAGGAAACCGAATACCCCCGCACCGAGGAAGTTCCAGAAGCCCACCGCTATCAGGAACATCACCGCCCACTTGTGAGGGAACATCTCCCCGGTGGTGCTCAGCATCGAATTTCCCGCCGGCGCCCCCAGCCTCATGAACTTCCATGCCTCGTAGGTGAGCAGCAGCAAGGGGATCACCTCCATGGCCGAGAAAAAGGCCCCGAGCGCCATATGCATTTCCGGCGTACCGCTGAAATAAAGATGATGCATGGTCCCTATCACGCCGCCGATGGAATAGAGAATGATATCGAGGTAGATGATGGTGGTTGCCACCCGCGCCCGCACCACTCCCAGCAGCAAGAATACGTACGCCACCATGATGGTGGTGAAGAGTTCCAGGAAATCCTCCACCCAGAGATGTACCACCCAAAATCTCCAGAATTCTATCTGGTTGAACTGGCTGCTTTTGCCGTACAGCATGCCGGCGGCATAGAAGAGCGGGATCGATGCGGCGCTGTAGATGAACAGCCACGGCATGTTTCCCGGGTGCTCTCCCTTGAGCCTTTCCTGCATGCCCCGTATCAGGATCACCAGCCAGATGATCATGCCCGCGGTCAACAGGATCTGCCACAGGCGCCCCAGGTCAAGGTATTCCCACCCCTGCGACCCTACCCAGAACCAGGGTCCGCTGGTGGCCAGCCCACCCTGCAGGCTGACCGCCTCTCCCCCCAGGCTCCCTACTACCACAACAACCAGCGCGCCCAGCAGGACCAGGGCCAGCTTGTCCTGATGCCGCGGCTCTTTTCCGGCGATCATCGGCGTGAGGAAGATGCCCATGGCAAGGAAACTCGATGCGACGAAAAACAGCGCCAGTTGCACGTGCCACATCCGTGAGAGATTGTACGGGAGCCACTCTGCCAGAGAAAAACCGTAAAATCCCGCGCGCTCCACATGGTAATGGGCGTTCACACCGCCCAGCATGCCCTGCAGCAGGAACAGGCACGCAACCACGAGGAAGTACCAGGCCACCGTGCGCTGTGAAGGGGTGAGCTGCGCCTCCTCGGGAACGTGGACCCTTCTGGCCATCTCCTTATCCACACCGTGCCATCCAAGCCACTCGTAGCGGCCAAAGAAAAAGAGAATCAGGCCTGTCCCGCACAAAAGCGCCACAAGACTGATGACACTCCACATCAACACCCCCGGAGTCGGCTGGTTGCCGGCGAGATTGTCGGGAGGCCAGTTGTTGGTGTAGGAGTGGTTGGTGCCGGGACGAGTTGCCGCACTCAGCCAGGCCGCCCAGGAAAAGTACGCGGTTAGTTGGCGCACCTCCTCCTGGTCCTGCAGGTGAGGACGCCGCAACCCCTGCTGCATCCGGGGCGGACCGAACCAGTCCCGGTAATACGCGATCATCTCCGTGTGGGCAGCGGCCTGCGCCGGGGTAAAGGTTACTGCGTCGTTAGCTGCATCATAGGCGTTTTGTTTTGCCTCCCGCCGAACCCTTTCAGTCGCTTCGGCGGGGGTCAGCCCTTGCCCCCTGTAGGACAGGTGAGCCTTTTCCCCGCTGACCCTCAGGTACTGGGCGGTGAAGTCTGGTCCAAGATACGCACCATGTCCAAAGAGGGTGCCATACTGCATGAGACCGTATTTCTGGAACAGGTGCTGGCCGCCGATTATGTCAGCCCCCGTGTACAAGACGGTGCCATCGGCTCCCCGCACTTCCCGAGGAAGCGGAGGTTGATCCGTGGTGTTCCTGTAAGCGAGGTAGCCAAGCACGGCAAACCCCAGGACGAAAGTGACAACTGCCGTGATCAGCCAACCCGGAGACAGGATGAGGTTTTTCTCGCGCACGTTCATTTGGACCTCCGATACGTATGGTTACGGCCGCGCAACCAGCAGCCTTAGCTGGCGGCACCTTCGATTGCTGCTGAAGCTCCTCGTACAGCGTGCAGCGCCCATGGCCCCCCTGCCGGTCTTCAGTCACAGCCGCTACTGCTTCTGCATCTAGCACAAAAGGGCTTACCGTCCGTAACCGTAAGCCCTTTTGCAGCAGCAAGCTGAAGATGTGTCGCCCGCGGATGCCTGCGGACAGGGTGTTTCAATACTGCCCCTTCTTGATCCAGCCGTGCTTTTCCCCCGCATAGAAGAACCCATGGCAGGTATAGGGCCCGTTGTTGTAGATGCTGACCATCTGCACCTCCCCGCACTCCGGGCACGGCAGGGTCGTTGACTCCCTGCGCGCCACCTCCTTCCTGAGGTTTTCCAGCTGGGCGTCCAGGATTTCTATCCGGGCAAGGAGTTCGCGATCGAGCAGGTGCTCAAGGCATCCCTGTACCCCGCAGATCGCCCGCTCCCCATCGATCAGCACCGGATGGTCGCACTCGGTGCAGACGCAGTCCATCTGCATATTCCCGCAGAGCGCACAGCGCTTATCTTGCAGCTCCGGCAAACCGAAGCACCCCGGAGGGTAGATCCAACTGAAAATGGAACGCGTCATGGCCTTCTCCTCCTCTTCCCGACGATTCGTTAAGATCATTACCCCGTAACCGGCACTATCAGTGGAGGCGACTTCAAGGAAAACCCGCTGCAGACGCTCAGGAAGCAGCACCCCCGCAAACGTTAACATCCTGCCATAAAAAAAATGCAATGCAAAAGCCGGAAGCCAAAAAACGGAAGGGGAGTCGAATTGAAAAAGCCTGCGGGAACAACCCCGTAGGCTTTTGTGCTGGCGGTACCGAAGGTGGTAGATGTTCGGGGGACTAGCGTTTGGCGCTCCTTCTCCACAAGGCGATGCCAATCATGCCAACTCCCAACAGTAAAACGGTGCCGGGTTCAGGGACGCTTCTTATGTCCCATTCTCCAGCATGATCCCAATAGTAGGTCAGGTACCCATCATACGGGAAACAAATCGGGTCCATCGAGCCCCTCATTGAGCCGGCGGTCAACATTAGGCCGATGTCCTGCGTGCCGTCCATAAAGATAAACGAGTCCTGATAGACCTGGTACTCCGGGACGTACGTCGTCAGCGTTTCGATCCTGCGCTTGTCGGCGGACAGTGTACCAAGCAAGATAAAATCAACCCACCCCTCGAACATTTGCGGTTGTAAGGGGAAATCGAAGTACTTGGTGCCGTCTTGCCTGTATGCCATAAGAACAACGTCTTCCAAGCTTGCATAGGTCATGGCAAAGGTTCCCGAATAATACTCCGGTTCCGTGATCTTCAAACTGGCACCTACTCTGTACTCGGCCCCTTCGGTGAAACCAACGGATACCCAATCATATATCATCGTGGCTTCAGCAAAATGCGTCCCCATTAGAAACATGACCGTGGCTGCCATCGTCAAGATTGATCTTCTCATGTCGCACCCCCATACGTATTAGTCAAAGCCAATCATGCATGGCACATGCCTCATTCCTAACTCGCTGAATTTCCTGGACGCCCGGACCAGGAAGATGCCTGCTCGGTTTCTTCGTCGGAATAACCGACAGGTCTGTAAACTGCACCGACAGTTCCGCCTTCCCACCTCAACCGTGACCGGCAACACCCTTGCCGTTCGGATTGCCTTCCCCTGGTCGGGGCGACGCCTGTTCCCTTCAAGAAGCCGGGTCTGCCCGCTACGCCGTGCAAACAAAAAAAGGGCCAGATGGTCAGTCTGGCCCCTTCTGCATCAGGCGAGGTTGACCGTCAACCTCCCTGTAGCATCTCGGGAACGAAGCGCGGGAGCTTTCAAACCCCGCTGCGGGCCCTCAAGCGTCGTCCGCTTCCGGCCCGAGAACGGCAGTACCTGCTACCTGCGGTACTCCCCGTCGGAGAGCGTCTTCAGGAACAGCACGATGTTTCCCACCTGGGGCCTCGGGAACATGTCCAGGGCGGCCCGGTTCCGATCCACCTCCGGCGGCGGGAACATGGAGGCCATCGCCTCGCATCCGCCCCCCATGCCTTCGCCGCACCCTGCGTCCATCATGGCGCGCCAGTGGTAGAAGAGGACGACCTCCTCCAGTGACTTGAAGTAGCCGTTGTGGCCGTAGGCCTTGACCACCCCCTCAAAGGGGCGCAGGTCCACGTTGCGTAGCGTCGGGACCTTGAACTTCCCCAGCTGTGGTTCATAGGATTCCGGCGCATGCCCGGCAGTTTTCAGGTACCCGCCCAGGCCGTAGTCCACCCATTCCGCGCCGGCGGGGTTCCAGCGGGACGGCATATCGTGGAACGGGTTGGCCGGGTTCCCGGGAATGCCGAGGTTGTCGTAGCCGAAGTCGGTGAACAGCGGGTACTTCCCGGGGGCCGCCTTCAGCACATGGCAGGACGAGCAGTTCGCACGGCTTGGGTCATTGAAGGTTGCCAGCCCCTGGAGTTCCGGGTCGGAAA
>Ga0209317_1001016_pt1 | contig 27720 bp, 21 predicted proteins | sample RifGroB2_FD_183994 | JGI IMG/M metagenome (GOLD analysis project Ga0209317, IMG submission 183994) | Soil microbial communities from Rifle, Colorado, USA - Groundwater B2 (SPAdes) (version 2) | ecosystem: Environmental > Terrestrial > Soil > Unclassified | place: Rifle, Colorado | collected...
TCAGCTGGAGATAATCAAGAGCCTCAAGGCTAAGGGGAAGTCGCTGGCCATCGGGATGGAGATGTTCGACGAGACGAGCCAGCCTGCCCTGGACGCCTGGAGCGCGGGCAAGGTGCCGGAAGACGCCTTCCGCAAGGTGTACCAATGGAGCTGGCGCAACATACCTTGGGGGATGTACAGCGACATCCTCCTGTTCGCCCGCGACCACCGCATCCCGGTCGTCGCCCTGAACGCCCCCCGCGAGATCGTGCAGGCGGTGGCCAAAAAAGGGTTCGCCGCACTGACTCCGCAGCAACTGAAAAAACTTCCCCCTGACGTCGACGCTAGGGCTAGCGACAGCTTCCAGAAGTTCATGCTTTCCTACGCCCCGAGCCACGGCAAGACCGGCGCGGCCTTCAAGCACATCGCGGAGGCGCAGCTGCTCAGGAACATGATCATGGCCAGACGCATCAGCGACTACCTGGAGCTTCATCCGGAGAGGGTCATGGTGGTCATTGCCGGGGGGGGACATGCCAGGGGGACCGGAGGGGTCCCGGAGGAATTGCGCAAGGATCTCCCCTTCAAGATCGTGCTCCCCCCTCTCCCGCCGCTCACGGGGGAGACCGTCACCGTGGAGGACGCCGATTATCTGCTGGTGGAGCCGTTTTGAAGCGCCGCCGGCATCCCCTGGTCGAGGCTGTAAAGCCAGGCGAGGAGTTCCGCCACCGCCTGGTACAGCTCAGGGGGGATCTCGCTGTCCAGGTCGACCTGCATCAGGAGGTTCACCAGCTCCGGGGACTGGTGCACGTAGACCCCGTTCTCGTTGGCGAGCGCTATCATCGCTTCGGCGCTGATGCCGCTCCCCCTGGCAACCACCCGCGGAGCGCCATCCTCTGAACCGTAGGCCATGGCGACTGCCCGTTTCATCTCGGTCGGTGTCTTAACCATCTTTTGCCGCCATCTTGTTCAGGTGCAGCCCGCAGGAGGCGAGCGCCGCCCGCAGTTCCGCACTCCCCTTCTTCAGGACCTCTGAGGAACCGGGCCTGTCGCAAACGAACTCCATAGCTATCCCCTCCGCCCCGAAAACGAGCCTTGCCTCCACCCCCCCAAGGTGCGGCAGGTCGAGCGACAGCGTCGCCTCGATCTCCTGTTCCACCTGCTCGCTCCCCTTGGCAATGGTGAGTTTCATATCCTGCCCGGGCCACGCCTCTCCCTGCCAGGCCAGCATCCCTGAATTGAGCAGCAGGAGCTGTTCCTTCACCTGCGGGAGCGTCCGGCTGTCCGCGAAGCCGGCCGGCGCGCTGTCGCCCGCACTTTCCCCCTCCTCCCCCTGGTCGAGAAGCCTGGACAGTTTCCCCTGGGGTTCCTTCAGAAGCTCCTTAAGCGCAAGGCCGCCGCCGGCCCATTGGGCCAGGTGCGCCTCGTAGAAAAGTCCACTGCTCCCCAGCGCGCTCTTGAGCTTCGCCGCCAGCTCGGCAGAGGCATGCCCGGGGTGCTCCAGAAGCGGCTCCCGGACAACGCCTGGGGAGGGGGCGTTTTTCACCACGTCGGCGAGCCACCTCCCGAGGGAACTGAGCTGCACCGACGCCCCCACCTCCGGGCGCAGGACCTGGAAGGTGATGCGAGGGTCCGCGGTGACGAAGGTCATCTCGAGGGTTTCCCCCGGCTGGACGTTCAGGGGGATCTCCAGGCTGTACATCTCCCCCGCTACCCGCGCGAGATACATGCTGTTCGGGAGGTTGGCGATGATTTCCGCCTTCACCTGCTGCCCCGGGTTCAGCTGCAGCTGCGAGCTGGCGCGCTGCTGGGCATCGACGGTGGGGGTTGCCGCCGTCTTCGCCAGTATCGGCAGGACCTGCCTTTGGGCTTCATCGTTGATGTACATGCGCTATCCCTCTATCAATCCTGCGGCTGCGCCGCCGGAGCCTTAGCTGCGAAGCAGAGCCTCCCCCGCTCCTTCAAACGGTCCATGTAGTAGTAGACCACCGGGGTGATGTACAGCGTGAGCAGCTGGGAGACCAGGAGCCCACCCACCACGGCAAGCCCGAGCGGCCGCCTCCCCTCCGCGCCCGCACCGACCCGAGCGCTATGGGGAGAGTCCCCATGAGCGCCGCCATGGTGGTCATCATGATGGGGCGGAAACGGACCAGGCACCCCTGGTGGATCGCCTCCATGGGGGTCTTGCCCTCGTTCCTCTGCGCCGCCAGGGCGAAGTCGATCATCATGATGGCGTTTTTCTTCACGATCCCCACCAGCATGATGATGCCGACGAAGGCGTACAGGTTCAGCTCCTTGTTGAAGATCATCAGGGTGAGGAGCGCGCCCAACCCCGCCGCCGGAAGCCCGGAGAGGATGGTGACGGGATGGATGTAGCTCTCGTACAGGATCCCCAGCACCAGGTAGATCACCAGCACTGCGGCGACAAGCAGCAGCGTGAGCCCCTTGGATGAGGCCTGGAACGCCTGGGCCGCCCCCTGGAAGCCGGTCGCCACGGTCGCCGGCAGCGACGCCGCCGTCCTCTCCACCTCCTGCACGGCATCCCCCAGCGGCACCCCGGGCTTCAGGTTGAAGGAGATGGTGACGCTGGTGGTCTGCCCCAGATGGTTCACGGACAAGGGGCCGAGCGATGTGATCATGGTGGTCATGGTGGAGAGGGGGACCAGGACGCCGGCGGACGATCTCACGTAAAGGAGCCCCAGCGCCGAGGGGTCGCTCCGGTACTGGGGTTCCAGCTCCAGGATGACCCGGTACTGGTTGGTCGGGGCATAAATGGTGGATATCTGGCTGGAGCCGTAGGCGAGGTTCAGGGCATCCTCGATCTGCCGGGGGGACACCCCGAGCGCGGTCGCCTTGTCGCGGTCGATCCGGACCTCCACCTGGGGGTTTTTCAGCTGCAGGTCGCTGGTGACGTCGACCAGCTGCGGGAGCTGTTTCAGCTTCTGTTCCAGGTCGGCCGCGCTGTCGTAGAGCACCTTGGTGTCGGGGCTTTGCAGGATGAACTGGTACTGGCTCTTGGCCAGCTGGGCCTCCAGCCGGATCGGGGGCGGGTTCTGCATGAAGACCTGGATCCCCGGCACCTGCGCCAGCTTGGGGCGCAGCCCCTGGATCACCTCGTCCACCGTAGCCTCACGCTGGCTCCTTGGCTTCAGCGTCACGAACATGAAGCCTGAGTTGGAACCGACCCTGGAGCCCGACGCCCCGACGGAGGACATGAACCCCTTGATGTTCGGGTCCGCGGCGATGATACCCGCCACCTGCTGCTGGTGGGAGACCATCTCGTCGAAGGAAGCTCCCTGTGCCCCCTCCGTGATGCAGAAAAAGGAACCGAGGTCCTCGCTTGGGAGCAGCCCCGTCGGCATCTTCATGAACAGCACCAAGGTGACCGCGGTCATCAGCACGGTCAGCGCGAGGGTGCTGCGCCGCATGGCGAGCACGCGGGTGAGGCTGCGGTCGTAGGCCAGGAGCAGGGAGTCGAAAAAACGCTCCATGAAAAGGTACAGCCTGCCGTGGCGCTCGGCGCCGGGAGGGCGCAGGAAGCGGCTGCAGAGCATGGGGGTCAGGGTGAGGGAGACCACCCCGGAAAGCAGGATGGCGCAGGTGATGGTTACGGCGAACTCGTGCAGAAGCCGCCCCAGCATCCCCCCCATGAACAGCACAGGGATGAACACCGCCACCAGCGAGATGGTCATGGAAACGATGGTGAACCCTATCTCGCGCGACCCCTTGAGGGAGGCGGCAAGCGGGCTCTCCCCCTGCTCCATGTGGCGCACGATGTTTTCCAGCATGACGATGGCGTCGTCGACCACGAACCCCACCGAGAGGGTGAGCGCCATGAGCGTTATGTTGTTCAACGAGAAACCGAGCAGGTACATGGCGGCGAAGGTCCCGACCAGGGAGATGGGGAGCGCCAGGCTCGGGATGACGGTGGCGGAGAGGTTGCGCAGGAACAGGAAGATCACCATGACCACCAGGACGATGGTCAGCATGAGGGTGAACTTGACGTCGGCCACCGAGTGCCGGATCGCCTCGGAGCGGTCGTAGTGCAGATGGAGGGTGACGGCGCCCGGCAGCTGCTCGCGGAAGCCGGGGAGCAGCTTCTTGATGCTGTCCACCACCTCGATGGTGTTGGTGCCGGGCTGCCTCTGCACGGCAAGCGTGATGGAGCGGTCGCTCGCGTTGCCCGCGTAGTACCAGGCGGCGATCTTGTCGTTTTCCACCGAATCCACGGCGCTGCCGATGTCCGAGAGGCGTACCGGCGCCCCCCCCCGATAGGCCACGATGAGCGGCCGGTAGGAGGCCGCGTCGAAGAGCTGGCCGTTGGCCTGGATGGCGAAGGACTGGCTGCCGCCGTGCAGGGTGCCGGTGGGGAGGTTCACGTTCCCGCTTTCGATCGCCCCGGCCACCTCGTCGATGCCGATCCCGCGCGAGGCGAGCTCCATCGGGTTGACCCGCGCCCGCACCGCGTACTTCTGCGCGCCGAAGATCATCACCTGCGCCACGCCGCTCACCATGGAGATGCGCTGCCCTATGGCGGTGTCGGCGTACTCGTGCACACGGGACAGCGGCAGGGTCTTCGAGCTGAGCACCAGGTAAAGGACCGGCTGGTCGGCGGGGTTCACCTTCTGGAAGGACGGGGGGGTGGGCATATCCTGAGGCAACTGGCGCGCCGCCTTGGATATCGCTGACTGCACGTCCTGGGCGGCGGCATCGATGTCGCGCTCCAGGTTGAAGCGAAGCGTGATCAGCGTGATCCCCTGGCCGTTGGTGGAGTTCATGGTTTCCACGCCGGCGATGGTGGAAAGCTGGCGCTCCAGCGGGGTCGCCACGGCGCTCGCCATGGTCTCGGGATTGGCTCCGGGTAGGTTGGCCGTGATCTGTATGGTCGGATAGTCGACGCTGGGAAGGTCGTTCACCGGGAGCAACCGGTACCCCGCAACACCTGCCAGCACGATCGCGAGCATGACCAGGCTGGTCATGACCGGGCGCCTGATGAAGAGCTCGGCGAGGTTCACTGGGCCTTTCCCTTCTTGACCGAGATCTGTGCCCCCGGGGTGAGCCGCATCTGCCCGTCGGTCACCACTGTGTCGCCCGGTGCAACCCCCTTCTCGACAACGGTCTCCCCCCCCTGGGCGGCGCCGGTATCGACCGGCCTCATCTCGACGCTTGAGTCCGGCTTGACCAGGTACACGAACTCCCCCTGCTGCCCGGTCTGGACCGCCTGGGTGGGGACGACGACGGCGTTTTGCCTCACATCCAGCGTGAGGGTCAGGTTTACGAACTGGCCGGGCCAGAGTCTGCGCCGGGCGTTCTCAAAGGTCCCCTTCACCCTGATGGTGCCGGTGGTCATGTCGACCAGGTTGTCGATGAAGCTCACCACCCCCTGCTCGTCGGGGTGCCCGCTGTCGGGGATGGCGGCCCGGACCGGGAGCCCCCCCGCCATCTTCGCCCTCACGGTGCCGAGCTCCTTTTCGGGGAGTGCGAAACTAACATAAAGGGGGGTGATCTGGTTGATGGTCACCAGCGCCGGGGCGTCGTTCTCCTTCACCAGGTTCCCCGCGTGCACCGCGAGGTTGCCGGTCCGCCCGGCCATCGGTGCGCGGATGTAGCAGTAGTCGAGCTGCAGCCGGGCGCTCTCCACAGCGGCCCGTTGCGAGGCTGCGGAGGCGGAGAGGGCATCGGCATCCGCCTGGATCTGATCGTACTGCTCGCGGGTGACTATCCCTTCCTGCACCAATGAGGCGTACCTGCGGGCCTGCTCTTTCGCGTTGGCGGCCTTTGCCAGGTCGCGCGCCAGGTTGGCCTTTGCCTGGGAAAGTGCCGCCTGGAAGGGTCTGGGGTCGATGGTGAAGAGCAAAGTCCCCTTCCCCACCTCGTCCCCTTCCCTGAAATGGACCCTGCCGATGCTCCCGGTCACCATGGACTTCACCGCGACAGTGGCGTACGGCTCGACGTTGCCTATGGCGCGCAGTTCCACCGGGACGCTCTTTTGCCCGGCCCTGGCCACGTTCACCGGCACCGCGGCTTTCTCCTTCCCCCCCGGTTGTTCCTTCGAGCATCCCGCAAGAGGCGGCACAGCCAGACAGAGCAGCAGCATCAAACGGGGAAAAACTGTGTCAAGACGCAGGTTCTGCAAGGGAAATCCCTCCTTCCGGCTCTGGCAGGCAGCAAGATTCATAACACACTATTGCCTCAATTAGTAGGGGGAATTTGGAGCGGAGCTTCGCCCCGCTTTTCTTGAAAAATTCCCGAATCTTGCTAAACATCTGCCGCCCCCCCGCCGATAAGAGATTAACGCAACTATCCAACCTGCAGCGCTGAGAGGCCGGGCAAGAGATGAAACACGCACTGCGCATCCTGATGGTCGATGACTCTGCGGAGGACGCCGCACTGATCGTTCGACAGCTGCAGCGGGATTTCTCCCCGAGCTACGAGCGCGTGGAGACCCCCGAGCATATGCAGTCGGCGCTGGACAAGGGGGGATGGCACCTCGTCATATCGGACTACGTCATGCCGAAGTTCAGCGGCCTCGCAGCCCTGAAGCTCCTGCACGAGCGCGGGGTCGACCTCCCGTTCATCATGGTCTCCGGGCAGATGGGAGAGGATGCGGCCGTGGAGGCGATGCGCGCCGGCGCTCACGATTACCTGTTGAAGGACGGGCTCTCCAGGCTCGTTCCCGCCATAAAGAGGGAGCTGAACGACGCCGTGGTGCGCCGCGAGAGGAGGATGGCCGAGGAGGCGCTCTACGCGACAGAGGCGCGCTTCCACAGCCTCGTGGAACATGCGCTGGTCGGCATCTTCATGCTGCAAGACGACATCTTCATCTACGTGAACCCCAAGCTGAGCGAAATCTTCGGCTACCGGCCGGAGGAGCTCATCGAGTCGAAGTCCCTGCTGGACCTGGTCTTGCCGGACGACCAGATCAGGCTCCTCACCCGGTTCCTGCGCCCGCTCATGGACGGCAGCGACAGCCTGCATTTCTTCTTCAGGGGGAAGCGCCGCGACGGCGGGCAGATCGACCTGGAGGTGAACGGCACCAGCACCAGGGTCAACGGCTCCCCCGCCGTGATCGGCACGCTTTTGGACATAACGGAGCGCAAGCGCGCCGAGGCGGAGTTGGGCAAGATGTGGCGCGCCGTGGAGCAGAGCCCGGTCTCCGTGGTGATCACGGACCTCGCAGGAAGGATCGAGTACGTGAACCCGAAGTTCATCGAGGTATCCGGGTACGCCGAGGAGGAGCTCATAGGCCGAACCTCCAGCATCCTTAAGTCGGGACTTATGGACCGGAAATTCTACCAGGAGCTGTGGGAGACCATCACCTCGGGGAGGGAGTGGCACGGGGAGCTGCACAACAAGAAGAAAAACGGCGCATTGTACTGGGAAAACGGGTCCATATCGGCGATCAAGAACTCCGAGGGACAGATCACCCATTTCGTGGGGGTGAAGGAGGACGTCACCGAGAGGAAGCTCGCCATCGACCAGTTGAGGCAGGTGCAGAAGATGGAGGCTGTGGGGCAGCTGGCAGGGGGCATCGCCCACGACTTCAACAACCTGCTCACCGTGATAAACGGCTACAGCACCCTGCTGATCAGGTCGCTGGAGCCGGGCTCTCCCAAGCACAAGGAGGCCCAACAGATCCTGCGCGCCGGCGAGCGTGCCGCCGACCTGACCAGGCAGCTCCTAAGCTTCAGCAGGAGGCAGATCCTGGAGCCGAGGGTGCTGGACATCAACAAGCAGGTGAAATCCGTGCAGAAGATGCTGGAGAGGCTCATAGGGGAGCATATCGCGCTTGCCACGGAACTATCCCCGGAGGCCGGGTTCGTCAAGATCGATCCGGGCCAGTTGGAGCAGATCGTCATGAACCTGATCGTCAATGCCCGGGACGCCTCCGAAACCGGCGGGATCATCACCGTGGCAACGGCGAACTGCGACCTGGACCAGGGGTTCTCCCACCTGCACCCCGGCTCCTCGCCCGGAAGCTACGTGAAGCTCAGCGTGAGGGACCAGGGACAGGGGATGACCGAGGAGGTGAAGCAGCGCCTCTTCGAGCCCTTCTTCACCACCAAGGAGATGGGACGCGGCACCGGCCTCGGGCTGGCGACCGTGTACGGCATCGTGAAGCAAAGCGGAGGGTACATAGAGGTGGTCAGCGAGCCGGGCAAGGGGGCCCGCTTCGACATCTATCTCCCCCGGGCCTTCAAGCTCGACGAAACCCAACCGACGCAGCCGGTGGAGGACGAGATAGACACCTCCCATGCCATCCTCGTGGTAGAGGACGAACCGGGCGTGCTGAACCTTGTGGTGCACACCCTGAGGATGCGCGGCTTCACCGTGTACGAGAGCACCGATCCCGACCTGGGCGTGGCACTCTTCGAGGAGCACGCGCAAGAGATCGACATGCTGCTGACCGACGTGGTGATGCCGTTTATGAGCGGCCCTGCCCTGGCGGAGCTTCTGACCGGCAAAAAACCGGGGCTGAAGGTCCTCTTCATGTCGGGTCACACCGAAAACCGTGCCAATTTGGAGAAGATACTGGAGAAAGGGATGCACTTCCTGCCCAAGCCATTTGCCAGCGACGCCCTCATCAGGAAGGTGAGGGACACCCTGCAAGGTGGTGCCGCGCCAGAAGCGGCAGGAAGGATTTCAGGAGGTAACAATTGAAAGGGAACATACTGATAGCCGACGACGAGGACATGATCCGGGAACTGATCAACATCACGTTGTCGAAAGAGGGATTCACCTGCTTTCAGGCCGCGAGCGCAGAAGAGGGTCTCGAGATTATAAATAGCCATACGCTGGACCTTGCCCTGCTCGACATCATGATGCCGGGGCGCTCCGGTATCGACCTTTTGAAGGACATCAAGCAGACCACCCCTGACACCACGGTGCTGATGATCACCGCGATGAACGATATGGACACGGCGCTCTCGTGCATCCATTTCGGCGCCGAGGACTACATCACCAAACCGTTCAACCTGGACCGGGTGCTCCTGACGGTGAAGAACACCCTGGAAAAGCGCCGGCTGGTGCTCGAGAACAAGCAGTACCAGGCGAACCTCGAGCAAAAGGTGCGCGAGCAGACCGAGGTGATCCGCACCGTCATGGGGGACATCAACCAGGCCTACGAGCACACGCTGGTGGCGCTGATCAGGGCGCTGGACGCACGGGAAAAGGAGGTCGGCTCCCACTCCGAGCGGGTCATGGCCTATGCCTGCCTGCTGGCGGAGGCGGCCGGGATAACCCAGGAAGAACGCGTCATCATCGGCAAAGGGTCGCTACTGCACGACATAGGGAAGATCGGCGTCTCGGACAACATACTGCTAAAGCCCGCCAAGCTGGACGAGGAGGAATGGAAGGTGATGCGCACCCATCCCTCCATCGGGTACGACATCCTCTCCGGGATCAGGTACTTCGCCGGCGCCGCCGACCTGGTGCTGAGCCATCACGAACGCTGGGACGGAACGGGGTACCCGAAAGGGGTGGCCGGCGAGGCGATCCCGATCAGCGCCCGCATATTCTCGCTGGTGGACACCCTCGACGCCATGACCTCCGACCGCCCCTACCGCAAGGCGCTCCCCTTCCAGGCGGTGTTGGACGAGGTGGTAAGGTGCTGCGGGCAGCAGTTCGACCCGAGGCTCGTGGATATCTTCCTCGGCATCCCGAAGGCGTCCTGGGAGCAGGCGGCCGGCAAGAAGCTCTAGCGCCGCGGGCCGCCACTCCCCTTGCCTGGCGCATACCGTAAGAGCCGGAAGACCAAACGGTCTTCCGGCTCTTTTTCTTTTGCGATCAGGCGGCGATCTTTGCCTCGCCTTTTCCGGCGATCAGGCGTGGTCGCTGGCGCCTATGCGGTAACGCTCAAGCCTGTCCCTGAGCGTGTTGCGGCTGATGCCCAGCAGCTTCGCTGCAAAGACCTGGTTGTTGTTGCTCTTCTCCATGGCCATGTGGATCAGGGCCTTCTCCAGCCCCATGTTGACGCTCTCGTAGATCGCACCCTTGTTCTTCTGGCAGATCCCGTCGAACACCGGCTCCAGCATGCTCCAGAACACCTCGTAGTAGTCGTCTCCGGCCGACTCGAGGTCGACTTCCTTGAAGCCGGCCTTTGCCGTCAGGAAAGACTCGAAATCGCCCGGGACCAGGATGTCGCCGCGGCAGAATACCGTCGCGGAGTTGATGACGTTCTTCAGCTCCCTGATGTTCCCTTCCCACGGATGGGAGATGAGCATGGCCATGGTCTCGGGTGCCACCGCCTTGACGTTCTTGCCGTACTTCTTGGAGAACTTCTTGACGAAAAGGTCGACCAGGAGCGGGATATCCTCGACCCGGTCCCTGAGGGGCGGGAGGAAGAAGTTCACCACCCGCAGGCGGTAGTACAGGTCCATGCGGAAGGTCTTTTCCTTGACGTTGGCGATGAGGCTCCTGTTGGTTGCGGCGATCACCCGGACGTCCACCTTGATGGTCTCGTTCCCGCCTACCCTCTCGAATTCCTGGTTTTCCAGCACGCGCAGGAACTTCCCCTGGTTGGTGGGGCTCATCTCGCCGATCTCGTCCAGGAAGATGGTGCCGCCGTTGCACTGCTCGAACTTCCCAATCCTCCTGGAGTGGGCGTCGGTGAAGGCCCCCTTCTCGTGCCCGAACAGCTCGCTCTCCAGAAGCGCTTCAGGGAGCGCGGCGCAGTTGACGGCCAGGAAGGGGCGGTTCTTCCTCTGGGAGTTGTTGTAAACGGCGCGGGCCAGGAGCTCCTTGCCGGTGCCGGACTCCCCTTGGATCAGCACCGACGCGTCGGAGTCGGCTACGGTGCCCACCATTTTCCAGATCTCGATCATCTCCGGGGAGGAACCGATCATGAGGTCCTCGGTGAGATCCTCCTCGACCTGGGGGCGTTCCTTCGTGTAGCGCACCTTGCGGCTCAGGAGGTTGCACTCCAGGGCCTTCTTTACGGCGCCCTTCAGCTTGTTCATGTCGAAGGGTTTGGTGACGTAGTCGAACGCGCCGTACTTCATCGCCTCGATGGCGTTTTGCGTGGTCTTGTAACCTGTTGCCATGATCACGGCGAGCCCCGGATCGATCTTCTTCGCCTCCTTGAGCACCTCGATGCCGGACTTCTGGGGGAGGCTTATATCCATGATGGCCACGTTGGGGCGGTCCGCGATGACGCGCTTCAGCGCCCCTTCGCCGTCGCTTTCCAGCAGCAGTTCGTAATCCTCGCCCGTGAAGACCGTCTTCAGCATGAGCAGGATGTCGTGGTCGTCATCAAGAATGAGCAATTTCGCAGTCATGGCTGTCCCCCGATGGGCTATTATAATCCGCCTGACCCAGTTTCCAAGGGTGGGCGCAGTAAATGATCAGAAAATCGTTTCTCAGATAGCAAAAGAACCGCCTGTAAAAGCGGTTCTTCTGTTTGACGCGTGTTAAGAGATCGCAGCCTTGCTACTGCTCGTCGTCCTCGTAGTCGTCACCGTACTCATCGAGGTCTTCGGCATCCGCCTCCTCGTCCTCCTCACCTTCCAGTTCATCCGACAGGTACTGGGGACGTTCATCCTCTTCCTTGATCGCCTCGAAGCGCTGCAGGATCTCGGGGTTGGTGCAGAAGCGACCATCTTTGCAAGTACAGGTGTCGAGGTCGCACAGATCGAAGAGCTGGATCTCGCTGCATAGCCTCTTGGTGACAGATTGCGTTTCCATTGCCTTACCTCTAAAAACTGCCTGTTAATTAATTTATCGACCTGCTCCGGGACAACTTTAGCGAAATTCGCCGCCGGACGAATCATAGTACTACAAACCCTCAGCCGTTGACAAATGCCGCCGCCATCTTGACTTCCTTTTGCCCCCCCTCCACGAAAGAGGTGGCCGTTTTAACGTCTTCCCTGCAGCCGATATAGATCGGCGCCCTCTGATCCAGCGATTCGGGGACGATGTCGAGGATCGGGATGCTGCCGTTGCTCGCGGCGCCGCCGGCGTGCTCGATGATGAAGGCCATCGGGTTCAGTTCGAAAAGGACGCGCAGCTTCCCGTTGGGGGAGCCGTTCAGCGCGGGATACATGAAAAGCCCCTTGCCTTTCATGAGGACCTGGTTGATGTCAGGCACGAAGCCGCCGGAGTAGCGGAGCTTGCACCCTTTCGCTTCCAGGTGCCGGATGAACTGCTCGTCCCCGTCGTTGTACTTGTTCCTGAGCCCGCCCGGCGCATAGATGTTCCCCTCCGGCGCCATCTTGATGTTCTCGCGGGTGAGCGTGAACTCCATCAGGTTGTTCATGGTGAACTCGTGCACCCCGTCGCCGACGGTGTAGACCAGGGAGACCCTCGGTCCGTACAGGATGTACATGGCGGCAACCTGGTTGCGGCCGGGCTGCAGCAGATCGCAGCCTGAGTAGATGGAGACGATGGTGCCTACGGCAAGGTTCACGTCTACCAGCGAGGAGCCGTCGAGCGGGTCATAGGCGACAGAGTAGAGGCCGTCGGCGTCAGCCTGGCACTGGTAGATCTCGTCCATCTCCTCGGAGGCGATGTTGCAGACCACGCCGGAGTGGATCAGGCGCTTGCGCATGATGCGGTCGGAGAGGACGTCGAGGGCGAGCTGCTCCTCGCCGTAAAGGTTCGAGGTACCGGCAACGCCGAGGTCGCCGGTGCGCACCGCGTTGATGACGTACTTGCTGGCTTCGGCGATCTCGCAGATGAGGTGAACGAGGTTGTCGCAGATATTCTGCCCGCGGAGATGGCGGCGCAGATCTATCTGAAATTTGGACGTTCCCGGTGCAGTAGGCATAGCTTCCTCCAGATTAAATTAAATTTATTTTACGGCCAGCTAGATTATGTCAAATAAGGGCATAAATCAAGGAAAAAAAGGGGTCGAAGCGAGGGGACCGCACGTTTAAGTTCTTATTAAACATAGGAGATTCACACTCCCCCGGGGATGGGGGGGGTGATCCGCTTCTCCCCGGGAAATCCCCCCGTCCCGACCTCCCCTGCTCGGGGAGTGGGGGTGCGTCGCCAGACGGCCCAGCGCGAAAAAAAGCGCCTGCACTCCCGTTTCGGGATGCAGGCGCCTTGGTTGCTTCGGCTTAAAGCTAAGGGGCGCTTGGGCGTCGTTACGCGACCGGGTCGTCGTCCTCTTCCACCGGCGCGAACCCGCGGCGCATGGTGTTCTCGGTGACCACCCTCGGGTCCATGAAGTGCAGCAGGTAATCGGGCCCGCCCGCCTTGGTGCCGACGCCGGACATCTTGGAACCGCCGAAGGGCTGGCGGCCGACCAGCGCGCCGGTGTTGTTGCGGTTCAGGTAGAGGTTCCCCACCCTGAACTCCCTGCGGGCTTTTGTCAGGTGCTCAGGGCTCCTGGAGAATACGCCGCCGGTAAGTGCGAACCTGGTGGAGTTGGCCCAGGCGATGGCCTGGTCGAAGTCCTTGGCGCGCATGACGGCGAGAACCGGTCCGAAGATCTCCTCCTGCGCGATCCTGTGCTCCGGATTGATGCCGCCGATAATGGTCATCGGCACGTAGTAGCCGCCGTCGCCGGGGACCTTGCTCTCGTAAAGGAGCCGGCCCTCCTTCTTGCCGATCTCGGCGTACTCCTTGATGGTCTTCATCGCCTTCTCGTCGGCCACGGCGCCCATGTAGTGGGCCGGGTCCTCGGAGGGGCCCACCAGGGTCGCCCGGGCCATGGAGACGAGGCGCTCCACGAACTTGTCGTAGACCGCGTCGAGCACGATGACGCGTGAGCAGGCGGAGCATTTCTGTCCCTGGAAGCCGAATGCGGAGTAGAGCACGTGCGGCACAGCCTCGTCCAGGTCGGCGTCGTCGTCGATGATGATGGCGTTCTTGCCCCCCATCTCGCAGACGATCTTCTTCACGTTCTCCTGCCCCGAGTGAACCTTGGCGGCGCGGTCTATGATGCGCAGGCCGACCTCCATGGAACCGGTGAAGGCGATCAGGCTGACGTCCGGGCTGTCCACCAGGAAGTCCCCCATCACGCTGCCGCGGCCCGGGGTGTAGTTGAAGACGCCTTCGGGGAGCCCCGCCTCGCGGAACAGCTCCACGATGTGCCACCCGATGACCGAGGTGAGGCCGGAGGGCTTGAACACCACGCAGTTGCCGGCCACGATGGCGGCCGATACCATGCCGAGGCTGATGGCGAGCGGGAAGTTCCACGGCGAGATGACCGCGGCAACGCCCTTGGGCTCGTAGAAGTAGTGGTTCAGCTCGCCCGGCGCGTGGCCGATGCGGCGCGGAGTCCCGAGGGTGATCATCTCGCGGGCGTAATACTCGAGGAAGTCGATCGCCTCGGTCACGTCGCCGTAGGCCTGGTCCCACTGCTTGCCGATCTCCAGCACCTGCCAGGCGGAGAGCTCGAAGGCCCTCCTGCGGGCGGCGGCGGCAGCCTTGACGAGGTACTCGGCGCGGACCCTGGGGTCGGTGTCGCGCCAGGCCGGGAAGGCGGCCTTGGCCGAGGCGATGGCCTCCCCTACTTCCACGGTGCCGGCCTGGCAGATGACGCCTACCACCTCCGAGGGGTTGTTGGGGTTCACGGACGGGATGGTGTCCGCGGTCTTCACCTCCCTGCCGTTGATGAAGAGCGGATAGCTGCGGCCCAGCTGCTTTCTCACCCCGGCGATGCTCTTCGGGAACTCGGCGCGGTGATCCCCCCTGGTGAAGTCCACCATCGCCTCGTTGTTGAAGCGGCTGAGGCCCGCCGGCCCCTTTTGCTCCGGCTTCCTGGCGGCGGCACGCGCGGCCCGCTCGCGCTCGGCCGTCACCTCCGGATCCTCGAGGAGCTTCTCGATCTGCGCATCCTCGGCAAAGCTCTGGCGCAGGAAGGACTCGTTGGCCGTGTTCTCCAGGAGGCGGCGGACCAGGTACCCCATGCCCGGGACCATGTCGCCGTAGGGGCAGTACAGGCGGATGCGGCCGGCGACCTTGAGGATCCCCTTTCTCACCGGCTCTGCCATGCCGTAGAGCACCTGGAACTCGTAGCGCTCGTCAGGCACGTTCAGTTCCTTGGCCAGCTCCATCACCGCGGAGATGGTGCGGATGTTGTGCGAGGCGCAGGCGAAGTGGCAGATGTCCGAGTTTTCCAGGACCAGCCTGGCCTGGCGCTCGAAGGCGGCATCGGATTCGGCCTTGATGGTCCAGACCGGGATCTTCCAGTCGTTTTGCTTGGCCTTCACCGTCTCGTAATCCCAGTAGGCGCCCTTCACCAGACGGATGGAGATCTGGACCTTTTCCTGGCGGGCCCAGGCGAGGAGCTCCGCCAGGTCCTTGTCCGTATCGACCAGGTAGGCCTGGAGCACCAGACCCAGGTGCGGGTAGGCGGGGTACTCGAGCTTCAGCCTGCGGTAGACCTCGATGATGATGTCCTTGTGACGGTAGGACTCCATGTCGATGCAGAGGAACCCGTTCAGCTCCATCACCTTCCGTGCGATCTTGCGCACGCGGTTCAGGATGGCGACCACGGAACCCTCGAAGTCCTGCGGGTTGGCAAGGCAAAAGAGCGCGGTCGGCTTGACTGCGACGTTCACCTTGGGAGCGTGCCCCCAATCGAGGCCGGGATCCCCCCCCTTGCCCGGCAGCGGCTTCCACTCCCTGTACTCGTTCTTGAGCGAGTCGAGGAGCTCAAGGTAGGTGTTCATGTAGAGGTCCGCTTCCTTCTCGGAAAGGGTCGCCTCGCCAAGGACGTCCACCACGAAGGCGAAGCCGTCCTTTCTCAGGCGCTCCATGTTCTTGATCGCTTCCTTGGTGTTCTCGCCCACGATGAACTGGCGGGCCATCTCCTGGATGTTGGTGGTCAGCACCTTGTTGAGCACCGCCCCGCCGAAGGAGCCGAGCATGCCGGCAACCTTGGCGCCGGTGGAGAGGACCGGCGGCATATCCTTCTCTTCGCCGAAGTACTCCCTGATATGGTCGGTGAGCAGCTTGCCGGTGGTAAGGGACGGGAAGACGTCGACGAAGCGGAACATCTGGATCTTGAAGGTCTCGTTCTTCATGCTCCAGTCCATCACCTTGCCCATCCAGGCGCCCTTATTGAAGAGGGAGGGTTTTTCGCCGGAGATGGTGGAGAAAAACTCCCTGCCTCGTGCCACGACTCGATTGTTCAGTTCGCTGTTGTTCATCCGAAGGCTCCTTTATTACAGATCGTTCCAAACAGGATTAATGGTAAACCTCCTAAAGCTTGAGCACAAGTCGTGCCAGAGGCAAGGCTGCGCGTGGCGTAACGGCGGGGCAGTGCTGAAGACGGGACGGAGCCATTCTCGTGCGGGGGCGATGGAGGGCTAAAGAACGGGGGGCTAACCCGCTGTAGGAGCGGCATTCCTGCCGCGATCGGAAGAAAAGCGGAAGCAGCGGGCCGATCGGGAATCGGAAGTTGGAATCGGGGTCTGAAATCCGGAGAGCGCAGGATGAGGGGCGGAGACCCCGTTCAGGGAAGGCAGGCAAAGAGGTATGGCAGTCCCGGGAGAAAGGGGACTATGCAAGGGCGCATAAGGCCCTCTCCGCTTCAGGTTCCAGCTGGCAGCCGCCGGATTCCCTCTACCCCAGCGCGTGCTTTTTCAGTTTCCTGGCGATGGTGGACTGGTTCACCCCGAGCGCCTCGGCCATGCGCACCTGGTTGCCGTGCCTGGCGAGCGCCTTTTCCAGGACGGCCCTCTCGACCTTGTCGAGCGTCTCCTGCAAAGTGGCTTCCTCGTGCCATTCGCCTGCAGGCCCGGCGACCTGGGCACCACCGGCGGCGACTTCCGCAGGCAGCTCCCTGACATCGATGAGGTCGGTCTCCGTCATCACCACGAGCCGCTCGCAGATATTCATCAACTGCCGGACGTTCCCCGGGTACTGGTAGGCCAAAAGCGCGTCCGAGGCGGCGCGGGTCAAGCGCTTGCGAACGGAGTCGCGGGTGCCGAACCGGTCCATGTAGTGCCGAACCAGGGGGAGGATGCAGTCCCTTCTCTCCCGCAGCGCAGGGACCTGGATGGGGATCACGTTCAGGCGGTAATACAGGTCCAGCCTGAAGCTTCCCTGCTTCACCATCTCGTCGAGATTGCGGTGCGTTGCCGCGAGTATCCTCACGTCGAGACGCCGTGCCTTGATCCCCCCAAGCCGCATCACCTGGCCGTTTTCGAGAAAGCGCAGCAGCTTGACCTGGGCGGCCTGGGGGAGCTCCGCGATCTCGTCCAGGAACAGTATCCCCCCCTCGGCAAGCTCCAGGTAACCGGGCTTGCCACCAGCCTGCGCGCCGGTAAAGGCCCCCTTGTCGTAGCCGAAGAGCTCGGATTCTATCAGGGATTCCGGGATGGCGCCGCAGTTGATCTCGATGAGCGGCTTGTCCGCCCTCGACGAGTTCTTGTGGATCAGTTCCGCGATCAACCCCTTGCCCACCCCGGATTCGCCCAGGATCAGCACGGTCGAGTTTACGGCGCTCACCTTGAGCGCCTGTTTCAGCGCGTTCACCATCGCCGGGCTGCGGGCGATGACGCTGCGGGACGCGATCTCGGCCTGCTTAAGTTCCAGCATATGGTGGCGGAACTGATTCTGCAGCGCCTCCTGCTCCTCCAGTTCGCGCTGCAGGTTGTCGATCTCGGTGATATCGCGCTCGCTCACCACCACCCGGATCACCTCGCCGCTGGCATCCAGCACCGGGGTTCCGGTCGAGATCAGCTTCCGCCCTTCCCTGTTCTGCAACCGGCTCACGACCCGTTTCGAGGTCAGGGCCTCCAGCGCCGCCGACCGGTCGATGAATCCCTGCTCCAGCAACTCCCGCATGTTCCTGCCGACCACCTCGGCGGCCCTTATGTTGTTGATCCTCTCCGACGCCGGGTTGATGCGGATGACCTGCGCCTGGGCGTCGCAGATCCAGAGCCCGTCCGAAGACGAGTCGATGATCGCGTCCAGCTCGCGCGTCAGGTCCTGAAATGCGCGCATCTGCCGCGCCATCTCCTCCAGGTCAGGCCCGGAAACGGGTGCAGTTGCAAGATCGGCCATGGTGTCCTCCCGGGAAAGCTCCCCTCGGGCATTATGCACGAATGCATCGGCCATGCAAGAGGGAATAAACGGCTGCGCTGCGGATCGCGTCGGGTCCCTGCTGACGGCAGCGTGCCCATAGATGCAGGCGGCCGGGATAACGTTTCCGACCGCTTTACGCCCTGACGGCCCTGTAGGCGTGCAGCGAGTACAGGACGAGCCCCGCCCAGATGAAGAGGAAGCTGACCAGGTGGGTGTGGGTGAAGGGCTCTCCGAAAATCGTGATGGCGAGGAGGAAGTGCAGGGTCGGGGTGATGTACTGCAAAAAGCCGACGGTGGCAAGGCGCAGCTTCTTTGCGGCGGCGGCGAAGAGCAGAAGCGGTATCGCGGTGACCACGCCCGACATCGGCACGAGCAGGTCGAGCCTCGTTGAGTGCGCCAGGAAGAGCCCCGTCCCCTGCCGGTCCAGCTGGACCAGGTAGAAAAGAGCCAAGGGGGCAAGCAGAAGGGTCTCCACGGTCAACCCCACCAGCGGCTCCACCTGGAGCGCCTTCCGAATCAGGCCGTAGAGCCCGAAGGAGACGGCCAGGACCAGGGCGATCCACGGGATGCTGCCGTACTGAGAGGCGAGATAGATCACACCGGTGGCGGCCAATGCCAGGCTGATCCACTGCGGCCGCTCCAGCCTCTCGCGCAGAAAGAGCCAGCCTAGCAGCACACTCACCAGCGGGTTGATGAAGTACCCGAGGCTCGACTGCAGCACCTCCCCCACGCTGATCGCGTAGATGAAAACCAGCCAGTTGGTGGCAATGAGCAGGGTGGTGGCGGCCAGCACCGACAGGGATTTCGGGAGGGTGAGCAGCACCAGCATGCTGCGCCAGGCCCCCTTCCAGGTGATGAGCAGCAGCAGGAATGCCAGGGACCAGACGATCCGGTGCGAGACCATCTCCAGCGGCGGCACGGCCTTCACCGACTTGAAGTACACCGGGAAGAAGCCCCAGCAGAGGTAGGCTGCAAGGCCGTAGATGACACCCTGGCGTCTCGATTCGGCAGCGCCAAGGTCTGGAGTTTCGGTCTGTTTGGTCATGTCGGGGTCTCGCTCCGGACGTTGTAGGAGCGGCATTGCTGCCGCGATGGCCGATGGGGAATCGCGGCAGCAATGCCGCCCCTACCGATTGTTAGGATGCGAATCGCAGCGGGATGCCGCCCCACCGAGCCTAGATGACCTTCAACCCGCGCAGCAAGATCGCGGTGATGGTGATGGGTGCCAGGTAGCGGACGATGAAGAAAAACACGCCGATCAGCGCGCCGTTTTTCAATGCGCCGTCGTTGGACAGTGCCGCCCTCACCTTCTCCTCGCCCCATACCCACCCCACGAACAGGCAGATGAAGAGGCCGCCGACCGGCATCAGCAGGTTGGAGGTGAGGAAGTCGTACAGGTCGAACATGGTCATGCCGAAGAGCTTGAAGCCCGCCAGGGTGCTGTTGGAGAGCGCGGCGGTCGAGCCGATCAGTGCCAGCAGGATCACGGTGGCGGAGGTCGCCTTGATGCGCGACATGCCGAAGCGCTGGTGCAGGTAGGCAACGGGCACCTCCATGATGGAGAGCATGGCACCGGTGGCGGCTATGGCACCCAGGACGAAGAAGAGCACCACGAACACGTTGCCAAACGGCATCTGGGAGAACACAGCCGGAATGGTGATGAAAAGAAGCGACGGCCCCGCCTCCGGCTTGAAACCGTAGCTGAAGACTGCGGGGAAGATGGCGATGCCGGCCAGAATGGAAACAACGAGGTCGGCAAGCATGACGCGCAGCGCGGTCATCGGCACGTTCTGGTCATCCCGAAAGTAGCTGCCGTAGGTGATCATGGTTCCCATGCCGACGGAGAGCTTGAAGAAGGCGAGCCCCATGGCAGTAAGGACGACCGCTCCGGTGACCTTGGAGAAGTCGGGACGGAACAGGAAGTCGAGGCCGGCTGCGGCGCCCGGGAGCATGAGGCTGCGCACGCCGATCATCACCAGGATAAGAAACAGCACCGGCATGAGTCGCTTGGTGGTTTTCTCTATCCCCTTGGAGACCCCGGCCACGATGATGGCACCCACGAAGACCAGCACCAGGCACTGCCAGAGCACGGACTGGAGGGGATCGGTGATGAGTGCTTCGAAACCGGCGGAGGCGACCTGGGGGTCGCTGGAGAGCACGCTCCCCGAGGCGGCCTTGAAGATGTAGGCGAACACCCAGCCGGCGACCTCGGTATAGAAGGCGAGGATCAGGAATGCGGAAAGCACGCCCGCCGCGCCGATCAAGGCCCACGACTCGTTTTTCGGGTGCAGCACCTTGAAGGTGGTCAGGGCGTCGGACCTGGAACGGCGCCCGAGCATGAGTTCCGCGATCATCACGGGGAGCCCCGCCATAAGCGTGGCCAGCAGGTAGACAAGGATGAAGGCCGCTCCGCCGTTCAGGCCGGTGAGCGCCGGGAATTTCCAGATGTTGCCAAGGCCCACAGCCGAGCCGAGAGTGGCGGCGATAACCCCCAGACCGGTGGTGAAGCTGTCGCGCGCCTTTACTGCCTTAGGTGTTTCCATTTCTTCATCGTTCCTTTGTTGCGGGAGCGGCGTTCCTGCCGACAGCTCAGATGGATCGCGGCGGGAACGCCGCTCCTACAAATGCCGGGAGGTCACTATGGATGCTGCTTTATTCCGACTACCTGTCCTGAGGTGATGTGGCAGAGCTGCTGCGGGGTCAGCGAAAAAAGGGCGTTGGGGGTGCCGGCCGCCGCCCAGAGCTCCTGATAACCCAAAAGGTCCTCGTCGACGTAGGTGTGCAGCGGTGCGGGATGGCCTACCGGCGAAACCCCGCCGATGGCAAAGCCGGTCTGCTCCCGCACGAAATCGGGGTCCGCCCTGCCGATCTTCTCGCCGACGATGGAGGCCAGCGCCTTTTCGTCCACCATGTTGGCGCCGCTGGCAACGACAAACACCGCCCTGCCGCTGCTCTTCCCCCTGAAGACGAGGGACTTCACGATCTGGCCGACATCGCAGCCGACCGCGTTCGCCGCATCGACTGCGGTCCGTGTGCTTTCCGCCAGTTCCTTCACCCTGCAGTCGAGACCGAAGCCGTGCAGCGCGTCCTGCACCCTCTTCGCGCTGGCGCTCAAAGCAGCATCCATAGTGACCTCCCTATACTTTTGTAGGAGCGGCGTTCCCGCCGCGAGCCCACATTTGCGTGGTCGTCCCAGCAAAACGGCCGCTTCACCGTCAATCATCCGTCGACCGTTGCCTCTGTCCCCTGCTTCCCGCCGCCACCCTCGTGAACAGATACAGCCCCGAGAAGATGACCGCCCCGCCGATCCCCTGGCGCAGGGTCGGGTTTTCCCCCAGGAAAACGGCGGCCCAAAGGATGGCGCCCAGAGGCTCCCCCAAGACGCTCACCGAGACCACCGAGGCCTGCACGTAACGGAGCACCCAGTTGAAAACCGTGTGCCCGAGGATGGTGCAGACAAGGGCCAGCGCCAGGAAGATGAGCCAGTCCCTGGGAGGGTACGGGTGGAAAGGGGTGCCTGCGGCCAAGGCGGCGAGGATCAAGGTGAGGGCGCTGGAGCCGTAGGTCACGAAGGTGTACCCGGTAAGCGGCACGCCGCCGCGCAGCCTCCTGCCGATGAGCAGGTAGCCGGAAATCATCACCGCTGCGAACAGGGCCAGCATGTCGCCTATGAATGCGCGCTCCCCCAGCTCGAAGTCCCCTGCGCCGATCACCATGCTCCCGATAAAGGAGAGCAGGCCGCCGTACAGGGCCTTGCCGGGCACCCGCTCCTTGAAGAAGAGCCAGGATCCGAGCACCACGAAGAAGGGCTGGGTGGTCACCAGCACGACGGAGCTGGCTATGGAGGTGTATTTGAGCGAGATGAACCAGGTGACGAAGTGAAGCGCCAGGAAAACGCCGCTGGCGGCGGAAAGGAGCACCTGCCTGGACGTCATCCCCCTGAGGCTGGGCGCTCCCCCCCAAAGGGTGAACGGGGCCAGGAAGCAGAAGGTGAATACGAGCCGGTAGGCGGCGATCGCCAGCGGCGGGGCGCTGCAGACCCTCACGAGGACGGCGGAGAAGGAGACGGCAAAAACCCCTACCAGGATGGCCAGGTAGGGGTTGATCCAGGGCTTGGTCGTGGCGGTATCGGACACCCTACTCTCCCAGGTATGCCTTTCTCACTTCGGGGTTGGATGCCAGCTCCTTGGCGTCGCCGGAGAGCACCACCTCGCCGGTCTCCAGGACGTAGGCGCGGTGGGCTATGGAGAGAGCCATGTTGGCGTTCTGCTCGACCAGCAGGATGGTGGTGCCGCTCGCGTTGATCTCCTGGATGATCTGGAAGATCTGCTCGACCAGCATCGGTGCGAGCCCCATGGAGGGCTCGTCCAGAAGGAGCAGCTTCGGGCGCGACATCAGCGCGCGCCCCATGGCCAGCATCTGCTGCTCGCCGCCGGAGAGGGTCTTGGCAGCCTGCTTCTTGCGCTCGTTCAGACGCGGGAAGCGCTGGAAGATCTTCTCCATGTCGGAGGCGACCTCGCTGTCGTTCCTCGTGTAAGCGCCCATCTCCAGGTTTTCCAGCACGCTCATCTTGGCGAACACGCGGCGCCCCTCGGGGACCTGCGAGATGCCGAGCTTCACGATGTCGTGCGGCGGCAGCCTGGTGATCTCCTTTTCCAGGTAGGCGATGCGGCCGGCCACGGAGGGGACGATATTGGAGATGGTGTTGAGGATGGTGGTCTTGCCGGCGCCGTTGGCACCGATCAGTGCCACGATCTCGCCCTGGTTGATATGGAAGGACACGTTTTGCAGCGCCTTGATGGCGCCGTAGTTCACGCTGACGTTTTCTACCTTAAGCATGGGCTGCTCCTTTGCCGAGATACGCCTCGATCACCTTCGGGTTGGCCCGGATTTCCTCGGGGGTCCCCTCGGCGATCTTGACCCCGTAATCGAGGACGGCGATGCGGTCGGAGATACCCATGACGAACTTCATGTCATGCTCGACCAGGAACACGGTGACGCCGGTCTTGCTGATGGCTTTCACCATCTCCAGCAGGACCTGCTTCTCCTGCGGGTTCATGCCCGCCGCCGGCTCGTCCAGGAGGATGATCTGCGGCTTGATGGCCAGGGCGCGGGCGATCTCCAGGCGGCGCTGCTCGCCGTAGGGGAGGTTCCCTGCCAGCTCGTACGCCTTGTGGGTCAGGTCGACCTGCTTCAGGCAGGAGACGGCGAGTTCCTCCAGTTCCGCTTCCTCGCGGCGCACCCAGGGGGCGTACTTCAGGATGGCGCCGGTCAGGTCGGACTTTCCCCTGGTATGGGCGCCGATCAGGACGTTCTCCAGCACGGTGAGCTGGGTGAAGAGCCTGATGTTCTGAAAGGTGCGGCCGATCCCGGCGGCGGCGATGTGGAACGGGGTCTTGCCGGAGATGCTCTCGTCCATGAACGAGATGGTTCCCTCTGTCGGGGTGTAGATGCCCGTGATCAGGTTGAACATGGTGCTCTTGCCGGCGCCGTTGGGTCCGATAAGGGCCATGATGTCGCCCTTCTCTACGGTGAGGTTTACCTTGTCTACGGCGACCAGGCCGCCGAAGCGGATGGTGACGTTTTCGAGTTTCAGAATGGACATGCTATGCTCTCGCTCCGGTGAGTTGTTGGTCTGGTCCTACTTGAGCCCCTTGCCGGCAGGCTTCCTGCCGATGGCGCGCAGCAGCAGGTCGGTGAAGTTTACCCCCCCGAGGAGCCCGTTGGGACGGAACACCATCAGGAAGACCAGGAGCGCACCGTAGACCAGCATGCGGTACTGGGACATGAAACGCAGGAATTCGGGCGCCGAGGCAAGCACCGAGGAACCGATCACGGCGCCGGGGACGCTCCCCAGGCCGCCCAGCACGATCATGGCGAGGATGTCGACGGACTTCAGGAAACCGAAGTCCGAGGGGTTGATGTAGCTCAGGAAGTGCGCGTAAAGCCCGCCCCCCACCCCCGCCAGGAAGGAGCCGAGGGCGAAAGCCTGGATCTTGTAGCGGGCCGTGTTGATCCCCATCGCCTCCGCGGCGATCTCGTCCTCGCGGATCGCCTTCAGCGCCCGGCCAAACCGCGAAGACTGCACGAAGGTGACCAGGACGATGGAGAGGAGGACGATGAGCCAGACATAGATCGGCATGGGGACGATGGTCTTCGCGGTCGGCACGGTGAGTCCCAGCGCCTTGTTGGTCGGCTCGAAGTTCAGGAAGAACACCTTGACGATCTCCGCGAAACCGAGGGTGCAGATGGCCAGGTAGTCGCCGGTGAGCCTCAGGATCGGGAAGCCGATCATGGCTGCCACGATCGCGGTGACCACGCCGGTCAGCGCCAGGTTGACGCTGAAGGGGAGCCCGGTCTTGATGGTGATCATGGCGCTGGTGAAGGCGCCTATGCTCATGAACGCCGCATGCCCCAGCGAAAGCTGCCCGGTGAGACCGACGATCACGTTTAGTCCCAGCGCCAGCACGATAGCGATGCCGACGTTAACCAGGATCTGCATCATGTAAGGGTCGACCAGGGCGACCATGCTATTCAGGAAATCTGCCATCAATCTACACCTTTTTGGTAATTTTTTGTCCGAGGAGCCCGGTGGGCTTGACAAGGAGAACGAGCACGAGAATGGTGAAGGCGATCGCGTCGCGGTAGGACGAGTAGCCGATGGCGACGCCGAACACCTCGGAGACCCCCAGGAGCAGCCCTCCCAGCATCGCGCCCGGGATGGAGCCTATCCCCCCCAAAACCGCAGCGGCGAATGCCTTCAGGCCGGCCATGAGCCCCATGTTGAAGGAGACCGCGTTGAAGAGGACGCCGACCAGCACGCCTCCTGCGGCAGCAAGCGCGGAGCCCAGGGCGAAGGTAAAGGAGATGACCCGGTTCACGTTGATCCCCATCAGGGCCGCCGTGTTGTAGTCCTCGGAGGTGGCGCGCATCGCCTTGCCGATCTTGGTCTTCTGCACGATGAACTCCAAGGCGATCATGAGGGCCGCCGCGACGCCGATGATGAGGAGCTGCAGCGTGGAGATATCCGCGCTCCCCACCTTGATCTGATGCACGGGGAAGGCGGTGTCCGGGAACCCCTTGGCGTCGGCCCCGAAGACCATGAGCGCCAGCGAGGAAAGGAAGATCGATACGCCGATGGCAGAGATGAGCGCCGACAGCCTGGAAGACTTCCTCAGGGCGCGGTAGGCGATCAGCTCGATGATGACCCCCATGAGCATGCAGAAGATCATGGCGCCCAGTATGGCCACGAAGACGTTGACCTTGAAGTAGGAGACCAGAAGCAGTCCGATGAAGGCGCCAACCATGAAGATCTCGCCGTGGGCGAAGTTGATCAGGGTGATGATGCCGTAAACCATGGTATAGCCCAAGGCGATGAGCGCATATACGCTCCCTAGTGCCACCCCGTTGACAAGCTGTTGTAGGAACATGTCGACTTCCTTGCGACTGGAGATTTATCCGACCGGGATTAGCGGCGAGAATTGCGGTAAGACCAAAAAATTATTAAACTGTGTTAAATTACCGGAAATTCACGAAATAGAACGGCGGAATGCAGAAAACGTATACCATGAAGCTCCGGAAATAAGCAAGACTTTGGTGGAAAGACGGCTGCTTCATGGGGAACCCGCTGTACGAAAATTGGACGGCGCAACCCGAAGTCGCATGGTCAGTCCAAATGTCCAAAAAGCATTTTATGCATGCCGGAGAGGGCTTTTAATGAGTAGCACCCCTCAACCGCGCGACACTTTACAACAGCTTTACCTGTTTAGTAAAGTTAAACTTTTGATTGGCGTGTAAAATCGAACCCTTCGCACAGCACATTGACGTAAAGGTAAAACAGGCGAGAGTCCGCACGTTTGGACGTTTTCGCTGCAGCCGCCGATGTTCCGCGCTGCCTCCCCCAGATCACCCCCCCTACCTCCATCAGGTGCTGGTAGTGCGAAACCAGCAGGATACCGTTTCTGATGGCTACGCCGAACAGCGTGACGAAGCCGACCAGCGAGGCGACGCTGATGACCTTGGTGGTCAGGTGGACCGCGAGATCCCCCCTATGAAGGCCAGGGGGAGGTTCACCATGACCAGCAACGCCGTCCTGAAGGAACGGAACCGGCGTACAGTATCACCACGATGAAGAGCAGGGAAACCAGGCTCAAAAGCCCTATGGCCCTGGTCCGCTCCGACTCGCTCGAGGCACTGCCGGGGGGCGACGTGCCACGTGTGAGTTTTCAAGTAATAGGCGCGAAGAGACCACAGCGCAAAAATTGAGTGCGCAATTCGGGACGCAAATCGGTCCTGAGTGCTTTTAGGCAAGGTTCTGCGGGGGGATGAACCTGTCGAGAAAGACTTCGGGTATGAAGCGGGAGGGCTCGATTGCGGGAGGCTCGGAAGGCTGCGGTGCGTGCCGCAGCTCGATGCCCTGCAGGTTGAGGGAGACATGCGAGTGGCTTTAGCAGCAGGATTCGCCATCCACCATCTGTCACGGGGCCTTATCTTTCACCCGTGGCGGCAGGCGTTCCTTGATCCGATGCAGCAGCTTCCTGGCCCAGATGAACTCGGTGGAAAGTATGCCCAGGCCGAGCGGGATGACGATTATGGCCGGTCCCGGCATGACGGTCATGACGATCCCCAGCCCCAGAACCGTCACCCCGACGACGACGATCACGATCCGTTTGGCGTGTTTCAATGTCCAGGCTATAGGTGACATGTCGCCCCACTGAACCGGCAGCTGCGGGGAAGGGTACCGCGGCACCCTTCCCTGCAATTGATCAGATCTTCATCAGTCGAACAGCTCTTCCAGAAACGATTTTTTCCTATACGGCTTGTGGCCGTGGTGCTGGCCGTGCCCGTACCCGGGCTGCGGCGCGTACTGCGGCTGCGGAGCGTACTGCGGCTGCGGGGCCTGCTGTGCCTGAGGCTGAGCGGCGGCCTCCCTCGGAGCGGAGCGCTCCAGGATCTTGTCCAGCTCTCCCCGGTCCAGCCAGACGCCGCGGCAGTCGGGGCAGTAGTCTATCTCGATCCCCTGACGCTCGGACATGACGAGGTTTACATCGTTGCACACTGGGCATTTCATGATCTGTCTCCTTTTGATGGGCGATCCCCTCCCCCTTGGCGGGGAGATGCTATTGCGCCATGCGTCTCAAAACCTGCTCGAGCTTGCGCAGCTCTTCGCCGTAACCGGACCAGTCCCCTTGGCGCTGCAGGGTGACGGCCCGTTCGTAGATGCCCATCGCCTCCTTGGCGAGAGCGGAGGGGGGCTGGGCGGCACCTGCCGGAGAACCCGGGGGCGTCGCAGCGGCAGCCGCGGCAGCTGCGACAGCTTTCCTGGCACCGAACAGCCGCTGCAGCGCGAGCTCCAGGTTCTCCTCCATCACCACCACGTCCCCGAAGGCCACTATGACCCTCTTCAGCTCGGGTAGACCTGCCTTGTCGGCGGCAAGAAACAGGGGCTGCACGTAGAGGAGCGACTTCTCGATGGGAATCACCAGCAGGCTCCCGCGGATCACCTCAGAGCCTCGCTGGCTCCAGAGGGTCAATTGCTGCGAGATGAAGGAATCCTGGTTGATGCGGGCGTCGATCTGCTTGGGGCCGTAGATCAGGCGGTCCCGCGGGAAGGTGTAGGCCCTTATCTTGCCGTAGTTCTCCCCGTCGCAGCGGGCCGTCAGCCACGCGGCGAGGTTGTCCCTCTTGGAAGGCGTGAAGGGAAGCAGCAGGATGTATTCCTCCACCTGCTCGCCCGGCAGCTTCATGATGGTGTAATACGGC